>Ga0304730_1000997_pt1 | contig 22588 bp, 16 predicted proteins | sample M_130628_MF_Meta_FD_190474 | JGI IMG/M metagenome (GOLD analysis project Ga0304730, IMG submission 190474) | Freshwater microbial communities from Lake Montjoie, Canada to study carbon cycling - M_130628_MF_MetaG (v2) (version 2) | ecosystem: Environmental > Aquatic > Freshwater > Lake | place...
GATGTAGAGCGTGTCTCCCGCCACGATTGGCGTGGAGTAGACGCTGTTGCCCATGTTGATCTCACCGATCAGTTCCTTCTCCTTCGCCAGATTGAAGATCGAGATGTCACCATCCTCGTCACCGATGTAGACCTTACCATCGGCGATCAGCGGGGAGCCCCAGCTGGCCGCCAGCATGTCGTGCGTCCAATGGGGCTTGCCCGTCTTCAGGTCGAGACAGTGGAACAGGCCGCTGAAGTCGGCGACGAAGAGCAGCCCGTCTTTGATGGCCACCGTGCCGCAGGTGCGGTGCATCGTCTCCTCGAAGTCGAGCTTGCCGTTGCCGTCGGCATCGAAGCCGGGATAGTGCCAGAGGGCGGCCGAGTTGGGATTGGGCCGGGCCACCTCCCCCTGCTCCTTGATCACTGCCTGATTGCGACGGTGGGGCAGGGGAGTGTCGGGGGCCTTGAGGCTCACGGCCAGTTCGGGGCTCGTGTCGCCTCGCTTGGTGGGGTCGATGCACCAGAGGTGCCCGACACCCTCGCCATGCTCGGGATCCTCACCGACGGCGATGTAGACCAGACCCTCGTGCACGACCGGCGTGCCGATGATGTGGTTGCGGTCGGCACGGCCACCGAGGGTGTATTTTGACTCTTTCGGGTTGCAGTCAAACTGCCAGAGAAGCTTTGCTTTGCCGTTGTCGCCTCGGGCGTCGAAGGAGTAGAGCCAGCCGTCACCGCCGCCGAAGAGCACCTGTGGCACGCCACCGAGCTCGGCATACGACGGACTCGACCACTGTCCGTGCAGCACGTTTGCGCCCGGAGATCCGTCGGCCCAGAGCACCTGGCCGTCGCGCTTGTCGAGGCAGAGGAAGCTGGGAGCATCGCTGTTTGGCAGATTGATGTGCCCCTCGTCCACGCCGTTGCTCGTGTTCACGAAGAGCAGATCACCGGCGGCCGTCACGCTGCATGAGCACATGTTGTGCTGCGACACGCCGAGTTTCTTCATCATGTCGAGCGACCAGACGACATCGGCCTCATCGTCAGCTTTCACCGCTTCCGTCGTGAACGGGCCGTCGTTCTCGCCGTCGCGGAAGCCCTCGGTATCGAGGCACTTCACCTCGCCACGGCTGGTGACGTACCAGAGACGGTCTCCCTCCACGAGCGGCGCACAGCAGATGCCCTGCAGGGGCCAGTCGTGCACGCGGCCGGTGGGCAGCTTCTCGCTGGAGTCCTGCCAGAGGAACGACCCATCCTTGCTGTCGAAGGCGAGCAGGCAACCGAGGTCGGTCGCGGCGGGATACCGCGTCAGCCAGCCCTTGCCATTGTTCGTGCCGACATAGGCCTTGCCGCCGGCCACCACCGGATTGCCGTAGCTCTGGCTGCCGAGTTCGGCGACCCAGGCGACGTTCTCGCTTGTCTCCGGCTTCCACTTGCCTGTCTCGGCATCGAAGTCGCCGGGCGTCCACGCGGCGGGAACGTTGGCAGCGTCAGAGACGTTGTTGCGCACCGGCGTGCCACCCCACTGGTTCCAGTCGCCGGCAGACGCAGCGGTGCACGCCGCGCAGGCGAGCATGAAAGCAACAAACCTCGACATGATGCACCTCATAGAGTCCCGGTATAGAGTCACTGTTGAGTCACTGCGTTGACGGACACGTTATCGATGGAGATCTCGGAGTCCTTGGAATTCCCGAAAAAGCCGGGGCTGCCCTGGAGGTTGCCGGCCTCGTGAACGGCTTCGACTGTCCAGTCTGCAGGCTCGGCCTCGCCCCGCGGCCAGACCTTCCCGCGGAGCACGGCGGCGGCGGCCTTGCCACCGGTCGCCGCGCGGGTGCGGGCCTCGAACTTGATGGTGTACCAGCGGCCTGCCTCCCAGGCGAAGGGAATCGTCTTCGAGAAGTGCGTCGCCACCTGCGGCGGCCAACTCCGCACCTGCAACTGCTGGCTGGCTCCCATCAGGTCGAGCGTATAACGCTGCGCGATCAGGCCCATGTCGGGCAGGCGGGCCTTTTCGAGGGCGGCGGGATTGCCAAACTTCTTCGCGAACGCATCAGCATCGGATGAGGGAGCGGATTGTTGCTTGTCTGAAGCTGGCGAAGTGGCCGGTGTGTCTGTAGTCCGCTTTTCGACACCTGTCTCCTGGGCGCGGAAGTCAGCGGTGACGCAATAGTCATGCAGGCCGATCGGCCCGATCCAGCCTTGGCTCCTGGTGCCCTTGGGGATCGTCGTCACCTTCACGAGACACTTTGATCCGTCCACGGTGCGGACGACGTGCCGATACCGCATGCCGACCCACGGCAACGGCGGCTCGCCACGCGGCGGGCCTCCCTTGGGATTCGGCTCGAGGGCAACGTCCTCGAAGTCGAATTTCCACGGCAGCGGCGGCATCGACCGAATCCGGGCCTTGCCCTCGAGCGATCCCACATTCACCGTGATGACTGCGGCGGCATGGGCTCCTGCTGGTGCGGTGTAGCGACCGTCTGTCGAGACGGTGCCCTCGGTGGTCGTGAACTTGGCCGTGTCCGCTGATTCACCGCAGAACCTGCCAGCGGCATCGAACACCCGGATCTTCAGCGGCAGCGTAGCCCCGGCTGCAATCTGCGCCTCGGCCGGCACGACCTGCACCCAGGCGGGTTCGCCAACGGGCGACTTCGTCGCGTCGGAGACCTGCTGCGACCGTGTCGGTTCGGCGACACTCGCGGCGGACGAGGCCGCCGCCGACTTGTCGCCGAGGCAATAGAGCCGGGCGCCGGTCGTCAGATAGAGCCGTCCGTTCGCGGCGATCGGCGAAGCGGTGACCTCATCCTCCTCGTCGAGCCGCATCCGGTTGACGAACTTCAGTCCATCCGTGATCGGTTCCAGAACGTGCCAGCCACCGGTAGAGCAGACATAGAGCAGCCCGCCCGCCACGAGCGGACTGCCGCGGACGATCGTGCCCAGCAGTTTCTGTGGCTTGCCCACCGGCTCGCCCGTCTGCTTGTCGAAGGCATAGACCTTCGCGCCGTCGTCGATGAAGTAGACGCGGTCGCCGAGCACCACCGGCATCGCTCGGCCATCCATCACGCCCTTGCGTTGCCAGATGGTGTTTGTGCCGGTGATGTCGCCCGCGCCGGCAGCCTTGAAGGCGGTGGCGGAGCCCATCGTGGTGTTGTCGAGGTTTTCCTCGGCCTGCGAGATCAGGACTGTCCCGTCATCGACCAGCGGCGCAACGTTGAGCCCGCGGCGGGAGAGCTTGAAATTCCAGACCGCCCGGCCGGTCCGCGGCTGGAAGTTCCAGACACTGCCGTCGCTCGATCCGAAGATGAGAGCCGCCTGCCCATCGACGTTTGCCAGCGACGGCGTGCTGTAGGTCGTGTCTTCGGGCAGTTCCTTCGTGCCGTTCATCCAGCGGACCTCGCCGGTCCTGACGTCCATGCCGAGAAAGCGGTGGGCGGGCCGGGCCGTGTCTCCCCAGCCGGTGACGACGGCGCTGGCGATCACGAGATCCTCGAAGACGACCGGAATGTTCGTGCGGCCGCCGTAGGTGGAGAGAAATCCGAACTCCTCGTGGAGCGAACGCTGCCAGCGCGTCTGGCCGGTGGCTGCATCGATCGCCGTGAACACGCCGCAGACGCCGTGGGCAAACACCGTGTTGGTCACCGGATCAGCGACGACGGCGGACCAGCCGACCCGCTCGGCCGGCACGTCGGAGAGATAGACGTTAAACACGTTCTCCCAGATTTTCCGGCCCGTCGCGGCATCGAGACAGAGCACCTTCTCGGCCTCTTCGGTCGTGCCGGGCTTGTGCCGCACGAGGGTGTAGAGCCTGTCACCCATGATCACCGGTGTGGAGATCCCCCCGGCCTCGTCACTCTTCCAGAGGATGTTCGTGCCCTTCTCTGGATCGAACGATGTCACCAGCGGCCTGTCGCCGGCAGCAGCCCTGTTTTCACGCGGACCGCGCCAGTCGGGCCACTCGGCGGCCAGTGCAACGCACGGGGGCAGAAGAACAGCCAGCAGAGTCAGGGCACGTACGATCATTGGGTGTCCTCGTTAGTTCGTGATGCCTTTGGCCTTCAGGTCAGCCGGCAATTGTGGATCGACCAGACCGCGGGCGCCTCGGCCTTGCATCAGACGGTCGGAGGTGTCGGCGCGGATGCTGTCGACGTCGGCATCGCCAAAGCGCCGTCTCTCGGCGAGGCTGGGCACGGCCAGCGGCCGCACGAGCCGCATGCCCACGCCGAGGGCCGGCTCCTCCGTGTACCACCAAGGGCTCTTGGGCAGATTGGGGTCGACATCCTTCCAGGGAAGATCTTCCGAGCCGCGGCGGGCGGCAGAGCGGCACTGCGGCGGCTCATCGTAGTAGCTGCCGCCGCGGACCACGCGAGGCGACAGGGTGGTGGGCCAGACGGTTGCATCGGCCTGCGACACCGGCTGCTTGATCGCTGCCTGTCGGGCGTAGCCATCGGCCGCCAACTGGTCGAGCACCCACTCCGCCACGTTGCCATGCATGTCGTAGAGTCCCCAGGCATTGGGCTCTTTCTCACCGACCGGGTGTGTGGTCTCGTCGGAGTTGTCGGCGAACCAAGCGGTTGCCTCGAGCGTGTCCGACGTGTCACCACAGTTCCATGGTGTCGAGGTGCCGGCCCGGCATGCGTATTCCCATTCGCTCTCCAGCGGTAGCCGGTAGAACCGCGAGGTCAGGCCGCTGAGCCATTTTGTGTATTGCCGGGCAGCGAACTGTGTCATGGTTACTGCCGGCTGTTGGGGATCCTCGCCGTTGGTGAATGTCGTCGTGGGATCGTAGAGGTTGGAAGGTGCCGTGACCGCGTCGGCTTCGTTGTCGGCGGTGACCACGCGGACTCCGGCCGACTCCATCGCCTTGAAGAGGTCGCAGGCCGACATGTAGGCCTTGTATTCAGCCCACGTCAGCTCGCAGCGAGCGATCCAAAAGGGCTCGATCGCCACGTCATATTGCGGACCCTCATCGGCCTCGCGGTCGGCCTCGTCATCTGGACTGCCCATGTGGAGCGTGCCGCCCGGAACGGGGATCATCCGGAACGTCACGTCGGTGCCTGGGATGGTCTCGTCATAGGCGACCATCCAGCCGCCGGGCACTTTGATGGCCGGTCCTTCTCCCGCGGGCTGCTGTTCCCCCGCCACAAAGCCGACGGTGCCGTCGGTGACGGATGCCTCGCCGTCTGCCGCACGGCAGCAGGTGAGCGAGCCACTCACAGTCAGGGCCAGTTGCAGCGACAGGCTCATCGCGAGAGGCAGAAGGCATCTCAGTGCGATCCTCACTGCAGTGGGACGACAGGCAATCGGAAGTTCAAGCCTCTGCATGAACGGTGCACTTTCCTGATCGGGAAGGGAGATCGGGGGCGGGAAACGACGGTCGCGGTCGTGGGGCCTAAGATTCAGCAGCGGGAGAACGTTAGAGTGTAATCTGTTGGAAACCCCCTGCCCACCAACGGGCATCCTTCACTGAGCGCTGTTCCCGTGGCCGCACCAAAGCCAACCCAGCCGACCGGCAAATCCTCCAAGCCAGCGGGCAAGGCGAAGGGGAAGGCTGACGACAAGCCGGCCGAGAAGGTGGTGTCGGAAAACCGCCGGGCGCGTCATGACTACGAGATCATCGACACGCTCGAATGCGGGATCGCGCTGGTGGGCAGCGAGGTGAAGAGCCTGCGCGGCGGGCGGATGTCGCTCGACGAAGCCTACGGCCGTGTCGATGGCCGCGAAGTCTGGCTGCTGGGCTGCGACATTCCGGAATACGACAAGGCCAACCAACTCAACCACGTGCCGAAGCGGCCGCGGAAACTGCTGATGCACCGGCGCGAAATCGGCAAGTTCGCAGATCGGGCCCTCGAAAAAGGGCTCACGCTCGTGCCGCTCAAGATGTATTTCAAAAACGGTCGCGTGAAGGTGCTGATGGGAATTGGCCGTGGACGGCAGGCCCACGACAAGCGGCAGAAACTGAAGGCCGATACCGCCAAGCGTGATATTGAAATCGCCCTTCGCGGCCGCACTGGCCGCGAAGGGCGATCGAAGGATTGAGGCGAAGTTGCGCCTCCGAAGACGGACCTCGTAACATGCGTCTATCAGACGAGGTTCCGCCGCGGCACCGTCTGCTTAGACGTGCTCGGCGACCAGCGTTGCACTGCTCGAATCGGTCGAGTCTTCCGGGTGCCACAGAGGCATGCCCCGCTGAATTCGTTCGGCCAGAATATCGATCTTCTGCTTCGAACCGGCCGGCGCTGCCGTGGGGATGAATTCCGTGGTGGCGTGCGGTTCGAAATTTTCGTCGTGTCCGTACAGTTCAATAATTTCAAAAACGTTGCGAATCCGGGCCATCGGCGTGAAACGACTCCTTGTTTGGTTCAACATGATGTGTGTACTAACGAAGACTTGAGAGGGGCGTGACGAACACGAAAATCCGCGGCGTGCAACCCGGAATGACGGGCGGCCGAAGCTGCCACGACGGGCAACCGTGAACGTAAGGGACGTCGCCATTATGAGCCCGCGCTTGCGCGAGTCAAACATTTTCCGAGCGACAATTTGAATCGCAGAAAAATTCGGTTTCGAGACCGAAGTGACCGTCATGATCGCTGCGGTTTACCAGTGACTTTGCCGGTCACTTGGGCGGTTGCGCGGCCCTTCAGGGGGACGGGCCACCTGGCGGCAGAGCGATCTCGATATCGGCTGGCGGGGGTGGGGACGGCTGGGTGGTTGGCGACGAAGTGGCCGCGGGATCAAACTTTGGCGTGTCGGTGCCGGTGTGAGCCTCGAGATCCGAAGTGAGCATCAAGTGCTCGCCCCCCCCGACGGGCTGCAGTTCCAGCCGCGTCACGGTCCACTCCTTCCCGAGTTTTTTACCCTCGACGATCACGGTGCCGCGACCCTTGGGGCCGCTTGCCTCGAACTCCATCGCAGCGATGCCGTCGGTTTCGTTGGCCCTGCCTGTGATGGTCGAACTGCACTCGATTGTCCCTCCGGGGCCGGCGAGCAGTTCGAGCACCCGTGGATTGCGAGTGACCTCTTTTTTGGCGCCCACGACGACCGGATGACTGGACAACCGGCCGCACCCGACGCCGCAGAGCAGCAGGGCGCAGGCCATTAAGAACGGCATGACGGTCCGTCGCATCGAGAGTCCCTCCTGGACGCTTTGGAAACTGAAGCCTGTGGAAAACGTGTCTGAATCAGCCGGCGGCGTCGTGCTGGCGGCACCAGGCAATTTTCTCAGCCGTGGTCGTGGGGAGCGCACCACCACTGGCAGCCTGCTTCTTGGCGGCAGCCGGCTTGGCAGGGGCCGCCACTGGTTCAGCTTCCGCGTCGGCCGATTCCTGAGCAGGCGGCTCCGGTGTGGCTGGCTCGGCCACGGCTGACTTGGCCGCCCGGGCCCGGGCGAGGATGTCGGCGGTCGAGAGTTTGCCGGCAGAACTCACTGGCTTCTTCTCGCCGGGCGTGGCTGCAGGTGCCGCGGGCTTGGCGGCCGCGGGGGAGGCCGCACCGCCGGCCTTGGCCCGTGCCGCCGCGAGGATGTCAGCTGTCGACGGCTTGCCGGCGACGGCTGCTTTGGCCGCTGCGGGCTTTGCTGGAGCCGCAGTCTTGGCGGCAGCAGCAGGCTTGGGAGCCTCTTTTTCGACCGGCTTTGGCAACGGTTGCGGCACGATCTTCAGGGCGGCGGGATCAATGTCGTACCAGCCGATGTTGTTGAACTGGTCAAACTCGACCAGGCAACGGCCGTTCATGTTGACGGTCCGAACGGTTCCCGTCGCGTGGGCGAAGCGGGCCAGTTCGGGGGCCGACGAATTGATCACGACATACTTGTCGGTCCATTCCGACTTCAGTCGCTCGATGACGTCGAACATGTGGGCGTTCCGGCGGGCGGCAGAAATTCAGTGCGTGGTTCGCACGGTCAGCCCCCAGAATCTGATCGATCCGCAGGCGGATCGCAAGGCATCGTCGGCAAAAACGTCATCGAAGGCCGGTTTCGCCGACCGGACCGGCAGGTTGTCAGGCGGGCCTGGTCACGACCGTGGCCCCGCGCACGCCAAAGATGCCCTGCGGCCCGATGGAATAGGCCCAGACGACCGTCCGTGGCAGCGTCGTCACCGCATCCGCAGCAGTCAGTTGATGGAGCTGCCCGCCTGCCCGGTAGGTTGATCCCAGCCAGAGGGGAGCCTCGTGAAGCCGGCAGGCGATTTCAAACCGGATCGCATTCGCCACCTCCGGGTCGGGGACAATGCTGGCCGAGAAATGCGAACGGCCGGCCAGTCCGACGCCGACAATGGCTGATCCGCCGGCTGCAGCGGTCCGCGGCAGGTCGACTCGTGACAGTTCGACTCGTGACAGTTCGACTCGTGACAGTTCGACTCGTGACAGTTCGACAAGGACCGGCGAGGCTGGCCAGCGGGGATCGTCGGCAGGGGAAGGCCCGTCGAGTGACGTCCAGCCGTCAGCCTCGCCACCGCCGGTCGTGATCCGATGTGCCCAGCGGTCGCCTGTCCAGGTAAACACGGCGGCGGTGGGGCCGGCGGCAAGGTGCATCGGCGGCCGGTTGATCGGGGAGCGTGTGTCGTGTGGCTGCATGGTGATTGGTAGCATACTTCGGCCGCCAGAACGTTTATGCCCAGATGTGGCCAGGGCCACAGCCAGCCGAGGCTATTGCGAGGCTATTGATGGAACCGCGTCGTTCGCTCCGCTGGCCGATCCTGCTGGGTGTCGTGCTGATCGGCTCGATCCTGACGCTGGGCGTCGGTTGGGTACTCGTCAGCATCGCTGCGGCGCTGGGTTCTCAGAACCGCAATGAAAACGCGGCATTCTACTGGACGATCCTGGGCATCGGCGTGGCGCTGCTCGTGCTGGTGCTTGTGGGCGTGATCATCTACCTGGCCCTCACGCTCAAGGCCATCGCCCTCTCCCAGCGGCAGAGCAACTTCATCGATAGCGTCACGCACGAACTCAAAAGCCCGCTGGCATCGCTCAAGCTCTACCTGCAGACACTTACCCGTCGCAGCGTGCCGCCGGAACAGCAGGCCGATTTCCACCGCTTCATGCTCAAGGACGTGGAGCGACTCGACACGCTCATCGACCACCTGCTCGACGCCGCCAAAACACTGCAGCGTCGGGCCCGCCGAGGCACCGATGCAACGGCCATCGAGCCGGTGCTGCAGCGGGCCTGCGAGGCCGCGGTGCACCGCTACGGCGTGCCGGCCGAGAGCGTGCGGCTCGAGATCGTGGGCGTGGGAATGGGAGTGGCCGGGTCGCCCGCCACCGGTGGCATCCTTCGCGTGTGCGGTCGCGAGGCCGATGTGGAGATCGTGTTCCGCAACCTCGTGGACAATGCGGTGAAGTATTCGCTGCCCGCTCCCGAGGTGGAGGTGACGGCATCGGCACTGCCACGGGGGAAGGTGCTCGTGCGGGTGGCGGACAATGGGCCGGGCATCCCGGCGGCCGAACGTCAAAACGTGTTTCAGCGGTTTGTGCGGCTGGGGAGCGAACTGGAGCGTTCCACGCCCGGCACGGGACTCGGACTGTTTCTCGTGCATGCGATCGTGAAACAGCTGCGGGGCAGGGTGGTGGCGAAGGGTCGCCTGCCACAGAAGGGCACGATCATGGAGGTGGAACTGCCGGCGGCACCGTGAGCGGTGAGTGTGGAACGCAATGGTTCGCCGGCTGCATCGGCTGCATGGTAGGATTATCTGCTTTCCGTCTGCGACCCAAGCCAACGACGCCCAGCCATGACCCTTCCCATCCTGCGTGCCTCCGAGCACCTTCACGACGTCAAGTACGAGATTCGCGGAGCCTTGGCCCGCCGCGCGGAGCAGCTGGAACGCGAGGGGCACGAGATCATCAAGCTCAACATTGGCAATCCCGGTGCCTTCGGCTTTCGCATGCCTGGATCGATGCGGGTGGCCATCGTGGAGAACCTCCATCAGGCTGATCCTTACTCGCATCAGAAGGGGATCTTTCCGGCCCGCGAGGCGGTGGTGATGCAGCAGCAAAACCGCGGCGTCATGGATGTCACTGCCGACGACGTCTTCATGGGCAACGGCGTCTCCGAACTGATCATGCTCGCCATGCGGGCGTTGCTCAATCCGGGTGACGAGGTGCTGGTGCCGAGCCCCGACTATCCCCTCTGGACGGCGTCGGTCGTGATTCATGGCGCGAAGGCGGTGCACTACCCCTGCCGGCCCGAGAACGGGTTCGTGCCCGACCCGGCCGAGGTGGAATCGCTCATTACAGACCGCACGCGGGCCTTGGTGGTCATCAACCCCAACAATCCCACCGGCGCTGTCTACCCCAGGGAGACGCTCGCGGCGCTGGCCGGCATCGCCGAGCGACGACACCTGGTCTTCTGCGCCGACGAGATCTACGACGAGATGCTCTACGACGATGCGGAGTTCGTGCCGGCCGCGACGCTGGCGAAAAACACGCTCTGCCTCACGTTTGGCGGACTCAGCAAGATCTACCGCGCCTGCGGGCTCCGCGTGGGCTGGCTCGTATGCTCCGGCGAACGGGAGCATGCGCGGGACTACATTCAGGCGGTGGAATTGCTGGCGTCGCTCCGCCTCTGTTCAAACGTGCCGGGCCAATACGCCGTGCAGACGGCGCTTGGTGGACGCCAGTCGATCTTCGATCTCACGCGGGCGGGCGGCCGACTGCATGCCACCCGTGCTGCGGTGCTGGATGCGGCGGCACGGAGCAGGTATCTGTCGGTGGTGACGCCGCGGGGGGCGATGTATGTCTTCGTGCGCGTGCATGCCGACCGCCTGCCGGGTGGCGAGAAGGCCTTCAACGATCAGGCGTTTGCGCTCGATCTGCTGGAGCGGAAGCACGTGCTGGTGGCGCCGGGATCGAGCTTCAACGTGCCCTACCGCGACCACTTCCGGGTCACCCTCCTTCCCGATGCGGAGCAGATGGCTGATGTCTTCGCCCGGATCGAGTCCCTGCTCGACGAATACGCCGCGGCGTAACGCCCCCTTTTCGATCGTGGCAGGAGTGGTCTAATCGAGGGCATGAATCCAACACATGCCCATGCTTCTCAGGCGGCCACCACGCCCGCTGTTGATGTCGTTCCCATCCGTCGCGTGCTGGTAAGCGTGTTCGACAAGACGGGCCTCGGCCGACTGGCTGCCGGCTTGAAGGCGGCGGGCGTCCGCGTCGTGAGCACCGGCGGCACGAGCGCGGCGCTGGTCAGCCACGGACTCGAGGTCGAGGACGTTTCGGCCATCACGTCCTTCCCCGAAATCCTCGACGGCCGCGTCAAGACGCTCCACCCGCGGATCTTCGCGGGGGTGCTCGCCCGTCACGACCGTGCCGATGATCGGGCCGTCCTCGCCGATCACGGCATCGACATGTTCGACGCCGTGATCGTCAACCTCTACGCGTTCGAGGCGGCTGTCTCACGGCCCGATTGCACCGCTGGCGAGGCGATCGAACTGATCGATGTCGGCGGCCCCAGCCTCGTGCGGGCCGCGGCCAAGAACCATGCTTTCACCGCCGTGGTGACCAGCCCCGATCAGTACGACGATTTTCTCGCCGCCCTCGGCAGCGGCGGCACCACGCTGGCCCAGCGTAGGCGGTTGGCTGCCCGCGCCTTCGAGCGGACGGCCGTCTACGACACGGCCATCGCGGCCTGGATGGCCCGCCACGCCGATCTTCATGCCGCCGCAAGCCAGCCCACGGCCGTGGCCACCGGCGGGAAAGACGATGGCGACGAACCGCCGCTGCCCAGCAGGCTCTCCCTGGATCTGGAGCGGCGGCTGCCGCTGCGATATGGAGAAAACCCGCACCAGTCGGCGGCGCTCTTTGCTCCGGTGGGCACACACCTCGGGCTGGCGGGGCTCAAGCAACTCTCCGGCAAGGAACTCTCCTACAACAACCTGCTCGATCTCGACGGAGCCACGCGGCTGGCCGGCTTGCTTGCCGAACCGGCGGCCGTGGTCGTGAAGCACACCAATCCGTGCGGTGCAGCTGCCGGTGCAACAGCCGCCGAGGCGCTGGCCACCGCGATGGCGGCAGATCCCACCAGTGCCTTCGGCTCGATCGTGGCCGTCAATCGAACGTTCGACCGCGGCTGCGCCGAGGTGCTTCTGACGCCAGGGTTATTCGTGGAGGTGATCGCCGCGCCAGCCTTCGAGCCGGAAGCGGTTGAGTTGATCACCACGCGACCAACCTGGAAAGGCAGCGTGCGACTGGTGGAGGTGCCGGCAGGCGATCCGTGGGAAGCAACGGCTGGCCTGGAACTGCGGAGCATCGCGGGCGCACTGTTGGCCCAGCGTCCCGACACGGCCTGCGATGATCCTGCGACCTGGCGGGTGGTCACCAAGGCGGCACCGGTTCCTGCGCTGACCCAGTCGCTCGACTTTGCCTTCACGATCGTGCGTCGGCTTACGAGCAACGCGATCGCTGTCTGTAAGGGAACGAGCCTGGTGGGGGCCGGGCTGGGCCAGACCAGCCGTGTCGACGCCGTGCGGATCGCGCTGGAGAAGGCGGGGGATCGGGTGCGGGGCAGCGTGCTGGCGTCCGACGCATTTTTCCCGTTTCCGGATTCGATCGACCTGATCGCGCGGGCGGGCATCGCGGCCGTGATTCAGCCGGGCGGCTCGAAGCGTGACGCCGAGGTGATCGCTGCCGCCGACGCGGCCGGCATCCCGATGGTGTTCACATCACGGCGTCACTTCCGGCATTAATTGACAGGGAATTGGCCATCCCGGGGCCCCTTCGATTCACAGGGCCGCGTGAAATTCCCAGATGCTGAGGAGACGGTCGGAGGCACGCGCAGGAGCCGGTGCACTTTGCCTGCAACGCAGGCGCACCAGGGCCCACGAGCATGCAACGGCAAAGTCCGCCGGCGACGAGCATGCCGCAGACCGGCGAACCAATACGGCCCGATTCCTTCTGCTCAAACCCTCCAGCGCAGTGCTACACTCTCGTGTATCAGGCGCTCGACGCGACGGGAGAGCGACCTGATTTTCCAAAAGGACTTGAAGTGATGCGAGCAGCCACGAAGACCACCTGCCTTGTTCTCGTTCTCACCATCGGTTTGTCCCTGACCGCGCAGGTCGCGCTGGCCCAGGCAAATGCCGGAGCAAAGGCCAGTGGTCAGTACAACTTCTATGGGAGCAGCGCCCACAGCTCGTTCCACAGCGCCCGCCAGAACGTCGATCACTACAGCCGGTATCTCAGCAGCGTGCAGACGCCGGTGGCACAGCCGGCTGTCGCTCCGTCGGCGGTCGCGGACCGTCCCGCGGCCGGGGTGACGCCAGCCGGCGTGGTCGATCGAGAAGTGGCCGAGGAGGCGAGTGACACGATCGGGGACTACATCGAAAAACTGGGCCGCTATCTCGGCAAGATGCGAAAGCACGCGGCAGCGATCAAGGACACCGAGTCGCTCGAACTCATCGACGACGTCGAGCGCAACCTCGCCGAGGCAACGACCCACCATGAAGCCCTGGACGAACACCACTCGGGCGAGAAGATCGACGCGAAGACCGCACAGCAGCACTGCGACAAGATCAACGCGGCGCTCGCGAAAGCCCATGCAGAACACGACAAGCTGATGAAAAGGCTCGGCGACGGCGACACAAAGTAGGCCCTTGGTAGTAGGCCTTTGGTCGTGGCCGGGAGGTTTGCATGCGAGCCCACCCTTTCGCCAACTGCCAGCCGCACGGAGTCCGGTGGATTCGACGTGCGTTCGCCGTCTGCTTGTCGCTGATGGCGGCAGGCCCGAGTGGAACGGCCTCGGCTGCCGACGATGCCCACGCGGCGTTTGCTCTACGGGTCGGACCGCTCCTGGTCCGGTATTGTCACGACTGCCATGCCGGTGGCGTCGTTGAGGGGGACGTCGACTTGGCGTCGTTCGACACGCTTTCCGACATGCGATCGCGGATGAATATGTGGCAGCGTGTGGCCGAGGTTGTCGCCGACGGTCAGATGCCGCCGCCCGACGCCGATCAGCCGACTGAGGCCGAACGGGAATCGTTGCGGCAGGGGCTGCGGGCGTTTCTCGCCGCTGAAGCGGTTGCGCATGCGGGTGACCCAGGCCGTGTCGTGCTTCGCCGGCTCAACAATGCGGAATACACCTGGACGATCCGCGACCTCACCGGTGTCAGCACGCTCGATCCCGCAGACGAGTTTCCCGCCGATGGTGGGGCTGGTGAGGGCTTTACGAACACGGGGCAGTCGCTGGTGATGTCGCCGGCGCTTGTGACCAAGTATCTCGACGCCGCGAAGGCCGTGGCCGATCACGCCGTGTTGCTGCCCGATGGCCTCCGGTTTTCCAAAGGAGACTCCCGCCGCGACTGGACCGACGAGGCACTTGCCCGCCTGCGTGACTTCTACGGGCGATTCACACAGCCGCTCGATACTGCCGCCGCCGCGGCGCAGACGACCGTCGAGCAGGGGATCAGGCTCGACACGGGCCACGAGGGATTTTTGCCGACAGAAAAATACCTGCACACGACCCTTGCCGAACGGGAACGGCTGAAGCAACGGGCCGATGCGGGTGCGGACGTGGCGCGTGACCGGGGTTTGAATTCAAAATATCTGGCCACTCTCTGGGCAGCGCTGACTCGGCCAGCTGCCAAACCGTCACTGATCCTCGACTCGCTGCGGGCTCGCTGGAGCACCGCAACTCCTGAAACCTCCGCCGATGTCACCGCCTTCGTCGCACGGTGGCAGGACGCTGTCTGGAAATTCAACCACGTCGGCCAGATCGCTAGGCAGTTTGGCCGGCCCGATGGTCCGGCTTCGTGGATGGAGGCGGTCACGCCGCTGGTGGAGCGGCAGGAGTTCCGAGTGAAGCTCACGGTGCCGGAGGGTGTGAAAGAGATCACGCTGTTTCTCACCACCACCGATGCCGGTGATGGCTGCGACCAGGACTTCTTCGTGTGGGAAAACCCACGGCTCGTGGCCCCCGGTCGGGCCGACCTGCCGCTGCGGCTCGTGCGGCCGATGGTGTCCGCGCTCGCCACGCAACGGAAGCGGGTCGCTGCGACCGCCTCGCAGTGCCTTGCGGCCGCGGCCGAGGCCGCGGCGATCGAGCCGCCGATCAAACCCAACGCCGCCGACGGCGCTGAGAGAGCCGAGGCCCTGATTGCGGAACTGTCGCAGAAGCACGCCGTCGATCCGCGAGTGCTTTCCGGCTGGCTCACCTACCTCCGTGTCGTCGCACCAGAGGCCGATGCACCGCACACCGTCTGGACTGTTCCCGACGGATCGCTGCTGGCCCGTTGGCTGGCGGCAGCCGAGTTGGGGGACCGAGGTCTGCTGGCCTCCGAAATCGAAAGTCTGTTGAGAGGAAGCGAAGCGGATCTGCCGAAGGACTCGCCCGATGTCGATCTTCGCCGCACCCTTCTCTCCGCCACCGGGCCGCTGCTGGCCCGCATCGATCTGCACGCCGATGCGGAGGGAGGAGACGCTGGAGACGGTGGTGGCGAGACCGTCGGCATTGATCCCAAGCTGTTTGGTCGGCATCCAGAGGGGCTGCCGGTTGCCTCCACAGATCTCTGTGGGAAGGCCCCCGCTGCTTTCAGAGTCACGATTCCGGCCGAACTCGCCGTGGGCTGCGACTTGGTGACAGCGGGCTCAATCCATCCGCAGGCCGGGACCGAAGCTGACGTGCAACTACAGGCCGGCGTCATTGCCGGCGACGACCTGCCTGCAAGGGAAGACGCTGTGAGTCCGTCCGAGCCGGTGGTGGCCCGCAAAGACTCCGCCGCCTGGCGACGCTTCGAGTCTGCATGCGACGACTTCCGCGGTCTCTTCCCGAAGGCCCTCTGTTACGCCCGGATCGTGCCGGTCGACGAGGTCATCACGTTCAACCTCTTCTACCGGGAGGATGATCAGCTGCGACGGCTCATGCTCGACGAAGCCCAGGGAAGAGAGCTCGACAGGCTCTGGGACGAGTTGCTCTTCATCAGCCAGGAGCCGGTGGAGCTGGTCGATGCGTACGAGCAACTCTTGGGCTACGCGTCGCAGGATCGCAACGACATCGTCAATTCGTTCACATCGTTGCGACCGGCGCTCGAGGCCCGGGCCGCTGCCTTCCTGCAACGAATGTCCGCTGCTGAGCCACTCCATCTTGAGATGCTCGTCGACTTCGCCGCACGGGCCTACCGAAGACCGCTTCATCCGAAAGAGATGCGGGAACTCCGCGATCTGTATGCCGAACTCCGCCGCGATGATCTCCCGCATGAGCAGGCCTTCGCCCTGACGCTCGCCCGCGTGCTCGTGTCCCCTGCCTTCCTCTACAAGGCGGAGTCGCCGGGGCCGGGGGCTGGGCCTCAGCCGGTGAGCGATGCCGAACTGGCGACGCGGCTGAGTTATTTCCTTTGGTCGTCGCTGCCCGACCCGGAGCTTTTGCAGATGGCCGCGGCTGGGCGGTTGCACGAGCCCGAGACCCTTCTCGCCCAGACGCGGCGGATGCTTCATGACGGGAAGTTGCGGCGGCTCGCTGAGGAATTCGGCACGCAGTGGCTCCACGTCCACGGCTTCGCCGAGCACGACGAGAAGAGTGCGGAGGTGTTCCCCACGTTCGCTGCCCTGCGCGGGGCCATGCAGGAGGAGACGATCCTCTTCCTCGCCGACTTCCTTCAGAACGATCGCTCGATCCTGTCGCTCGTCGACGCTGACCACACGTTCCTGAACGAAGACCTTGCGAAGCACTATTCCATCGTTGGGGTTGCGGGCCCGCAGTGGCGGCGAGTTGACGGGGTGCGACAGCATGGCCGCGGTGGCATCCTCGGACTCGCCACCACGCTCGCGACGCAGGCGGGGGCATCGCGGACGAGCCCGATCCTGCGAGGCAACTGGCTCAGCGAGGTGATCCTGGGCGAGAAGCTGCCCAAGCCACCCAAGAACGTGCCGTTGTTGGCGGAGACTGTGCCCGAGGGTCTCACCGAGCGACAGCTGATCGCAAGGCATTCGAGTGATGCCGCGTGCGCAAAGTGCCACATGCGGATCGATCCTTTTGGATTCGCGCTCGAGACATACGACGCCATCGGGAGGTTCCGCACGCAGGACGCCGCGGGCCATCCGATCGACGCCGTCACGACGCTCATGGACGGCACGCCGATCGAAGGTCCCGAGGGGCTCCGCAGCTACCTGCTCAACGACCGCCGCGACGCATTCGAGCGGCAGTTCTGCCGCAAGCTTGTGGGCTACGCTCTGGGCCGATCGGTGCAGCTCTCCGATGAGCCGCTGCTCGACGAGATTCAGGCGACGCTGGCGGCTCGTGGCCACCGCGTGCACGTGGCGATCGAGGCGATCGTATCGAGCCGGCAATTTCGCGAGATCCGCGGGCAGGACGCCGCACACGCTGACGAGCTCATGACCGAGTAGAATGCTGTGCTGGAGTCGCTCTGACGGCCATCATGGGAGGGACCACGCATGACCAACCACCGTTTCACGCGACGCGCGATGCTCCGCGGGCTGGGTGTCTCCATCGCTCTGCCCTGGATGGAGTCGCTCGCCGTCTGGGGTGACGAGGCGAAGCCGGGTGTGGCTGGAAGCGAGCCGCCGGTGCGGTTGGCCGTTCTCTTTGCGGGCAACGGCTTCCATTCGAAGGAATGGTGGGCCGAGGGATCGGGCGCCGACATGAAGCTCGGCAAGGTGCTCGAGCCAATCGCCGGCTTCCGCGAGAAGTTGCTCTTCGTGAAGGGGCTCTACAACGAGCAGGCGAGAAAGGGCAACATCCACAGCTCGCAGACGGGCAACCTCCTCTCCGGCGCACCACTGGCCTCCGGCGGCGACATCCGCTCCGGCACGAGTTTCGACCAATTGATGGCCCAGTCATACGGCCGTTCGACGAAGGTGCCGAGCCTCGTGCTTGGCTGCGAGAAGTCGAACCCCTCAGTGCACAAAAACTACTCGATGCTCTACAGCTCCCACATCTCGTGGAGTTCGCCGACGACGCCGACGCCGCTGGAGCTCTATCCGGCCCTCGCCTTCGACCGGCTCTTCAAGGAGGGCACGGAGAAGGGTGACGAAAGTGTCCTTGACGCCGTCATCGAGGAGGCCGGAGATCTGCGACGGCGAATCAGCGTTGCCGATCGCCGCAAACTCGACGAATACCTCGAGAGCGTCCGCGATGTCGAACAGCGGATCGCCACCGCTGGAGAGCGGGGGGAGCTACAGGGTTGGAAGCCGACGCTGAACAAGCCCGACATGCCCAGGCCTGCCGATGGCATCCCACAGGACATTGCTGAGCACATGCGGCTGATGTGCGACATCCTCGTGCTCGCCTTCCAGACCGATACCACGCGGATCGTCACCCTCAAGCTCAACAACGACCATTCAGCCCTGCGGTTCCCGAACCTGCCGCGTGCCGACGATCCCGCGCAAGGCATCGACTACATGATCCACCACCTGCTTTCGCACTCCGACAACGACGACTGGCTGAAAGTCAACCAATTCTTCATGGAGCAATTGGCCCACGTCGCCCGCAGGCTTGATGCGATCGACGAGGGGGGCCGGACGGCGCTCGACAACTCGATGGTCATGATCTGCTCGAGCATGATGGCCGGCTCCAAGCACGATAACGACCAGTTGCCGGTTGCGGTTCTCGGCAGCGCCGGCGGTCGGATCAATTCGGGCCGCGTGCTCGACTACTCGAAGGCTGAGAATCGACAACTGTGTCGGCTCTACCTCTCGATGATGGACACCATGGGCCGCCGCGAACAATCGTTTGGCGATGCGACGGAGCCGCTGGCGGAGGTGTGAATGGGTGAGGGCGATGATAGAATCAGGCCGACCAACGCATCCCCTTTCACTGCCGGAAACCGCTGTCCCGATGTCGACCCTGCTCGAAAAGATCGTGGCCCGAAAGCATCGCGAGGTCGAAGTCGCACGCGAACGCGTGCCGACAGCGGCCCTCGAGGGACGGCTGGCGGTGGCGCCGCCGGTCCGCGACTTCTTCGCGGCGGTCGCTGCTCCTGGGGCGATCAGACTCATCGCCGAATTCAAGCGCAAGAGTCCGTCCGCCGGGGAGCTTCGTCCCGACGCCACGATCGAGGAGATCGTTCGCGGGTATGCGGCCGCCGGGGCCGCGGCGCTCTCCGTGCTCACGGATGCCGTCGGGTTTGGCGGCAGCCTGGTCGATCTCGAGTCGGCCCGCGTGGCCGTGCCACTGCCCGTGTTGCGGAAGGAGTTTGTCGTCGACCGCTATCAGGTGCTCGAAGCGCGGGCGCACGGGGCCGATGCGGTGCTCCTGATCGCCGAGTGCCTCGACGACTGCCACCTCCGGAGCCTCTATCGCGACATTCTCGATCTGGGCATGACACCGCTGGTGGAACTGCACTCGGAGGAGCATCTCGACCGCGTGCTGGACATCGGCGCCACCCTCATCGGTATCAACAATCGTGATCTGCATACGATGAAGACCGACCTCGACCACGTCCTCCGACTCTGCGACCGCGTGCCGGCCGACTGTGTCGTCGTGGCTGAGAGTGGCATCCGCAATCGGGCCGACGTGGAGCGACTCGAGCAGGCCGGCATCGGCGCGATGCTTGTCGGCGAATCACTCCTGCGGAGCCCCGACCCCGGCATCGCCGCCGCCGCGCTCCTGGGCAGGTAAGACCGGCTTGCCTTTCACGAACCGGTAGCCCATGCCACGGACCGAGAGGAAGTGCACCGGCCGGGCCGGATCGGCCTCGAAATACTTGCGGAGGTTGAGCATGAACGTGTCAACCGTCCGCGTGGCGGGCGCACGGGCCATGCCCCAGACCTTTTTGAGGAGGTCGCTGCGAGACGATACCGTGCCCTCGTGCTCGACCAGATACCTCAGTAATTTCATCTCCAGATTCGTCAGCCGTACCGGCTTGTCGCCACTGCTTGCCTCCCAGGTGTCGAAGTTCACCGCGGCATCACCGAAGCGATAGATCGCATCGCCCGCAGCCGCATTCACTTTCTCGTCCTCATCTGCCTGGGCTGCGACTGGCGGTCGACCATGGCGGACCTGTCGGCCGAGCAGATTGCGAACGATCGACAGCAATTCATCGAGATCGAACGGCTTCTGCAGATAGACATCCGTGCCGGCATCAAAACCGCGGATCCGGTCCTCGACGAGCGTCCGTGCGGTCAGCATCACGACCGGCGTATCGCGTCCCTGGTCACGGATCGCCTCGCAGACGGCGTAGCCGCTCATGCCCGGCAGCATCAGATCGAGCACGACCAGATCGATCGGAGCATCTGCTGTCGTGATTGCGGCCAGCGCCGCTTGGCCGTTCCCGACGGTGGTCACCTTGAAGCCCTCTGCTTCAAGGTTGTATTTGATGCCGATGGCCAGATGCTCTTCGTCTTCAACAACGAGAATATGCGGCATGGGAGTGCTCGCGGCTGTGTCGCGACCGGTGGACACTGGGAGTAAACCAGTGACAATGGTACCGCGGGCAGTGGCTATCGCGCCAGCGCCGTCCTCGGCCGGAGGGCCCGCACATAGCCGTGGCCCAGGAACCAGTCCCAGGCGTCCTGTGCCGCCGCCTCGAAGGGCCGCCGCACGTAGCCCAATTCGGCCTCGGCACGCGCACAGGAGAAGTTGTGGGGCAGCATCGACATGCCGGTGGCCGCCGAATTCACCTGCAGTTCGCGTTGCGAAAGCATGCCGGCGAGGTCGCCGCACCAGCCGGCCACGTGCACGAATGGCCATGGAGCGATGCCGAATGGCTGCATGCGGCCCGAGACGCGGGCAAAGATCCGCCAGGCGTCGAGGTAGGAGAGCGGTTGGCCACCCAGGATGTAGCGACGGCCGGTCTGTCCACGGGTCATTGCCGCGAGGATGCCCTGCGCGACGTCGCGGACATCGACGAAGTCGTTGGAGCCCGGAGGGGCGAACAGGCCACGGCCCGCTCCCACCTCCAGAAGCATCCGGCCGCTTGACGGCTTCCAGTCCCACGGTCCGATCATGTAGACGGGATTGACGATCACGGCATCGAGTCCCTTCTCGACCTCCGCGAGCACGGCAGCCTCTGCCTCACGCTTCGTGACGACGTAGGGGCAAGCGAGCATGCCGCCGGGGGGAGTCTCCTCGTTGGCCGGTTCACCATCGCCGCGGAGGCCGAGGGCATCGACACTGGAAACGTGGATCAGTCTCGCGCCGGCACGCCGGGCTGCCTGCGCCACCACCCGAGTGCCCTCGACGTTGACGTGCCGCATCTCATCGAGATGCCGCCAGCCGACGTGGACCATCGCCGCAGAATGAACGACGAACCGCGCACCGTCGACGGCGCGTTGCATCGCGGCCTCGTCGTGAAGGGCGGCCGCGACCGCATCGACCGGGAGGGCCGTGAACGCTCCGCCGCCCATGCCCTGCCGGGGCGATCCGCTGGATTCCCGCGGTTGGCCGGGCCTCACAAGCACCCGCACGCTTTGATTGCGGTCGACCAGCAGGCGGACGACGTTGTTGCCGACCAATCCGGTGGCGCCCGTGACCAGACAGTCGGCTGTCGATGCCGGGGACGGATGAAGATGCGAGGAGGCGATCATCGGCGGACAACTCCCGAACAATCCGGATCCAGCCGGGTTGTCGTTCCGTCCGTGGATGAACGTGCAAACCAGCCTAAGGATACCATCGGACGCCGCGGTTTCAGACTTTCAGGGGCGGCGATGCTGTCGGCGTTGACGACCCTGACGGCTGGGCAGATGATGCAGTCGCACGCTGGAAATTCCTGCACGGACGGGGTTTCCAGCCGATGCAGCAACGGCATACCCCCGACATGGAGCCTGCCTTGGCGGAAGTCATCGTTCGACCGGTGGACACCCGCGCGGAGCGGACGCGGTTCATCCAACTGCCGTGGCGGATCTACCGCGACGACCCGTGCTGGATGCCGCCGCTCGTCATGTCCCAGGAGGAACTGCTCGGGTTCCGGCCGCACCCATTCTATGAGCGGTCAAAAAGCCGCTCGTTCCTGGCAACGCGAGGTGGCCGCGATGTGGGTCGGATCACGGCGATTGTGAATGCCGGCCACATCGAACGTTACAAGGAGCAGCGGGGCTTCTTCGGCTTCTTCGAATGCGATGACGACGAGGCAGCGGCTCGCGGCCTGTTCGATGCGGCAAAGGATTGGCTGCATGGACAGGGCATGACGACGATCCGTGGGCCGGCCAATCCCTCGCTGAACTACGAGTGCGGACTGCTCATCGAGGGCTTTGAAACGCCCCCCTTCTTCATGATGACGCACAACCGGCCCTGGTACGGAAAGCTGGTCGAGGCCAATGGCTTCGGGAAGATCGAAGATCTCTACGCCTTCTGGGGCGAGATCTCGATGCTCAACAACCTCGACTCCAAGCTGGCGACGATGGTGGAGGGAGTCAAAGATCGCTTCGGAGTGAAGGTCCGACCGCTCGACCGCAACCGCTTCGATGAAGAGGTGCGGATGTTTCTCGACATCTACAACTCGAGCCTAAGCGGAACATGGGGCTTCGTGCCGCTTTCGTCGAGCGAGGTCAAGCACATGGCAGACAGTCTGCGGCACCTGATCGTGCCGGAGTTGTCGCTCGTGGCCGAAGTGAACGGCAAACCGATCGGCACCGTCTTCTGCCTGCTCGACTACAACCCACGGATCAAGGCGATCAACGGCCGGCTGTTTCCCTTCGGCTTCCTGCGGCTGCTCTGGAACAAGAAGGGC
>Ga0304730_1001001_pt1 | contig 22550 bp, 21 predicted proteins | sample M_130628_MF_Meta_FD_190474 | JGI IMG/M metagenome (GOLD analysis project Ga0304730, IMG submission 190474) | Freshwater microbial communities from Lake Montjoie, Canada to study carbon cycling - M_130628_MF_MetaG (v2) (version 2) | ecosystem: Environmental > Aquatic > Freshwater > Lake | place...
CGACGTCATGAGCAGATGTGCCATCAACGGCGAAACCTGTCTCTGCTTCAAGAACAGCATCAGGTGCTCCCCCTGATGTGCCACCAATGACTGCAAGGCCACATGCACTCGCCTCAAGATAGACAATTCCAAGTCCTTCAACTTCAAGCCCTGCCAAACGTGAACGAGAGGGCATTGCAAAGATATCTCCTACACAAATATAACGAGGCAGATCTGCATACTGAATACGACCAATAAAGGTAATTGCTTCAGTTACGTGTAATTGCTTCGCTCGCTTCACCAAATATTCCTTGTGTGGACCTTCTCCAATAAAGAGAAGGTGGGTATCGGGAACATGAGTAAGAATCTCAGGTAAAGCTTCAATCAAAGTGTCTTGTCCCTTGCGGTGCACAAGTCTTCCCACTGAGACAATGACTTTCTTATCAGTTAAGCCAAGTTCTGTGCGAAGAGCTGCGGCGCTTGGTTGAGGCGCAAAGTGATCGGTATCGATTCCAGGTGCAATCTTGACCATCGAGTCAATTGCGCGTTGCGAAAGTGCTCGTGCAATCTGAGATTTCGTGTAGCTACCTAAATAGGTGAGGTGATCGGCACCAGCACCGATTCGGCCAATCGCCCAAGAAAATGGCCAGATCTTTGCCCACCACACTTCATGGCCATGCGTTAAGGCAACGATGCGGCTAACGCCAGCACGACGTAGCCCTTGTGAGAGAAGAGCAAGGGGTGCGGCAGCGCCAAAGAAAACCCTGGTTATTCCTCGCTCACGAACTATCTTTCTTACCGCTCTACCCACTCGCAGCGTTGGCAGAAGAATCTTTGATTTATCCCGGATTACTTCAACGCCGAAATTCTCACGCCAAGCTTTATCAAATGGCTCTGATTCATCTTGTGCAGATGTATAGACAATGACCGAGTTCTTTGGCATTCGCTCAATTAGTCCTATAACAAAGGTTTCAATACCACCTGCGCGTGGACCAAAATCATTAGTAATGCAAAGTGTGAGGGGTCTACTCATTAGAACCGGCGAACAGCAACCAGTGGCTTACGTCCCATAGATGTATCGGCAACCTTTACACGTGATCCTGATCGAGGTGCGTGCACCATGCGTCCGCCACCGAGATAAATACTCACATGCGAAACGGGATGACCAAAGAACATGAGATCGCCAGGCTTCTTCTGATTAAATGGGATTGATTTACCCATCCGTGATTGAGCGCGGGATGAATGTGGAAGTGAGACACCAGCTGCTTGGAAAGCTCGCATCGTAAGTCCTGAACAATCCCATGTAGTGAGGCCATCTGCTCCAAAGACATATCTATCGCCAATTTGTAGCAAGGCATACTTCAACGCAATACCCGCGCGACCTGAAATTCCTGCCGCACTCTTTGCAGCCTCCAGTGATGAGGCTTGGTCAGCATTTTCTTGATCTTCAGCAAGCTTTGCTAAGCGCTCACGATCTTCCTTCTTTAACTTTGCAAGGAGTGACTCAGCTTGGGCTAACTTTGCAGTTGCAAGAGCGCTTCGCTCAGCCAAACTCTTCTGCAACACCTTCACCTGGGCAAGTCGATCGCTGACGGTAAGGGAAGTTGCATTGAGTTGTTGCTCAGCAGATTGAAATTTACGGAGTTCAGTCGATTTGCGGCGGGTAATAGCTTCAAGGGATCCTGCGGACGAAAGATAGAGCGATGGATCTGTTGAGAAGAGAAGTTCAAGACTTTGACTTAAAGAACCAGATTTATACTGGTTCACTGCAATTGCTCCTAGAGTCTTTGATATCGCATCAACAGTCTTTCCTTGAACGGCTGCTTGCGCCTGGATGCCTGCAAGGCTTCGCGTTAATGAGGCCAACTTCACCTTCGCCTCTTGCGCACCTTCAGCAGCAGTCGTTGCTTCTTCTTCTAGACGATTGATTTGTGCCTGAACTTGAGCCAACGTTTGCGCAGCAGTTGCTAGTGGTGGAGTGGTGAATGAGATGAGAAATACCGCGATGGCTGCCAAAGAGCCAGCACTCAACCGTTTTCTCATGTTTTAAGGCTAACGCCCATCTCTATAGATTTTCAATTTTGAACGAGGGAATTGGCTGATAAACGGGTGTGAAATTCAATATTCTTACGCACATGACAGTCACGGTCACACTCGTTGTAGGGGCCGATGGCTCCACTACCAAGAATGGAAATTCTGCAGGGGTATCAAATATTGTGGACCGCACAGCATTTCTTACCCGACGCAGAAGCGCTGATTGCATTCTTATCGGTGGAAATACTGCGCGCACAGAGCCCTATCACCGCACCCCTGTGCCTGTTGTCGTCATTTCCAAGAGCCTGATCAATCCACTTGCGGATAATCGTCTTGCTCACTGTTGGAATCTCTCACCAGTGGATGCAATACATCGAGCGATAAAAACCTTTGGGCCCAGTGTTCATGTTGAAGCAGGTGCCACAATTATTCGAGAGTTATTGGAATCTAATTCTGTCGATGCCCTCGAATTGAGCGTAACTGAAGTTATAGGGGGTGAAGATGTCATCGATGTTGCGAATCTTCTCTCGCACTTTACTCACATTGATGAGAAGGCTGAATCAGGAACGCGCTTTATCTCAGCTCGCAGATAAATTAGAAAGAAGAGATCAGAGCAACACCCAGAACAGCCAGTAGTACTCCCACATATTGAACTTTATGAAGTCGCTCATGCAAAAATTTATAGGCAAGGAGAGCTGTAGCAATTGGATAGAGCGAGCCGAGCACCATGGCGAGTGAGACCAAGCCCTTTGTTGTTGCAACTCCCAACAAGAGGTTGGCTGCGAAATCTGCCACACCAATAAAGATCAGAATGGGAAGTTCTGGCCTGCCCAGTCCTCCAATATTTCTCACCTTTGCAAAGATGCCAATTCCAATCATGAGAGTTGTTGTGCGCATCATGAACATAGTCATCAAAGCACTGCTCTGTGAGCCGATAGCCATAAAGACAAGTGCAAGACCAAAGAAGAGTGCAGCAGAGAGGGCAAGAAGGACAGGTTTTAATGGAACACCTTGTGAAACTTCAGGTCCGCTCGCTAAGAATCCACCAAGAAGTGCTGCAGCAACTCCAATACTCAAAATAGTTGAGAGGTGATCGCCTTTGATGATAATTGCGTATGCAAGAGGGATAAGAGCGCCCAATGAACTAATCGGTGAGACGACGCCCATGCGCCCTGTTGAAAGTCCTCCATAGAGACTCATCAGCCCTGCATAACCGCACAGACCAGCACATGCCCCAGCAAAGAAATATCCACCGCTGCCAAAAGCTTGCGCGTGCCAAGCCCCAGTAAGCAAGACCAAGATCAACCCAGTGATAAATCCAATCGCCTGCGTCGTTGCAAGGACTGCGATAGATGGAAATCTCTTACTTAATTTTCCTGCGTGATAATCAGCACTTCCCCAAAGTCCGCTCGATAAAAGAGCGAGGAGGCTGGCCATGGCGAGGACTCTACATCCCCACCCCCTCAGCCTCCCATCTAATGAGCTCTTGGAACTTTAGAATTAACCAGTGAAATCGACATTTACTTTCGAAGAGATGATCGAGCTTCTTCGTACTTTCACTCCACGCGATGAAATCATTTTGGAAGAAGTCCCTGCGCCGCAAAAACTTGCCACATATTCATTTGCATTTACCGCCGATATCTCCAATGGCCAATCAGGGGAAGCTGAAGAAGAGGTAGCGTCAGGGCGTTTTGTGATCTTGCACGAACCAGGTGGGCAAGACACATGGGAAGGTGAGTTCCGCTGCGTCAGCTTTATGCGCGCCGATGTCGATAGTGAGATGCAAGAAGATCCGCTACTGCCAGAAGTTGGCTGGAATTGGTTATTGGATTCACTCAATGCCACTCATGCAAAATACAACGCGCCCAGTGGAACCGTGACTCGCGTATCAAGTGCCTCATTTGGAAAACTTTCACCACGTAATGATGACTCTGAAATTGAGATCCGTGCATCATGGTCACCTCAGATTGAATCACCTGAAGAAATATTTGCTCACGTGCAAGCATGGTGCAATCTCATGACTGAGGTTGCTGGTTTGCCACCTATTCCTGATGGAGTTGCATCCATTGGTTCAGCTCGTCGCCGTGGCTGAGATAGAACAAGCGCCGCAAGAACCGGCACCAACTCCACTCTTGCATCCAGCCGATGGCGTTCCACCCATCATCGACACTGAAGAGTTATTTGATGCAGCCCTTGCTCAACTCGCACTAGGCACTGGCCCTTTTGCATTCGATGCAGAGCGCGCATCTGGCTATAAATACAGTGCTCGTGCATATCTGATTCAGATAAAGCGCACCGATGGTGGATTACACCTGATTGATCCCATCGCCTTTGGTCCTGGCCATCGCTGTTTTGTTGCACTGAATCAGTTGATCCAAGGTGTTGAAGTCATCCTGCATGCAAGCACTCAAGATCTACCGTGTCTTCGCGAAGTGGGAATCCACCCGACACTTCTCTTTGATACCGAACTTGGCGGACGTATCGCAGGCCTTGCCCGCGTTGGCCTTGGCCCTCTTCTGGAATCACTCATGGGTATATCACTTGCGAAGGAACACTCTGCAGTGGATTGGTCTACAAGGCCACTACCCCACGATTGGCTGAACTATGCAGCACTGGATGTGGAGCTCCTTGTTGAACTTCGCGAGAAGGTCTATGAACTCTTGGCTGATGCTAAAAAATGGAAGTGGGCTGAAGAAGATTTTGCAGCAATTCTCGCAGCACCACCTGCTCCCCCACGCATCGATCCATGGCGCAGAACATCAGGAATGCATAAGGTGAAAAAGCGCAATCACATGGCAGTGGTTCGAGAGTTATGGAATGCTCGTAATGAGCTTGCGCAAGATCTTGATATCTCACCGGGCCGACTTCTCTCTGATGCTGCGATCACAGAAATTGCACTGAGTGCAGAAAAGGGTCCCATCACCAATCGCAAACATCTAGAGAAGATTCTTCGCCCTCTTGGCTTGCGAGCGCGATGGTTAGAAAACGCTGCAACATGGATTAGCTGCATCACCGATGCCATTGCAATGCCCGAGGATCAATGGCCAGAGACTCGTTCAAAGAGTGATGTCCTACCTCCGATTAAGATTTGGCGCGAGAGATTCCCTGAAAAATATGCACCCCTTACCCACGCTAGATTCAATCTGCAGGTTCGCGCGCAAGAGCTATCGATTCCACTAGAGAATATGATCAGCCCAGAGCTGGTGCGCCGCATCTGCTGGCAGCCACCTGAGACTTCCGTGCAGGAAGCGCTCCTTGCCCTGGGAGCACGTCGCTGGCAGGCCGAGATCGCCTCTCCTATCCTGGAGCAGGCTCTGACTGAGCGTGAACCCCTTGAGCTCCCTGAGCCAGCCACTGAAAGTGAAGCTGCCTCAGAAGAGTGACGAATTACGCAACATTAGAGTTGCGTAAATAAGAGGGCTCAATTACGCTCTCACCATGCTCAGTACATTCATCATCGCTCTACGCGAAGGCCTTGAGGCCGCACTGATCGTTGGAATTCTCGTTGCCTATCTCGTCAAGAGCGAGCGCAGACATCACCTTCGCGCCCTCTGGACTGGTGTCTTCCTTGCAGTGAGCGCGAGCCTGGCGCTCGGTGCCTTCCTCTCCTATACATCAGCAGAGCTCTCATCTAAGGGTGCAGAACTCTTTGCAGGAACCACCTCATTTGTGGCTGTTGCCATGGTGACATGGATGGTCTTCTGGATGAAGCGCACAGCGCGTGGTCTGCGCGATGAGCTCTATGGCAAGGCAGAAGTTGCTGTTGCAGCTGGCGCGCTCTCTATGGGAACTCTTGCATTCTTTGCAGTAGCTCGTGAAGGTCTTGAAACCTCACTCTTTCTCTATACAAACTTTAAAACAGTTGGTGCCTTCTCCACTGCAACACTTGGACTAGTCCTTGGTCTTGCAACATCTGTGGCTCTTGGTTATGGAATCTACAACCGCTCGGTCAAACTTAATTTGGGTAAGTTCTTTACCTATTCAGGTGTGGCGCTGATCGTTGTTGCAGGAGGAGTTCTCTCCTATGGAGTCCACGAATTCCAGGAGTTTGGATTCCTTCCTGGCCCTGATGCCTTTGCATGGGATGTCACATCATGGATGCCAAAAGAGTCATTTATCGCAGCGCTACTTGGTGGAACTATCGGTTTCGATACAACGACCTCTTGGCTGCAGCTCCTTGTATGGGCTGCCTACCTAGGTTTAACAATCGCTACCTATCTCACACCTGCAAAGGTAAAAACTCCTCTCAACGCATAGCCTTTTGCCCTACTGGCGAGTAACCTTTGGAACATACTCACCAGCGAAGGAAGTTCTATGTCAGAAGTCCGCTCAGTCGTTCTCGTCGATGCTGTCCGCACCCCCTTTGGTAAGGCGGGAAGCATGTATGCAGGCACTCGCGCCGATGACCTCATGGTCCGTGCAATGCGAGGGCTCTTAGAGCGCAACCCCAAGGTCGATCCTGCATCGATTGATGATGTTGCAATCGCTGCTGCAACACAGACTGGTGATCAGGGAATGAATATTGGTCGCAGTGCAACGTTATTGGCAGGACTACCTAAAACTGTTCCGGGATATTCCATCGATCGTTGGTGCGCAGGTGCGCTGACTGCAACAACAACGGTTGCAGGAGCAATTGCAATGGGCGCAATCGATATCGCAATTGCAGGTGGCGTTGAACATATGGGTAACCACCCAATGGGCGAGCTCATGGATCCCAACCCTCGCTACTTAGCTGAGAAGTTGGTGGAGCAAGATGCGCTCGCTATGGGTGCTACTGCAGAGCGTCTCCATGATCGCTTTCCACATTTAACTAAAGAGCGTGCAGATGCATATGCACTCGCATCTCAGATGAAGACTGCCAAGGCATATGCCGATGGAAAGATTCAACGAGATCTTATTCCCACCGCATCACGCAGCCCAGAACTTGGTTGGGGTATTGCAACTGTGGATGAAGCACCACGCCCCACAACAACGATGGAAGGACTCGCGGGCCTGAAGACTCCCTTTCGCCCAGCAGGTCGCGTCACCGCAGGAAATTCTTCAGGACTTAACGATGGCGCAACAGCAGCCCTTCTTGCCAGTGAAGATAAGGCGAAAGAACTTGGGCTCACCATCAAAGCGCGCATGGTGACATTTGCCTTTGCAGGCGTTGAACCAGAAGTCATGGGATACGGCCCCGTTCCTTCAACGATCAAGGCTCTGGGTAAAGCAGGTCTAACAATTGAAGATATCGGCGCATTTGAAGTCAATGAAGCATTTGCTGTGCAGGTCCTTGCATTCCTCGATCACTTTGGAATCGCAGATGATGATCCTCGCGTGAATCCATATGGTGGTGCAATTGCCGTTGGCCATCCCCTTGCATCATCGGGTGTTCGATTAATGCTCAACTTGGCGCGCACCTTTGAGGAGAAGACTGATGTGCGATACGGGATAACAACGATGTGTATTGGTCTTGGTATGGGCGGAACAATTATTTGGGAGAACCCACACTTTGTAGGAGGTCAGAAGTAATGACTACCGCTACTCAGCTCCCAGATGGTGCACCGGAAGAAGTTGTCACCCATGCCCTTATTCGCGATGTTGACCTCTCCCCTTTTGGATTTAAGGGCTCACTCGCTCTCATCACTCTCGATAATGGACTGGATCACACTCGCCCTAATACATTTGGCCCACAATCACTTGCAGCACTAGATGCCGCAATAACAGATGCGGCCTCACGCAAGCCAGCTGCTATCGGCATCACAGGTAAACCATTTATCTTTGCAGCAGGTGCTGATCTATCAGCGCTCTCATTTTTGAGTAAACGCGAGCAATCACTGGCAATTGGAAAGCTGGGCCATGATGTATTCCGCCGTCTTGATGAAATTGGGATACCAACCTTCGCCTTTATCAATGGCTTAGCCCTTGGTGGCGGACTCGAAGTCGGACTTCACTGCAACTACCGCACATTATCTGCAACAGCCTTTACGGGTCTGCCTGAGGTCTTCTTAGGGTTAGTTCCAGGATGGGGTGGAGCGACTATCGTTCCTAAGCTCATTGGTCCAGAACGCGCAGTCCAAGTCATTATCGGCAACGCACTTAATAATAATACGATGATGAAATCTAAGGATGCACTTGGTCTTGGCATTGTTGACGCCGTCTATTCACCTGCTGATTTCCTGGAAAAATCTGTTTTATTTGCTGCATCTGTCTTAAGTGGTGAAACAAAGATTGAACGTAAGGACTATTCCAACGATCCTGCATGGGATTCAGCACTTGCTGCAGGTCGTGCAGCGGCTCTTAAGAAATATGGTGGGGCAGAGATTGCATCTCCCATGAGAGCGCTCGAACTTATTGCAGCCGCAAAGTCCAATACACGCGGTCAGGGATTTGATGCAGAAGATGTTGCCCTTGCTGATCTGACTATGGCCGATCCGCTTCGCGCATCTCTCTATGCATTTAATCTGATTCAGAAGAAGCGCAAGAAGGTGGAGGGTGCGCCAAAGCCAGCACTTGCACGCAAGGTCTCTCGCGTCGGTGTTGTTGGTGCAGGCCTCATGGCATCACAACTTGCTCTTCTATTACTTCGCAATCTCAAATGTCCAGTTGTGATGACTGATATTGACCAAGAGCGCGCCGATAAGGGTGTTGCTTGGGTCAAGAATGAACTTGCAAAGCTCGTTGAGAAAAAGCGTATGAGCGCAGAATCTGCTGGGCGTCTTTCACTTCTGATTAGCGGATCCTCTGATCAGCAGGTCTTTGCCGGCTGTGACTTCATCATTGAAGCAATCTTTGAAGAGCTCTCTCTTAAGCAAGAGCTCTTTAAGAAGCTTGAGAAGATTGTTGGTCCTGAATGCGTTCTCGCTACCAATACCTCATCCCTCTCCGTTGAGCGCATGAGCGAGGGACTAGAGCACCCTGAGCGCGTTGTGGGGTTACACTTCTTCAATCCTGTCGCTGTGATGCCACTTCTTGAAGTTGCTCGCACATCAAAGACAGATGATGCAACTACTGCAACAGCTGTGAGTATTGGCAAGGAATTAAAGAAGACGATGATCATCTGTAAGGATGCACCAGGCTTTGTGGTCAATCGCCTCCTAACTCGCTTCATGGGTGAGATCACTGATGCAGTTGATGAAGGAACTGATCCTGCTACTGCAGATAATGCAATGCGCAGTATTGGCTTTCCTATGTCTCCCTTTGAACTCCTAGGCCTTGTGGGTCCTGGTGTTGCACTGCACGTGTCAGAGACACTGAATACAAATCTTGGGCCTCGCTACCGCGTTTCACCAACGATGCAGGCGATGGTCAAAGAAGGCGTTAAGACTTTCTATGTGAAGAAAGATGACGGTTCATTTGGGCCAAACCCTGCAGCACTAGCGCTCGTACATAAAGGCACCACACCATCGACTGCTGAACAAGTTCGCGCGCGAGCATTGAAGGCACTTGCAGAGGAAGCACGCATGATGCTCGATGAGGGCGTTGTTTCAACTCCTGCAGAGATTGATCTTTGTATGTTGATGGGTGCTGGTTGGCCGATGCATCTCGGCGGAATCTTGCCTTACTTAGATCGTGAAGGTATTAGCGAGTCTGTTTGTGGTCAGCGTTTTCATGCGCCGGGAATTGCATCTCTTCCACAGTAGAACTCCACTCGACAATGTCGCGTGAAATCTTCTGCACAGTAATTCCAAGATCTTCAAGAATGTCTGCGCGCTTTGAGTGCTCAATGAATTCAAGTGGGACACCGATGCTGTGCAGCGCAACATTAAGCCCTGCTTCACGGAACATCTCTGAAATCGAACTTGCGATACCTGCATGGCGAATTCCATCTTCAAGCACAACAACGCTCTTATAACGCTGAGCCATAGTGATCAGTGATTGTGGAAGCGGCTTAACCCAGCGAGGATCAATCACCGTGACGCCGACACCTTCACGATAAGCCTGTGAAGCAGCTTCGACAGCAATAGGGGCCATTGAACCAATGCTGACAAGAAGAACATCTGCACTCTCTCCGCGATAGAGAACATCTATTCCATCACGTCGTTCAAAAGCAGGAATATCACTTTGGACAGCACCCTTTGGGAATCGAACGAGAGATGGTGCATCAGAAATTTCAACTGCTTCGCGTAGCGTTTCACGCAGTCGCGCAGCATCACGAGGAGCCGCAACATGCATCGTAGGAACAATTCCTGTCAGCGCCAGATCCCACACACCATTATGGGAAGGACCGTCATCACCCGTTACACCTGAGCGATCGAGAACGAATGTAACTCCTGCCTTATGAAGTGCCACATCCATCAACATCTGATCAAATGCGCGGTTTAAGAATGTTGAATACACAGCAACAACAGGATGTAGGCCTGTAAATGCAAGTCCTGCAGCACTTGTCACAGCATGTTGTTCTGCAATACCAACATCGATGGTGCGATCTGGAAATGCTGCTTCAAACTTATCAAGACCAGTAGGTCCAAGCATGGCAGCGGTAATTGCCACAATATCTGTGCGCTCATGGCCAAGTGCCACAAGTTCGTCAGAGAAGACGCTGGTCCATGTGGTTACTGATTTACCAAGTGGGGTGCCAGTCTCAGGATCGACAATTCCCACCGCATGGAACTTCTCAGCTTCATCTTCAATTGCAGGCTTGTGTCCCTTACCTTTTTCAGTAATAACATGAAGAAGAATAGGTTCGCCAAATTCTTTCGCTTGAATAAGTGCGCGCTCCATGGCAGCAACATCATGTCCATCGATAGGACCCACATACTTCAAACCGAGATCTTCAAACATTCCTTGAGGGGCGACAATATCTTTAATGCCTTTTTTCACTCCGTGCAGAGTTTCATAGATCGGATTTCCCACAACTGGAGTCTTGGCAAGAACCTCTTTGCCCCAATCTAAGAAGCGCTCATAACCGCGAGTGACCCGAAGGGTCGAAAGATATGTGGCAACTCCACCAATAGTTGGAGAGTAAGAACGTTCGTTGTCGTTGACGACGATTATCAAATTTCTATCGTTGGCTGCAGCAATGTTATTGAGCGCCTCCCATGACATTCCGCCAGTGAGCGCACCATCTCCCACAACTACTACAACGTGGCGATCTGATTGGCCTGTAAGAGAGAAGCCGCGCGAAATTCCATCACCCCATGAGAGAGCTGTAGATGCATGTGAATTTTCAATTACGTCATGAATGCTCTCGCTACGGTTGGGATATCCAGCAATCCCACCGCGTTGACGCAACTTATCGAACTTATCTGCGCGCCCTGTCAGAATTTTATGAACATAGGATTGGTGACCAGTATCGAAGAGCACTACATCTTTCGGCGAATCAAAGATGCGATGGATTGCGATTGTTAATTCAACAACACCAAGGTTTGGACCTAAGTGGCCACCAGTCTTAGAAACTTGTGTAATGAGAAAGTGGCGAATCTCTTCTGAGAGTTGACCCAGCTCTTCCAGGCTTAAAGCCTTGAGGTCGCTAGGACTCTTGATCGATTCGAGCATGGAGGCAGTCTAGATTAGCCACGGAGCTGACGCAGTACGTACTGCATGATGCCGCCGTGGCGATAGTAATCAGCCTCTCCTGGCGTATCGATACGTACCTTGGCAGTAAAGCTCTTATCCCCTGCAGTCACAGTGACTTCCTTAGGGATGCCACCGTCATTGAGTGCTGTCACTCCTGTGATTGCAAAGCTCTCATCGCCCTTGAGTCCTAGTGATAAGGCGTTTGCCCCATTGGTAAATTGCAATGGAAGAACTCCCATACCAATCAAGTTAGAACGGTGAATTCGTTCAAAGCTCTCTGCAATGACTGCGCGAACTCCAAGGAGTGCTGTTCCCTTTGCAGCCCAGTCACGTGAAGAACCAGATCCATACTCCTTACCCGCAAGGATGATCAAGCCAACACCCGCTGCTTGGTATGCAACGGATGCATCATAAATAGTTGTCTGATCCCCATTGCTGAGGAAATTCTTTGTGAAGCTTCCTTCGACACCATCAAGGAGTAAGTTTTTCAAACGAATATTGGCGAATGTTCCACGAATCATAACTTCATGGTTGCCGCGACGAGATCCGTATGAGTTGAAGTCTTTGCGGTCAACACCATTGGCTTCAAGATATTTGCCTGCAGGTGAATCAGCCTTAATATTTCCTGCAGGTGAAATGTGATCTGTTGTTACTGAATCACCAAGAATGGCAAGAACGCGAGCTCCAGTGATATCTGTAACTGGCTTAGGTTCAGCAGGCATTCCATCAAAGTAAGGAGGCTTGCGAACATAGGTTGACTTAGGATCCCACTCAAAAGTTTTACCTGTTGGTGTGTCAAGTGACTTCCAGCGATGATCGCCATCAAAGACGGTTGCATAATCCTTCTTAAACATCTCTGATGAGATGGAAGAATCAATCACCGACTGAATCTCTTGAGCTGATGGCCAGATATCTTTCAGAAGCACTGGATTTCCATCTTTGTCATCACCCAAAGAGTCCTTTTCGAAATCATGATCCATGGTGCCGGCAAGTGCATAAGCAACAACCAGTGGAGGTGATGCTAAGTAATTCATCTTCACATCAGGGCTGATACGCCCTTCAAAGTTACGATTTCCCGAAAGGACCGCGGTGACTGCAAGATCGTTCTCATTTACTGCCTTGCTGATTTCAATCGGAAGAGGACCTGAATTTCCAATACATGTCACACAGCCATAGCCCACAAGGTTGAAGCCAAGTGCTTCCATGTATTGGGTCAGATCTGCGCGATCGTAGTAATCGGTAACGACCTTAGATCCTGGAGCAAGAGTTGTCTTTACCCATGGCTTGGATGTCAGGCCCTTCTCAACCGCCTTCTTTGCAAGCAGGGCAGCGCCAATCATGACTGATGGGTTTGATGTGTTGGTACACGATGTAATCGATGCGATAACAACATCACCATTTTTAATGGTTGTCGCCTTTGCTCCGACCTTAACTGGATAAGCCTCTTTCCCAGTCTTATCGGAGAAATAGGTAGGAAGAATCTTTTCGAAAGATGACTTTGATGCGGTCAGTGAGATGCGATCCTGCGGACGCTTAGGACCTGCAATAGATGAGACCACAGTCGATAGATCGAGTTCGATATGTTCTGAGAATCGAGGAGATACAGATGGGTCATGCCACATTCCTTGAGCCTTTGCATACTGCTCAACGAGTGCAACCTGATCATCGCTGCGGCCTGTAAGGCGTAGGTAGCGAAGTGTCTCTTCATCAATTGGGAAGATGGCACATGTTGAACCATATTCAGGTGACATATTTCCGATTGTGGTGCGGTTGGCCATAGGGACTGAGACAACTCCTGGACCATAGAACTCAACAAACTTACCAACCACTCCGTGCTTACGAAGCATCTCTGTAATAGTCAGCGCCATATCTGTCGCAGTTGTTCCAACAGGCAATTCTCCTGAGAGCTTAAATCCAACAACGCGAGGAATAAGCATGGAGACGGGCTGACCAAGGAGTGCTGCCTCTGCCTCGATGCCGCCAACACCCCAGCCAAGAACGCCAAGACCGTTGACCATTGTGGTGTGTGAATCTGTTCCCACAACCGTATCTGGGTATGCGCGCAATACGCCGTTGACTGTGCGAGTCATAACAACGCGAGCTAAGTATTCAATATTTACTTGGTGAACAATTCCTGTTCCAGGAGGAACAACTTTAAACTCATCAAAGGCGCCTTGTCCCCAACGCAGGAAGCGATAACGCTCTCGATTACGTTCATATTCAATATCGGTGTTCTTCTCGAAGGAATCCTTCGTTCCAAAGACATCGGCAATAACAGAGTGATCGATAACCAATTCGGCAGGAGCGAGCGGATTGACCTTGGATGGGTCTCCCCCAAGATCAACAATTGCCTCACGCATCGTTGCCAGATCGACTATGCAAGGAACTCCGGTGAAGTCCTGCATAACAACTCGAGCGGGAGTGAATTGAATTTCAGTATCTGGCTCAACTGATGGATCCCATTGCGCAAGAGCCTTGATGTGATCAGCAGTGATGTTAGCGCCATCTTCTGTGCGCAATAAATTTTCAAGTAGGACTTTGAGTGAGAACGGAAGGTTTGTTGCACCGTCCACTGTTGAGATATCAAAGATTTCATAATCTTTTCCTGCAACCGTGAGGTTCTTCTTCGTTCCAAGTGAGTTCTTGCTCATCGCGCTTCTCCTTTCAAGGGATATATCTTGACGTCAAGATACCTTACTTGGTACGAATTTTGCAACAGATTCAATGTGGTGAGTCATTGGAAAGAGATCGAATGCACGCAGGGATTCGAGTTGGTAACCAGCATCACGTAGATAACCGGTATCTCTGGCTAGGGCTGCTGGATCGCAGGCAACATAGACGATTGTTCGAGGCTTCAATTGAGCGCAGTGCGTGATGACATCTTTGCCCGCACCTTCACGAGGTGGGTCTAACACGATGACATCAGCCTGTGAAAAACGCGTGATGAGCCGTGCGACATCACCGGTGTGGATGTGAACATTGCTCTTGCCATCAAAGTTGCGTGACGCATCCGCTGTTGCGTTCTTACTTCCTTCAACAATATCAACTGATCCAGTTTCCCCAATCAGAGTCAAGAAACTAGCGGCGAAGAGACCAACTCCCCCATATAGATCAAGGACATGATCGCCTTCGCGTGCTTGCGCATAGTGCAGAACTGCATCAGTGAGTACTCGAGGCGCATCTTTATGGCTCTGCCAAAATGATTTCTGGCTTACTTCAAATGAATTCTCACCCACTGTGTAGTGAGCAATGTCAGGCCCATCACTGACTCGCAGTGGGGATTCATCGCGGGAGTTTGCAGTTGCAATTGTTCTCTCCCCCGTATTCGAAATTGAAATTTCAATGCGCTGATCACCTTTGGCGCCGCGCTGGGCAAGTTCTGAATATCGCATTTCTGGAACGAGGATTCGGCAATCATCAACCGGAATAATTGTGTGGGAGCGAGCCTGATAGAAACCTAACGCTCCCGCCTTGGTAGTGACGGCAGAGCAGCGAGTACGCCATCCAAGAGGTCCTGCGACCTCTTCCACTTCAACCTGAACATCCATCTTCGCTATACGAGTGAATTGTTCTGTGATCACATCACTCTTGAGATTGCGCTGTCTAGGAAGTGAAATATGTTGGAAATCGCATCCTCCACAGCCGCTTCGATGTGCGAATCGACATGGTGCGCTGACGCGATCATCGGATGCGGTGATGACTTCAACAACATCTGCTCTATTAAATGAAGAACCCGTGCTGGTTATCTCAATATCGCATTCTTCCCCTGGAATTGCGTGTCTGACGAAGATGACTGCGCCCTCAAATCGAGCGATGAAATGGCCGCCGTGGGCAACTTTCTCTATCGTCACCCTTATTTTCTGCCCTACAGCAAGGGTTGTTCTCTTCGTGGATGACATAAAGCTAAGCCTAGTCGAGTTTGCCTTATGGGAGATTTTTCTCGCAAGCAGTAGTAAGTTAGTCCTGTGCACGTAGTGATTATGGGTTGCGGTCGAGTAGGTTCATCTTTAGCCATTGAACTTGAAGCTGCTGGCCACTCTGTTGCAATTATCGATCAAGCAAAAGAAGCTTTCCGTCGTCTCGGACCAGATTTCAAAGGTCGCACGATTGTGGGAGTTGGTTTTGATCGCGATACCTTGCTTGAAGCAGGCATCGAAGGAGCTCAAGCATTTGCAGCGGTGAGTAACGGTGATAACTCAAATATTTTGGCAGCACGCGTTGCGCGCGAAAGTTATGGCGTGACCAATGTTGTTGCTCGTATCTATGACCCAGGCCGTGCAGAAATTTATCAGCGCCTTGGAATTCCAACAGTTGCAACTGTTATTTGGGCAACAGATCAAATCCTGCGCCGTATTGCACCAGGTGGTGCACGCTCTGAATGGCGCGATGCAACAGGAACTGTTCAACTCCTTGAGGTTCATCCTCATCTTGATTGGTATGGACGTCCTATCTCAGAACTCGAAGCAGCATCACAGGCTCGTGTTGCATTCCTGACTCGACTTGGTGAAGGCCTTATCCCTGAACCGCACACAGTTCTTCAAGATGGCGACCTAGTTCATATGACAATTCGTGATGATGCGATGGCAACAGCAGAAACTGCTCTCACACAAGGGCCGGGTGCTTAAAGAATGAGGATTGCAATTGCTGGAGCAGGAAATGTTGGTCGCGCTATTGCGCGCGAACTTCTTGATAATGGTCATCAAGTCCTTTTGATTGACCGCGACCCTAAGGCTCTTAAAATAGATTCTGTTCCCGATGCTGAGTGGTTGATGGCCGATGCCTGTGAGATTGCATCCCTGGATAACGCACAGCTCAACACCTGTCAGGTTCTTGTGGCAGCTACCGGCGATGACAAGGTCAATCTTGTTGCTTCATTGCTTGGTAAGACTGAATATGGAGTACCGCGCGTAGTTGCCCGCATTAATCACCCAAAGAATGAATGGCTCTTCGATCAATCCTGGGGTGTAGATGTTGCTGTATCAACTCCTCGCATCATCGCAGCACTTGTTGAAGAAGCTGTCAGCGTTGGCGATGTTGTTCGCCTCTTCTCATTCCGAAAAGGTCAAGCAAACCTTGTTGAACTCACACTTCCTGATTCATCAACATGTATTGGAAAAACTGTTGAAGAAGTAACTCTTCCAGATGATGCATCCCTTGCCGCAATTGTGCGTGATGGTCGCGTTATAACGCCAACGCCCAGTGATGTCTTTATCGCCGGAGATGAACTTCTCTTTGTTGCATCAGCTACTGCTGAAGATCTTATTAAGGGCTGCTTTATTGCTCAGTAGGTAGCTTCGGTGCGTTTTTTAGCACCATCCAAGAACCATATGCAGTTGCAATGAAGAGTGGGTAACCCATAGCCAAGTTCACTGTTCCCAGTAGATTCACATTTCCACTGCGATAAATCGGATACTGAACAGCGATACGCGTAAAGAACATTGCTACCCACAACCAACTCGCCAGCGTGTAAGCACGCTTTCGTTCAGGATGATTACGCCATTTAAGGTTCTCTCCCAAGATCGGTCCCAACATCAAACCAAGAATCGGCCATCCCACAAGGTTTCCTACGAGATAGAGAGTTCCATATCCAAGATTGGTGAGCAGTTTAGGAATATAGAGATCGCTGGCATTGCCTGTGCGGTTTGCAAACCAAGCACAGATCAGAACGCCGATTAATCCACTGAGTGCATGTTGAATTGTGTCGCGACGAGCCAAGCGAATAATGGTGATAATTGCTGAAAAAGCCACCGCTGCAATGAGTGCACTATTAAGAACATCAGTGACATTGAAAACCACAAGAAAGATGACTGCTGGAATTCCAGAGTCAATCAGCCCCTTCTTGCCACCGAAGGCAGCTAGAACTTTGTCGCGATCTTCATGTTGCGTCATTGGCGACCCGTTGATCCAAAACCACCACTACCTCGACCAGAACCTGGCAACTCATCTACTTCGACAAATTGCGCACGCTCAACTTTTTGAAAGACTAATTGTGCGATGCGATCTCCACGCTTAAAGGTGACGCTCTCTTTGGGGTCGTGATTAATCATGATGCATTGCAGTTCTCCGCGAAAGCCCGCATCAACAGTCCCAGGTGCATTGACCATCGTGACGCCATGCTTGATGGCAAGGCCAGAACGGGGATGAACCAGTGCCACATATCCATCAGGGAGTGCAATCGAGATACCTGTAGGGACAAGTGCGCGCTCCCCCGGTGCCAAAGTAATATCAATACGAGAGACGATATCGGCCCCTGCATCTCCACCTTTTGAGTACTGAGGAAGTGGAAGATCTGGATCAAGGCGCTTGATTAATACCTGAAAATCGCTCATGGATTAATATCAAATTCTGGATCAACAAATGAGAGCAACTCTGGATTCTTACGTAGAGCTTCCATATATTCTGCCGGAGCATTTTCAAGGAAGTGTTTCATTGGGACAATGACAAAGAGTGATGCTGCACGGACTGCAATCTCGCCATCAGGCCCTCCTAAGCGACCTTCTGCCTCTGAATACACCTTGCGGCTCACCTGTCCTGTAATACGCGCGGTGATATATAACTTTGTTCCGATTGGAACCGGCTTAAGAAAGTCTGTCTCAAGTCGAGCGGTAACAGCAGGTGCGCGAAGTAACCACATGAGCTTTCCGAGAGCTTCATCGAATGCTAGTGAAAGTAATCCACCATGTGCCAAGCCTGGTGCACCTTGATGATTTTCAGTAACTACAAATTCTGCAGTGATATCTGCACCCTGTCCGACATGTGCAACAAGATGCAGTCCTGTTGGATGTAGTTCCCCACAACCAAAACAATGTTTAAAGTGAGATGGAATCTGTGATCCGGTACTCGGTGAAAGTGGATGGCGCTCTGGAATCTGCGCTCCAGTTGGGGGCGTAGTACTTGCAACGCGACTCATGTGGCTAGGTTACTTGATGATTTGCACGATAACCTAGCGCTCGTGGCATTTAGAGAAGTGATACGTCCCCCACTGTGGCTGCTCGCCTTCATCTATTTCCTTCTACTCTCCATCGTCATTGCAATTTGGGCAGCTTTTGATAATCAGAGCGCCTTCATCGCTTGGCTGGCTGCAACCATCGGGATAGTTGCCATCGCCTTTGGTGCACGTTCAGAGATTGCCATTAATGGGAAGGAGCTACGTATTGGACGCGCTCATATCGAGTTGAAATACCTCGACAAGGTTGAGCTGCTCACTAAGGATGAGATCAGACTGCTTAGGACTCGAGATGCTGATCCTGCAGCTTATTTAGCAATTACATTTTGGATATCTACGGGTGTGAAAATAACGCTTAAGGATGAACGTGACTCCACACCGTATTGGTTGGTAAGTTCTAGAAAATCTGAAGAACTTACGAGCACTCTTTACAAATTGCTTTAGCGCCTTCGCCCTTAGCAAGTTGTGTGATGTGATGGATCAAGAAACAACGTGAACAGGTGAATTCATCTAATTGAACTGGAACAACTCGAACTGCAAGTTGCTCACCCGAAAGGTCTGCTCCTGGAAGTTCAAGATTCTCTGCAGCTTCTGCCTCATCAACATCAATCTGTCCTGATTGTGCATCAACGCGCTTAGCTTTGAGTTCTTCTAACGATTCTTCGTGAAGCTCCTCGTCGGTCTTTCTGGGTGTGTCGTAATCTGTTGCCACTGCTATCACCTCGCTTCCATATATCTCTTATGAGCGGGTGAAGTTACCCCACATGCGCGAATAGTTGCGCATTCTCACCTGTATAGACCATACAACCGGCGGCGTGTCGCCTTTATTCCTGCTTTGAGGTGGCAATTTCAATCGCTTTTGCAAGTCCGCCATCCACATAGGCATGGATTGCCGTGCCCTCTGCCAGATGTTCTTCACTGAGGATTTCACCGTGTTCATGGATGGCGCTCACAAGATCTCCACGTTGATAAGGAATAACAGTTGTGATTTCAACACTCGGGTGTGGCAAAGATTTTTCTATCGCATGCACAAGCCCCTCAACGCCAAATCCAGAACGGACAGAGAATGCATAGCTGTTGGGCTCTCTTCGCAGAATCTCCATCACGACATCAGGCCTTGCGATATCCACCTTATTGATTGCGATGATTTCAGGGATGTCTCCCCCACCAATTTCAGTAATGACTTGCCTGACCGCACGGATTTGTTCAAAGGGATCAGAGTGTGAGCCATCGACAACGTGAACAATGAGGTCGGCTCCCGATACCTCTTCAAGAGTGGATTTAAAGGCATCGACTAATTGGTGTGGAAGGTGGCGCACAAATCCAACGGTGTCAGAGAGTGTGTAGACGCGACCCTCTGCAGTCTCACACTTTCGCACTGTTGGGTCAAGGGTTGCAAAGAGCGCATTCTCCACAAGTACTCCGGCGCCTGTGAGCGCATTCAGAAGTGATGATTTACCAGCATTGGTATATCCAGCGATTGCAACGGATGGGATATTAAAACGCTTTCGTTCTTGACGTTTGGTATCACGAGAAACTTTCATCTCAGCGATTTCACGGCGCAACTTCGCCATCTTGTCACGAATACGGCGGCGATCAGTTTCAATCTTTGTCTCACCAGGGCCTCGTCCACCAATACCTGCACCCCCTGCTGCGCGACCACCCACCTGACGTGAGAGTGAATCACCCCATCCGCGAAGACGTGGAAGAAGGTAGGCAATCTGGGCAAGCTCAACCTGCGCTTTACCTTCCTTACTCTTTGCATGCTGAGCAAAAATATCGAGAATCAACGCAACGCGATCGACAACCTTGACCTTTAACTTATCTTCCAAAGTGCGAAGCTGAGCGGGAGAAAGTTCACCATCACAAACCACTGTATCGGCGCCTGTTGCGACAACAATCTGCCGCAACTCAATGAGCTTTCCAGAACCTATATATGTTGCAGGATCTGGTTTATCGCGTCTTTGAATGAGTGCATCCATAACTTCAGAACCAGCTGTCTCAGCAAGTGCTTTGAGCTCTGCCATCGAATTCTCTGCCATCTCAGCAGTTCCTTCCGTCCACACACCCACCAAAACAACGCGCTCTAATTGAAGCTGTCGATATTCAGCCTCAGAAATATCTTGAAGTTCGGTGGAGAAGCCTTTTATCCGGCGAAGAGCATTACGGTCTGAGAGCTCTTGCTGATCATTTTCTTGAAAATCACTTTCATCGTAATCAAAATCAGCGGCAGCGCGAGCACTCTCACGTAAGAGTTCATCAAATAACTTGTCGTAGCCATCCTCAGGAGTTGTCATTACGCCAAGAACTTTGTGAGGTCGTGATCTTCAAGGATGACAGCAGGTCCTGTAAGAGTTGCATTGGAATGTCCATCAATATCGACGATCAAACGCCCTCCTGGTGGGTAGATAGTCCAACGCGAAGGTAGCTTTCCATTTGTTTTCAGCGTTGCAGCAAGTGCCACAGCGCATGTTCCAGTTCCGCAAGAACGAGTCTCTCCACTTCCACGTTCGTGCACACGCATCTTGGCTTCAAAGTTGGGAAGTATCTCTACAAACTCAACATTGACACCTTCAGGATATGAAGAAGCTGGAGATACGGACGGTGCATCAGCTAGGGATCCCACATCATCGAGTGAATCAACAAAGACCACTGCATGAGGATTGCCCACATTGATGTTGTAGCCACTCCAGGTATGACCATTATTGGAAGCCTCTATCTCTTCCATCTCATCGGTGACATGACCCATATTCACTGAGATGTCGCCATCAAGCGGTACTCGTAAATGTTTGATTCCTGCTCGTGTATCAATAGCAAAGATTCCCTCTGGCTGAATGGAGCGTGTCACAAGATATTTGGCCATCACACGAATGCCATTGCCACACATTTCAGCGACAGAACCATCTGCATTGCGGTAATCCATAAACCATTTACCACCACTTTTAGTGATGCGAATCAAGCCATCGGCACCGACTCCAGTGTTGCGATTACAGATCGCTGCTATCTGCGTTTCGCTAAGTGTGAGCGCATCTTCAAGGTCATAGATGATGACGAAGTCATTCTCAGTTCCGTGGCCATAGGTGCCGATTACTGGTTGCGTCATGATGCTATGAGTTTATCTTCTCAAGGATGGTCTCAAGGCGTGGTTGATGCTGGGCTATCCATTGAATGCGAGCATCGCGAGAGAACCAGGTCTCCTGGCGCCGTGCATATTGGCGGCTTGCTCGCTTTGTATCTTCCTTAGCTTCTTCTTCAGTCATCGCCTCATCGCGCATCGCAATAATCTGCGCATATCCCAGTGCACGTTGAGCAGTTGCTCCATCGCGAATACCTGATGTGATGAGTTGATCTACTTCAGCCACAAAACCTGCCTCCCACATACGATCCACGCGGTGATCAATCCGTTCGCGCAGGTGCTCACGATCCATGACAAGCCCAAATTGCAGAGCATCTGGATAGCGTGAACTATCTTCTCGAGGAAGGTTTGCCGTAAAGGGCATTCCTGTAATTTCTATGACTTCCAGGGCTCGAATGACTCTGCGCATATTGGCGCGATCGATTGCCAAAGCAGCAGCTGGATCTAACTCTTCAAGACGTGCAAATAGTGATGCTGCTCCAAATTCCTCAGCTTCTGCCTCAAGTCTTGCTCGCACTTCTGGATCTGTATCGGGGAAGTTGAGATCATCCAAAATTGCTTTGATATAAAGGCCTGTGCCGCCCACGATCACAGCATCTTTACCTCGTGCATGAATATCTGTCACCGCAGCGCGAGCGTGCTCTTGATACCAAGCAACAGTGGAATCTTGATTCACATCAAGAACATCGAGAAGGTGGTGTGGGATTCCTCCACGCTCTTCCACTGCAAGTTTTGCCGTTCCAATGTCCATGCCTCGATAGAGCTGCATGGAATCAGCATTGATGATTTCAGCGCCTAATTCCCTTGCGACTTCAATTGCGATATCACTTTTGCCTGTGGCTGTAGCACCACAAATAACTATCACCTTGCTCATGCACGAACTTTCGGCATACCAAGAGTCGTTGATGCAGGAGCCGTGCGCGCAGCATGTGCATCTCCCCCGCGAGTGCGATGCAC
>Ga0304730_1001005_pt1 | contig 22480 bp, 20 predicted proteins | sample M_130628_MF_Meta_FD_190474 | JGI IMG/M metagenome (GOLD analysis project Ga0304730, IMG submission 190474) | Freshwater microbial communities from Lake Montjoie, Canada to study carbon cycling - M_130628_MF_MetaG (v2) (version 2) | ecosystem: Environmental > Aquatic > Freshwater > Lake | place...
TGTCTTTGTTTGTCTGTGTTTCTGTTTTCCCGGGCATGGCGTCAGTCGCCACCCCCGCCATTGACTGGCTCATCAGACTACTGGGCACCGACAAATTTGGCCATTTCGAAGTAGATCGGTATGCCGAAGGCGATGTTGAAGGGAAAGGTGATCGCCAGTGCGGCCGTGATTGAATAGGTGGGATTCGCCTCGGGCAGGGTAAGCCGCACCGCCGGCGGGGCTGCGATGTAGGAGGCACTGGCGACGATGGCCCCAAGCACCGTGCAACCGCCGAGATTCAGCCCGGCCAAGTGCCCCAGGTAGACGCCTAGAAAGCCGTGGACGAGTGGCATGAGGATGCCGAAGGCGACGAGAAATGGGCCGACCTTCACGAGGTCCCCCAACTTCTCTCCGGCCACCAGACCCATCTCCAGCAGGAAGATGCAGAGCGCGCCGCGAAACAGCATGCCCTTGCTCTGAAAGAATTCGTAGAACGGTTCAAAGCCCGTGGGATCCATGAAGAGCGTGGAGACAAAGCCAATCACAAGCAGACCGGCCATCAACATGATCGACTGCCCGGTCATCACCTCGTAGAGCGCCTCGCCGAGTTTCGACTCCTTCACCTTCCTGCCGCTCTGGGCCGCCCGCGCTGCCCGCTCCTTCGCCGACAACGCGGCTCCAATCACCAGCGCGATGGCGATGCCGGGACATTCCAGCAGCGTGACGAGCGTTGGCAGAAAACTGTTGGCTGGATGCTGCGACTGCTCCACGAACGAATTCGCGACGGCGTAGGTCACGGCCGAGGTGCTTCCGTAGTGGGCGGCAATGCCCGCCGAATCGGCGATCGACATCCCGCCGAGGTACCTGAGCACGACGTAGGAGGTGATGGGCGTGATGCAGCCCAGAAACAGCGTGACCAACGCGGGCTTCCAGATCGTGGCCACGCCATGGGCCTGGTATTCATGGGCCAGTTCATGGCCGCCAATGAAGCCGATCGACATCAGCAGGAAGATCGCGATCGAGTAGTAGAGTTCCTTGGGGATCTTGATGCCGCCATGGATCCGCGTGCAGATGATCCCCAAAAGAAAGCAGAGAGGGATCGGCGTCAGCAGGTTGCGCTCAAGCGACTCCAGAATCCGTGACAGCTGCTCGCCTGAAAAGGCTCCCAAAAGCGGTGTGGCAAGAGAAAAAACGGCGTCGACTGGCAGGGGCATCATGCTGGCCTCGCAGGGTGGGGGGGCGAGAAGGGGGCCGGACGGCTCGGGCAGGGTGACTCTCTGATGCAGAGAGTAACTGGACGGGGGAAAACCGCGACCCCAACTTTGCAGGCCTGACGCGATTGTAAGCCCGTATGAGCCAGCGCAACCTGTCGAAATCGTGGGGTCCCACCCGTCGTGGTCATTCGCAGCCCATGCCATACTCTCCCTGTGGAGCCTGCATCGCCGCCCGACAGATTCGTGGTCGGTCGACGCCCCCCAGTTCGGAGCCAGTTCATGCACGTCTCGATCGTCGAAGATGATCCCGTGATTGCGAAGGCCGTCAGCACCGCCGTGCGGGAGGCCGGGCATCAGTGCACCTGGGTGGCCGATGGAGAGTCGGCCATCCGCGACAAGACACTTCTCTCGAGCGACATCGTGGTGCTCGATCTGATGCTGCCGAAGGCGAGCGGCCTCGACGTGCTGCGATCGGCCCGGCAGGCGGGCGTCCGCACGCCCGTGATCGTGCTCACGGCCCGCGGGGCCGTCCCCGACAAACTGGAGGGCTTCGAAGCCGGCGCCGACGACTATCTCGTCAAGCCGTTTGCGATCGACGAACTGCTCGCCCGCATCGAGGCGGTGCACCGTCGCACGGCCCACAAGCCGGCGATGGAACTCGAGGCCGGCGACCTGCATCTGAGCCTCGCCACCAAGCGACTGGCGATGGCCGGCCGCACGATCGAACTCACTCCCACGGAATTCAGCATCCTCGAACTCCTGATGCGGTTCAACGGGCAGGTCGTGACGCGGAAGATGCTCTGCGAACATGTCTGGGGCTTCGATTGGGACGGCCCAACGAACGTGATCGAGGTGCACATCAACAGGCTGCGAGGCAAGCTCGACAAGGGCCGAGACGAGTCGCTCATCCGCACCATCCGGGGCCGCGGCTATGCCCTCGCGTCTGTTTAACCGCATCCCGTGGGCCACGCTGCGGGTTCGGCTCACGATCTGGAACACGCTCGTCGTGCTCTTGGTGACGCTGGCCGCATTGCTGGCCGTTCGCTTCGGCGCGCGAGCCGCCCTCTACCGCGAGGCCGACGCGGTGCTGCGAGGGGAGGTCAATGAAGTGGCGATCGCGCTCAAGGACCTGTATCCGAACACCGAAGCCGTCGTGGCGGAGCTGCGCCGCAAGGCGGCCGGCCACGAGGAACGCGGCTGGTTCACGCAACTGCTCAACGACAACGGCGAAACGATCTGGAAAAGCGACAGCTGCCCGGATGAAGTCGCCGCGTGGCCGGTGGCTCGAGAGAAAATTGAAAACCTCGTGCAGGTGAAGGGCTATCGGTTTGCCAGACGCCGGATCACCGATCCGGCGGACGAGCCCTTTCACGTCCGGATCGGCATGGCCACCGCCTACCTCGATGAAGACATCAACACCCTCGCCCGGCTGCTCCTGCCGGTGGCCGCCGGGCTCTCGCTACTGACACCGCTCGTGGGCTACTGGCTCGCTCTTCGTGCCACCAAGCCCGTCGCGGAGATCCTGCGGACGGCCGAGCAGCTCAAGCCCACCCGACTGGGCGACCGGCTGGAGGTCCATGGCACGAAGGACGAGCTCGACCGGCTGTCCCTCACGATCAATCGCCTGCTCGACGAAGTGGCGGGGCATGTCGAACGGCAGCAGCAATTCGTCGCCGATGCCGCCCATGAGCTTCGCGGTCCACTGGCAGCCATGCAGAGTTCGCTCGAGGTGGGCATCTCGCAAAACCGCACGGCCGACGCCTACCGGGAGACGCTGGCCGACGTGCTGGAAGAGGCCCGGCACCTGTCGAAGCTCTCGAACGACCTGCTGCTCCTGGCTGAGACGGGCGACGAGACCTCTGTGCGGCCCCGCGAAGAGATCGATCTGACGGCAATCGTCCGGCAGACTATCGCCATGTTCGGCGGTGTGGCAGAGGAGCGATCGGTTGGCCTCGTTCTGGATCCCCCAGCCGCGAACGTGAAGCTGCACGGTGACGCGTCCCAACTTCGGCAGGTGTTCGGCAATCTGCTGGACAACGCGATCAGGTTCACGCCGGAGGGTGGGCGGGTGACTGTTTCGGTGGGTGGCGGCGAGGCTGGCAGGCAGGCGGTCGTGACTGTGGCCGACACCGGCTGCGGCATCGCACCGGAGCACCTCGACCGGGTGTTCGACCGCTTCTACAAGGCCGACGCCTCACGGACCCACTCCGATACTGCCCGCGGCGGCGGCCTGGGGCTGGCCATCTGCCGATCGATCGTCGAGCGTCATGGGGGCAGCATCGTCGTGGTAAGCACGCCCAGCCGGGGCACGATGTTCACCGTCCGCCTGCCGACTGGTGCCTAGCCAGAGCATCGCCCGGGCCGCCTGCCGAATCCTGCATGCCACCCATCTTGCCCATGCCCGCGATCTAGACGATTGCAAAGCCGTTACGTTCCGCAAAGGCGTCAAGGTCGTTGGCAGAGTTTACCGATCTTTCCGATGGCGACACCTCGGAGATGACGGCTGTGTGTGCTCGGTGGATAACTCCCAAACAATCGACTCTCCCGTCCTGCCCGTGGCGGGCTCCCAGCCGGCACGACGTGCTTACAGGCCTGCTACTGCTCGCTCTTGCGGCTCCGGTGGCAGCCCGCGCCGCCGATCCCTTTCTGGTGATCGCCGAACAGACCGAGACGCAGCAACCGCTCGACCTCCCCAGCATTGCCCCGAGGCTGCAGTCATTTGAGCAGGTGACCAACGCGATCAGCACCGAGCAGCGCCGCATCGCCGAACTCGACACACGGCTCCAGCAGTTGGAGAAGAAGGCCGCCAATGCGGTTGAGCCGCTACCGCCGCCCAAGGATACCAAGGCGGCCGACGGCAAAGCGAAGGAGGGCGACGGCAAGGCCGCCGACGCCGGCAAGGATGGCAAGAAAGAAGAGAAAAACGAAGAAAAGAAGGACGAGAAGAAGCCCGACGAACCCTACGAAGTGGGCTCCGATCTCAACCTCAAGTCGCGTTGGGACAAGGGGCTTACCGAGGAGTCGGCCAACAAGGATTTCCGCGTCAAGATCGGCGGCCGCACGCAGGTGGATGCCGTCGCCTTCTCGGCTGCCCCGGGCCCCAACCAGCAACCCTACGAAGGCGGCCTCGATCCAGGCCTCAGCGACACCGTCAACTTGCGCCGTGCCCGCTTCCGCATCGAGGGCCGGATGTACGAGATGTATGACTGGGCCTGCGAATACGACTTCGTCAACCAGATCAATGTCAACAACGAGGTCTATCCGACGGAACGCGACGCTGGTCCCCTCACCGCCGTCACTGATCTCTGGATGCAGGTTCGGGAAATTCCGATCCTCGGCACAGTCCGCGTCGGCAACCAGAAAGATCCTTACGGCTACGAGCATCTCACGAGCAGCCGCTGGCTCAACTTCATGGAGCGTTCCTACGCCCAGGATGCCTTCGAAGGGCCGTTCAACAACGGCTTTCTGCCCGGCATCCAGATCCTCAACAGCAACGAAGAGGGAGACATCGGCTGGCAGGTTGGCGAGTTCAAAAACACCTCCAACCCGTTCGGCTTCTCCAATTCCTCAGGCGGCAGCCAGACGGTCGGCCGGCTCATCTATCTACCCATCTTCGAGGACGAGGGCCGGAAGCTCGTCCATCTCGGCATCTCCGGCCGCACGCTGGAGCCGCGGCGGCAGTACACGACTTTTAATAACGGCCAACCGGTCGGCGACGAAGTCACCGCCACCCGCTTCCGCAGCCGAGGCGACATCCGCAACGGCCCCCCCGGCCCGCTCAACTCGATCTACGCCGACTCCGGCCTTCTCCAGGGCACCTGGCAGAACATGATCGGCCTGGAATTCGTCGCCAACAACGGCCCCTGGTCATTCCAGTCAGAGTACTTCGGCTCCTGGCTCTACAACACCACAACAACCAAGTTTGGCGGGCTCGTCACCAACGGCTTCCAGCCCAAGCCCGGCACGAACGTTGGCACCGTCTACTACCAGTCTGGTTACGCCGAGGTGCTCTACTTCCTCACCGGCGAGAGCCGCACCTACTCAAAGATCGAATACCGCTTCGACCGCCCGATCCCGCACAACAACTTCTACGCACTTCGAGACCGCTCCGCACGCCGCAATCAGTGGAACATCAGCGAAGGCGCCTGGCAGGTAGGGGCCCGCTACAACTACCTCTGCTTGAACGACAGCGGCGTGAACGGCGGTGTATTAAATGGCATGACGCTCGGCCTGAATTGGTTGCTGAATCCCAATGCCCGCGTCTACTTCAACTACGACCTCACCTACCGTGACTTCGTGAGCACGCCTTGGAAGAAGGACCCAAAGACTGGCGACGTAGTGGCAAGCCCAAGCTACAACGGCAGCGGTTTCATCAACGGCTTCGGCACGCGGCTGGCCTTTGACTTTTAGCCACTCTCCATGCTTTTGCGATTCAACTGCGGAGAACCTCCATGCGTCAGCTTTGTCTTACCCTCTCCGCGATCGCGGGCCTCACTGCATGCCTCGCCATCTCCAACGCAGCCGACTGCTGCTGCGAGCAACCGGCCTGCAACGACTGCAACCCTTGCTCGGAAGGCGCGCCCACATGCAAGTCGTCGTGGGACGAGAAGAAGACCACGAAAACCAAATACACCATGAAGTGCGAGCCCGCCTGTGCCCGGGCTGCCGAGTGCTTCTGCACGGGACCGGCCGAGTGTCGCTGCAGCCCGCCCTGCGGCCACATCTACACGAAGAAAAAACTCTTCAAGGAACCGGGCAAGGAGACGGTGGAGAAGGTGCCGAAGTACGAGGTGAAGATGATGCCAGCCGAGCCGTGTGACTGCGCCCGCTGCTGCGGCGTATGCTGGTGGAATCCGCTCTCTGTTCTCCACTATCTGATCGTCCACTGAACACAGGCTGCCCGTCAGCCGAATGACCTGACGGCCTGCCGCCGTGGCCCGGGGGGCACCGGGCGGCAGGCTGTCTTTTTTCATGATGCAAAACGCTCCGTCACCATCGCCACGGGCCACCTGCGAGGCAGGGATCGTGTTTGCGATGTCCGTCGAGGCCGACGCCTTCACGGCACTCGTGCGGGAGACCGTGGAATACACAGCGGCCGGGCTCGTCTTCCAAGAAGGCGTCGCCGCTTGCCGGCGGGTCGCCTGGTGCGTCGCCGGGACGGGCAGCGAAGCGGCCCAGCGTGCCACCAGGCTCTTGATCGACGGCCATCGGCCGCGGGTGATCGTATCGGCCGGGTTCGCGGGCAGCCTCGCGCCTACGTTGGCCCGTGGTGCAATCGTCTTTCCGAATCGAGTCATCACCGGCGCCGGCGGTTCGCCGATCGAGGTTGCGGCGACAGGGCAGGGGAGTTCAACTCCGCCTCTCGGCTCGTCGGCCGATTCTGGTGACCTCACGATCGTGAGCGTGGATCAGGTGGTGACGACAGCCGCCGCGAAGCGAGAACTTGCCGCGGCCTCAGGCGCAAGCCTCGTCGATATGGAAACCTACGCCGTGGCCACGGTCGCGCAGGCCGCCGGGCTCGCATGCATATCGATCCGGGTTGTCTCCGACGATGCGTCACACGACCTGCCCAAGGAGATCGGCGCGCTCGTGCAGCCGCAGTCGGGAATGCGGCGACTCGGTGCGGCGCTCGGCGCCATCGGCCGACGGCCGCGGGCCGCCCTCGACATGTGGCAGCTCTGGGAGCACGCCGTCGTCGATGGCCGCACGTTGGCTGGGGCGATCGAACGGTTTCTGGAGCGAATCAGCGACTCCCCGTCAGCAGTCGCACAACCGGGTTCTTCGCCAGATCAGCCGTGAGAGAGGCGACCGACCTACCCATCTGCCGTCCGGCAGCGCTGGCCGCGAGCCGGCCGCTTCGCACGGCGCCCTCCATCGTGGACGGCCAGCCGGTGGCAGTCCAATCACCCGCCAGAAAGAGGTTTGGCACGACCGTGTCAGCGGCCGGCCGAAAGTCATCGACGCCCGGCCGCACCGAGAGCACGGCGGTAGGGTCGGTAACCACGCGTGACTCGAGCAGCACGGCCTCGCGGGCTGCGGGAAACGTCTCTCGCAGTTCCGCCACCACAGTTGCCAACAATGCCTCGCGGTCATTGCCAAGCAGCCCGCGGGACGCGCTGATCACCACCTGACAGTAGCCGGGCTGGGGGCCCTCGGCTGCGTCGGGGCGAAACACCCACTGCGAGACGCGGCCGACGAGCACCGCATGGGGCAGGTCGATGCAATCGCGATCAAACCAGAGATGCACCGCCGTGATCGGCGAACCGGCGAGCCGCTCGTCGGCCGCGGGCACGAGATCGGGCACGACCCGCGCCGCCTGCCGCCACGGCAGCGTGATGATCGCGGCATCACAGGGGGTGCGGCCATCTCCGTGGAGCACAGCGACCGCCCGGCCATCGGCATCACGCTCGATCGCGGTCACGCTCCTGCCTGTTTCCACCGTCACACCCCGGGACTCGAGCCACGCCACCAACCGCTCGCCGAAGAGTGTTCCGAGCGGCTCCAGCGGCACAAAGAGATCGGCGGCATCGCGATGCGCGAGAAATGCGTCAACCGCGACCTTCCGGGCGGCGGCGGTGCTGACCAGATCGATCGATTCACCGAGCGCGCTTTCCAGCACCGGCTGCCAGAACAGTCTGATCACCCGCTCCGGCTGACCGGCCGACTGGAGCCAACTGAGTGCCGTGCTACCTGCCTCGCTGATCCCGCCTCCAGCCGGCTCGCGGTAGCGGGCCAGCCGCAGCATGCCGAGTCCGAGCGACAGTTTCTCACCAAATGAAAAATGCCGCATACCCAGGAGCAACGGCGCGAGATGCAATGGCGCTGGGAGCAGTCGCGACGGCGTGCAGGCGGCCCGATCTCCGTCGGGACCGATGAACCACAGCGTGCGGTCGCGACGGAGGGCATCGGCCAGACCGGCATGTCGACAGAGATCGAGAAAGTTGGTGCAGCAACCCATTGCCACGTGCTGACAGGCGTCGACCAAGCCACCCACCACCGGGTCCTCGAACGAGGCGGCCCTGCCACCAGCCCGGCGTCTTGCCTCCAGCACGGTCACGCGGACATCGGCCGCGGAGAGCGACGCAGCTGCCGCAAGCCCAGCCAGGCCGCCGCCAATGACGACGATATGCGGCTGACCAGACTTGGCATCGCTGGAACGGAGTGCTTTATTCATCGCTGGCAGAGTCTCTCAGACCGCACGGAACAATTGCGATTCGACCGGTGTCAATAACACGCGTGGACATCACGGCTGCCGCGGTCCCAGGACCAGTGTCGTGAGCGCCGAGCCCACGATCTGTGGCCGGCCAGGCCGCACCCGCTCCGTAAAGATCCTAGTGCCCGCCCGCCGAACAGCGACAAACAACGATCGATAGACCCCGAACATCGCGCGAAACACGATGCGGCCGTCGGTCGAGAGCAGCGTGTCGAGCTTTTTGGCTCGACGGTAACAGTCCTCTGCCCTCGCCACGTTCAGGCTCGCCAACTGAGCGAAGCCCGGGCCAATCCGGCCGGCGCGGAGTTCATCAGGACTGCAGTCTGCGGTCCGAAAATCCTCCTGTGGTAGGTAGATCCGACCGCGGGCAAGGTCCTCGGGAATGTCGCGGAGGATGTTCGTCAACTGGAAGGCCAGACCGCAGGCATGCGCAGCAGGCAACGCCTCCCGGGGCGATCGGAAGCCCCAGATGTGGATGGCGGCGAGCCCCACGGCGCTGGCCACGCGGCGGCAGTATTCTTCCAACTCCGGAAATGTGTCATAGGTATTCCGATCGAGGTCCATCCTCACGCCAGCGAGGATGTCGTGGAGATACCCTGCGGGCACAGCGAAGCGGCGGCCCGTATCGACGACCGCCCTGATCACGGGATCGGCCGACGTTCCCCCCGCCAGTGTCGAGGCGAGATCCGCCTCGAACGCCGCCAGCGACTGTCGCGCTGCCGAAGCGTCGGCAGAGTCGTCGACGATGTCATCGGCACGACGGCAGAAGGCATAGAGGGCCGTGGTGCCACGGCGTTTGGCCTCAGGCAGAAGGCGGATCGGCAGGGAGAAATTCGAGCCCGAGCGGCCCAGCACTTCGGCACATGCCTCGTGATCGGCGGTGAGCGACTTCAACCGGTTCATGACGGGCCACCCACAGCAGTGTGCGGCGTGGTCTGCAGGCTCCACCACGCCCGCGCGGCCAGGCGAAGCTTCGTCCATTTTCCCACCGTCGGTCGGCGTGCGAGCGTGTCGAAGCCAGCCCGCTCGATGGCGTCGGCAACGGCCCGGCCACCGGCCAGAAACATTCCGATCGCCGGCCGCAGCACCGGCGGCGCGACGTTCGCAAGCGGCGCCCCCGCGTCAAACCGCGCTCGAGCCCATGCCACCTCCTCGCGGAGCAGTTCTCGCAGCGGCGGTGCGGCCCGCGGGGCATCGAGCATCGCCTCGGTCACGCCATGCCTGTGCATGTCGTCGCGTGGCAGGTAGACGCGGCCCGCGCGCCGATCACGACAGACGTCCTGCCAGAAATTCACCAACTGCAGCCCTGTGCAGATGGAATCGGACATCGCGACGAGGGTCGCATCGCGGCAGCCCTCGAGCGCCAGCACGATCCGCCCCACGGGATCGGCAGACCGGCGGCAATAGGCGACGACCGCATCACGATCCTCATACCGCACGGCCACACCGGCGGCGTCAAACGCCCGGTCTTCCTCGAAGGCGTCGAGCAGATCGGTGAAGGGCTCGATCGTGAGGCCAGTCTGCCTCACCGTTTCGGCAAGCGCCACGTAGACCGGATGGCCAGGGCGCCCGGTAAAGCATGCCTCCAATCCCTGTCGCCACTCGACAAGGTCGCGGGCTGCCTCGGCTGGGCTGTTCGCCTCGTCGACGAGATCGTCGCTCCACCTGGCAAATGCATAGACGTTGGCGAGATGCTGCCGGAGGCGAGGAGGCACAAGCCGCGTGGCGACCGTGAAGTTTTCATAATGGCGGCGGGCCACATCTCGGCAGAAGGCCTCGGCCGCGGCAAGGTCACCGGCCGCGGGCAGCGGCGCGAGTTGCCATGCCGTCGGATCACGCTGGGCCGACTGCGCCGACTGCCCAGAGCGGTGGAGCGAGGGCATGGAATCGGCTGACATGGAACAATTCCAAGGCGCGGCACGGGGGACGTTCCGCAATGGAATCCCTGGCCATCTTGCGTTGCCTGCTTGTCTGGCCGGGCAGGGCCAGGCTCCGCTAGGATGGCGTACGACCCGTGAGCCCAAAGATCATACCGCATCGACCGCAGCCTTCGGATCCATCACCATGAAGATTTTGCTTGCCAGCCCCCGCGGTTTCTGCGCCGGCGTGAACATGGCCATCGACACGCTGGAGACGGCAATTCGCCTCTACGGCACGCCGGTGTATGTGTTTCACGAGATCGTCCACAACAAGCATGTGGTCGACAGGTTCGTCGGCGAGGGGGCGGTGTTCGTGAATGCGGTGGAAGAGGTGCCGGAGGGGGGCGTGCTGCTCTTCTCGGCCCACGGCGTGGCCCCGGAGGTGCGGCGGGTGGCGGCCGAGCGGCGGCTGCGGGCCATCGATGCCACCTGTCCGCTCGTGACGAAGGTGCATCTGGAAGCGATCAAGTATGCAAAGGCCGGCTACCGCATCATGCTGATCGGCCATGAGGGACACGACGAGGTGATCGGCACGATGGGGCAGGCCCCCGACGCCTTCACGCTGGTGGAGACGACCGAAGAGGTCGACTTGCTGCCGTTTGGCCCGGACGACCGGCTCGCCTACCTCACGCAGACAACGCTCTCTGTGGATGACGCCTCACGCATCATCAACCGGCTCAAGGAGCGGTTTCCGCAGATCGTCGGCCCGCCGAAGGACGACATCTGCTACGCGACGCAGAATCGTCAGGAGGCGGTCCGCCTGCTCTCCGAGGGGGCCGATCATGTGCTTGTCTTGGGGAGTCAGAACAGCTCCAACAGCCAACGGCTCGCAGAACTGGCCCGCGAGCGGGGCATCGCCGCGCACCTCATTGACGGCGCCAACGAGATCGACCCGGCCTGGTTCACCGGAACGGAGACCGTGGTGATCACCGCCGGCGCCAGCGCCCCCGAGAGCGTCGTGCAGGACTGCGTGATGTGGCTGAAAACTCGGTTCGGCGCCACGGTGGAAGAACGGACGATCCGCGCAGAGGACGTCTACTTTCCGCTGCCGAAGGAACTCCGCGCCGCAGCAGCGGCTGTTCAGCTCCCGATGGCGTGACAGGTCTCGCAGGCTACTGAACGCCTTGGCCTGAAAAGGCAATCCAGAGCGACGCTGCGTGGAGTGCACTGATCACCAGATTCCACCACGGAACGGGATTCCTCCTATCTGCGACAAAGAACAACGTCAGCATTTTGTAGAGGATCTGGAGCGGCAAGAGCACAACGACAATGCTCATCCGCAGCGGCACGACAGCCAGAGCCACGGCGCTCACTGCAGCGATTGCCAGATACAGGCACGCCAGGATCCGTCGCGCGGGCGTGTCCGGCCCAAACACAGCGTCAAGTTTTGGGAGCACCCGATCGAGGTTGAAGCCGGTCGCGAGGCCAAAAAAACCGGCGACAAGCACATTCACGACGAGGGAGGCCACGATGATCGGCATGAAAAGGCTCCCGATTGATAACGCTCGTGATCAGCGACTCACGAGCAAAGGATTATCCACGCCGCCCGATTGCACCGCGAGTCCATCGCACCGCGTGGTCCGGACTCGACCCGCTACAGTCCAAGCCATTTACGAATAACCTCCGCAATTGCATCCAACTGGTCGGGGGCCAGCACGCCAAGACGCCGCACAAGTTTGGCGTGGGGGATCGAGATGATGTTCTGAGCGTCGAAGACCCCCGGCTTCAGAAAGCGAGCTGAAACAGGAACTTCGAAATCAGATCCCCTCGCGGTCGTTGTGTGAGCGACAACGGTTGCGAGTACGCGGTCGTGATGGCCACCCGCCGGAACACTGAAAATCAAGCACGGCCGGATCTTCGCGACCATACCGAGGTCGACCAGCCAGACTTCACCGCGGAGAGGATTGGCCATCGTCAGCCTCTCGTGCGTCTAGGTCGAGAAACAACTCCTCGGCGACAGCGACAAGAGCGTCGTCGCGAATGTCACCCGCTTCGCCCTGCACAACCTGCCTCAGCAGCAGGCTGGCCGCCTCATGCTTTTCCGCATCGCTAAGCGATTGGAACGACCGGAGAAGGTCGCGGACGGCGCTGGTCATAAGAGAAGTCTCACGCAAGGGTTCCTCAAGCGTACGCGAGAACAGGCTTTGAGCCAAGGCAAACCTTGGCTTTGCCTCCGACCGCCCACGCCCGCACGGCCATGGATGGCCCTGCGGGCGTGAAGTCAGTGCGTGAGCTTCTTGTGACGGAAGCGGTGCGGCTCGTCGGCGGCGACGCCCTGTCGCTCCTTGCGGCTCCGCTCGTAGACCTCGAAATTGCCCTCGCAGACGTGCACATAGCCATCTCCCTCGAAGGCGATGATGTGCGTGGCGAGCCGGTCGAGGAACCAGCGGTCGTGGGTGATCACGACGACCGATCCTGCGAAGCTCGAGATGCCCTCCTCGAGCGACCGGAGCGTGTCGACGTCGAGGTCGTTCGTCGGCTCGTCGAGCAGCAGGAGATTGGCCCCGCCCCGGAGCAGCTTCGCCAGGTGCACGCGGTTGCGTTCACCGCCAGAGAGGGTGCCCACCTTCTTTTGCTGGTCGGGGCCCATGAAGTTGAATTTCGCGACGTAGCTCCGGGAGTTGACCGTCCGCTTGCCAAGTTCGATCGTGTCGTGGCCGCCGGAGATCTCCTCGAACACGGTCTTGTCCGGGTCGAGGGCGTCGCGATTTTGATCGACGTAGCCGACGTCAACCGTGGCCCCTACCTTGACCGTACCGCTATCTGGCTTCTCCTGACCAACGAGCATGCGGAAGAGCGTCGTCTTCCCGGCGCCATTGGGGCCGATGATGCCCACGATGCCGCCCGGCGGCAGCCGGAACGACAGGTTCTCGAAGAGCAGCTTGTCGCCGAACGCCTTGGAGATGTTCTCCACGTCGATCACCTGATCCCCGAGCGAGCGGCTGGCGGGGATGAAGATCTCGATCTCCGAATCGCGGACCGCGGCCTGCTCGGCTGCCAGCTTCTCGTAGGATGCCACGCGTGCCTTGCTCTTCGCCTGCCGGGCCTTGGGCGACATCCGAATCCACTCGAGCTCCTTGTCGAGCGTTTTCTGACGGGTGCTCGCCTGCTTCTCTTCAAGTTCCAGGCGGGCCTTCTTCTGCTGCAGCCACGAGGTGTAGTTGCCCTCGAAGGGCATGCCCCGGCCATGGTCGACCTCGAGGATCCACTTGGCAACGTTGTCGAGGAAGTAGCGATCGTGCGTTACGGCCACCACGGTGCCGGTGTATTCGGCGAGATGCCGCTCGAGCCAATCGACGCTCTCGGCATCGAGGTGATTCGTGGGCTCGTCGAGCAGGAGCAGGTCGGGCTTCTCGAGGAGCAGCTTGCAGAGCGCCACGCGTCGCCGCTCGCCACCGGAGAGGTTCGTGACGGCCCAGTCAGCGGGGGGCAGGTTCATTGCGTCCATGGCAATCTCGACCTGCCGGTCGAGATCCCAGAGATTCTTGACGTCGATCTCGTCCTGCACCGTGGCCTGCTCGGCCAGCAGTTTCTCCATCTCGGCGTCATCGAGCGGTTCGCCCAGCCGGGTATTGATCTCCTCGAATCGGCGGAGCACGGCACGGGAATGATCCACCGCCTCCATCACGTTTTCAAACACCGTCTTCGTCGGATCGAGCTGCGGCTCCTGCCGCAGGTAGCCGACGGTATAGCCGTCGGCCAGCCGGGTCTCACCGTCATATTCGGTATCGAGCCCGGCCATGATCTTCATGAGCGTGCTCTTGCCGGCACCGTTGCGTCCGAGGAGGCCGATTTTCGCCCCCGGATAGAAGGCCAAGTTGATGTTCTTGAGCAGCTCGCGCTGGCCGAACTTCTTGGTGAGATCGGTGATCTGGAAGATGAAGGCTGGGCCCATCGGAAGGCGGTTCACTCAGTAATGGAGGATGGATGACGTCATGCACAGTCCCCGGCGAATTCCCACCGGCGTGGGGCAGCAGGGCGAGGCAGAACCTCATCCTACAGGAGCAGCCCCGCTTCAACGAGGGCGTGCGTGGAACGCCGCGAAGTGTCCCTACCGCAGCCGCGGCAGCACGTCGCCTCGTTGCAGGCAGGATGAGCATGGACTACGATTCCTCGCAGTGATTTGAAGATCCCCGCCGCGCAGGAGCATCGGTCCATGCCCGACTACGCCCATCCAGACGTGCTCGTTTCCACCTCCTGGGTGGCTGAGCATCTGACCGATCCCAGCGTGCGGATTGTCGAATCAGACGAGGATCGGGCGCTCTACACGCAGGGCCACATCCCCGGTGCGGTCGAAATTGACTGGCAGGTCGACCTCCAAAATCAGGTCGTGCGTGATTACATCGATCGGGCCGCCTTCGAGAAACTCTGTGCCGAGCGAGGCATCTCCAACGATACGACGGTCATCTTCTACGGCGACAAGAACAACTGGTGGGCCTGCTACGCCTTCTGGGTGTTCAAGCTCTACGGCCACAAGGACTGCCGCGTCATGGACGGCGGCCGGAAGCGTTGGGAACTCGACGGCCGGGCCTGGTCGAACGACCGGGTGGGCTATCCGCACGGCCACTACAAGGCGGCGGAGCAGGACGGCACGATCCGGGCCCTGCGGGACGAGGTGCTCAAGCACCAGCGAGCAGGCAAACAACTGCTCGACGTGCGGTCGCCCGAGGAGTATCGCGGCGAACGGACACACATGCCCGACTATCCCAACGAGGGTGCAGTCCGCGGCGGCCACATCCCCGGCGCCAACAACGTGCCATGGCCGATGAACTGCAATGACGACGGCACATTCAAGACGGCCAAGGAACTCGAGAAGCTCTACATTCGCGACCTGAAGATGAAGCGACGCTCCCCCACCATCGCCTACTGTCGGATCGGCGAGCGGTCGAGCCTGACCTGGTTCGTACTCAAGTTTCTGCTCGGCTTCGGCAACGTGAAGAACTACGACGGCTCATGGCTGGAGTGGGGCAATTGCGTCGGTGTGCCGATCGTGAAGGGCGCCGACCCGGGTGGAACCGTTGCCGCTGCTGCAGCCGCTGGCGCGTCTGCGGCTCACGCCTCTTAATGGCTCCAGCATCCTGTTCTAGCAGCCCTCTCTGACGCCCCAGTCACCTCTCATTCACACGCATGAACGGCGTCCACGAGCGACTCAATGCGATCATCGGCGAGTTCGCCGATCTCGACAGCCGCGAGAAACTCGAACTGCTGCTCGATTTTGCGGCCGGGCTGCCGCCGCTGTCGGCCGAGTATCAGGCACGGAAGGGGGCCGAGGACCGCCGGGTGCACGAGTGCCAGACCCCCGTCTTTCTCTGGGCAGAGGCGACCGATGGGAACGCCAGGCTGATTGCCGAGGTGGCACCCGAGGCGCCTACCGTGAAAGGCTTTGTCGCGATCCTCGCCGACGCGATCAACGGCCGGCCGGTGGCGGAGGCAGTCACGTTGCCAGACGATATGCTGGAGCGAATGGGGCTCGCCGACGTGCTGGGCATCCTGCGGGCACGGGGACTGCGGGCGATTCTTGCCCGCGTGAAACGGGAACTGGCTGGGAAAATCCCGGCCTCATCATAGGGCTGGCAGGGAACGCATGATGGCAGGGAAAGGCAACAGCGAGTGACATCCGCAACAAAATCCATGAAGGTCGTGGCTGGCGTCGATCTGGGCGGCACCGCGATCAACTACACGTTTCTCGACCAACGGGGACAGTTCCTGATCGATGGTCTGTGCGAACATCCGGCACGGAGCGTTGAGGGCCCGGACATCTGCCTCGGTCAGATAGCCGACGGGCTGGCGATGGCCGCCGAACAGGCAGGTGTGCGGGTGGAGAACGTTGTGGCCATCGGCCTCGATACACCGGGCCCCGCCAGCGCTGCTGGAGTCCTCAGCAAACGCGGTTCGACGAACTTCGTGCATGCCGAGTGGGCCGGCTACGACATTCGTGCCGGCTTGGAACGTCGGCTCGGCCACCCGGTCTGCTACCTGAACGACGGCAACGCGGCAGCCCTCTGGGGACATGTGGCCATCTTCGGCTCGGAAAACACGGCAACGAGCGTCTCCGCGATCGTCGGCACGGGTCTGGGCGGCGGAGTCATCACCGGCGGCAAGGTCATCAATGGTCGCAATGGTTTCGGCGGCGAACTCGGGCACGTGCTGATTCCCTCCGGCCAGATTCCGGGCATCGAGGGGATGGTTCCGACATGCAACTGCGGACGGACGGGCGATCTGGAGTCGCTCTGTTCTCTGACCGCCATTCGCCGCACGCTGCTACCCTATTTTCTCGCCCGGCACCCCGACCACGAACTCGCCCGCGGAGGCGACATCGCCCAGGCGGCCAAACGTGTCCGCGGCCTCGCGGAGCAGGGGGACGAACTCTGTCTCGCTATCTTCCGCGTTCAGGCGAGGGCTCTCGGGCTCTTCTTCGACGAGATGATCAACGTGTTCGACCCCGACGCGTTGATCGTGGGGGGTGGCGCCGTGGAGACATCGGAGGATTTCCGCTCGTGGTTTCTCGATGAGATCCGTGCCGGCATGCCGACGCAGCGGGAGGAACAGGCCGGCATTCCGATCCACGTGATCCCCAACGGCGACACGGCGGGAGCGAGGGGCGCGGCCCTTGATGCCGCGCGAGTCGCCCGCGAACGCGGGCTTTAGACCGCTCTGGCGGTCGAGAAGCCCACGGAGGAGGCTCACGCCACGCGATCGAGGATCGGCAGGGCGGGCAGGCCGTTGGGCTGCAACCGCAGGCCCGGGGCGGGAAGGGGAGCACCTCCATCGTCGCCGGCCGGCCGCGTGCGAGGTGGGCCGAGCAGCATCAGACGGGCCGTGCCCAGCAGGCCGCGGAGCGATCCAAACGTGGCCTCGACCGCAGCCGGTTCGTAGCCACAGTGCACCATGCAGTCCTGGCACTTGGCATTGCCACTGGCCCGGCCATAGGCGTTCCAGTCGGTCTGCTCCATCATCTCCCGATAGGTCTTGGTGTAGCCCTCATCGAGGAGATAGCAGGGCCGCTGCCAGCCAAACAGATTGTAGGTGGGCGTGCCCCAGGGCCGGCACTCCAGGTCCCAGGCCCCCTTCAGAAACTCCAGGAAGACTGGCGACTGATTGAATTTCCAGCGGCGCGGGGCGTCGGCCAGGATCCGTCGGAAGAGCGACTGGCTCCGCTCTCGCGGTAGGAAGTGTTCCTGGTCGGGTGCCTTCGCATACGAATAGCCAGGGGAAATCATCATTCCCTCGACTCCCAGCGACATCACCTCGTCGAAGAACGCTCGATAACGAACGGGATCGGCGGAGGCGAAAAGCGTGGAATTGGTCGTGACGCGGAAGCCGGCTTTGCGGGCGGCGCGGATTGCCGACACGGCCATGTCGTAGACACCCTCACGGCAGACGGCGTGGTCATGCTCCTCGCGAGGCCCGTCCAAGTGCACCGAAAAGGCCAGGTAGGGAGATGGCGAGAAATGCGGCAGCATCTCTTCGAGCTTGAGCGCGTTGGTGCAGAGGTAGAGATACTTTTTGCGGGCCACGATCCCCGCCACGATCTGCTCGATCTGCGGATGAAGCAGCGGCTCGCCGCCGGGAATCGACACGATCGGCGCACCACATTCATCAACCGCTGTGAAACACTGCTCGGGCGTGAGGTGCGACCGTAGCACTTCGGTCGGATGCTGGATCTTGCCGCAGCCGCCACAGGCCAGATTGCAACGAAAGAGCGGTTCGAGCATCAGCACAAGCGGATAACGGGCATTGCCCCGCAGCCGCTGCACGGCCACGTGCTTGAGTACGGCCATCATCTGTCCAACGGGCACACTCATGCAACGCGCTCCCTGCCACTTCGACCAGCGGCCGCGGCCTGCGAAAACCGGGCCAAGGCCATCAGTGGGAAATAGATCGGATAGTAGTGGTAGCGAAGGTAGAAGACCTTCGGAAAACCGGTGCCAGTGAACTCGGGCTCGTCCCAGGAGCCGTCAGCCGACTGCCGGGATGCCAGCCATTGCACCCCGCGACGAACCTCCCGCGTGTCGTACCTGCCTGCCGCCACGAGGCCAGCCACGGCCCATGCGGTCTGTGATGCGGTCGGCGTGCCACAGCCCGCGAGCGACGGATCGACATAGCTTTCTGGGGTCTCACCCCAACCGCCACACGGCTGCTGATACCGGGCCAACCAGTCGGCACCGGCGGAGACGGCGGCGTCGGTCGTCGACAGACCGACGGCCCGCAGGCCCTCGATCGCCTGCCACGTACCGTACACGTAGTTCACGCCCCAGCGGCCGAACCAACTGCCGTCGGCCTCTTGGCTGACACGCAGATAGTCGATGGCCCGGTCAACGGATGGGTGTCCAGACCGAAGCCCGAGCTTTCCGAAAGCCTCCAACACCCGGCCGGCAAGGTCGGGCGAACTGGGATCGATCATCGCGTTGTGATCAGCAAACGGCACCTTGCAGAGCAGTTCGAGATTGTTGTCCCGGTCAAACGCCCCCCAGCCGCCATCGGAGCTCTGCATCGATTCGAGCCAAGGAACGGCACGCTCGATGGCCGACTGCACGCGAGCGAGTCGGCGGGCGGCAACAGGACTGGCCATGCGGCCGGCTGAGGCCGAATCTCGCCAGGTCGCCAACGCGATCAACACCATCGCGGTGTCATCGACGTCGGGATAGAAGCGGTTCGCATATTGAAAGCACCATCCCGACGGAGTGACCACGGCCGCGGCGTGCGTCCAGTCGCCAGTTCCACGGATCTCTCGGTCGAGCAGCCAATCGACAGCATGCGTCAGCCGATCGGCATCCGTGGGCACCACGCCCGCGACCATGCTGCGGTCCATGCCTTGCAACCCGCGTCCGGCTGCCACGGTATCGGCGAGGGCGCGTAGCGAGATCGCCGTGTCCCAGACCGGCGAACGGCAGGGCTCGAGCCTGGTGGTGCCATCCGGCTCATGCTCCACGAGGCGATCCAACTGCTGCCAGCACTCCTGAACCTCGGCCGAGTCGTCGTCGCAGCCCATGGCCCGCAGGGCCACGATGCTCCAGACAATGGGCGGGAAGATCGCGCCGAGGCCGTCGCTGCCGTCAAACCGTTCCAGCATCCAGCGACGACAGGCCGCGACGGCGCGGCTCCGAAACGGACGCAACCCCACGCTGTCGCACGCCTTCAACACCCGATCGACACCCCGAAAGAATCGGGCCCAGCCGCCGTTGCCTCCGACGGGGGCCGGCTTGATCCGTCCCACCGGCGAGGCAAACAATTCGCCGATACCCTGATCGGCTGCGATCGTGCGGACCGGCTTGAAATCCCAGATTAGCGACAAGGGCACGATCATTGTCCGCGACCACGCCGACACCCGGTGCAGGTTCACAGGAAACCAGTCGGGGAGAAGCACCATCTCGGGAGGCACCGCCGGGCACTGGGCATACGACACCTGTCCCAGGAGCGCCAGATAAAACCTGGTGAAACTGTTGACGGCCCACGGCCCTCCAGCCTGCTCGATGGCACGGCGGGCGCGGACAAGGGGTTCGCTCTGCTGGTCATGACCGGTGATTTTGAGCGCCAGGTAGGCTTTGACGCTGGCACTGACGTCCACGGGGCCGCCGGGATGGATGGCCCAACCGCCATCGGGCAATTGTTGATTGAGAATGCGTCGAACTGCGCCGGCGATTTCCGGCCGGTCGAGCCTGCCCGCCCAGGTGAGAATCAGGATGTATTCGCTCTCCAGGATCGTGTCGCCTTCGAGAGGGGCTCGCCAATGCCCGTCCGAGGCCTGTCGCTCCAGTAGCCAGGCGGCCGTGGCGTCGATCGCCCCAGCGACCGATTGCTCGTCGACGGACTCAATGGCCGCGTGATCAGCGACGACACGCTCGAAATGCTGCCGGTGGGGGCTGGGTGCCGCGTTGCCGCGGGGAGTCACCGTGCCTGCCGACTTGCCGGCGGCGGATGTTGTTCTTGCGACGCTGAAGCCCCTCTTCGTGGTCTGCGTCGGAGCGTCAACGTCGATGGTGCCCGCGCCTGTGTCCGTCCGTGGTCCGGTGAAGCTCATGAAACCCATCCCTGCAGCACGCTTGACGCGGCGATCCATCGCCGACGAACCCGACAAGCACGCCGAGGGAGAATAAAGAACGGCGAGAACATCGACAAGCGCGAAACTGCATGACGTAGCCCCCATTCGCAGCCTTCAACCCCAACCCGGCAGGCTTTCCGGCGCACCCAGGGGAGATGGGCTGACTTTACCGCCCCATTACAAGACCGCAGGCACGGTCTTCGTATCCACTGGACAGGTTTCCGGTAGCAGGATCGTCACCCGAGTGCCCTGAGACGGCCGGGATTCGAGCAACACACTGCCACCGCTAAGCGTCACCAACCTCCACGCCTTCGGCAGCCCCAGCCCGGCCCCCCGGCCCGCCTCACGGCCACTGAAGAACGGATCAAACGCCCGCTTGGCCGCATCAAACGGCATGCCGCGTCCATCGTCGGCGACGGTGATCTCGCCCCAGCCGCCATCGTCCGCGGAGCGGCGTGTTCCTTTCAGAACCACCCGCCCTCCGGCAGCCACTGCCTCGAGTGCGTTGACCACCACGACCCGCAACGCCTCTTCTATCTGCACGCGGTCGACAAAGACCGACAGCGGACTCGGTGGCGGACTGTACTCCAGACGCGCCCCGCGTTGGGCAGCCTGAACACGAACCGTCTCGATCACCGCGGAGATGATGCCTCCGATGTCCACTGCTTCCGGCCGCGGCTTCGGCGGCCGGGCAAAGAGCATCAGTCCGCCGATCATGTCGCGAGCCCGAAACGACTGGTCCACGATCGTGGAAAGCCGGCGGCGGCGTTCGGGGTCGCTCTCCTCCAACAGGAGCGACTGCGCCCGCGTGGCAATGTTGGCGAGCGGATTATTAATTTCATGCCCAGCGCCGTAGGCAAGTTCCCGCATCGCCTCCAGCCTGGCCTCTGCCACGGCGCGATCAAACTGGCCCCGTAGCTCCGCATGGGCCAGAGCCACCCGCACCGCCTCGCGAAGCATGACCGCCTCGACCACGGGAGCGGCTCGATCGTCCAGCGTGGGCGAACGCCCCTCGTCCGGAACGATGATTGCCGCCGCAAGCCACGACAGGAACTGGACATCGTCATGCCGAAGGATCGGCGACATACCGCCGCTTGATGCGGGCGACTGTTTTGGAAGGCTTGCCAGCCATGCGGCCAACGGCGAGACCCGCCCGGCAACGACCGCCAGTCGCTCCGCGAGCCCAGGAGCCAACCCCGAGGGATGGTCCCGCCCATCGGCCGCCGCCAACACTGCTGCAGCCACGGCCAGGCACTGGCCTCGGTCAAGGCCGGCCGTCACGTGGGGCAGGGCATTGCCGTCGAGCACGAGCCACGCAACAGCAACATCCTGTGTCGTTGGCTGGTCACCAGACTCTGCCGGTTTCATCACAGGCGAGCTCCGCTGCCGTTCACACGATCAGGCACGCAGACCGAAACGCCGACACACACGGAAAACAGACGCGTGCTCAAAAACAGGACGGCAGCGCCGGCACACTGCCGGCGCTGCCGCCATGAACATTGCACGAGGGACGACCACGGCTCACCTGCCACTGGCCGACTCCTCAGGTTAGGAGCCTGCAGCCACCGATTCGATGTCGAGGAGGCTGCAGATGCGGTCGACGAGCACTTCGGCCTCGAACGGCTTCTGCAGGAACTCATTGGCACCGGAGGCCTTCAGGTCCTCGATCTTGTCGGGCTCGCACATGCCCGAGATGCAGATGATCCGCACCTCGTCCATGGTGGAGTCGCTGCGGACACGCTGGCAGACTTCCTTGCCGTTGATGTCAGGCAGCATGACGTCGAGCACGATGAGGTCGGGACGGTAGTCCTTCACCATCATGCCGGCATCAAAACCGTTATTCACGCTCCGAGTTTCGAAGCGGCCGTCCCGCTCGAGCACGTCGGTGATCAACTCGACGAGATCCTGATCGTCGTCGACAACGAGAATCTTCCGCCGACCGCTTTCCAGCGCATCGGTGGGGATGCCGTTATCCCGCATGAAGAGAAACAGTTGATCGCGGGGGATTCTCCGGAACCGGCTGCCCGGAACACGGAACCCCTTCAACTGCCCGGAGTCGAAGCAACGAATGATCGTCTGCTGACTCACCTTACAAATTTTGGCGGCTTCGCCG
>Ga0304730_1001006_pt1 | contig 22461 bp, 20 predicted proteins | sample M_130628_MF_Meta_FD_190474 | JGI IMG/M metagenome (GOLD analysis project Ga0304730, IMG submission 190474) | Freshwater microbial communities from Lake Montjoie, Canada to study carbon cycling - M_130628_MF_MetaG (v2) (version 2) | ecosystem: Environmental > Aquatic > Freshwater > Lake | place...
AAACAAACAAAGGTTTCTATGATACCTTATACCGAACAAATTCTATTATGGTTCCTTTTGTTTGGCATCAAAAATATTTAAATGCTAGTTTAGTAGATTCTCAAAATGCATTTTTAAATGGTAATTTTTCTAAAGGTATTGAATATGATCCAACTAAAAAACAAAAAACAATTGGTATTATGGAACCAAATTTAAATATTGTTAAATTTGCTTTAATACCAACAATGATTGCTGAACAATCTTATAGAGGTAAAGTTGGTAGTAAATTAATTGATAAGGTTATGATTACAAATTCTGACCATATCAAAGACCACCATGAATTTATGGGTATATTAAAATCTTTTGATCTATATAAAGATGGTAAATTTAGAGCAGAAAGTAGATATCAAACATCTTACATTGTAACACAATATTTTGATATTGTTATATTCCATCAATTATTAAATCCTCTTAATTATGTTTATTTGGATGTTGCTTATATGGGTTATCCTATTTTACATAATGCACCATTGTGTAAAGATTTAGGATATTATTATGAAGGTAATGACACTACAAAAGCTGCTAAAGTTTTGGATAAAATTTTAAAAGATCATGATAAAAATCTTGATAAATATAAAGAAAAAAATGAAAAAGTTCTTTGGAGATATTCAGCAGATAATTTAGATATTGTTAAAGAATATGATATGTTAATTGAGAATGTTTTGAAAAATCCAGGAAAAAATTCAACATTAGTTTATGATGAAAAAACAAATTTATTTAAAAAATAATATATTTTATGGTTTCAATTAAAGAACACAGTATTAGAGAATATATTTCTAAAATTGATTTTAGAAGTGATGAGTTAAATTTTAATACAATAAAAGAAGATATGAGAAAATTCTTAGGTGAAGAACCAGCAATTGATGTTCTTTATAAAAGAGATGTAATGTTGAATGAAGTTACTGGTGAAGCTAAAGAATTTAGTGATATTAATAAAATCCAAATCATTTTCACAGATGTTGATAATAAATTTAAAAAGTTAGAATTTATTGTTGATAAAAATTATTAATTATAATGTTAAATATTGATATAATAGATTATATGGGTAAACTAGATAATGGTGTTCTAGTTTTAATATCTATTGGTTTTAATAATAATTGGTATGAAGCAACAGTTTATTATACAGAAGATGATGTTGTTATAACAACAGATGATTCTTTTGAGGAAGATTTTGGCATGTCTATTGAAAAATATGAAAACTATGATAAATTTTTAGAATCGGTATTTAAAAAATTAGTCCCTTGTTCAGAAATAATATCTAGACTTGATGATGTAGATTTTAATAAATATATGGATGTTGAACAAAATACTAAAATTGTTTCCCAAGAAATAAACCCATTTCTAATTAAAGAAATTCCTAAAAAATAAATAATTTCTAAGTGTTATATGATAAATTTGAATTGTATTGTAATGATATGATTGAAGAGATAATGTTTATTTCAAATAATAATGATATTAAAAAAAATGAAAATTATATAAAATTAAAAAATATGGGGATTTATATTTTAGATTTCTTAATTGAAAAAAATTCCAATTCTAATAATATAGCTCATATTATGCTATTAGATGATATCTTAAATTTAGAAATACCAGATGATATAAAAGGTGATATTCCAAAAATTAGTTTATTTTATAAAAAATGGTATGATGAAAATTTTATGCTCTAGCAATATATGGATATAAAAATAAACTAATATACTAATTTTTTTTATAAATAAAAAATAAATTTTATTTATGATAATAAAAGAAATTGGTATTAGAGGGTTTAGGTCTTTTGGTAATAATGAGCAAGTTTTAAAATTGAACACTGAAAAAGGAGATTTAATCTTATTAAGTGGATCAAATGGGAATGGTAAATGTGTTGATAAAAACACTGAAATTGAAATTTGTATAGAAGAGTTGGTTTATACAGATGAATTATTAAAATTTTTAGGTGAAAATAATCTTGAAAAATCCCCATTTAAAATAAAAATAAATGATTTATACGAGTTGTCTAAATATACATCTATTTTAGACTGTGATATAAAAGTGAAAACTCCTAATGGGTTTAAAAAAATATATGCTGTTGATGTAACTGCTAAAGATAGTCTTGTTAATGAAATTAAAATAGGGGATGATAAATTATTATGTTCACCTGGTCATTTATTGAAATCAAATAATGAATGGGTTAAAGTTAGTGATTTGATAAAAGGTGATATAGTTGAAACAATTAATGGTGTTTCTGAAGTAGAATATATAAATATATTAGATGTTAAAGATGATTTATTAGATTTACATGTTGAAGGTAATGAATATTATACAAATAATATATTAAGTCATAATTCTTCTATATTAAACTCCTTTGAATATACATTATATGGTAAAGTTAGAAGTGGTAAAATTAAAAAATGGGCTACATTATCAACTCTGCCAAATAGAATAAATGGTGAATTGTTAAATAGAATATCTTTCAATTCAAATGGTGTTGATGTTGAAATAAAAAGAGGTATATCTCCAAATAAATTAGAATTATGGGAAAATGGTGTTCTTAATGATAGAGCAGGAAAATCCAATATTGATGATAAAATTGAGAAATATATTGGAATGGATATTGAAACATTCAAATCGTTTATATCAATGAGTATTGACTCTTTTAAAAATTTCATATCACTTTCAAATGAGGAAAAACAATTGCTATTGGATAAATTATTTAATCTAGAAGTTGTGAATGTTTTAAATTCTATTCTTAAAGAATTAAATAAAAGTAATAAAACCCGTCTGGCATCATTGGATTCTGAAATATCAACATTAGAAGATTCTATTGATTCAATTAAAGAATCAATTAAAAAAACAGTGGAAAAGGAAAAGGTTAATATACAATCTGAAATTGATAGTTTAATGGAAGAAATGAATTCTAAAAAAGAAGATTATAAACTATTAAAAGAAAAAATTGAAAAAATAAAAGAAAAAAAAGAAATTTTAGATAAAGAAATTGATGCTGAAAAAAAACAATATATTACAATACAAAATGATGTTAAAAATGTTCAAAAAGAAATTGATTTATATGACCAAGGTAAATGTCCAACTTGTAGCACTAATTTTGATTCAGAACATTTTATAACACTTAGACAAAGTTTAATAGATAAAAAGAATAGTTTTGATGAGATCAAATTAGAATTAGAAGAAAATATAAAACAGATTAAATCAAGACAAACTAAATTAAATGAGATTGCAGATTCCACACAAGAGGAATTTAATGATATGAATTATTTTCTTAAAAATTGTAAAACTAAAGTTGAACAATTGAATAAGAAAAAAACTTCAGAAAATGAATCAATGCCTAATATTGAAGAATTTGAAAAATCTATTCATGATTTAGAAAATAGAAAATCTATTAGTAAAGATAATATAGCAATTAGTAAAGATAAAGAGTTATATTATAAAGAAATGAATAAAATATTTGGTGAAGATGGTGTTAAAAAAGCAATCATTGCTGGAATTATAAAACCTATTAATCATTTTATAAATGAGAATATTAAAAAAATGGGATTTCCATTTGATGTTAAACTTGATGAAACATTTACAGCACAGATTAGCCAATTTGGATCAGTTATTGACCCTGACACTTTATCTACTGGTGAAAATAAGCTTGTAAATATAAATATACTTATTGCATATCTAAAGCTTATCAGAACTAAGAAAAATATTAATATATTATTTTTAGATGAAGTATTTGCATCCATTGATTTAGATAATATTGATAAAATATTAATATTATTAAGATCATTTGCAAATGAATATAATGTTAATATTTTTGTTGTCCATCATGCCATTTTAAATCAAGAAATGTTTGATAGAATATTAACTGTTAATAAAGATGTTTTCACATCTATAAATGAGATTGATTTGTAAAATATATTTAATATATAAAGAATGAAAAAAATAAGTGATTTTTATAAATTTTTAGAAGAAGTTAAATTAGGAGATATAAGTAGATTTAAACTAGATCCTGATAATAAAAAATCAATTGATATAAAAAATAGAATAACATATAAAAATTTATATGATGAAAAATTTAAAAAATATATAACAACTAAAAAATATTATAAAGGTAAAAAGATACAGTGGGTTGTAAATTGGCATCATGATGTTTACCATGATTTGATAGAAAGATTGGATAAAAGAAGTTCTATAAAATCAATTTCTGAATTTAATGATATATTTGTAGATGTTGTTAATAAATTATTACCTGAATATTTAATTAATGGTGAAATTAAATTAAGTGGTAAATATAGCATTTATTTAAATGATTATAATATATCATTGATTTTATATTTAAATATTGTTAAATTTGAAATAACAACTATATCTATTATAAATGGTATAAATTATGACAAATGTTTGAAATTATTTGATTTTTAATTATGGAATGGGACTATTTTATTAAGTTGTGTGAGCAAATCTATACGTTTAATGGTGAATTTCATTTTCCATTTGGTAAAATACAATTAGAAAGTGAATATGAACATATAATAGAAAGTGATTTATATACTTCTAAATTAGTGGATAAGATGGATAATTATTTAAAGTTGTTAAACTCTGATATTAAATATTTTGAAATGGATATAGAAGATATTTGGGCATTATTATAAAAGATTTAAACATTCGAAATATAAATTATATAATTTAATATATAAATATTAACATGGGAAGTAAAATAAGTATTTCGACTTCAAATTCAACACTGGGTAGTAGTTCATCATCTATATCTTATGATTATAAAAGATATGATTTAGAGAAAATTATAGATTTGTTAAATATCTTATTAGAATTAAATGGTGTTAAATTAACTTATGATGATTTTCTAAAAATGAATAATGTTGATATTGATGTATTGAAAAAGAAAATAATTAGAAACCAAAAAATTGATAAAATCTTAAAATAAAATATATGATAAAAGTTGAAGTTGATAAAGTTGGTATTGAAAAAGCTTTGAAAAAACTAAAAAGTAAATTTACCAAAGCTGGTGTTCTTAAAGAACTACGTTCTAGAAAAGAATTTGTTAAAAAGTCAGTTAAAAAAAGAACTGAAAAGAAAAATGCTATTCACATTGATAAAAATTTTAAACAAGATAAATAATTATGGGTTTCAATAAAAGATATTTAAATAAAGAAGGTATAATAATCCACTATAAACAAGGATTTAAATCACTAATGGATTATATTTTAAATCCTGATAGTCTAATAATAGAAGATAAATTTTCTGAAAAAATTGTAGATATTATCTTAAATGAAGATAATATTAAAGATAAATTAAAAGATATTTTTTCTAATGAACTTGTTTTAAATGAAAATTAATTTAAATGGATTTAAATAAAAACTATTATCTTATATTGGGTGTTGATAAAATGTCCACACCCAATGTTATCAAAAAACAATATTATAAATTAAGTTTAACACACCATCCAGATAAAGGTGGGGATAGTGTTATATTTTCTGAAATATCAGAAGCATATTCAGTTTTGTCATCTGAAGATAAAACTGAATATGATTTAAAATCGAAATTTGGAAATAATTATGATGAATTAACTGAATTGTATAATATCCATATTGATTATGATTTTAATTCAGCAATGAATAAAAAAGATTTATTCAAAAAGAATGAAATAAATAATATCTATGTAGATATAGATGATAGTTTTGATGGCACCATAGAATTTGAAAGATATGTTATTTGTAAAACTTGTGATGGAACAGGTGTGGATAATAATAAAAGAATTCTAATCAAAGATGAAAAGGGTAAAGTTATAAAAGCTATTGACCCTGATGATGAATGTGATATTTGTGAGGGGGTTGGTAAAGATTGGAGAGGGAATAAATGTATTTATTGTCATGGTAAAGGAAAGGCAACTTTAAATAGTTGTACATCTTGTAATAATACTGGTAGAATTTTAGGAAAACAAAAATTAAAATCTATAAAATTAGAAGGTGAAACAACTATAATTAAAACAATGGGCAATTATAATAAAAATGGTAAAACTGGTGATTTGATTTTAAAAAAGAAAAATTAATTATCTTTAAAATTATCACCATATTGATCATTGTTATTATTTTCATCATCCACTGGCGCTGTTGAATTTGAAGTATTGAAAACATCAGGATTAAATACAACAGAAATATTATAATTAGAAATTATTGTATTTAAATTTGGAATAGTTGCATTATAAGATGAACTAGTTTTGTCCAATATATTTGTTATTTTTATATCATCTAAACTTATTTTAATATTATCATTGTAATTTATATTTGTAATGTTATAAATATTTGGTGATTTAGCAACATAAGGGATTTGTATAGTCTTATTTACATTTTCATCTATATAATATTTAAAAAATGGCACCATATCAACTTCATAAAATTTAACATTATCCATTATAAATAATGAATGTGAATATGTTGTTCCTCTAAAATACATAGATAGATTTCTTTTATTATAGAAATATTCTTTTTTAGTTAAATTTGGTGTTAAAAGATGGTTAACATTATCTTTAATTGGTAAATATTGTCCTTCATTAATATTATTAAAGTGAATTAATGGAGCAGTGAATAAACTTGATGTGGCTATTATATTATTTTGTTGTATAAATGGTATACTGTATGTTACTGGGTTTGAAACTCCCAACTCAACATCATATGTATATTTATTGTAAATTTTATTATTACTTGAATATGTGGCAACTGAATATGTAACTAAATCAAATTCAACTACTGTATATCTATTTTTATCTAATATTTCTTTAGAACGATTTGGGATATCAACAAAGTTAGGTTCTTGTAGATTTAAAACACCACCAGAAGCAGTAGCCCATATTTGTAATTCTTTACCATTGTGAACATCATACAATGGGAATAAATCAGCATATACACCTAAATCATTTAAATATGTTTTTTTAGGTATTGTTCTAGACATAATCACGGATGGTTTATTATTAGAGAATGTTGCAAATGTTAATTTCCATCCTAAAGTGTTAAAATCATCTAATTGAACAGTTGTTCCATTTCCTTTAAAACCATCACTTATATAAGTTGGTGAATCAATATTTGTTGGTTTAAAATATTCTTCAAATAAACCTGAATCTCCTATGAAATCATTGAAAATTTTTGGTTTAACTCCTAATTTATATGTTTTAAATGTTAATGAATAACAATCTCTAAAATAACTTTCACTTGATAAAATATCATTTGTTGGGTATCCATATAAATTGTTTTGTGAATAAGGTAAGTTTGTTAGATCATCATAAATTGATTGTGGTTTACCTATGTTAACAGCACTTGTTGAATCATAAACTAAATCAACCCATGAATTGTAAATAAATATTCGACCACTAATATTTGTTTCTTTAGTTGTTGATTTAGAAATATTATTCATATTCATATCAACATTTTGTAATAAAGATGTATTTATATTTGTTATTATATTACCACTTGTTATGTTACCAGGGTTTTGATAAACATAATCTAAATTAGTAACAACTGAAGTAGATTGTGTTATTGATAAAATTGTTGTATCTTTATTATAAAGACTTGAAACAACTCTTATAGAATCACCCACATTCAAACCGTGAGGTGTTTTAAACAATAATTTCAATTTTGCTTGTTGTATTGTACCATCAGATAATATTACATTTTCTTTATGATCTATAAAATCAACAGAAATTGTATTTTTTCCACCACCTTTATTATAACTACTTATATGACCACCATCGAATTTACCATCTATCCAATGTGTATCATACATTTCAGTAATAAGTGGGAAACCTTTAAACTTACCATCATTCCAAACACCACTAAAATAACCATTTAATAACAAACCATATAACCAAACATTTTTAGTTATTAAGATTCTATGATTAGTTGAATCTATTGATATTTGTCTAATTGGATAATTTACAGTAAAATCTAATGTTATGGTATTTATGTAATTATCAACATCATATGTTTTATCAACTATTCTATAATAATTTTTTAAGAATTTTCTTTCATTATTTAAATCTATAACTACTATATTACTAATAGCTACTTTATCACCAATTTCAAATTTAGAAACTGATGCAGATGGTCCACTTATTATAAACCTAACTGAACGATCTTTATTATAAGTAGAATATTGTGTTATATTAAAGAATTCATAAACTGTTTCATCTTTTCTATACCCAGAATTCCAAACACCATTTTCCCATATACCGGCTTTGAAAAAACCATTACCAGCTTTTGAATTAATAGACATAAGATCTAAATTCCCATCATTACTATTACCTGAACCTATTACTGTGGAAAATGTAACATAAGGTAGGTTGAATTTATAATTATTTGCAATTGGTTGTAAATATTTATTATTAAATGTTGTATTATAACCACCATCAATTATAACATTTGATATTATTATTTGATGGTTATTGTTAAAATTCATATTACTAGTATCAACTTTAAAATAAACATATTGATTACCTGGTAAATTGAAAAATAGTGATGATGTTGCATAAACATTTTGATTAGAATCAATAGTTGTTTTTATTTTTGTTACTAAAGTTGCATTTGATGGTGTTGCTCCTCTTATTGGAAGAGAATCACTTAAATACATATTTACTTCTAAATCTGTTGGGTTGCTGTATCCAAATTTTATATTGAAAAATGCCGTATCTACATATTTACCCATCCAATTATCAAAATAAATAGCTTCTTTATCATCATAATATTGGAATTTTGGTGTATATATATCTGTTAAATATCCACTAGACCCTGGTGATGAACTAGCTCCGTATTTTAATTCATTATCATCTTTATTTATTCCAAATACATCCATATATTTATAATCATATGTTATAGGATTTGACATCTTTCTATTTGGATTTTTTTCTTCTTGATATCTCCAAATAAAAGTATTTTGATCAACAACATCCCACCCATTTGTATGTTGATTTAAATTTGTATTAGTATTATGAATACCTTCTGCTAATTTATAACCATTTGGTAGCCAATCTAATTCACTACAATTAAATTTATTTATACCTAAACTTGAATTAAATGATTTATTACCATAATAACTTATAATTTTATTAGTTTTATATGTTAAATTTGGTTTATTGTAATAAGAAAGTGAAATAAGACCTATATTACTAGGAGTTGCAAATATTGGACTGAAAAAAACTTTTTGGATTTCATCTGTATTTGGTATTGGCTTTACTTTAAATGAAAATGTAGTACCATTTAAATAATCAGATAATAAACCAGTAACATTTATAATTGTTTTGTATTGATAAACTTTATTACTTCTAAAAGTATTTTCTGGATTAGAAACCCAATAAACACTTGGTAAAACCCCTTGGTAAAAATAACTAGTTAAATTTTGATTTACATGGACTAAATTACCAGAGTTTTCCCACCCAATATCGATGATATTCATATTATTTGTCACATATTTACTAGATTGCCATCCCATAATAATATATATTAATATTATTATTCTTTCTATTTATAATATTTAATAATATTTTACTATAAATTTTTCAATAAAATTTCTCTCATCATCAGATATATTAAAAAAGGAATATAGTTTATCATCTGACCATTCTTCTTTAAAGTTTAACCAAGGTATTGATGCTAGTTCACCTCTATCCAATTGTGAATTGTTTTTATATATTGATAAACAAAATCTACAAAAATCTGTTTTTAAATAATTTAAAAAATTATTAGCTTCATTCTCTTCTTTAAATGTGAAAAATATATGTTTATTTTTACTATTTGTTATTTCAATATCTTTTGTTACAATAGTATAGAAATCTTCTTGTAACATATTTACATCAGATTTTAAATCAACGTGTCCTCTTATTTGAGCAATGTTTACATAATAATCACCTTCTGATTTATTTTTATATAATAAAAAAGGGAACTATATACTTGTTTAACCTAATTCCTATTAATTATATAAATAAAATTAGGAAAGTTTAATAATTATTTTTACATTTGTAAAAACTTTTTAGTGATTTTATCATATAATTAAAGTCAAAAAAAATAATTTTACAATAATTTTTTATTGATGAAAATAATTTGTATATTTGTGTATAAAATATAAATATGATAAAAATAACACATCTATCAATATTTCAAATATCCGATGAAAAAGTATTTGATAATGTCAATTCTTATAAAGAATTAAATGATACGATTAAATCGTTTGGAGAACTAAATTCTGATGAGTATAATAATCGAGTAGGTAATGCTTTCGAAATATTTACACAATTTTTTTGTCTTAAATATGGAGATACTCCTCTAATTGGTATTAAAAATATTACTGATACAAGTGATGATGCCTTTACTATGGGATATGACTTTACATTTAATAGTCTTTATGATAAACCAGGTCAAATACAATCTAAATGGCGTAATAACCCAACTCACCAATTTACATTAGGTGAATTAGCTACAAACAGTGCAATAGCATCTGATATGGATATTGAAAAGGATAATAATATACTCTTTACTAATCTTGATGATACAGATAATCTATTTCACTATTCGTATAAAACTGCAAGAAATAAAAGACGAGTTTTTGGTAGAAACTCACAAGAAGAATTAATTAAGAGAGATCCTAACTTTTGGAGTGATTTTAGAAAATGTATTCAAGATTCATCTAAAAATGATTTCGAAAATCCATTTATACCAAGAGACATTCAAAACTGGATTCTTAATGGTATTACTAACAATGGAGTAACATATGAAGGAACTGAATCAGTTCTTAATGGGACATATAATAAAGGAAAAATAGAGGCATCAACTGGTGCTGGTAAAACACTCTGTCAATTTTATAATATTGATAGATCATTCAAAGAATATAATAAAAATCTTGCGGTGATGATTCTACCAACAAGATCACTTATAAGTCAATCATTTAGAGAATTCTATCTTTGGAAAATGTTTGGTGATGATAATGGTCAAAATAATGTTTCCTGTTTAATTATTATGTCAGGTTCTAAACCAAGATATAATGATCAAATTGCTGATGTATTACAAACACTTAGTATAGAAGAATCTATTAAATTTGTTAGTGATAGAATATCTTTGGGTAGAAAAGTTGTAATATTCACAACTATGAAATCTCACGGTCTTAAATATTCAGATATTATTGATGGATTAAAAGAAAAAGGTATTAGAGTTGGTCTTGAAATTGTAGATGAATACCATAATGTCATTTCAACATCTGCTGGGAGAAATGAGCAATTGGAAATTGCTGAATATCTTAAAAATAGTGAATTGAGAACCGATGGTGCTCTTTTTTATAGTGCTTCTAATAAAGGTGGTCAAATATTAAGTTCATTTAATGAGGAGTTATTTGGTAAATTACTTTGTAAAGTAACTAGAAATGATTTAAGGATTCGAGGGTATGTTGCTCCTAAATTAGTATTTAAAATAATTAGAGTTAAGAATAAATCAAATGATTCTGAATCTCGTAGAGATGCTTCTCGTATTAAATTGGATATAGATAAAGCTCAAAGTGAAGCTGTTGCTATTATATCTGCTTATAAAGATTTATCAACATATTATGAAAATCCAAATCTAATTACATTCGGTGATCATGTTGAGGGGTGTAGATATATTTCACAGAACTCTGAAGTTCATACTAATTTACCAGGTGTCAAAAATCATTTTATGGCATCTGAAACCAGCAATGGTGATAGAGATAATATATTAAGAGATATAAGAGAATCTGGTGGTAATATATTACATCAACATTCTGTAGCTAAGGAGGGGATTAATGTAAATAATTTACATGGTTCTGTTATAGGGAGGAATATGAGTATTATTTCTTTACAACAATCTATTGGACGTAGTGATAGAGCATTGTATATTGATACGGTTAATTTGGACAATGGTAAAATATTATTAGATAATTCCGAAGGTTGGATAAAATATTATAATTTAATTTATGTTATAGTAGATTCTGATGAATCATTTTATCAGAGGGTTAAGGAGATTATTGGATATTTATTAGATCAAGGTATTCCTGAAAGTGAATGGGATATTTCAGAACTTGAAGATGATGGTAAAGGTGGTGCGGAATATAAAAAGCCAGATTTTTCTCCAACTATTGGTGTGAGTGTTAAGTTTGATAAAAAGAAATTTAATGATATGATTCAACAAGTTAAAATTGAAATCATAGAAGAGGAGAAGAAAATTCAAATAGAATTAGCTGAAAATTTAGAGAGAGATGAATTAAATTCTTTATATAAATTGGATTTACTAAAACAAAGATTGTGAATTTAATATATAAATAAAATTATGTTTTCAGAAATGTTAGAAATAAATAATATAAATGGTGTAAGTTTTGGTACTGCATCTAATGTTTATCAAGTATATGATACTACTAATGATAGTGATGTATTTGAATCAGTTATAGATGGGTTAATACTTGAAAAATATGCTGATGAAGATGTTAAAGAATATATTAAACATCTACCATCTAGTAAAAAAAGAATTGCTACCTTATCATTGATAGGTGAAGATAATTTATTATGGTCCAAAATAAACGATCTTATTAAAGAAGAAAAATCCTCATATGAAAGACTTAAATCAGTTTATACTTTATTAAAGGAGTATGTAAAAATTGCTGATGTTGAAAGAAAGAAACATGGGGAAATTCTAACACCCTTTAAGGAGTTAGCAGAACCAATGGTAAAGTTGGTTGAGAAATATGATCCTGAATTTTGGAAAAATAAGAATCATAAGGTTCTTGATAGTTCTGCTGGATATGGAACATTTTTTATATTATCCGCTTATAAATTTATGGTTGGTTTAAAAGATGAATTTCCAGATGAAGAAGAAAGATTCAAATGGATTGTTGAAAATTGTTTATATTACGGTGAATTACAAGCTAAGTCAGTTTTCAGTTGGTTAGTCGCTATTGATCCTTATAATGAATATAAGACCAATATTTATTGGGGTAGTTTTTTAACTAAAGACTTTGATGAACATATGAAAAATGTTTGGAATGTGGAGTCTTTTGATTTGATTATTCAAAACCCACCATACCAAGAACAAAAAGAAGGATTTACAAAAACACAACCAATATGGAACCTTTTTGTTGAGAAATCAATTAAATTACTTAATAATGATAAGTATTTGATTATGGTACATCCAAATGGGTGGAGAAATATCGATGGGGTTTTTAAGAAAATACAAAACCTAATAAAAGAAAGACAGCTTTTAGAAATAAAAATATTCTCGGATATACAAGCAATGAAATATTTTGGTGCTTCTATATTCTTTGATTATTATATTTTAAAAAATAATAAAAATACAAAAGTAAAAACTACAATAACTACACCTTATAATGAAACATTTTTTAGTGATATTGATAGATTAGAGTTTTTACCCGATGGTAATATTGATGATATTGAAAAACTTATTGCCAAGGATGGAGAAGAAACCGTTAATATACTTCATAGTTTTTCCGCATATGAAACAAGAAAAGATTTTGTATCAGATAAACAAGATGATAATTTTATTTATCCTTGTATAAGTAATATTTATAGAAGTGAGGAACCAAAATTGGTATACTCTTCTATAAATACAAGAGGACACTTTGGAATACCAAAATTGGTTTGTGGTATGGCCAGTAGTGGAACAAACTTCTTTATTGATAGAAATGGCGATTATGGACTTACACAATTTTCTTTTGCTGTTATTGATAATCCTAATGTGTTGGATGATATAAAAACCGCTATGAAATCAAAAGACTTTCAAAGAATAATCGAAAGTATTCCAAATAATTCAAGTGCGATAAACTTTAAAATATTAAAAACATTTAAAAAAGATTTTTGGAAAGAATTTATATAGTATTATGAACACAATTTTCAAAAACAAAAATTATATCAATTAATATGAAGGTAAAAGAATATAAATCAATTATAAATAAAGGTATTTTAGAAAGAACCACTGATGTGATAGATTTAAGACGAAATAGATGGATAGATTCAAGTGGGGTATCACATCCACTGAAATATATTCAACCGATTGCGTTTTCGAATAAAAATGTTTATTTTTTACATCTTTTTGGAGATGATTCGAAAAAGCCACATCAAGGAAAGCATATTTCACTTTCTTTCTTTGAAAATCAAATATTCCATATAACCCAAGGAACACATTGGATACAAAAAGAAGAAAATATAAGATATTTGGTAAATTTAACCTATTTAACAATTGGATTAATATTTGCATATAAAAAACTATGATAGACATTAAATTCATACAATTTTACGTTGAATCTATACACAATAAAAGTATAGAGGAATATTTTCATGTTGAGCGTTCAACCGTTTCAAATTGGAAAAAAAGAGGTATGCCTAAAAGATATCTATTGACATTTATTGATATGGAAAAATCAGATAATATATTTGAACTATTTAAAAGAATTTATAATAAGTAAAGTAAAGAAACAAGAAGACAATAGAAAATGATGAAGATTTTTATATTAAATATAATATAAATGAATATAATATAAATGAATTGGAAAAGGAACATATAGAAAATGTATTAAAAAAATAAAATTTTTAAAATATTTTTAAAACCTATTGCTATTTAAAAAAAGTTTATTATATTTGTATATATCTAATCCACTAAAACAAAAACATTATGAAAAACTTAATTTTAGCATCAGCAATCTTAGTAGCAGGTTTAATTTCTTGTAAAAAAGAAAACCCACAACCAACTGTTCCGGTTAACCACACAGTGATTGACACAACTCAAGTAGTTGACACAACTCAAGTAGTTGACACAACAAAAGTAATTGATACAACTCATACAGTTGACACAACAAATACTAATAAATTCACTTATGCTTATGATATTGATGGTAATAAATATCGTTTGATGAAAAGTGGTAATCAAGAGTGGTTTACTGAAAATTTAAAAACTACTAGATTGAATGATGGGACACCAATCTTAAAAAAAGATTTTAGAAAAAATAATACTGCAATTGGTGCTGATCCTAGTGAATTTAGAAAACCTAATTATACATTCTACAACAATGATGAGTCTACTAAAAATCTGAAAAGTGAATTGGGTTACAGTAACCAAGGAGGTTTGTTATACAATGTTTCAGCAGCTAAAGTGAATGTTTGTCCAACTGGATTTAAAGTTCCATCACAAGCAGAATTTGATACATTGATTAAAAATGCTTTAGATGGAACTCATTTAGGATTTGGAGATTATATTTCACCACTAGGAGATGTAACACCTTGGTTCACAACAGATGCTACATCAGAAGGATTAATAGCTGTTAAATTGGATTACATAGTTACAAAAATTGAAAAAAGAAGTGGTAGTAATTCAGTATCAGCAATTAGATGTATGAGAGTTATTAAATAGTAAAATCTATTAAATAAGATAATAAAAAAGCACCTTTTAGGTGCTTTTTTTATTTTGATTTAGTTTGTGTAAGTGTGAAACTATTATCACTTATAACCATATTATTAGTTATAATATCCATTGCTACACGTTCTGCTGCTGCTCCTTTTTCCCCCAAAGCAGCTCCTTTTGCAGTGAAATAGCTATTTGATGTTACTTCCATAAACAATTCTAATTTATCCTGATTATTCAATTCTAAATTAATTGCTTTATATGTTTGTTTTTCAAAATAATTTTTATTTGATACATTGTAATAACCATCATAACCACTATTAGTCATATATGTTAAAAAATTACCATTTTTATATAATTTGAATTTAAAAACAACAACACTACTAAGAACTTCAGTACTCCAGCCACTGCCTGAATTATTTCTAATATTTTCTTTAAAATTTATATTTAAATTGGCATCATAATAGCCAGTTGCATTTATATTTATTTTACCACTACTTAAATTGTTACAAGTTGTTTTTAAATTATTTGTGGTTATATTGTGGTTATAATATAATCCAGAATTTATCCCATTTATCCCTGCTTGTGATTCCCAATATTGCCCACCATCAGTATAATTATTGAATAATGCAACTCTAATTCCTGCAAATAAAAAATTAGATTTTGAATCTGTTTTATTTTTTTTACCTTTATCATATGAATTATAATGAAAGAATATACTATCAGCAATTGTAAAATTGATATTTATTGAATTATCTATTTTTTTAGTAACATCTTTATTGCTAAATCCAATAATGTGTTTAATTATAGAACCTGTGTTATCATTACCATATCCTTTTGCTACTATAAATGCACGTCCATATAATGTTTTTTGACCATAAATATCAAATGCTGTAAAATTTGAAATTGTTGTTCCTGATTCATTATAATCACAATTTATATCGTTTAAAGTTAAAACACCTGTTGATTCTGCAATAGTAAGTGGTCGATTTTCTAAAGGTTGTGACGACCAAACAACACCAATTTTATAATTTAAATTTGTTTTAGTATTTTGATAATTTAAAACAGTTGTTGTACAATTAATATTATAATTATTACCATCTCCATTAATATCATTTATATGTTCTATACTATCATATTTTATTAAATCAATAGATGGTTCTTGTATAGGAGTGTATATATATTTACTATCTTGTGCAAATCCTATTTCATTTTGCAAATTTGCTATTATCTCGTATTTAACATTAGGTTTTAATACTATATCAACTAAATAATTATCTAAAGTTTTTTCATTTAAAGTTGAAGAATTTATAGATTTAATAATTTCACCTCTGTGATAAGTTTCATTATCAAGATCAGAATTAAACATAACTGATTTTTTAACTATATTATAACCACCATCAGTTAAATCTTCACCACCTGCTTTAAATGTATAATTTACTGAATTATATAGAGGTGAATTAAATTGAAGTGTATCAAAAACAACAGTTATGTCCATACCACTGCTTAATTCTTTTATAGCACCCGCTGATGCAGTTCCCATAAATTGTGTTTTTTTAATATCTTCAAATAAATTCCACAAATGTAGAGATTGTGTTGCTTTTATTGAACTACCTCTATCTAATATAGCCTTTGCAAAAGAATCTGAAATAGAACCATTAAAATTGAAATCAGACCCATTCCAATTCCCATTTCTCCAAAGACCATCTTCCCAGAAAACATTATAAGCATTCATATAATCAACAACACCATCTTCCCAATGCATACCAAAAGCTGTTCCTGAAATAAATTCACCAGTTTTCCAATCTGAATAATAAAATTCACTTTCTTTTAATTTACCATTCAACCAAACAGCGGGATTTTGACCAGTAGACATTCCACCAAATTCAAAATGATTATTACCTCTTTCAACAAATGGGTTAAATGAACTATTAACAAATGTTCCATTTGAAAAAGTTCCACTTAGGAAAACACTGTTTACAAATTCTGAATTATCATGATTAAATGTTCCATCTAACCATAAAATATTATTCAATTGAGTTTTATAATATTTATCATTTTTTGCTATTAAGAAATCTTGTCCAAAAATATGTTCATCTTTATTAATTGAAACATGTCCATTTCTCCACAATCCATAAAAATCTTGTTTAAATGATTTAACAAATTCATTTGCATTATTAGATGTATTTTCTGTTAATAATGAATATGTTCCACTTCCCAATGTAGAATATGTTGCAGTGCTTCCAAACATAATACCATTTGTAAAAATACCATCATTCCAAACTCTTCCTTGAAATTTACCACCATTAAATGAACCATCATACCATGTTGAATTTTCACCTTTTGAGGCATTACCAAATTCACCACCATTAAATTCACCATTTTGCCATGTAAACATTTCTTTTTCAGGTAAATCATTTTCTAAAGTCAAACCTCTTCTAGTTCCAGATTGTGTCCATCCATATGATGAATGGAATTTACCACCATTGAATTTACCATTTTTCCAAAAAGCACTATTTATAAATTTACCATTATTAAAATTTCCATTTTCCCAACTTGCAGTTGCATTTAATAAAGAACCAAATTCACCATCATTAAATTCACCATTTAACCATGTTATTTTATCAACAGCTTCAAATTTAGCATTATCAACAACTCCATTGGAGAATGTTCCATTTTTAAAAACAGTGTCATATGCATTTATAGTTTTATCACCAAATAAACCATTATTGAATACACCATCATACCAAGTTGAATTATAAAATTTACCATTATTAAATAAACCATTTTTCCAATCACTTTGTGAGAATTCACCATTATTAAATGTTCCATTTAACCAATAATTTGTATCATTTGATTGATAGAATGTACCATTATTAAAAATACCATCTAACCAAATAGATTGTTTAATTGTTCCTTTATTGAAAGTAATACCATCTATAACAGATTTATAAATAATTCCATCTATAAAATTATCACTACCACCTTTCATATAAATATCCATATAAGTAGCAGGTGCTAGTATATTTTTAGTATTATAAAATAATGAATCAGAAACTAATAATTTTTTAATTTTATCTTTATCATTAAAATCTTTATCACTTGAATCATAATTAGTAATTGATATTAAAGAATTTGTTATATAATTTCTTTTAAAGAAACCTTCTTTTATTTTAGAATTTGTGAATTTTTTTCTACTTATTCTATCATAACCGTTTATTGAACAAGATAAATTGAATTTTGATATATTAGGTATATTTGTTAATGTTGTTGTTTTTATTTCACTTACTTTTATAAATTGATCAGTAACTTCTTCTATTAAATATGAATCACCTACACTAAAACTAGCTCCTGAAACACTACCAACTATTATAGAAGCAGTGAGACCAATTGATGAATCTGGTAAAGATAATTCAATAGTATCACCTACTTCATATCCATAACTTGAAAATGATAAACCTAATATTTCACCATTTATACCAACACTTGTTATTTCATAATCAAAATTATATGAAAAACTTTGTGTTAGTGCATAACCACTATTAGTTGATAATGTATATGTTTCTATTTTACCAACATTATTGTAGTAAAAATTATTCAAATAGATTACATCACCAGCTTTATAATCAAATTCTTTATTTAAAGAATCCTGTCTAGTAGATATTAACAATTTATTATCTGGTGTAATATTTATATCTATTATTTGAGTATCATTATTATATTCTATACTATTTCCTTTTAACCAATCTGAATTTTCAAAAATACCAGAATCTACATCAAAATCTAAAATATAAGCATTGTCTATATTTATTTTATTTGAATATGATATACCATTTTCAACAACAATATCCAATGAATATTCTCTATTAATATTTGGTTCTACATTATTTGTATTACCGGTATATGTCATTTTTTTATCATTATCTGCTGGGGTGGATAAAAATATATTTATCTCAACACCATTTGGATCAAAATCAAAATCTCTATAAGAAGATAATCTATATTTTTTATTAAAAATGTTTGTCAAATCATCATCTAAAAAGGTAACACCATTTATATAAAAAATATCTTGAAATCTCAATTTATTATATGATTCTTCATCTATAAAGAATTTATAAATAGTATGTGGGCTATCCATATAAATACCCCATTCTTCATATGATAATATTTTAATTAATTTATCACTTAAATATAATGAATCTTTGATTACAACATTATTGAATAATGAATTAATTAATTTGGAATCAACTAATTTATTATTATTATTTCTACTATTCAATAAAGTAACGCTTTCCAAATAAGCATTTGATATTTTACAATTATCCATATAACAATTACTAATTGTTAAACCAAAAATATCAGTTCCTATAATATGATTATTCACAGTTAAAGGTGTATAAGTTCCAGATAATGTGGTATTTACAATTACACCATTATGTAATCTTATTTTAGACATATCAGCATTATAAACTAAATTCTGACCATATCCATTATTATTTAAATCTTGTATTTGTTGGTGTGGTAATTTATCAACTCCGATATGTGATTTATAAGTAACCCCCATATCCCAATTAGATTCCATTTCACCATCATTCCATATTGTATTTAATAATGTTCCACCTTGCCAAGTTCCTATTCCTTGCCATTCTAATTTTTCATTATAAACACCATATAAACCTGAATTCATTTCACCGGTGAAAATACCACCTCTTATATTACCTTTTGTTAAAACTGGTATGTTATAACTAAAATTATGCCATTCATTATTTAAATATTCATACATGAATGTGTCTGTGAATTTAAAACCATTATGATCAAACCCACCTTTTATTCTTAATTTTCTTTCTTCATTTGAGGATTGTATATCTGAATATGATCCGGATAAAATATCATTTGTTACATTTACCCAGCTATGAGTTCCATTTTTATAAAAGAAACCACCTGAATTAGTAAGACCACTCACTCCAGCATTTTGCCCCCATTTTTCTAATTTATTATAATTAAAATTAGTTGAAAAGTAAATAAGGGTATCATTGTTTTTATTAAATTTATAATCTAAAGCACCACTAATATTAGTAGTCATTTGTCTATTAACATTATTAAATGTTTCTTCATTATCAACATAATAAACATCTATAAACTTATCATTATTTTCTTTGTATGGTAACAATCCAGTATAATCAATATCTAAAACTACTTTACATTTATCAATGTGTAAGATTCTATAACCATCAGTATATTTGGAATATTTATCAGCCTTTATTAGCTCATTAGAATCATAATTACCACCTATTATGAATAATCTATCACCTACTTTATAAGGAGCACTTATTTCCATCCAAAATAGGGTTTTAATTGAATCTGAAGCTATTTGATATGGTTCTATATAATTTAATAATCTAGATGATATATTTTTTGTTGAATTTTTATCATCATCAGTTTTAAATATTATATTATTTTGACTCATTTCTAATTGAGTTTTTAAAGTAGATAATCCCATTAAAAAAAATATTTTTTAGTATATATTATTTTTATTGATGTTTCTATTTTAATTTATAATATTTTTCTATTATAGAAGTAAACTAATTATATATAATAAATGAAAAGAATTAAAACATATAGTGAAATGTTAAATGATTTTGAAAAATTTAATATTTTAAATGAAAAAGCAATGAATCCTGATAGAATACAAAGGATTAAAAGGTTGAAAGACAGTGGTGATTATTCTAATGTATTGAAAGAATTTAAACCTATTATTGATAAAATCAAAAAACTTTGTTTTAATTTAAATTATGATGATATATTATATAAAAAATCTGATGAATCTTTAGAATTTTATTATAGTGATGAAATTGTAAGATTATTAACTATATTAAAATTAAAATCATTGTCAATAGATGAAGAAACACATGATAGTATATTTAATGAATATTTCACAACTGGTTTATTACAAATTGAATTAGATAGTGAATTATTAAATAGGATAGATATTATAAATCATTTACCACTGTTTATGAAGAATTTAGGAATTGGTAAAAAAATATATAAAATATTAATAAAAGATTATAATTATATATCATCATTTAATGGGTATGAGCCATCTATTGATAGTTCTATGGTTTGGGAATCTTTAGCTAATGATAATGAATTATATATATTTTTAAATGATAATAATTTAATATGTTTTTGGAATGATTATGATTATGAAAATATAATAAATGTTTTAAAAGAATTTTATTCTAATAAAGGCAATAGAGAATTTGATGATGACTTTTTAAAAAGATATAATCTAGATGATGTGAAAATGAATAAATTATTTATATAATTCTATAATTTTTTGCAATGAATATAAGATATTATCCTTTTCGTTTTGATTCAAGCTATCATTAAATAAAACATATATAATATATTTAGAATTTCCTTTATTTAAAAATTTCATTTTTTTTTCTTTACAAAATGTTTCACAAAATGATGTATAAAGTCTTTTTCTAGTATTACTATCATCAATAGCACTAAAAATAATACTATTAGGTGATTTAGCATCATATAAATAATAAAAACCTGTTTTGATAGCTGATAAAACTTTATACATGTTTATACCATCATTTTTCATTGATGAAATATAATCACCATTATCATCTAAATAGAAAAAAGAAAATGTCCAATTATTAGATATTTGTTTTTTACATTCTATTTCATATTTAGAATCATTAACTTCAAATTCACCAATTAAAGTTGTATTGGTTTCTATCCAATTTATATTAATATTAGAATTTAAAGCTTCATCTAATTTATTTAAATAATCATCAAATTTTTTAATAAAACTCATTTTTTAACCAATTCATTAATTCTTTTATTTCTTAGATATTTAGTAGAACACAATTCATATTTTAATAAATTATTAACAGTTATAAATTAAGTGCTCAAAAGTGAGCATTTAATTTATTTAAAAGATTTAATTCTTTTTGGGTAAACTGCAATACCCTCTATTCCATTAGCAAAAGCTGTTGGAACTGCTTTTCTTAAAATA
>Ga0304730_1001007_pt1 | contig 22441 bp, 27 predicted proteins | sample M_130628_MF_Meta_FD_190474 | JGI IMG/M metagenome (GOLD analysis project Ga0304730, IMG submission 190474) | Freshwater microbial communities from Lake Montjoie, Canada to study carbon cycling - M_130628_MF_MetaG (v2) (version 2) | ecosystem: Environmental > Aquatic > Freshwater > Lake | place...
TGACGCGGTGAAGCGCATGAAGGCCAAACTCGTGCCATACGACGGCCTACGGCCCAGCGCCTGCACTCAGCTAGGAGACGCGCTGTTTCTGCACGGCGTTCTCTACAACGTCTCGGCAGCCCGCGACCATGCCGAAGCGCTTGGCATGTCCTGTGTGTTTGGCCACACGCACCGCGTGGCTCAGGAGCAGGGCCGGTGCCAGCGCCCGGTGGTTGGCTACAACCTCGGCTGTGGAATCACCCTTGATGTCGGCTATGCCCAGACCCGCCGTCAGACACTTGGATGGGCGCACGGGTTTGCCTGGGGCGAATACACGGACAACCTGTGCATAGTGCGCCTTGAGACGCTATCCCCCCACTACCGCCTCCCACTATGAAGCCCAAGCCAGACGCCGAACTGGCCAAGTGGTGCGCTGCTTTGGCGGAAAAAGAAAAGCCTGAGATTGTTCCGCCTGGATGGAAGACGGCCGGAGAAGTTGCCGACATGCTTGGACGCGAACGCTGTACGGCACAGCGGTATCTGTCCGCTGCTATACTGCGCGGGAAATGTGAGACAAAGCGATTTCGAGTTAAGAGCGGCAATCGTTCCATCTACCCTGTCCCGCACTACCGCCTCACGACATGAAGCGCCTTCCCACCAAGAAATTGAGCATATGGGACAAGCCGTGGAAGGTGAAGATTGTCCCACGCATCCGAGACAAGGAGCTTTTAGACGGAATCTGCCGCTACGATATGCGCACTATTCTCTTGAGGAAAAAGGCCATGAAGGAGAACGCCGTCGGCACCCTTGTTCATGAGCTGTTGCATGCCTTGTTCCCAACCAACGACGAGCACTCCACGCTCCACGCCGAGGCCGTCATCTGCGAAAGTCTCTTCTGGTTGAGCGAGCACCTCGAGGGCAAGCTCACCGTAACTGACCCGAAACAGAACAAGGTTTGCAAGAAAAAGGATCTGCCGTGACGTTTTACCCGTTGCTTGCCACCACCGGCCTGTATGCCGTGACGGCCGTAGGGTTCTGGCGGCAAGGCAACACGCCAATGGCCATTGCTTTCGCAGGATATTGCCTGGCTAACTTTGGCTTTCTGGCGCTTTGCCGGTAATGTTCCGCTGGCTAGGCACTGTGGGCGCTATGGCCTAGCGATGGTAACAAAAGGACATCACTTTTTGTGATTGCGTATAGCGCGCTATATTCAAGCGGTGTTGTGTATACCCAATGTGTCGATGCCGTAGACACGTCCCGCAAACGTGTTTACGTTTTGCCGTTTTGTAGACACGAATTGAACAATAGTTCAAACCACACGCTTGAACTACGGCGCATTTTGTATGCTGCTAGGCCGGATACGAATGAAGCATCGAGCCAGCGAGCGTGGGCGCACCTTCATGTAGACACCGTCACCCTCGCGGCTTGGCGTGCCGTCAGCGCGCATGCCCGAGGTATTGCCCTCAATGGCCTCAAACTTGTCGCCAAGGGATCGTTTAACGATACCGATGTGGCTGAAGTCGTAGCACACCAGATCGCCCGGCTTCGGCTCGGCGGTGTCTGGCAGGACCGTGCAAGTCGCCGGCCGAGCTTTAGCCCACTTGATGAGGCCATAGGCCAATGCCGTCTTGGGCCGCCACTTCGTTGGAGTTGTTGATTTGAGGGCGAGCCAGCTCACGTTGGCGGGATCGGACAGCCATTGCTCAAGCGCCCAGCACACAAAGGCGGCGCACCACGGCCATGCACCAGAATCAAGGTTTGTTGAGGCTTGGTATTTGCGGACACCAGGGCCGAGGTTGCGGCCTTTAGTTTCCTTTCGCCCGATCTCCTTTTCCGCGAGTTGTGCCAGAAGAGCGATCCGTGGCTCCTTGTTTTCGCTCGTATTCGGCTTTGTGCTCGGCTCTGGCGTGCAGCTCGGCGGCGATGATGGAGAGGATTTCGGCAAGGTCGGCCGACGGCCACTTGTGAAGACAGCGAGCAAGCGTTTTAGGTAGCATTGGATAATTGTCATGGCGTCAAAAGTCAGTGCCGCCCTTGAGGCCGACGTAGCTCACACCGCGCCTGTTGAGTCGGACAACGAGCCGCACAGACTCCAGCAGGCGGATTAGGAATGGTCTGCGGTCCTCCGCCGGAGTCGCCTTGGCCAGACGCAGCCACCACGCCTTCATTTAGTGAAGCCGGATGCCGCCAATTGTTCGGACTTTCCGAAGGGTTTAACGAAGCAGACGAACCAGACTTGCTTCTCAAGGTCCATGCCTCCGGACAACTGCCAGCCGCTCTTGCCCAACGGCAGGCCGCTCGATGAGGGATCGACTTTGAGCGAGGCGCACGCACTAGCCAATAGGGCGAAGGCGCAGAGCATGGCCGTTTGGGCCTGTCGCATAAAGTCAGCTACGCCGAAACACGTTGATCGCGCCCACGACGGCCATGCCGGCGCTTACGATTGCGGCGGCGTGTTCTGGAGCGAGCTTCAGGCCAGCCGCGCAGAGCAGAAAGGTCAAGCCACGCCAGGTGGATGATTCAGAGAGGCGGTCGAGCGCGTAGTTGAGCACATTCGTCATGCCCTTGGGGCAGTGTCAAAGCCTACCTAATGCGAGAGCCGCCCATTACTGAGCGGCCCTGCGTCCCGTGGTCAAAACCGGCGGGAGGGAATTAATTGTCCAGCGGCACAAGCACCACACTGCCACCGTCCCATGAGAACTCGCGCCCCGCCTGCACGATGGCCCGAGGCCCGGCGTCACCGGCTGCATCGAGGGACTGGTTGAGCGCGGAGGCCGTGGCCGATTGCAATGCCACCAAGCCTGTGACGGCCTGCTCGCCAAGGTGATTGAGCACAGCCGTTAAGCGGTCATCTGGCAGGCTCCACACGGCGGAGTGTGCGGAGTTCAGGGATTGGACAAGCAGTTGGCCGTACCATGTGGTTGAATTTGCCGCACGGCTTATGTTCGATAGGTCAGCCTCAAGCTGCGTCTGCGGAACGAGTTGTGCATGGGCGGTTGGCGCGAGGGCCAAGATTGCGAGGAGGATTAGTTTTTTCATAGTTTTATGATGTTACGGACTGACAACAACCGAGCCGTTGGAATTCCACAGGACGCCACTCGGCAGACCTGTGCTGTTTGTTGGCAGGCCAGAAATGTAGATGAGGTTGTTTGTCGCAAGCGGGCCTGCGGATTCTGGGCGGATGAAGGCAATGCCGCTGTTGCTCATGCCTACCGACAGGCGTCTGTAGTTCGTGGAATTTGTGTAGCTGCCATAGATGTTGTGTGTCATTGCATTTGTGCCTGAGAACTGCCCAATAGAACCAGTTCCATCGCGGTAAAGTCCGACATCAGCCGAGAGTACTCCACTTGACGCGAATTGGTAGCCACCGCCAGACCGAATGTTAACGCCTTGGGCAAGGATTCGGAACTGCTCTACACCATCGCTAGAAACCAATGTAAAACTGCGAGCAGTTCCTCCGCCAGTTCCTACCTCAGATCCAATTTGTAAGATATTGTTGCTCCACCGCATGAAGCCGCGTTCGTAATTCGTGGAGTTGGAGTAGGTGTTGTAGATGTTGTAGGTCTGTGGGTTGGTGCCGTTGCGTTGACCTAAAACGCCAGCGGCATCGTTTAGTAATATAACTGTAGGATTACCCGATCCAGAGTTCATTACTAAGCTAGACGCTCCAGTTATTTGGAACCCAGACATATCGAGCGTACGATTGATATACATATTGTTCGCATCAAATGACGCAGCAGTAGTTCCTCGTGCTAAAATAGATAGGTTAGCAGCCAATGGCCCGTTTAGAGATCCATCTCTGCCGATCCGAAACATAGACGTTCCGCCAACTTGAAAATCCGCAAGCAACGAAGCCACCGCACTATTAGTGTTTGTTATATTGACCAGCAGCCCAGTAAACGTAATCGCGCTATTGCTCCAAGTCTGCGAAATTGTCAGCGCAGGGTTGGTGTTGGTGATTGTCCCGCTGGCAATGGTGAGTTTTGGAATTGTAGAAACAAACGCGCTGCTGCCAGAACCATCGGCAACTAGCAGGCTGTTGGTTGCGGCTGCACCAGAGTAAGGCGCGGGGAGGTTGCTGGCCACGGTCACGCCGAGATTGGTGCGGGTTGTGGCAGCATTTGTTCCAAACGTCAGCGGATTGCTGAACGCCACGGAGTTGGTGAAACTCAACGCATTGGTATTCGTAGGGCCAATAACTACGTTGTTCGTGCCATAGACAAGATCGCGCACCTGTGCCTGCGCTCCGCACATGAAAGACAGCGAGAACAGAAGTGTCAGCGCAGTGCGGAGTAGCACTCCATTATCGTCAATGGTGAGACGCCAGCGTTTTGTTGCAGAGTTCAAAATGTATCCTTTCGTTGGGTCGGTTATTTCAATGTCGGTGGCCTGTTGAGTGAGCGCCACAGTGCCTGTGGCGTTTGGCAGCGTGACCGTCTTGTCCGTGGTGGCCGCCGAGCCGACGAGCGTGGTCCGGGTTCCGCTGTAGCCTAATCCAATGGAGCCAGTTCCGCGTGTTGATATGCTTCCTGCATCCCGTCCATCAATCTCCTCTGTGGCGTTTTCGCCACGCATATCAAGAGTTCCTCCAGCACCAGCGTTTCCGTCAGCAAATCCGTATCCAGCATTGGCTAGGATTGACCCACCAGCGGCAATAAATGAAGAGCCTCCAGTTGCTCCACTTAAATTTATAGAACCGCTGCCAACCCCTGTAGCAATGATGCTTCCGCCTTCGTCACTTAGGTTTATCACTCCTCCGATGTTGGAGGTGTTTATCGTCGCGCTGCCAATCGTCGCAATCCGCGCATCGTTGCCCTCTGTGCTCGTGCCTGCGGTCGTGCCGTAGGAAACATTGGCCAGGATCGTGCCGCTCGTCGTGACTGGCGAGCCGGTGATGGAAAGGCCGGTGCCTGCCAGGGCGAGCGATGTGACTGTGCCGCTGCCGGAGGCCGCTGCGCCCCACTCCGTATCGTAATCGGTGCCGCTTCGCTTCTTGAGCACTTGTCCCGTGGTGCCACCGGTGGCGACGCCTTGGCCGGCTGTGCCTTGTGGGCCTTGTGGGCCGGAGACTTCAACGGTCACAGGCACCTCGGTCACGACTACAATAGTGTCAGCCATATTACCTGGTCACCTCCGCGGAAACCGTCACCACGCCTTCGCACACCCGTGTGACTTGGCCGCCCGAGCTGACGGCCTCTAGGTCGTAGACATAGCGTCCGGCGGTAAGCGCGGCCGTTGTGGTGGCTGTGGCAGAAAGCGTGAACGTGCCCGTGGCGGTGGTGATGGCAATGCCGCTTGACGGCGAAGTCAGCGACAGCGCCACGGTGCCGCTGGTGACAACAGGCCGGAGCTGCATTCTGGCCGTGTAGCCCGTGAGGTTGACGGCGGTGGCAGGAGAGCCAGTCTTCCACTGGATGCTCTGGCTCCATGTGGCACCCTGCTCGATGGTGAGATTGACGGTTGCAGCAGCCATGTTACTTCCTCCGGTTCCTCCACTGGCTTTGAAGGCTTAGGACACCGGCAACCAAGCCCACTAACAACACGCTCACACGCAGCCCGGTCTCTAGCCAAGGCAACAGGCTAACGATCACCGAGGAAATTGAAGTAGTGATGCCCAAAAGAGGCGACACATGCAGGCTGCTCATTGGTTCTGTCCGCTTTGTCAAAGGTTCAACGGCTACATATTTCCCACCGGAACGGGAAATGCTCCGGGCCGACCCTTTCCTCGTCAGGGTCGGAGGCGTCATATTCCGCGCTTGGGATGTTTAGTATGGCCGCCTCGCGGTGGCCGTGGCATGGCGTGAAGCCGTGCCATATTCCTGCGGGAATGGTCAAAAGCTGTGGAGTGTCAGCGGCCAGGATAACCGTCTTGCCCTCTCCCGTAGCCTCATCAAACAGGCCGACCTTGGCGGCGCCCGCCACGCAATACCACCGGTCCCATTGTTTACGGTGCCGGTGCCAGGCTTTCACGACACCAGCCGAGGCCGCGGTGATGTAGGCCTGTCCAAATCCATGCCCGTCGTCGCTGCCGCGGAAGATCTCCGTCAGTCGGCCGCGCTCGTCTAGGTGTGTTGTGAGCTGCTTTAGCATGGCATCCACGGTTGTTGGCGCTGGCGGAGGTGCCCGCGGTGCTCGCCCTCCTGCTCATGGTAGGCGACGTGGTGGACCATCTCGCCTTTGGTGTCCCTTTTCACATGGTCTGCCACGGTGTGTGGTATGCACGCGATCCGCAGGCCAGCCGGGTGCCAGCGGTGCCAGCATAGGTACAGATCCTGCGTGCCGCGTCCGTCGTAGCCCTCAAACGTTGCCAGCGCCAGAGCCTTGGCAGACAGCAGCGTGCAGCCGAGGCCGCACCAATCGGACGGGACGATGGCTCCACGGCCAATGCCAGGATAGGCAAAGTCCATCCAGCCTCGGCGCCGCCAGCCATGCTTGGCCGTGACCTCCCAGATGTTGCCATTCGGCGGGCACTTCTTCACTCGCTCGAGGAGGCGGCCCATGCGCTTGCCTTCCTTCTCGCCTGACTTGGCATCCTTGCAGTTTTTAAGCCGATCACGGCAGGCTTGGAGCGCCACGGTGAGCCTTGGTGGCAATGTCCTTTCGGCCTCGGTGAAGTCCTCGGCAATGGCGTGCTGTGGCGAACCGAAGCCTCCTAGGAACAGACCGTTAGGGTATGTTACCGCTGCCACATCGTAATACGGCGACCCGTCCGCCTGCGGCATGGCCAGCGCCCACTCGGCCACCCTGAGCGAGTCGGCCGGCACGAGGTTGTCGGCCTCCACGGACCAGACGGCCGTGGCGCGGATCTTCCTAGCCAGGGCGAAGGCCGCACCCTGCAAGGCCGCGATCCGCATCTGGGCCGACTCCTTGTAGTCCTTGCCCTCAACGCCGCCGTCCTCGAGCGGCAAGTTGATGCTGGCGATGCGCCATCCGTCGGGCAGCTCGTGCCGCGCCACCTCAATGGCGGCCTTGGCTTCCTCCGACTGGTCCGTGGCTAGGATAAAGTGAGCCTCGGCATGGTGGCCGGCGGCCGCGGCGATGCGCCTTAGAAACTGCGGCCAGGCGTGAAAGTAACTCCGCGTCGCGTATGTACAGATGGCTACCACTCAGACAGGTCACGCCTGTCAAGACGCCGGATATGTCGTGCTGTTGCGCTGGGCGGTCCATATGGCGTCGCCTGTCCCTGCAACGATGTAGGAAAGCGGCTCTAAGAACCGTGTGGTCTTGGAGCCGGAGAAACTGCTCCACCCGCCGGTTGTGGACATGGTCGAGGTGCCTGTCCCGGCGTAAACGCGGTAGGCTCCTGCTGGTGTCCACTCCCACTTGGTCTCCAAATCTCCCAACACTCCGCCCTGCACGGATGAATTGCTTGCGACGGTCGTGGTCTGCGGTGTCCCCGCTTGCGTCAGAGACATAGTCCGAGTGGATGTATCCGTGCCGAAGCGGTAGGTGGCGTTCAGCCCGCTCAACGTAAGCGTGCCGGTCGTCGAGCCTCCGCCGCGCTCGGCAAGATAGACGCTCGGCCATGCAGTAACGATCCCGCGGCTATGCTTTACAGACATCTCGTCCATGAGGCTCATGGACACGGACGCCGAGTAATAGACACCAACTGAGCTTCCGCCCCAGACTCCTGACGGAGCGATTACCCAGTTTATTGGGCCGGTGGCCATAGCTGTCGTCACTCCATGTTCCCTAGTATCGAATGTTGTGACGCTGTTGGCACTTATGTAGGTGCGTGCAAACGAGTACCTTTCCGACGTCTCGCTTGTGCTTGTGACGGCATATGTCGCAAACGGAGCCGTTGATGTGACGGACGTTGTCCCAGTAAAGCTAGTCAAGGCACTTAAAGTAAGAAGCCCTGATGCCGCTCCTGACAGCGTGTAGAAAGAAGATACGGTCGCACTGCTTGTGACCGTGTAGAAGCCATACGCAGAGTCTCCGGATGAAAATGCGCTACTTTGGACAAGCGTTACACTTGATTGGCTGTTTGTTTTCGTCGCTTTAGCAAGTGTCTCCGTTGTGGTTTCTGCCGGCAGTTTGGTGAACTCACCATCAACAACAACAGTTTGTGTGGACTGTGTTGTCGATGGTACCTCGTATGTAAACACAGAAGACACTTCTGTCTGTGTTGTCTCGGTAAAAGATGATGATTCAACTTGGCTAAGTATCGTTGTTAGCGTGTTTGGCATTACCGTAGTGCGCGTGGCACTGGACCCAATGGACGATGCCGGCTTAAACGATCCGATTGCCGTCGAACCGGCCGAAGCAGACGCCGCCCATATTACCTCGTTGCCGACCGCTTGATAGACTGTCGCATAAAAACCTGGGTCGGATTCGGTGGAAGTTGCGGTGGTCGATATCGTATTTGTTCTGACGGTTGATCCAGAAGAAGTCGTAAGCCTAGTTCCGGTGCTTGAGGTGGAGGTAAAGCCAAATAGGCGAACTGACGATGTTGTGTTGACGTTTGATGAAGACGACCTGACTCGCGTTGTGAAAGTTGAAGAAGAGGACGAGGTCGTCCATTGGGTGCGAGTCGTTGACTCTGTCGTGGTATTCTTTACCGACGAAGAAGCGGTTTGAGTAGTGCTGGTTTCTACGTTTCTCGTCTCTGTTCGCACATAGGTTGTTGACGTTGATCCTGTATCAATCAGCCCTGAGTCAACTGATGACCCTGTTGTTGTTGTGCTTCCTGCGTATTCCGTGTACCAGAATGATTGCGTCCTTCCTACGTCACCAGACGACACCTCCGTTGTTGCTGACCAGTTGTTTGTGTGATACGTCCAATAATAATAATAAAACGTGTCTGCCGAGTAGGCTCCGTCGGTGACTGGTACTTCAGATTCAGACTGGTTCGTCCCCAAAAATGACGAGAATATGAAAGACGTGGCTGGCGCTACCGTTGTTCTCCACGAGATCACGATTCAAGTTGGTAGTATTGCTGCCAGGGCAACTCGCCTGGAGCAACGGCGGCCGCCTTCTCTTTGGTCATCCATACGCTAGGGTTCAGCGAGATATGGCCGGCCCCGATGACTCGGTAGACCTGTCCCTCGGAAAACAAGCCGAACAGGTATTTGATGGTTGTTTGCAGCCCAAAGACCTGCGGTGTCTGGACCGTCGGCGGCGTGGAGTCGATCTCGATGGTGACAGCCGTCACGGCCGTGCCGTCCGTGGTGATGACGGCCTTCGCGTAGAAGACCCCAGTGCCAGCACATGTCTGTCTGATCGTCCAGTTGCTCGGAAGGATTCCATTGAGTTGACCTGGGCGAACTCCGATCTTGTAGGTAGTAGCCGGATCTGGATCTTTGATTGCAAAGAGATCCCACGGTTGTGTCGCAACACTGCTCCCAGACGATTTTCCTACAACAAGCTCGGTGCCTCCTGGAGTTTTACGAAATGATCCTCCTACAACCTTGCGTATGGCCAGGCTGTCCAGCTCGCGGACGATGCGGTTGAGGTTGCCGGCGTTTAGCTGCCGGTCAAGAGGAAGCCGAGGCGAGAACGTGTGTATGCCGTTGCCCATATGTTAGGTCCCATACAAGTCGTAGTCAGCGTTCCAACCTCGAGGGCCGGAGGCGATCCACTCTTTTGATGTACGCCAAATCGGCGTGTTGGTGATTGGGTCGTAAATTTTCTCGGCGCGGATAGAAAAGAACAGCCAGTTCTGGTTGGTAGCGAGCGTCGGAGCGTCCGTCGGCGCAGTCTGAACCTTGCACAAATCAGCCAAGCTTGGCTTTGTCGTCTCGTCGGTGGTTTCCGAATAAGTGATTCCGCTGGGAGTGTAGTAGCTTGTCACGCCCTTAAGCATGATGCTGTAAAGGTCTTGAGCTGCTGTGAGGTCCAACCCTGTGCCGGTAAAAACTGGTGTTGAGCCATCGTTGAGCGCAGCTTTTATGGCGGCCAGGTCGGTGTTGCTCACGGTTCCGTATCCTGTCAGCCCGTTAAATTTAGGGTGAGTCTCGACAGGTTCCTGAGAAGCCTGCCCCTGAACTTGTACCTGTGCTTTCTGTGTAGAGCTTCCACCCTTTTCGTAGACAAGAATGTAGTCACGTCCTCCATCTGCGCGGATCGTGTATTCATACGACACAAGCTTAGTTCCGGTCGGAGGGGTTGGCTCAGTTATAGCAGTGTCGTCAGTGACGCTGATCGGTATCTGCACCTGCAGTTTGCCGTCGGCGCCTAGGCTATACCGTTTTCCGATTGTTTCGTATTGGGCCATATTATCAGTAAGCCATCAGTGGCTGTTGTGTGGGTGCGAGCTTCTCGGCTATTTTTTGAAGTAGTCCCGTCTGCTTCTGAGACTCGCGGAGTTGAGCCTGTGCCGGGTTGCTGGCGTCGCTAAAGCGTGAGAACAATCCACCACCCCCGACGGCTTGCAGGCTTTGCGCGATGACGCCTTGGTTGACCTTGCCTGTGGTTTCGGTTGTGTCGGCCATATCTGGAATAGCCGTCTTGGTTCCAGTAAATTGCGCCCTAGTTTGTGCTGCTGTTGCCTCGGCTCGTGTATTTACCTTTGTGATCAGCGCGTCCAATTCTGAAGAAGCTCCCGACACATCTACAATGTCACCAGCATTTTTGGATGCCTCTGAAAATGCTGATGCTAGCTTGCTGCCTTCTGAAGCCACAGCTTCTAATGTCCCTGTAAAACTGGCTTGATTTGAGGCTCCGCTCAATGTTGAAGCAAGAGCACCACTTGATGTTGCTACATTTTGCCTTGCCGCTTCTGCCGCGCCACTGACTCCTGCATAAGCCTTTTCGATTATGTTTCCGGTGCTTGCGTCCCATGCTGTCTGGTATTCTTGTGCAGTGGTCACAGCTACTTTTGCAAAAGATGAAGACAGCTTTCCAGATATGTAGGCCATCGGGTTCTGTATTGCCTGCCCTAGGTCGCTTGCGAAAAAACTAATGAGCTTTGAAAGGGCGCCAGAAAGATTCTTGGTGCCGATGCCACTTGCCATAGAAAACAGTTGCGAGTACAACCCCATTGCCGCTTTGATTGTATCAAACAACGCAACTTGCCAGCGCAGCGTTGCGTACACAAAAGAGTTGGCAATAATATCCCCTAGCTGGCCAAATGCGTTACCATTTAATGCTCCCGACAAAAATCCAGTTACTCCTCCAAACAGGTCTTTCAAAGCGGCCCCAAGAACAGTTGGCAGGTAGCCTGAGAAGTATTGGCTCAAGAACGCCAGTGAACCCTGCAAGCCGCGGTAGACAAGGTTGGTAAAGTTCAGCGCCGCCACCTTGAGTTGCGCCCACACAATAGACCCAAAGTCGCCACCAGTTAGTGCTGACAGGCCAAAACTTATTGCGTCGCCAATACCTTGCCCTATCGCCGCGAAGTCTAGGCCGTCTATTTTCTCAAGCAGCGGCATCAGGGCTGGAACAACCTTGTCCGCCACCCCGACAAAGAACCCTTCCAGCTTGGAGCCAACCGTGTTGAGGATGTCGCTCGCCCGGTCAAACATGTTGGCGTTCTTGGTGAGGAGCGCCGCCTGCGAGCCTATAGCACGGGCCGCGTCACCCAAAGCGCCGGAGTCTTGGAAGAGGGCGAGCATTTCGCCGCCGCTCTTTCCAAAAATCTGCATGGCTGCTGTGGCTTGCTTCGCTGGATCGGACAGTCCGCCGATGGCCTTGGAGATGGCCGCGAACTGCTGGTCCGGAGACATTGCCGAAAGCTGGGAGACTGACAGGCCGAGGTTGCCTAGCGCGTCCTGAGCCGTTTTGCTGCCCTGCCCTGCCTCGACGATGGCTTTCTGCATTTTGTTGATGGCCGGGCCAACCTTCTCGGCGCCGACGCCTGTCCTGTCGAAGGCCATTTGCAGGACGCGGAGGTCGCCGGCCGCGACCCCGGTGCGGGCCGACAACTCGGAGAGAGCACCGCCGATGTCGATGGCCTTCTTAATTCCGACGGCCATTGCTCCGGCAGCAGCGCCTGCGGCTGCAAAGCCAGCGGCAACCGCCGGGACTCCGATTGCGCCTATCTTTCCAAGTGACTTCTGGACGCGAGTCAGCGTTGCCGTAAATCCAGAGGCGTCTAGTCCGAGCTTGGCTGTGAGTGTTGCTGCCATATTAAGCGAAGCCGCAGGCTTTGGAGTTTTTCTTTAGAAAATAATCGACTCGGCGGTTAATCGCTCCGGCGCGCTTGTTCAGCACGGCATTCAGCCGACGCTCGATGCTGCCCTTCTTCTGTGCGTACACGCCGGAGTTAGACAGTTCTAAGAGTCCCTTGCTGCCTGTCTGCTTGTACGAAATTGCCCCGGCTGTGTTGTGGCGCATAATCCAGGCTGGCAGCTTCCCGTTTAACTTCATAGCTGCTGCCTTCCATCCTGCTGCCATTTTGCCAACCATCTTTACGGCCTGCTTGATATAAGCGGCCTTGCGTGAATTGGTGACGATTCCTCGTGTGAATGACTTAGAACGTCCAATGTTCTTGTCTCCTTTCTGTCCCGCTGTTGTCACTCGTCCGTTCCTGCCACGTTGTGACCTGTGAAACTGTTTGATGTTTGATACAGCTATGTCGTTGTCTGAGACATAGACGCTCCCATCTTTACGCCTCAATTCTCGCGTGTTCACCTTCCCGCCAAAAATTTCCATGAAGTCCGAGTAGAGAGCAGGAGTGAGACCGACTAGGATCTTGTTGATGTCATTGGTGACGGCCGTCTCGCCACCTTTCCTGTTCCACTTAAAGTTTTTGTTGGGAGGAGTTATCTTGGCCGCCTCAACGACAACAATTTTTCCCTGCTCCTCAAGGATTTGCTTGGTGCTCTTTTTGCTGGTCGCAATCATCCGCTCTGCCGCTCGGTTGAACGCGGCGTGGTCAATAGTCACGCTGGTGGCTTGACGGCTCATTCTGTCTCAAACGCCTCTGTCAAAGCCGCCACTCTGTCGAAGGCGTCGGAGACTTCCGTGGCCGGCGGCCCGGGCGGGACGGTCCACACGTCGTTGGCTCGCAGGGCGCAGTGCTGGTACTGGAGGAGTCGTGCGAGAGGCAGGTGCCAGATGATGTAGTCCTCGGCCCATCCTGTCTCTCTCGCCAGCGTGAACGCGAAGGACGCGATCCACGCCGGCTCAATTAGTTTCCCGGTGGTGAGTCCTGGCTGGCCGAGCTGCTCGGCTTGTCGATTATCTCGACCTGCGCGGCCGCAGTCATGTCGCTTACCCGCTGGATCTCCTCCATTACGGCCGGAAGGACGGAGAGCGGAATGGTGAGTTGGTAGCGGAGCAGTTCGTCCTCGAGGGCGGCCGCGTCGCGGATGGTCCGGAGGATCTTCTCCACCGGCTCGCAGTGCGCCCAAAGAAAGCCAGACACCTGGCGGAGTTGCTCCACCTGGTCCATTGGGCCGTCGAGCTTGTCGCCAGTGAACTGGGTCAGCCCTAGGCGCTTGCAGAGCGGTATCGATCCAACGGTAAAGGGCCGGAGCTTGAAGTCTCCGATCTCCTTGAGCTTCGGCTCGAGGAAGGCGTCCTCGGTTAAAGTAGTTTTAGCCATTTTGCCTTCTCGGCTTCGCTGGCGTCGGCGCGGATCTTGAGCACCCTCTGCCCTTTACGCATTTGGATCATGGGCTTGTTGGTGCGGAAATGCTCGCGCCACATTTTCGTGTTTTCGTGCTGGTGCCGAAGGTTGGCTATGGGCGACTCATCGTGAGAGTTGCACCACTCCAGGTCGTTCCAGCGGTCGCAGAAGTCTTTGAGCGCCACGCTCTCACCGGCAATGGTGGCCGAGCTTAAGTCGTTGAAGACCCAGAACGTCTCGCGAATTGCTCCGGATTTTGTCTCTTCGACATAGTCCTCGAAGTTTTTGGCCTCGTCCTTTGGGATGAGTTTGTACCCAAAAGTCAAAGCGGCGATGGCCAGAGCCGTGTCGTCGCTTGTCAGCGGGTTCTCGGCCCGCGATTTGATCACTCTTATTTGCATGAAATTACGAAGCGCCCGGCCAGTTCTTCAGGGTGAAGGACCAGTCGGCGTAGTCCTCGGCCTTCTCAGTGCGCGAAATATTGGTGATGATGGACACGCCGCCCGAGACGCCGCTGATGCTGGCAGAGCTGCCAATGGTGATTGTCGGCAGGTCGCCTCGGCCAGACACGCTCACCTCGAAGGTTGGGTCGAACGCCTTTCCTTGGCCGTACTTGCCATCCTTCATGGCGATGTGCAACTCCTCCACGCTCTTCGTGATCTCCACGGAGTTGGTGAGGGTTTCGGAGTAATTTGTTACGCCGATATCTGTGACGGTGCTTGGCATATTAGAAGTCGGTTTTGCTAACGCCTGTTATCTCGTAGGACGGGAAGTCGTCGGCGGTCTGGGTGTTCTTGACGGAAAGTATCTTCACGGTGCCTCCACTAATGGCTCCTACGCTAACGTCAGCCAGGCTGCCGGCTCCGCGCCCACGGCGGGTGAAGTTGGTTGTGTAGTAGCCGAGCTTGGTGGCGTATTTCGTCACGCCTGTTTTGTCGCGGATCGTGACCGTGTCCACGGTCTGCTCCTTGCTGAACTCCTCGGTGGTCGAGTTGCTCGGCTCGGCAATGTCAGTCAGGGTAATTCCAATGCTCGGCATGATGAGTCTGGGAAGGTGTCAAACTGTGGATACGCCGACAGTAACGTCGGCCGAGTTGATCCATGACCTGTCGCTGGTGGAGACGCTCAGATTCTTGACGTAGCGCCCGTTGAAGGTGATGCCGAGATTGCCTGTCGAAATGGTGCTGGCGAAACTGGCGGCCATGTTTGTTTGGTTGGCCAGCGCGGTGGAGACCAGGCCCCACCGGGTTGAGTGCGTGGCCTGAGCGATGCTTGTGGCAGGAGAACGAAGGCTCACCGTGACGTTGACCAGGTAAAGGTTCCCTGTGGCATGCGTCGTGTCTCCGGCCTCGGCCACGATGGCTGACGCATCGAGATCGATGTCGTCGGCGCTGATGGACTCATGGACCTCCACGACACCGGAAATCCCGGTGACGCCGCGGATGTAGGCCGCCATGCACTTCTCGACGCTCAACGGGTTCATGGCGTGCCGACCTCGATGACCCACTCCTGGGCAAGCGGTGAGAATGACTGCCGCACCGAGAGCACGCGGTAGTTCTTGGCGTTGATGACGACCAGCGTCTTGACGGCCGGCGCTGTCGCTAAATCGCTCTTGAGCACGCGGACGACGTAGTCCACCGGCTGCTGGAAGCCTCCGGCCTCAAGGTTGAGATCCGGATCTCCGGTGGAGACGGCCGCCGTGTAGGACGTGCCGCCGATGGTGACCGTCGAGCCGAAAAGCTCTTTGATTTTCTCACCCATTGCTGTTGCAAAGGCTGTGATTCCGGCGCGGTCCATTGCTCTTGTGCCTCTGTCAAAGGTTGCCTACCACCCGGCCGCCACGGCATCCGGCGCCACGCGCTCAAACACTTCACGCCCGCGGCGCTCGGCCTCTGGGTTTTGCTGGCGCATGTAGGCCGCGTCCGACTTGGCCGCGGTGAACGCCGGGTGGTCGTGATAAAACTGAATGTGCCTGGCATCGACGACCACGTTCTCCTTGAAGGCACGCCATGACCATTCGGTGTCCGACCAGTAGCCGTCGAACTCTGGGTTGAAGAGCCATTGGCGGCCTGCCCAATACGACCAGTTGAAGCATGGCAGCACCATGATGGCGTCCTCGCGGAAGCCGTCAAAGAGGTGCGCCACGGTGGGTTGTCCCTTGCGCGAGTCCATCACCTGCATGATCTGAGCGTCCCAGCCGTGCGGTGGGTAGCAGTCGTCCTGCGCCATAAGCACTACCTTGGCCGACTCGGCCGCCGCCTTGGCCGCGGCGTTGTAGTTGGCCACGGCCGACGAGTGGCCATCTGGCACAGCCTCGCTCACGGCGTGCGGGTAGTGCTTCACGCCTTCCACCACCTCCGGATCTCCGGCGTTCACGCCAAAGATGTAGTCCACCAGCTCGGGATGCGTGGCCCGCTCGAAATACATTTCCCGCATCTTGATCGCCTGCTCCGGACGGCAGGTGGGATGGCCGACGGCGATCCGCGGCCGGTTGCGGTTGCGGTGCGCTTTGCGTATGGCCGCCGCGTCCTTTGTCTTTCCGGCTTTAGCCAGTGCGGCGCATTTGATGTCGTGTGCTCGCCACCCGTAAATGCTGGCGTCGTGTATCCAGCTTGCCTCGTCGGTGTCGTTGTGGCTCTCCATTGACAGCACCCATGCAACAGCTTTGTCGGCATCTCCACGGGCTAGGTGCAGCTTGGCCAGTTCAGCGTAGCCTTCACGCCTTGCCGGCATCAGGCGCACCGCCTCGATGAGCGGGCGTTCTGCCTCGTCTACGTCCTTGAGCCAGCGACCGATGGAAAGGTAGGCTAGGAACTTCTCCTCCTTGGCCAAGTCGTCTTTTCCGGTGGCCACGATGGCAGCTTGCAACAACCCCGGAACGTCGCCTGCCGTCTCGCATTCGCGGAACAGAAAGAACCACTCGCGGCCGGTGCGCGCCTCGGGCGGGATGCTTTCAAGGATGCGCTTGTTCCGCTCGACCGATCCCCGCTTGTTTACTCCCGGCATGTGGAAAATCTGCATCTCGGCGCACCACGAGGCGTGCGTGTCGCGCTTTACCTCGATGTCCTCGTGCACGCAGTTTACCCATTTGTCGTAGACGCAAGCATGGACGAGGCGGCAGCGCCTGGCATAGCTTCCTCCGGCCGAGACAACGTATGGCCCATACATGGCCTCTTTGGCGTCCAGCTCGCCGCTGCGGACCTTGGCCAGCACCTCGGCGGCCGAAGGTGCGAGCAGGTCGTCACAGTCGGCCCACATGAGCCAGTCGGTCCCTTCCGGCGCCATGCTGAATGTCTGGTTGCGGGCAGCCGCGAAGTTGTCCACATGCGGCCAATCGTTGCCGTCGGCGTTTTTGTATTCACCGACAAGGCACCCGCGGGCCTCGGCAATCTCTAGCGTCTTGTCTGGCGTCTGGTTTCCTATGGCGCGGACGACGGATACCGTGTCTACATGCTGCTGAAACGAGTCAAGGAACCGGACGATGTTGTCCTCTTCATTCCCACTGATAATTCCCAAATGGACTTTTGGCATAAAAAGAAAGGGCCGCGCCGAGTGGAAGCGCGACCCCTTGGCTGTTAAGCCTAATTGGAACTCCCGGCGGGCCACTCAACCGCCGGGAGGTGAACACACGAACTAGATGATGAGCGCCATCGTGTCGGTTGTGACGGCTGCGGCGGCTCCAAACATGACCTCGATGGAGGCGTTGACCTGGCGGTTTGTGGTGCTGCCCCAGATGTTGTAGGCAACCGTCATGCCGAGGTCGTCCAGAGTCACGCTCTCGCTGACTTGGTATCGCGAGCTGACTGCGGGATCGATGTTCGGCATGGCCGAGGCGACCGCGATGGCCTCCTTCGAGCACGCGAATCCTCGCAGGCTGGCGACCGCTCCGGTGAATGAGTTGGCGTAGAACACGCCGTTCTCGAAACCGTAGGCACCCTGATCCAAAGAGATCGAGGTTGTCAGCGTTGGGATGAGCGCCGAGTAGATGGTGCTGGTCGTGACCAGGCCTTTCTGCTGCGACTTCGACACGCTCGACCACAGGGTGGCCAAGTGGCCAGAGCCAGGGGTGATGGTTGTCGCGGTCACAACGGCTGCTCCGAAGTTGACGGTCGTCACCGGAGTAATTGCCAGCGACCAGATCTTGAGCGCCAAAGCGTCCAAGTTGATCTTGACCAGGTTCTCCAGGCGCTTGCCGCTGGCCAGATCCGCCTGATCGATGGCGAAGAACTGCACAACGTGGTCAAGTGTGACTGTGGCTTTGCCGATGGTCACGCTTGAGCCAGGCTCGAAGTTGGTGGGGTTCACCGAAGTTGCCGCGGTGGCGGACACAACGGGCACTTGGATGGTGGACTTAGGATAGCGGATTTCGTTACTGAAATCCGTAGTGAAAAGCCGAAGCGGGGCGAGGCGGTTTGCCAAAACAGTCTGAGCCTGTTGGCTGATCGTCGCTACCGTTAAGGCGCTGTCGTAGACGTTTGCCATATTATTTGCTGGGTAGTTTTGTTGTTTTGGTTTTGCCGTGGCTTAGTTGCCCCGGAAATTTTCGCGGGCGGCCCAGAGCGTGGCTCGGTGAGCTGCCAAAAGTTTTGCCATCTCGGCGCTGTCTTTGCGGGCGGCTGCCTCGTTGAAGGCGGTGACGGGATCGAAGGGTGCGTCGGTGGCGGCGACAGCCGGCACAACGTCGGCAGGCATCAGGCCGCCGGCCTTCTCAAGCGAAGTCACTTTTTCGTTGGCTTGCGCCAGTTCCGCTTTCAGCGCAGCGACCTCTTTGGTCAGGTCGCCAATCTTGGCGAGAAAGTCTTCAGAACCAGCAGCGGCCTGCGCTTCCTTCACTTCAGATTCAACCGCGGCAGGAACCTCGGTAACCTCCGCCTCGATCTCGACGACGGTCTCTTCGACCACCGGCTCGACGGTTGGCTGGCTGATCTCTTGCTCTGCTACTTCCGAATTCTTCGCGGTCATAGCCCTCTGAAAATTGTCAAACCGTGAGCGCATTTGTTTTGCGCTGGCGGCGGCTGGCACGCCTTCCTCGATGGCGTCAGCAAATCCGAGGGCGACGGCCTCAAGCGCGTCCATCCACGTCTCGGCGTCCATCATGTCGCTGATCTGGCCCTCATCCATTCCGGTCTTCTTCTGGTAGGCACGCACCAGATTTGTCTTCATGGTGTCGAGGATGTCGGCCGTCTGCCGTAGATCGCTCGACTCGCCCATCGCCATCGACCACGGGTTGTGAATCATCAGCAAGGCGTTGTCGGCCATGTAGACCGGGCGGCCGGCCATTGCGATGACGCTGGCCATCGAGGCGGCGAGGCCGTCGATATGGACCGTCAGTCCGCCTTCGTGGCGTGACAGCGCATTGAAGATTGCCGCCCCTTCGATGATCTCTCCGCCAGGGGAATTGATTCGGAGGTGGATGTGTTGTCCGGCGTAAGTCTTGAGGTCGGAAATGAACTGCTTGACCCCGACCCCGCTGAAAGCACCGATCTCGTCGTAGAGATAAAGCTCAGCCTCTCCGCTCTTGTCGGCAGATTTTTTAAACGCATACCATTTTCCGGCCATGCACCCTCGCGGGTGTCAAAGGTCGGCGGCTGTCGTGTCTTCTGTTTCTGTGGAGTCGGGCGGAGTCGAACCGCCGTCCGCTTCGTCGGCGTCGTCGTCCATTGACGTATCGCCGGAAGCGTCGATGCCAGGTTGCGACCCCGAAGGTTGAACTGGTGCCGGTGAGCCTGGAGCCGGAGGGAAGACCTCAAGCACAGAAAGTCCTGCGGCTTCGCATTTCTCCTTCCGGCGAAGCGCGGTAGCGATGGCGCTATCCTCCTCCGTCTCCTCGTCCATGCCGTGCATCTCTGCAAAGCGCCGCGGCGACATCGATCCGGAGCGCACAATGTTGAGTAGGGCCGCCGTATCGCGGCCAAAGTCTACAGTGACTCGGGCTGGCGGGATGAAATCCACACGCCACCAATCCTCAATCATGGGCAGGCGGCCGGCTTGGATCTCATGCCACACCCAGAACTTGTAGAAGCGACGGCAGAAACCGTTGATCAGCCACTCCTGCAATTCGTTGAAAAACACTTGAGCGTCGGCCAAGACGTAGCGGGTGTTGGCTCCGCCAATGCCGGCAATGCTCCACAGCATCTCTGGCGAAAGGCCGATACCCCATGATATGTCGCGGGCGAGGTAGTCAAGGAACGACTGGAAGTTGGCCCCAGGGTGCTCGTTCTTGAACTGCTGAAGTTTGCTGCCAGGCGGAAGCTGAACAACGCCGCTCGAAGCGTAGAGCTTGTCGAGAGTTACCGACCCACCGGCCACACCGTCCACGCGCTTGAGCGCGGCGCCCATGCCAATCTGCCCGGCGTCCGGGCTTTCAATAATGAAGGCTGGCTGGCTGGCCAGTTTGAAAGTCTGCTTGGTAAAGGCGATGATGTCGGCCATGTCGTGCAGGTGCAGCGCCGCCCTCGACAGCCAGCTCGGGCTGCGTGTGTAGCCGACGCGCACGGGCCGACGGAAATGGAGCATGTCGTCGGACGAAACGTCGGTGAAGCTCTTGCCGTCTGGGTTTGTCAGTACTCGAAACTGAGTCGGTTTGCCGTATTGGTCCGTGCGGACGCCGTCGTGCCACTCGTCCTGCGGAAGCGGAGACAGCCCGGCGTTGCCGACTTTCTCTCCTCCCATGAACCGCATCATGGCGCGGCCACTGTTGGAGCGCATGAGCTGGCCAAAGAAATCGCCGTCAATGGCAACGTGTCGGACGATGGCCGATTGCGCCTCGTAAAAATTGAACTGCCCTGCGACATCGAACCCAAACGCCTCGCGGCCGCAGGCGTCCTCAAACAACGCCTCGGTGCGCTTGTTCCACTCGCCGTCTGTGGTTCTGGCTTGCGGGATGATTCCGGTGCCGACGACATAGCGCGCCACACCGTCCACGGCACGGGCCGCCAAGCCCACGTTGTTGTAGAGCCAGCGCGCCTTTTTCATTATCTGAACGCGGGTCATCGCCCCGAACTCGGAGCGCGGCTCGGTGGACGGAAGGTAGAGAAGCGTGCGCCCGGGCTGGTAAAGCTCGGCGGCCTCGTAGGCTAGGTTCTGCGCTACTTCTTTCCGCGGACGACCAGCGCCTGGACGAGCGCCGCCGCGATTTGATTTCCCTTTGATTTCGGCCACGCACGGGCCGAAGTGTCAAAGACTAGAGGCGGGCGTAGACGCCTGACCAGTCGGAGTAGACCATTCCAGCGCCGCTCACTTGCTGGGCTTCGGCCGGAGGCGAAAGCTCGTTGATCAAGTCCTCCACCACGTTGAGGATCTCGGCCTTCGAGTAGGTGCGGGCCTGCCCGCTGGCGCTGCCGCCCTCAAAGCCAGTACTCGTGATGACGACCTCCGAGTCAGCCAGGACATATAGTTCGTCAGCCATAGTCTGAAGCGATGCCAAAGACTTGGTGCGTTTTAGGTATTTCCGGATGCCGGCTAACTCGGAGGTCATTGCTCTTGCGTGTCTGTCAAAGGTTGTCCCTCATCCTGACGGTTGAAATTATCCTTCAGAATTTGCCAGCCGACATAGGCCAACTTCACACAGTCGCCGTAGTGGTCATTCGGTAGCTTCTTCCACTGCTGCGATGTTCCGCCCGCGGTGCGCTTGGTGATGAGTTGTTGGCCACTGAGTCCCGTCATCAAAGCCTCGGGTGCGTCCATCGGCAAACGAAAGAGCGGAGCGCGGCGGCGGTTGATGCGCCAGTCGTAGAATTCCGTCTTGATGTCGTTATCGATGTAGGTATAGAGGCCAAGCCCAGCCGGATATTGCAGCCGCGTATATCGCACCGGATCTTTTCCGAACGCGGCGTCACTGCCCTTGCTCGGCCACAGCACCGGTGCCGTTGAGTAGCAGACGTTGTAGACGCGCTCGGTCAGGTATCCGGAGTCCACCAGCCCACGGTTGACGTTGTATTCGTTGCCGGCCGCGTCCTTGTATGTGAGCCGAGCAGGGTTGTCTGGCTGGACGAAATTCACAAGATCCTCTGGAGAGAGAACCGTCCCTGCGTCGATAGGCGTGATCTCGCCTGTCGTGCTGACGGCCGACACCACCCAGTGCGTCTGGTGCTGCCCTGGATCTGCTCCAAGGAACAGGAAGGCCAAGCTGTCTCCGCTGGCGTTGTCTGGCACTTGTTGCCAGGCGCAGTGCGGATCTCGGCAGTCTCGCACCTTCTCTTCCTTCACGTTCACATCAATGGGAGCGTATGGGATGGAGAGCGTCGAGTTGTTGAAGTCTTGCAGGTCGGCCGGCGTGTCCTTGGCTTGCAGGAACTTGACGGCCAGCTCGCCAAAGCCGCAGGAGCGCCACGGCGCATAAAGACTGTTGAGGTGGTAGCTGCGACGGCCAGACGATGCCGCCGGGTTCGTTGGCCTCCACTCGCCCTCGCGGAGCATCCGCGTCTTGTAGCCGTCGGTGATCTTTCCCTGGCAGCCGATGCATTCGTAGTGAGCCGAGCGCCTGACCGCGTCCTCGTTCCACTTGCCGTCGATCTTGGCGTCCTTGTCCCAGCGCACTTGCGTAAACTCAAGGCGTTGCTTCTCGCCGCAGTGCGGGCACGGCACGAAGTAATACCGCTGGTCTCCGGCCATGAAGGCAGACCAGATTTCACCGTCCGGCACAGTGGGCGTGCTGGCCTTCACGCGCAGGGCGTTGGTGTAGCTCTTGGTTCGGTTCTCAGCCAGGGCGACGGCCGACGACTCGCGCTCGGTGGCCGCGGCGAACTTGTCAGTCTCGTCCATGATGAGCAGTCCCGCCGGGCGGCTGGCTAGGTTGGCCGGTGAGTTGGAGCCAATGAATGTAAGCGTGGCGTCGCGGAATTGTTGCTCAAGAGCCTTGAACCTGTGCGGGTTTTGCGGCTTCAGAGAGCGAAGGACAGAGCAGTCCTCCACCATTGGTTGCCATCGGTTCTCACTGAAGCTGCGGCA
>Ga0304730_1001008_pt1 | contig 22436 bp, 21 predicted proteins | sample M_130628_MF_Meta_FD_190474 | JGI IMG/M metagenome (GOLD analysis project Ga0304730, IMG submission 190474) | Freshwater microbial communities from Lake Montjoie, Canada to study carbon cycling - M_130628_MF_MetaG (v2) (version 2) | ecosystem: Environmental > Aquatic > Freshwater > Lake | place...
GCGTTTGCTTGACTTTTTGACCTTACCATATTTCAATATGCTCTCGACCAAAAAATCGGCTCAAACACTCGTCTTTATTGCCTTTTTTCCTTTCATCACGATTCCAACTGCAAAATCCGGGTTAAAACCTTTGAAGAGGTTGAGAACTTTGTAACTTCGAACTTTTGGCTAAGATAAATTTTCTTGCACAACGTCAAGTTTAATTCTCCGCAAAATTCATAATCTTGACAAAAGGCTTTCAATGTATACCGATTAGAGTTTTGTAGTGATACAATGAAATTTTATCTAACAGCTATTGAATAATCTGTCTTAACAATATTTTGTCGTCAGAAATATTTGGAAAGTTGTCGTATGGTGGGAGTTTCATTCTGTTTGTGTTTATGACTATGCTTACTTTTAGAAGCCTTTCTTTTCTTCAAAATTGTTTCGTTGTTCACAGTGCCATTTATACAACATTTATTTTAGCATAAACATCCGCTATTGATGCATTTTCTAATGCAATACCATTAAATACTTGAATGGCAGGTTTGTCTTTTTGTGGAATTTCTCTTTGAACAAAAGCTGTGTCAATTCCGTGAACAATTCCATCAGTGTCAAAAACAGGGCCGCCACTCATTCCATTTAATGAGATGTCTTGCGTCATAAAACCAATGTAATTTTTTCCGTTGTCTGCTATTGTAACTGTATCAATGATGTAGGTCGGTTGCCAATATTGTCTAACCGCACTTACATTTATAATTCCGTCTGGGTTTATTGAAAGTTGTGCAAGTGGATAACCACATAGACAAATTGATTTCCCCGCTTTGGGTCTATCTAAAACAGATACCACAGGAGTTGTATTTGCAATGTTTAATTTACCAAGAAAAATATCTCTGATTGGGTCACGATAAATTTCTGTAATTACTTCAGGTGGATTAATAATATGGTCTGGAATGTTTCCTCTATATTGAAAAATTGAATTTGCTGGAGCCTCAGTAATTACGTGTAATGCAGTAAGGAAATGTCCTTTGTCGTCTATAAAAAAACCTGTTCCACTAACGCCCATCGTTGAATTCATTCCTTCTGTCGAAACGAAGAATATTGGGAAAATAGATTTTTTAATTTTTTCGATGGCTGATTGATACATATGATTTTCTTAGTTGTAAATGTTTTTTTTGGTCAGTTAAGGTTGTAGCTAACTCACTCATCCCCGTAATTTTTGCTTTTATTTCTTGTATATAACAATTACGTATTGGCATAGTGGGTTAAATCTACATAATTAACCAAGGCTAATTCTCTATTCATAAAGTTAGTCATGTTTTTCATGCGCGATTAAATTTTAAAAAAGTAACAACACAATCAAAATCTGGGTTTAATAAATCCTAACGCTTGGTAATCATCCCTACAAAAAAGCCATCAATTTTCATTGGTGGCTTTTTATTTTTATGCTTTCAACAAGCAATCAACCTTTTCTGCCATTTCCCTTCTAATCCTATAAAATCTTCTAAATGATAAACTGAATCTGAATAGGCAAAAAGAATTGTTTGATCATTTACAATGGTGTAGTTTTTTCTTTTTTCAACAGGTAACTTTTGCAATTCAGGAAAATATTTTAAAGGAATATTGAATAAACGTCCATCTTCCATTTTAATGATAATCTTATCTGGTTCATCAAACAGTAACTTTTCAATACACATAGAAGCGTTTTTAAGGGTCTGTAAATTACTTAACTTCAATTGTCTTTTTTTTATTGATGGGTATATAAACTTTCTTTTCCGGAATTAGGGGCACAAGTATATCATTTTCATCCGCATCAAGCGGGTTGAGGAATAAGTGCTTCAACTTTCGTCCCATTTCTAAATGTGCTTTTACATAGTCTTTTCTTTTTTCATAGTAATTGCTAAAAGCCACTGTAAAATCACTTGAGTCAATCATACATTCCACTAGGGTCTTTGCATCAATAATTGCATTGGTTACACCCGAACTTGTAAAAGGAACTGCAACATGTGCTGCATCGCCCACAAGCACTACATTGTTTTTATGAAAGGCTGGAAGCAAATCGAAGTCGCGCGTGTTCCAAATGTAGCTGTTTGAAAAATTAGTTGCCTCTATTACTTCTTTAACTAAAGATGGAAATTCGCTCATCAAATCTTTACAGAAAGTCTTTAGCTCATCGGCAGATAAATTTGAAGCGTCACTTAGGGTTGTATCATATTGGATGAACCAAACAAATTGATTTTCAGCACTTGGAATTAATCCAAAAGCAAGTCCTTTATCTTCTTTTTGAAACTTAGTAAAAACATCATTGTAGGTTTTGTAGAGTTCTTCGCTATACACACTTCCAACAATTTCTTTTACTTCTACTTTTGTGAATGATGTTTCCCCGAAAATCTCATTACGAGCTATAGAGTTCGCTCCGTCTGCTCCAATAAAAATGTCGCCATATTCAATATCTCCATTAGAAAACTGAGCTGCTACTACTTTTTCATTATCATATATAAAATGAGAAAATGCCCTTCCTACTTTAATCAATTCATTCGGGAAAAGCGTGTACAGATAATTAATGAGGTCATTCCGTCTTACACAACGCCATTCATTTAGTTGAATATTCATCATTTCCCTTCCCGAAGGACGAAACAAACTAAACATGTTTACTTTATTGCCAAGATAATCACATATATGACCATCATATCCATGCAATATTTTCTGAACATCATCTTGAATTAAAAAGGCATGACCTGAAAGTGCATTCCCAGATAAGGGAACGTTTTGGGCACGCTCATTTACAATAACATCGAAATTGTTTTTTTTAAGAAAAATAGCAATGGACAAACCGGCTACTCCTCCACCTAAAATCACGATTTTCATAACTTGTTTAGGTTTTTATTTATTGAAATGAGTTTTTAATTCTTGAAAATGCTTCAGCCAATACTTCTTCTGATGTAGAAAAGCAGATTCTGATATTTCCTTCTGCACCATCGCCAAACCATTTTTTTAATCCAGGCACTACAGCCACTTTAGCGTTCTCCAATAAATATTGGTATAGCTCTTCACTCGATTTTTGGGTAGCTGTAATGTTGGCAAATGCTACATAACAACCATCCGGAGCGATGCAATGAAATCCTGGTATGGCATTTAGCTGTGTCACACAAAAATCCCTCATCTTATGCAAATGACTCACAAAATCATTTAACCAGTAGTCGCACTCATCAAGTGCCGCAGTTGCAGCTACTTGCGATAGCACATTCGCACCATGAACGGTGGATTGATGCAATGAATGGGTTAAAAGATTTTGAAAATGTTTTTCATTAGCTGCAGCCACAAGCCCAATTCTTAATCCTGCAAGCCCATAAGATTTACTAAAACCTGTTACCGTTATTGTGATGTTCTTGATGTCCTCATTAATACTTGCAATACTTGTAAACTTGCTTGGTGCAAATACAATGTCGCTCCATATTTCATCCGACAAAATGATAAGGCCGTGTTTCAAGGCAATATTCCCTAATTGATTCAGCTCTTCTTTTGTAAATACCTTTCCAGTGGGGTTTAGTGGATTGCAAAGACAAATGAGTTTCGTCTTTTTAGTAATCAGCTTTTCAAGTTGTTCAAAATTCACTGGTGTTGTTCCTGCAGGAATGGCAAAAGGGACAGCAACACCACCCACTTTTTCAATACTAAATCGAAACAAAAAATCAACAGGGTCGAAAATGATGGCTTCATCACCTGCTTGCAAAAAAGTTTTACAAACATTATAAATGCCAAAAGCTGCACTATCAACAGGTAAAATATTTGCAGGTGAAATCGAAAGATTTCTTTTATTTAAAAAAAAACGAGAAGCACTTTCTTTAAATGCGGGCATTCCTTCTGCTTGTCCATAACAGAAATATCTGTCTTTTGAAAATTTGCATATCGCTTCTGTGATTTCTATGGCACATTTAAAGTCAGGGTCGGCAGCAGTCAATGGTATAACACCCTCTGCGACAGAAGCCCATCGGAGATTAAAAGCTCGCTGTTTTAATACATCAAAATCTATGTTGCTATTTTCAAACATTTTAGTTTAATATTAGTTTGTTATATAAACTTTTACTTCATTCGAAGGACATGAAAATTTACGGCTACTTTACATGTTTTTGATATAAAGTCGAAATTCATTTATTTTTATTAGCAAAAATCTAAAACATCGGTTCAACCCATTTTGTTTTAATGTTGGCTTTTTTTGTTTTGCCCGCTCAAATTTTATAATCAAGGGGTGGATTAGTATTTCACTTTTTGCTGATCACGTTGTTACAAATATATGTTTTTTTATGCCTGAAGATAAATGTCTTGACCGAAACAATCGGGTATCAGGAAAAATAAAAAAAGCGACAACTCGGGCAGGCTTTTTTTGTAGGGTAGTGATTCTTTTTGATTTTTCGAAGTATTGTTTTTTTATCTGATAGATTTAGCTTTATAAATATGAAGTTGCCACAAGGATGTTATAAGCAGATTAACCCCTCAAACAATTTTTTAAGTCAAATCTTAGAACACCTGAAAAACAGTTTCCATCTTCTTCATCAAAATCGGGTTTGCTGATTCTCCAACATTCAGATTCATCTATATTAAACACAAAAACCTCTTTTAGCGATTTAACTTCTTTAATGGCTTTTCTTACTTTTTTGATATCCGTATTCCAACTGCTGTTTCTGGTTACTTCTATTATCATTTCTGGTTGATTCCATGTACTCGCTCTAAGTTTAACGGAAACATCTGGGACAATGTAACCATCTTTGAACTCCTCATTTCTTAGAACTACTTAAGGCGCTACTTTAAATTCGTATTGTAGTCCTCTACTTTGTACATGCCTGCGAATGTGATAAATAAAATCCGAAATTACTTCTAGATGCAGTGGAATATTATAGCCAGATATTTTACGCATGATGCTATTATTTGCTTGGTATTTAAAATGCCAAAACGCGCTCATCCCTGCTATTCATTTCGAACAATCTGTTTATTCGCCTTTTTTCTTCACTCTAATAAATTTTTCACTTTCCGAAAAACCATCATTTTTGATAAATTCTTTAAACTGTTTTTTTGTCGTTGCAAACTTGTAAGGTGCTGCTGTGTCTTGTGTAGATTCGGTTATTGTTTTTAAATTTTCTATATCTTCTTTGCTCGAAATACGGCTAACAACAAGTTGTCCTTTTGAGAATTCAATTTTCTTTACTTCCCAACTTTGTTTGTCGTAACGTATGTTTAAAAAATAATAACCTTTGAACTTTCTTACAACATTGTCATAATCCATTTGAAACAATGTATCTACCTCATGAATGTGAGTTACCAAACTGTCACCATCACGTTTTACTATTTCTCTTGTATTCGTAATTAAATTTATAATTGTGTCACCTGAAAGTCGTGAGTTGCTGTCAAGTTGCGATGGATGAATTTTTTGGTCAAAGTCGTAAGTTCTCTGAATTAATTTGTCATCAATTGACAAAGTTGAATTGTCATCAAGACTCAAGTATTGTCCTTGTAATCGGTCTGGAAATTTTGATAAATTTTCTGTGTCTATTGGCTGTGGTTCATTAAAAGTCACAGGCGGATTACATGAAAAAAAACTTGTCAAAATGATAATTGATGTGATTAATTTTATTCGGTTCATATTTTTATTGGTTTTGATTTTTTTTAATTATTCTAAATTAAGTATTTATTTCAAAAAAATATAAGCCTATTTAAATTCTTTAAAAGTTCTAACCTTTAGTTCTAATCAAGAAGTTTTAAGTTTATATTCTAAAACGTACGCTTTTTTATTTTATTCAATTCAGATTGTTTTGAATTAAATGCTTGAATAAATTTAATCTAATTTTTAATCGAAATAGACATGATTTTAAAATCTACCTCATTAAAAAGAATTGTATTCTTTTTTGTCTTTTTCATTCCAATTAAAAATCCAATCTCAGTATTAGATTTGGCATTTTTTAAAATATACACCTAGCTTACAATATGCATTTAATTTGACCCTTATATTTGCACTGAATATTAAAATGCTTCAAAATGAGTATGCATTATAAAAGCGACAAAGTAGATTGGAAGAGTGTATTTAATCTTAAAAACAATATTTACATTATTGTGGGAGTTGCATTGGTGATTTTTGCCATGAAAGGCTTTATGATTCCCAATCAGTTTATTGATGGTGGAATCACGGGAATTTCTTTATTAATACATGAGATATTTCACATTAATCTAAGTTTTCTAGCTATCACACTCAATGTTCCATTTGTGTATTTGGGATACAAGAAAATTGGAAAAACTTTCGCTGTTCAAACCATCATTTCAATTTTATTATTGTCCGTTGGACTTTTACTTGTTGAAATCCAACCTGTCACTTCAGACAAGCTACTCATTGCCATTTTCGGTGGTGTTTTAATTGGATCAGGAATTGGATTGGTTATCAGGGCTGGTGCTGTAATTGATGGCGCTGAAGTATTGGTTGTATTCACCAAGAGAATTACAGGGTTTTCAAGCAATGAAATAATTCTTCTTTTCAATGCTATAATTTTTGGTACTGCCGCTCTTGAATTTGGAATTGAAACGGCACTATATTCATTGATTACATTTTTTACAGCTACAAGAGCTATAAATTATGTTGTTGATGGTATTGAGCAACATACATCAATGAATATCGTATCTGCGCATGATAAAGAAATAAAAGATTTTCTTGTAAATAAACTAGGCAAGGGAATTACGGTTTACAAAGGAGAGAGAGGATATTTACCAGGAAGTTTTAATGTAAAAACAGACTGCGATATTATTGTTACGATTGTTTCCCGATTGGAAATAAAGCAAATTCAAGATGCACTTAAATTAATAGATCCCAAAGTTTTTATTTTTATACAGAGTATTAATGAAGCATCTGGTGGCGTTTTAAAAGCAAAATCTCATGCACATTAATCTTCAAATGAAAAATTTTGTTCTGAAATTTCTCAGTGAAAATCTTCCTGAGCATCTTTCTTTTCATAATATTGACCACACGCTATATGTGGTAGAAAAAGCTATTGAAATTGGACAAAATGAAAATTGTACAGATCGTGAAATTGAATTATTGTCTGTAGCTGCCCTTTGGCACGATACCGGTTATACCATTACTTATGCTGGTCATGAGCAAGAGGGTTGTATTTTGGCCAGACGTTATTTGCCTGAATATGGGTATGATTCAGCCAGTATAGATATTATTTGTAGCTTGATTATGGCTACTAAAATTCCCCAGTCGCCACAAAATAAACTTGAAGAAATAATTGCAGATGCTGATCTAGAATATTTAGGAACAGAAACTGCCGCTTCAAAAGCACACCTATTGTTCTTAGAACTTCAAACTTTAAATCCTGAGTTAACAGAAACTGGATGGAACAAAATGCAGATAAATTTTGTTAAGCAACATCATTATTTTTCGAATTACTGCAAAGCAAATAATGAAAAGATTAAGCAAAATTATTTAGATCAATTAATCAGTAAAATTTAATCACACAAATGAATAAAATATCTTTTTTCTTTTTTCTGTTGTTTTTTTGCACTTCTGTTATTGGTGTGCAGGCTCAGACAACGCAGATTAAAGGTTTCGTTGATGTTGGCTGTAGTTATGGACAAAATAAAGGGTCTTTTTCTTTTGGCGAACAAGATTTGTTTATTAACTCTGTTATAAATGATAGAATCTCATTTCTTGGCGAAACAATATTCAAATACACGCCTTCAACGCCTACTGAATTTTCTGTAAGTATTGAGCGGATTATTATTAATTATAACCTTCAAGGCAATAATAATCTCATACTTGGGAAAGTACATACCCCTGTAAATTATTGGAACGATACCTATCATCATGGTAGAGTTTTTTTTCCAACTATTGAGCGGCCGCTTTTATTTTCAAACAATATTATCCCGCTTCATACTGTTGGTCTTGGCTTTCAAGGACATGATTTTGGAAAGTTAAAATTTGGCTATGATGTTTTTATTGGAAATGGCTTGGGGTCTACTCAGAATATGGACAATGACATCAGTAAGTCTGTAACCATTGCGGCTCATGTAAAACCTTTCGGCAAATTAAAAATTGGTGCTTCTTGGTATCATGATGTAATTGCTAAAGGCGCTATGGTTCATGATATGAAATCTGATTGGAAAATAAATCAAAATCTCGCTTCTCTTTACATATCTAATTTCGGAAAAAAGATTGAACTTTTGGCTGAAGGTACTTACGGATTGAATCACACAGATACAACCGGAACAAAATCAACATTGGCTTCTTACGTATACTTCGGTTATAAAATGAGTGACAAAATTGTACCCTACTTTCGTTTCGACAATATTAAATATGAGGAAGGGGAAATGTATTATCACAAAAACAATATTAGTTCTTTTATTGCCGGAATGAGGTATCAGATAAATTATTTGGCTGTAGTGAAGTTAGAATATCAATACCAGCAATCTGAAATGTTAAGCAACTCTAATAAAGTAATCGCACAATTTGCAATCGGATTTTAACATGAAACATAAAACCCTTTTTAATCGAAATCGACTTTTTATGATGGCATTAATGCTTTTAATAAGCTTTAATGCGCAATCACAAACCACAACTTTGGTTGCTCTTGGCAATCAATCTGGAGTGCCTTCCGCCATGAAATTAAGCGAATTAAAATCTGTACTCATGGGTGAGAAGCAGCGTTGGAAAAATGGGAATAGAATACTCATTGCCCTTATGAAAACCAATACAGCATTAGGAAAATCAACTTCCGAAAAAATCTATGATATGACAGGGGATGAATTGAATAAATATTGGTTGGCATTGGTTTTTCAGGGAAAAGCACAGGCGCCTGTTTTTTTTAGTTCTACAACAGAGCTAGAAAATTATGTTGCCCAAAATCAAGGTGCAATTGGTATACTCAATAAGTCATCAATAAATACAGAAATAAAAAACATTTTAATTGATGGACAAAAATCATTTTAATAAAATAACAAATCCCCCGTTTCATATAATTTAAATCTCCTGTTTTTAATGGGTTAAAAAATCGAAAAAATGGTTATAAATATTAAAACAAAAATTTGGCTTTCCATTTGTTCAATTGTATTTATTTTTTCATTTTTTACGCTGTATTATTTTCCGCATCAGCAGGAAAATATAATGGTAAATAATTACAATAATGAAATTCAAAACATTTCCAACACCGTTGCATTAGGTGTGAAAATTGCCATGAACGAACAGAATTTTGAAGGTGTTCAAACTGCCATTGAATTTGTAAAAGATGACCCGCGTTTGCAGTTTGTGAGTATGATACAATTTGATACAGTTTGGGAAGGTGCTAATCACAAAAAATTTAAAATAAAAAAATCAGTATTTAAAACAGTTCCGGAGAACCAAAAGCCCGACCCTGAAATGGTTTCCAATGATTCGATTATAGTTAAACAATCAACATATTCAACCAGCACAATGTCGGGAGCAATATTGTTGGCTTTCAATACAAATGAAATTTCGAAAAGTAATGCCAAGATTATGCGTACATCGTTAATCGTTAGTGGCATTATTTTACTAATTGGAATTTTGATTGGTTACTTGTTGGCAAAAAATATCTCAACACCTGTATTGGCATTGCGAAATGCGGCCATCAAAATAGGACAGGGAGATTTGAACCAAAAAATCAAGAAAACGCATCATGATGAGATTGGTGAATTGGAGAGGGTTTTTAATGAAATGGTGGATGAACTTTCTAAAGCAAGAAACGAACTCAATGAAAAAAACATTGTGTTGTTAAATACAAACAATACTTTAAATAAAACGTTGGTTGAATTAAAAGATACACATGCTCAACTGATTCAATCTGAAAAAATGGCTTCATTGGGAGAGCTAACTGCAGGCATTGCGCATGAAATTCAAAACCCTTTAAACTTCGTAAATAATTTCTCAGAAGTGAATTCGGAATTAATAGCCGAAATGAACACTGAAATTGAGAATGGAAATATGGAAGAAGTAAAAGCGCTTGCAAATGATATCATGCAAAATGAGCAAAAGATAAATCACCATGGAAAGCGTGCAGATTCAATTGTAAAAGGAATGCTACAACACAGTAGAACCAGCACAGGTATAAAAGAACTTACGGATATCAATGCTTTGGCAGATGAATATTTTCGATTGGCTTATCATGGATTAAGGGCAAAAGATAAATCTTTTAACGCCACTATGAAAACGGATTATGATAATTCAATGGAAAAATTGAAAGTTATTCCGCAAGATATTGGTCGTGTTATTCTCAACTTAATTACCAATGCTTTTTATGCAGTAACAGAAAAAAAGAAACATCAACCTAATGGATACGACCCAGTTGTTGTAGTAACTACAAAAAAACAGGGTGATCATGTGATGATAAGTGTAAAAGATAATGGTGAAGGTGTACCGCAAAAAGTTTTGGATAAAATATTTCAACCTTTTTTTACCACAAAACCAACAGGAAAAGGAACAGGACTTGGTTTGAGTATGAGTTACGACATTGTAATAAAAGGACATTCAGGAGATATTAAGGTAGAATCAACTGAAGGTGAAGGTGCTGAATTCATCATTACTTTACCAATAAATGCATAAATAAATTACCAATGAAAATTTTAGTAGTAGATGATGAACAAGATGTGCAAGTACTTTTTGAGCAAAAATTTAGAAAGGAAATAAAATCTGGAGAATTACATTTCGTATTCGCATTTTCTGGAGAAGATGCTTTGATTTATCTTCAAAATAATGAACATGAAGCCGTGTTGATTTTGTCTGATATTAACATGCCCGGAATGTCTGGATTAGAATTGCTAACAAAAATAAAGAACAAGCATTATCAACCTGCTCCAATTGTAATGATGATAACCGCTTATGGTGATGCCGAAAATTACAATACTGCAAAAGAATTGGGCGCAGATGATTTTTTGACAAAACCAGTAGACTTTAACCAGCTTAAAGAAAAACTTAAATTAAATACATAATGGCAAAAATATTAGTAGCAGATGATGAGGCAGATTTGGAAGTGCTGATAAAACAAAAATTCCGTCAGAAAATCCGCGAACAACAATATGAATTTGTTTTTGCAATTAACGGAAATGATGCATTGGAAAAAATAAAACAAAATCCTGACATCGATATTGTATTGAGCGACATCAACATGCCAGAGATGGATGGACTTACTTTGCTCAGCAAATTGGCAGAGAGTAGTCCTTTGATTAAATCGGTTATCGTTTCGGCATATGGCGACATGGATAACATTAGAACGGCAATGAATAGGGGCGCTTTTGATTTCATTACCAAACCCATCAATTTTGATGATCTCTCTCAAACGATTGAAAAAACACTTGCTCAGGTAAATCAAATGCGATTAACATTGCAAGCGATTAAAGAAAACAATATTCTTAAAATGTATGTTGATGAAACTGTTCTAAATTTTATGGGCAGTCGTGAGTTTGAATCATCTTTACTAGCAAATGAAAATATTGAAGCCTCTGTTGCTTTTATTGATATTTGTAGTTTTACTTCAATCAGTGAAACGGAGCCTGCAGATGTGGTTGTAAAAATGCTGAATATTTTTTTTGATGTAATTATTAAAGTAATTATTGATCAAGGAGGCTATATTGATAAGTTTATTGGCGATGCTGTAATGGCTGTGTTTCGAGGTCCTTATCATTTAGACAGAGCTATAGAAGCTTGTGTTGAGGTTAAACAACAAATCAATAATCTCCCAGTTATTTCAGAAGCAGTACCCTTTATTCCTAACGTTTCAATTGGGATAAATAGTGGCGAAATGATTTCAGGCAATATTGGCGCAGCAAGCTTACGTAGATTGGATTACACTGTAATAGGAGATATCGTTAATACCGCACAACGCTTACAGTCTGCTGCAAAACCAGGTCAAATTATTATCAATGAAGCTTGTTATGAAAAAGTAAAACAATCCTTTAATTGTAGTTTGATTGGAGAAGTAAGTTTGAAAAATAAAACCAAACCAATGAATATTTATGAAGTAATGGGTTAATAAAATTCATTGTGAAATCTGGGTTTATTTCAGAAGTTTATTATTCTATTGAAATAACGGGTTCATTTTTTAAGTATCCAAGAGATATTAAAAACTTGTCAGTTTCAAAAATAGTTTTCTTATAATTTTCAATGTTCTTGTAATTAAAAAAGCCATGACCTTGGCCTTCATATAAAAGCAAATCACATCTGCTTTTAACTTTCTCCATTACTATTTTGTAATAATTTGCTGTCTCTACCGGAATATGTTTATCTGTTGTACCAAGAAAAATAATTGTTGGTGGTGCACCAGCTTTTATGTTATGAAGCGGAGAGAAATTTTTATAAGCATCGCCAATTTTTTCATAACCATAACCTCCAGGACCATTATCAATGACAGGGTTAAAAAGTACTAAAGCATTCGGAATACAACTTATTGACAAATCGTCTGTACTTTCAGTGTAGGCGTCTATTAACGCTGTTGCTGCTGCGAGATGACCGCCCGATGAGCCACCCGATGCAATGATTTTTGATGCGTCTATTCCGAAAGTTTTTGCATTTTTTCTAACAAATCTAATTGCTGTTTTTGCATCCTTTAGCGATTCAAATGGTGTTGTATTGTTTTTGTTTTTTGTTCGGTAATCAACTAAAAAACAGGTTAATCCTCTTTTTGAGAAATATGTTGCTTGATGGATAAATTGAGATCTTTCGCCACTGCTCCAACCTCCTCCAAAAAAGAAAACCATAGCAGGCGTAGTTACTGTTGAATCAATAAATTGGGGACGATATACTTCCATGTATAACTTAACCGTATCTATCTGCTTAAATAAAATTTTTTCTTGAGCTGAACTTACTGTTGCATAAATAATCAGCTGTAGTATCAGGAAATAGTATTTTTTCATGTTTAAGTTTGTTGAATAATCTGGGTTGAACTAATTTGAATTGCAAATTAGCCATATTATTTTTGGTATAAAGCAGATGTGGTAACCGTTTGAGAAAATTTAATTAGACCATTATGATATCCAATCGGTATTAAATCGTTTAACCCAGATTTTGCAGTTGAAATCTATTACAAGAAAAAAATGCTGCAAATACAAGCGTTTGCTTGACTTTTTGATCTTACCATATTTCAAAATGCTCTCGACCAAAAAATCGGCTCAAACACCCGTCTTTATTGCCTTTTTTCCTTTCATCACGATTCCAACTGCAAAATCCGGGTTTAAACAAAGGAACATTGCTTTTTGTTATCTAACAACTCTAGATTTTAAAAAGACAATTTCCCATAGCGTTAAAGTTTGATTGAAAACCCTGCTGTTAAATAATTTTGATTATTCATCAAAAGTCTAGAATTTCTTTCGAAAAATTGAGTTGTAGTTTTATAATGTTTGTATTCAATTCGAAAAAGCGTTTTATCAGTTATGTTTTTATCATAGTTTATTGAATAACCGAAAATAGACGATTGGTCATTTATTGGATTTTTAATCACGATTTGATTTTTATCAGAAAAATACTCAGCACGCGTTGAAAAATGATTCTTTTCATTTGCATTATATCTAACAATAATTATTGGTGAATACCACCAACCCATTTTATCAATCTGATATTTATCTCTACCAAAATCAAAGCCAGCAATGATGCCAAACTTTTTTGAAATGGTATAATTTAAATAAATATCATTGTAGATTCTAGTTGATTTTAATGAGTCTGATAAACATTGGCCTATGTAATTACTAAAGTTTATCGTAAAGCGATCATTAGGCGTATAGGTATATTGAAGACCAAATGAAGGCCTAGAAATATCTGCAGGTTTTACGATTTTTTGCCATCCATTTAAATAAAATAAAGCCAAGGTTGATTTTTTGTTTTTTGAGCTATGGGATAATTTTAAACCTGTTTCGTAATAAGGAGAGTTTTCAGAAACGATAGACCTCGTTGCACTCCAACAATCATTCGCCAAAGGTGTTTCAAATCCAATATGAGAAGGGAAAACGCCTGCATCAAGCCAGATGTTGTGCTTCTTTGAAATCAATGTTCCAAAATTAGCTTCATAAATAAATTGCGCCCAATTGGGTTCTCCATCGTAATTGTATTGTGCATAATCGCCAAACATAATTCCAATTTTTGCTCTTGTTTTTTCTTCTTTATACGTTGCGTTTATCATCGCTATGTTTATAGCAAATTGGTTATTTCTTTTGTGATTAAATAAAAAATTGGACTTGAGATCTGTTGCATCTTTTGAATAGGCATAATATACTTCTGCATATCCACCAACTTGAATAGTACTTTCTTTTGTTGTAGTATCAACATTTTGCTGAGCAAATAATGGGAAGGTTTGAAAAAGCAAGATTGAAAAAATAATATTTTTAAGCATTAGAATTTTATTTGAAATAGTATGATTTGTTTGAATCGCAATGTAAAGTATTTACTTTTTTTAGCGTATCGTTTTTTCGTAATTGAATTTTATGGGAAATGCTGAATTGAATTTTATTTAGTTAAAATTAAAACATCATTAACATTTTAAATCTAAATTCAATAGTTTTGATTTTATTTGAAACCATATTTTCGTTTATAAATTACCGTATATGAAAAAGCATGTTGCCTTGTTATTAATTGTTGTTGTACTTTTTTCTTCTTGTAGAGTTTTATTTACAGAGCAATTGCGACAAAAAGCTGAGAAACAAAATATAGATTTAACCAAAATTCAGTTTTATAATTCTGATAAAATAGTGTTATCAAGAACGTTGGCTTCTTCTGAAGTTAGTTTGGCTTCTGGTAAGGTGACTTTTCAAAATGGAATCTACACAGAGATTATAAAAATCAAAAAGAATACAAGAGGTAAATGTGATTTAGTAGGTTCTAATATTTTAAACATAAGCTTTGAAGTTGGGAATAACCGAAGCTTAGTTTTTGAAAATAATTTCAACAATTATCAATTGAAACCCACCAATTGTAAAATTGTAAAAAGAACATCTACAACTTTAAATACAAATAGCGGCAAGGGGCAGCCATTAACACAACAAGTCGTAAAAAATATAAATGAATGTACCTTGAATTATGATGGGAAAGTATATCAAACAGAACTGCCTACAATGCCTAAATTGCTCATTAAAAAAAGACAAATCAATAAAAATAAAACCAGTGTAAGAACGGCAAAAGGAGTGAAGGTGTACTAGAAAATTATTTCTTTTTTACCGTTACATTTTCAATTGAACTGCCTGCTGATCCAATTATTTTTACCGTGTAATCTCCATTATACAATGTTTGTGTATCGAAATAGGCAAGTGTGCTTCCTTGATATAATGTCGTTTCTTGAATAAATTTTCCGTTTTGATCGATTAATTGAATGGTCAAATTTTCATTGATTAATCCATTACTTTGAACAACAATCAATTCGCTTTTTTCTGCAAAAAATATTTTTACAGAATTGGATTGTTGGTGTTTACGCAATATTTCATTTGTTTCTGGGGAAAATATTATCGTATTTGCAGGTATTTGATTGGTTCTATTTTGCTGCACTTTCCCAAATAATTCTGGTGTTGTCAAAAATGGATAAATGGATTTTGTATTAGAATCTATTGTAGCAAAATAACAATAGTTTCCTTCTGGATATTCTGGTGTTTTGCAAAATCGCCCATTGTGATTGTCTAAAAAATTATTCGTTGAATGTTGAATGAATTCATAATCATTTGCAAAACTGCCCAATGGATTTCGCTTCGTTACGCGCGGACCGTATTTTATTTTATGTCCATCTTTTATGTAGATTCTTCTTTTTATTTGCTTTAGCGAATAGCTTGATTTCAATCGTGTAATCATATCGCCAAATTGTCCGTTTTCAAAACCAAATGGACCATAAATAGGAAATCCGTCAAATGCAAATCCTATTATAGGAGAATGCTGTTTATTTTTTTTGATGATGTTAGAATCAAGCGTAGATAATAATATTGATCCGTTGTCTGTTGTAATTAAACGTCCATCTAACAACAATCCAATTTCATTAATTGAATTACAACCCTTCGAATTGGTATCCTTAATCGGCTGTAAAGGAAATTTAAAAATGGTCGAGTTTGTTTCTACAAATACAGAATCTGCAGAAAAATAAACATTTTGAATATTCGAATTAATTTGTTTGTTGGTGTCTGGTTTTAAATCATTGCGACCAACATTCCAAGAAATTATTGTTGGATTTGTTTGTGCATGAATGTCATTGCAAACATTTAAAAAAAGAAGAAATAAAATTAATTTAATTTTTGACATTCAATAAAACATTTGAGTTTCAAGATTAAAAAGGCCTTGAATAAAATATTAAACCGGAAGTGTTGTTACCAATATTCAGTATATCTGTTGCATTAGAATACCCGTCACCATTGCAATCTGAAGCATTATAGCCATACAAAATACTACGATAATCGTTTTCTGTTTTTTGCAAATCATAAATATCGATGGTGCCATCTTGATTTACATCACCACTATACAAACCGTATTTGCCATTTCCCAATGATTTCATCGGACTATTTAAATTGTTGCTATATGCTTTGGTTTGTGCTGTTGTAAAATCATAGCTGTTTGTTTCTGCAAATAAAATAGATTGACTACTCCAAGTTTCAATCGAGTTTCTATGCTTAACAGAAATATAGTAGTTGTTTCCAAACGTTGAAGTGAATGGAAATTGTAAGCTTGTGGTACCATCGGTTAATAGTATGGCTTTCTTTGAAAAATCAGCTGAAGCAGCGTTTAGGTTATTTGTTTTCCAAAGATTTACAGTAATTGAATCAGTTTCATTTGATGCAGTGCTTCTACCTAAATTGTATAAATTAGCAAGCATAGTACCGTTTGAATAAAATCCTTCTAAGTACAATTTTAAATTCAATGTTGAATTTGTATTTATGGTTAAATTCAATGCTACTGAGCTATCACAACCAACAGCGTTTGTAAAGTGCGCTACATAAGTTCCACCTGTTGTGTAAGAAGTTCCATTCCAACTATAAGGCAAAGCATTAGGATAGATGGTTGTATTTTGAACGGTACTGCTTTTTGACTTTACACTAACGGTCATGCTTGTTGTTACGGCGCATGTGCCTGCAGTTGGGGTGAAGGTATATGTTGTAGTTGATGTATTGTTTATACCAGGACTCCACGTGCCTGTGATACTGTTGTTTGAGGTGGTTGGTAAGTTAAAAGACTCGCCACTACAAACTGCTGAAACTTGCGTAAAGGTGGGCGTTACATTAGCATTGATGGTTAATTTAACGGTATTTGAAGTGGCAATTGTAGAAGCTAAGGTGGTTAATATACAAATTACTGAATCTGCATTTGCAAAACTATTGCTCGAATAGGTATCACTGTTAGTACCAACGTTAACCCCATTTTTTTTCCATTGGTATGATGGCGATGAACCTCCATTTGTTGGCGTTGCAGTGAAAGTGATGGTTGTACCAGAACAAGCATTTGTACTGCTTGCACTAATGCTAATGCTTGGATTGGGTGCTACATAACTTGTTACCGCTTCTGTAATTGTAGCAACTTTTACACCATTTTTTACACCATAATACGTAAGCCCAACAACATAAGGAAATGCCGAATTCCAATTGGAGTCTACTGTAGCAAAATAACAATACTTACCATTGGGATATTCTGGTGTTACACAAAACCTTCCATTATGATCATCTAAATATTCTGGTGTTGCAGAGCTTGTTGCGTTGTATTGATAATCTTCTTTAAAATAACCTAGAGGATAATTGGCACTTACTGCAGGTCCATCGGCTACATCGGTACCATCAGATAATACGGTTCTTGTTGTAATATTTCTTAGCGAGTAACTTGATTTCATGCGCACGATTCCGCCTGTACCATTTGTGTTTTTAAATCCATAGGCACCATAAATGGGAAACCCATCATAAGCAAATCCAATTAATGGAGAATGCTTTGTGCTGTCAATTTTGTAAAGCCCATCTGCCGTATATAAATTACATATTGTTGAAATCACATTCAAGTCAAGATTAAAGGCACTGGGGTTTTGGTGATGATGATAATTTCCATTTGCTGGATGTCCTTTTGCACAATCAAATCCGCCCTTTTCAGCTACAACCGCATCTCGTTTCCAAACCCCATCTCCATTTGCTGCAACAGTTTGAGAAACCGCTCCCCAACTAAATCCATCTCGATAATCAAATAAGGCTGCACCATTTACAAAAACACCAATATTTCCACCGCCAGTTGCAGTGTATGTTCCGGATAAATTTTGGCCCGGGTTTAATGATAATTTAAAGATGGCGTTTTGATTGGTTGTTATGCTTGGATTGGCGGTGAATGGACCTGTTATATATGCTGGAACGCCAGTGGTTTTAACATAGACCCAATTGGTAGAATATTGAACAGATTGCACATTTGCTGAATCATTATCCTGTATAGGTGTAGAATTTCCTGTTACATAATGCCTGCCTTTTATGCCTGTTCTGTTTTGAAGCCAGTTCAAAATTATTGGATTCGTTTGGGCATAATTTAAATTGCAAAACAAAACCATGACAGCGATTTGAAATAGCTTTCTCATCATTTTTTATATTTTTTTTCTAAATTTAAATGAATTTTATTGAAAATAATAAAAGTAAGAGAGACTTCCTTTCGAATTAATGTAATAAGCGTATGAGGGATTATATTTTTTCTATTATACCATCAACAATCCCGCCTTATGCAATTGATTCATTGGTTTGTTATCCCAAAACAATTCGAAATCTTCTAAACCGGCTGCTTCATAATTTTCTATGACTTGTTGCATATTCATTTTATTGCCCTTTTTTAACTGAGCCAATAAATCGTGTAACCAAACTCCTTGATCCTTATCAATACGAATGTTTATTGTCGTTGCTTTTGTTTCAAATGTAATAGATGCCAACTCCCATTGATTGCCTTTTTTTGATTTGGTGATTATTTCTATGGATGGCGAATTGCCTAAGAATATCAATTGTGTGGTTGGCTTGTAATTTTGTAATGAATCATCTGAAAGTACATTGGTGATAAAATTTGAATCGATGCTTGTTTTAGGCACTTTCATCTCAAACCATTTAAACAAAGGCTCGTCAATACCTACACCATGCATGTAATTCAACAATGATTTTTTTAGGCCATAACTAAAACTTTCATGATCAGTTCCAGTAGCATCAATATGTTCAACATCATTATCAGCAAAGGTGATTTCGATTTCTTTTGCTTTTTTAACGCCAAATTTTTCAGGGTTTAATCCAACAGGACTATGAGCCGTCATCGCAAATTGATGCCAGAATGCAGATTGCAACACGCCCGTTTTAAATAACTGTCTAACCATTTCCATACTGTCAATGGTTTCTTGTGCTGTTTGTGTTGGAAATCCATACATCAAATACGCATGCACCATGATACCCGCTTCTGTAAAATGTCGATTTACTTTGGCTACTTGCTCCACGGTTATGCCTTTGTTTATTAATGCCAATAATCGATCACTCGCCACTTCAAGACCTCCTGATACGCCAATGCATCCGCTTTCTTTTAGTAACACACATAAATCTCTGGTGAAACTTTTTTCAAAACGTATGTTTGTCCACCAACTCACTACAAGTTTTCGTTCAATGATTTCTAATGCCAGTGCGCGCATTAATGCAGGTGGTGCAGCCTCATCTACAAAATGAAACCCAGTTTCTCCGGTTTGTGCAATAAGTTCTTCCATGCGGTCGCAAATCAAATTAGCCGTAATGGGTTCGTATAATTTGATGTAATCCAAACTCACATCACAGAAAGTACATTTTCCCCAATAGCAACCATGTGCCATCGTTAGTTTGTTCCATCTGCCATTGCTCCATAAACTATGCATTGGATTAATGATTTCAATGGCTTGGATATATTTATCAAGTAGTAAATCTGAATAATCTGGCGTGCCCACTTGCCCTTGTTTATAATCAACGCAAGAGGCATTATTGATGTACGTTAGTTCATTATCATTTATAGCGTATGTTCTTTTTAATGATTGTATTTCAATTTTTCCATCTAGAAATAGCAACAAATTTTCAATCGGAGCTTCGCCATCATCCAACGTGATGAAATCGATATATTCAAACACACGTTTGTCTTTCAAACTTCTAAGTTCTGTATTCGGAAATCCGCCACCCATGCAGATTTTAATATCTTGAAAATGTTTTTTTACATGTTGAGCAATTCGAAAAGCTGCATATAAATTTCCTGGAAACGGAACCGATAAAGCAATGAATTTTGGATTTATTTCATGAAGCTTTTTTTCTAAAAGTTCAATCAGTATTTCATCTACAAAAGTTAATGGTTGTTGCAGTGCATTGTGCAATTCATCAAAACTATTTGCACTTCTGCCTAATCTTTCCGCATATCGGCTAAAACCAAAATGATCATCAACGCACTCTTTTATTAAATCACTCAAATCTTCGAGATACATGGTGGCCAAATATTTTGCACGATCATGAATGCCCATTGTGCCAAAAGCCCAAGTTAAATCATCAAGCTGCGAAAAGCGACTTGCCTCTGGCAAAAAATTCCGCGTAGAAATCTGATGTGCTAGTGAGTTTTGTTTCCCTTGTAAAAAAGAAATTACGCCATCAATGGTATTGATATATGCCGATTGTAATCGAATGATTCTTTTAGCATTTTCTGAAAGGGTAGTCCATTGTTCACTTTCAATTGATGGACAAACTTTAAATATGTTTTCTAAACCTGAAACAGAAAATATTTTCAAAGTAACTTCTATTCCTAAATCGCTTTGAAAAGCGTCAATTCCTTTGGTATTTAAAAATCCTTTCAAATAAGCCGTTGCCGGATACGGGGTATTCAGCTGCGTAAATGGTGGCGTTATTAAATAAATGCTTGAGCTCAATGATTTTTTTTATTACACGAAATTATTTTTTATTATCTGAAAAGCAATAAGTTAAACACGATTAAAATCAAATTCGGGTTAAATACTGATATTTGCAGAAAATTAATTTTATTTTAAATGATACTTGGAAAAAAATTGGTTGTTGTTCTTCCTGCATACAATGCGTCTAAAACCATTGAACAAACCTATAATGAAATACCTTTTGATATTGTTGATGACATTATTTTGGTTGATGATAACAGTAAAGACAACACCGCTGAAGTAGCGGCTTCTTTAGGGATTAAACACATCATTGTTCATCCTAAAAATAGAGGTTATGGCGGCAATCAAAAATCTTGTTACAATAAAGCATTAGAAATTAATGCCGACATTGTAATCATGCTTCACCCAGATTATCAATATACGCCAAAACTTATTTATAGCATGGCATTCTTAATTGCCAACGAGGTTTATCCGGTTGCATTTGGCTCTCGTATTTTAAGCAAAGGCGCGCTTAATGGTGGAATGCCCATGTATAAATATATCGCCAATCGAATTTTAACTTCATTCCAAAATATCTTACTAAACCAAAAATTGTCGGAATATCATACTGGTTATCGTGCTTTTTCTTCAAAAGTACTTACCAGCATTTCTTATAATTTAAACTCAGATGATTTTGTTTTCGACAATCAAATGATTGCTCAAATATTCGATAAGAATTTTGAAATCGGCGAGATTACTTGTCCAACAAAATACTTTCCCGAAGCATCTTCCATCAATCTAAAACGTAGTGTTATTTATGGTTTGGGCGTTTTGAAAGTTTGTTTTCAATATCGTTTAAATAAATGGGGTATTGTAAAGCCCGCTTATTTAAGGTAATGGACTTCTTTTATAAAAGTAAAATCCATTTTTATTATACAAGAATTGAGCATCTTTAACTTCATTCTCAAAATCCTTTTTGCCATTCACCTTACAAGAGATGTAAACAGGCTTGTCGATTTTTCCTTTTAGTAACCATGCTTCATCGGTATAATTTCTATTGGCTTGAGGCGTAACCTCGCCGTAAAAGAAATTCCCATAAGATTTATAATGGTAGGTTATTTTGTACGCATCTTCTTTACTATGGCTTTGCCAGAATTCAATGTTTGCCCGTTGGCTAATGGATTCAATTCTATTAATAAAAAAGAACAAACCACCTTGTATAAAAATCAAACTGCCTGCAAAAAGTGCAATAAATGCATGTGTGATTTTTTGTTTTTTAAAATAATAAAAACAAGCAATGGTGCACATCAACACGATTACACCAGGAAGCACTTCAAGTCCAGTCCATGTTACATTAGCTTGAATATTTTCCACTGCAAATGGATCTTTACTCAATAAAGGTTTTAAAAGTGCTTTGTTTTTTCCAAAGAAAACCAGCGCAAAAGGCGCAATCACAAAAGGGATTGAAGATATGATTAATAGAATTTTCGTGCGTAAATTAAAAGCTGATTTTTGGTTTTGAATATTGTATATACTCAATGCTGCGATAAAACTCATTGGATAATAACACAAGGAAGAATAATGCACAATCTTGGTTTGTACAATCGAAAATAAAATCAGCACCACCCA
>Ga0304730_1001011_pt1 | contig 22417 bp, 30 predicted proteins | sample M_130628_MF_Meta_FD_190474 | JGI IMG/M metagenome (GOLD analysis project Ga0304730, IMG submission 190474) | Freshwater microbial communities from Lake Montjoie, Canada to study carbon cycling - M_130628_MF_MetaG (v2) (version 2) | ecosystem: Environmental > Aquatic > Freshwater > Lake | place...
CGTAGGTCCTTACGCTTTTCATACTTGACATATAGTTCTTCAAACCGTGGAGTGTCTTTGTAAAATGCTTCGTACAGGTCAGGCACTTCGTTGGGATCAAAGAATGTTATATCTTCTCGATTCTTGAATCGTCTCCAGAAGAAAGCACTAAGCACAACCCCATAATCCATATGACGGACTCGGGTTTCTTCTGTTCCTTGGTTGTTCTTGAGCACAATAAGATCATCAAACTGATGATGCCAAATAGGATAAAAAACAGTAGCACTTGCATTACGAATACCTCCTTGACTACAACTTCTAAGGTCACCAAACCATTTTTTCAAGAATGGAATCATACCAGTGTGCATGATCTCACCGCCACGGATAGGACTGCCCAATGGGCGTAGTCGTCCAATCTCCAAGCCAATGCCGGCTCGCTTACTAGCATACTTGGCCATCATCTCACCACTAGCAAAGATACTGTCTAAGTCATCGTCTGATCGAATAAGCACACAACTGCTGAACTGTTTAGTAGGAGTACCCAGGCCAGCCAACACAGGTGTGGCGAGAGTGAACAAGCCATCGCTGGCACAGTTATAATATTCTTTGATATATCGCATCCTGGCGCTGTTGGGTTCTTCTCGATGAAATACTGTAGCGGCCGCAACCATGTATCTGACCTGTGGTGTTTCATAAATTTCTTTTGTGGCTCTGTTTTTAACAAGATACTTTTCAATCAACTGTTCAATGGCCGCATACGAATACAGTTCGTCACGGTCATGATCGATTACGTCGTTCATGCGATTCCAGTCATCTTCCGTGTACCATTCTAGCAACTCAGGTGTATACAGTCCAGTGGCCACGTTGCGTTTGATTATTTCATACAGGTGGGGAGGATCATATGATCCATAAACGTCTTTCCTCAACATGCTGAGTCTCTGCTTGCCAGCCACGTACTGATAGTTGGTGTGTCCCACTTCTGGGTTGGTTTCCACATCGATCAGATCCACAATAGATCTCAATGTGATGCCGTCAATTTCTTTTGTGGTGATACCATCGTAAAAATGCAACTGGCTCTTGATCTCAATCATGCTCTGACTGACATCCGCAATACCGCTACAAACTTTAGCTATCTGTGCCTGCCATTTTTCTAGATCCAGTGACTCTCTGCGGCCACTTCTTTTGACTACTATAATTTGGGTCATTCCTACCTTCGTTTTCTAATTGTACTGCTGTTTTATTTGGCTCTGCGACAACTGCCGACAGATTTGTATTGCCAGGCTGGTATTTACAACAGTATCAGGGCTCCAATTAAGTATATATTTTGATTTGTCGACCACGACTAAATTATGTCCGTCCTGGGTCAAAACCAAGGTTGCATCCGTCAAATCTGCACGGTCCAGCAAACTTATAGTATACAGGATTCCCAAGGCTCTTGCAAGATCACAATAGACATTGTCGTTCAAAAGTTGCCAGGGATCTGGCCATGCGGGTTGATCGTCCCAGTGTAGGTAATAGGGTTGCCAAGGAGTTGAGAACCACCATGAGTTAATGGCAGGTAATATAGATTCAACTGAAAGAGCATGACATTGTTGTCGCAAGCTGTACCAGCTTTCTAGCCGGCCAGCAAAGGTAAGGGGCCACATCAGGCTGAAACTGTGATGAGATAATTGAATTGGGCATTGAACCCGGTAGAAGAACTGATGTATTGTAATTCGATTTGTCCTCCAGAATAGACTACACTAAAAGTTATACCGGTCGCACCATATTCTGCTGGAGTATTTTCCTCAAGGTCGGATCCTGCAATTTGAATAACGCCAGCGCGATAATCGCCGTTTCTAGCAATAGTATAAGAAAACACCACAGCACCTGCTGCTATTCTAATTGCGGTAGTTGGCACAGATGTATTATCAATCAACGTCACTGTGGTTGGAACTGGGGTTAGATCACTAAATTCAGTAAGAATCTCAGTGTTACCAATAGCAGGTGCACCGTCTTCAATGGTACCATTACCAATGTATAATTGACGAGTATCAGTGCTCCAGCCAAATTCGGCACCGGCTAACTGCGGTAAATTTGAGTTGTATCCTTTACGATTGGTGATCTGACTGATCTGTACAATAGCCATTTGTTATCCTTTTGTGTCTATGGTGTATTTAGCAGATAATACTGCTCTACACGTTGCCACCATTGCTGGCGATACTGCTCAAATTCTGCACCTGATATCACAAATTCTTGGTATTCGGGTCGCCCAACAATGTTTCCAGAGTCGTCCATTTCAGGTTTGACACACATTAACACCACACCTTTTCGAATCTCAGTGCCATGCACTTCATTGTGTGCTTCAGCATAGGCACATAATTGCAAGAAATAATCATCAATCCAGTCGCGCCGTTTGGGCTTATTGGTCTGCTTGTAGTCCAAGATACTTTGTTCATTTAAATGCACACCAGCGGCGTCGGTGGTTCCTGCATAGATTCCAGGAAAGTATAAAGGAACTTCATATCCCCAAAACTCTGTGACGTTACACAAGCCATGATCAATCACAGTCTGCGCCATGATATGGCTTTGTTTACTATACGGGTTACTACCAGCGTCGGCAATCTGTCCAGTTTTTGTATAGTCTTCAAGATACTTGTGCATTCTAGTGCCGCGGTTGGCAGCTTCTGTGGTGATGGCCTGTGCCTGTACATGTCCCACTCGGTTACGCCAGTTCTGCAGAGCCTGCTTTTTTTCTTCAGGCTTGGTAGCTTCCAGGATTGTGGTCACGCTGGGTAATTTACGACCATCTGGTGTGGCATACAGTCTGCGTCCGTCTACGGTTTCCCTGGGTATGGGTTGATAATTAAATCGGGGGTTATACATTTTTATGTTTTATCCAATCGTAAAGATAGTCGGCAATCAATTGATGACCATGACTGTTTGGGTGACGACATGGCAAAAAATATTTACTATGTACCTTTTGCATTGCCAAATATTCATCTTGATTATATCCTAAAATTTGAGTACATGTTTTAGGATATATTTTTTGTTTTTCAATGCCTGGCCAGTCAAATTTCATCTCAATCCAGCCTGAAATATAAAAATCTTGTATACCCACCTGAGAACAAACTTGTTGTAATGCTAACATAGTCCGGCAAACATTAAATTCATCCATTGGAGCCGTGGACAAGTATTTGTAGTAAATTTCTGTTATATTTTTAACACGGTCAGGAGAATCTGGTGGTGGCGGAGTGTTAAAATCAATTATACTTTTGTTATAATCAACTAACAAAGACCTGCCAGGCGTAGTTATAAAAAAAATAGCTATATGATTTTTTACAGTTGCATGACAAGAAATGTAATCAAAAAGTTGCGGTAATAATCTGCTTACACTTGATCTTGGTATGGATCCATTATAAAAATTTTTTATTTGTAACCGATCACACAGCAAGGCACCGTATGGCTTTTCATCCTTTGGCCAAAGTCCAACTCCAGCTGGCCAACTATCACCAAAGGTGGCTAAATGATCGCTGTTTATCAAATTCTAAAACTTTCTCCGCATCCACAGCGGTCTTTTTCTTGAGGGTTGACAAATTCAAAGCCTTCGTTTAGGCCTGCACGAACATAGTCTACCAACAGTTCATCCAGGATAGGAAAGTCTTTGGGATCTACTACAATTTTAAAACCATCCGATTCAAACACTAGATCAGATTCTGTCGTGCCATCTACATATTCTAACACATAGGCCAGGCCTGAGCAACCGGTAGTTCTTACTCCCAGTCTTATGCCAATACCGCGGCCTCTACGATCAAGACTGGTGGAAATTTTGCCTGCGGCTTTGGGGGTGACGTGGATCAATGTTTTTCTCTGTAGTCTGCGATAGCAGCCTTTATAGCGTCTTCCGCCAGGATGCTACAATGGATCTTGACAGGTGGTAGTGCAAGTTCCTGGGCGATCTGACTGTTCTTGATCGTGCCCGCCTCATCCAGAGTTTTGCCTTTAACCCACTCGGTGACAAGCGAACTCGATGCGATCGCCGAACCACAACCATACGTTTTAAATTTTGCATCTGTGATAATTCCATCTTGAACCTTGATCTGTAGTTTCATTACATCACCGCAAGCAGGAGCACCAACCATGCCGGTGCCAATGTCCAAGTCGTTGGCATCAAACTTGCCCACGTTGCGAGGATTTTCGTAGTGATCTAATACTTTATCTGAATATGCCATTTTGTGTTTTCCTAATTTGGAACTAGAACTAGTCTATAACAGTTACAGTTAGCATCTAGTATTTGCTCTTGATGATATCCATTGGGTGCCAACGGCGGTGCCAATGGTTGCACATAAACTGGTTGTGGTGCCACATACACGTACGGAGGGTTGTGATGTGGTCTAGATAATTCGTAACCAATGACACCACCAATAATGGCCGGTGCTACCCAGTAACTTCGATATGGATGCGGGCTGTGATGCCAGGGGCCAGCCTGTACTGCGGTGGCAAATACGGCAAGAACAACAAGTAATTTTTTCATAATCAACTCCTTTTTACAAGTATACGATACTTATGCTACGAAGTCAATGATTTAGGTGCGGCGATTCAGGGCCGCTTTGGCGTTTTTGTCTACAATGGCTCTAGCTTGATCAACTGGCATGCCAGTATCACCTTCGGTGTTGCCACGGAATCTGACTACACCACTGTTTGGATCAAACGGTTCAAGGATATCTTTGAGCGGGTCTCGTGCGATATACTCGGGCAAGTTTTGTGGATTCACTTCAATGCCAAGACTTCGAGCTGCCTGCATGAAAGCATCTGTGCTGATTTCTTTTCGAGCATTTTCATCATCGGCCCGGCCGGCTAAAAACTGACTCAAGGCCAATAATTTTTGTGCGCTGGGATCAGCTGACTCACAAATTTCACTGAAACGCATTATCTGCGACCACGGCCTAACGCAGCAGGAGGTGTTTTCATGTTGGCATCAATATCAAGATCAGCTTCAAGATCATCAGCTGGCATTTCAGCATCCATCTCTGGAGCGGCCATTTGACCATCGTCCGGTAATCCAGCGCCACCTAGTGCATCCATGGCGGGAGGAACAGCGCCACCTTGGCCAGTTACTACACCAAGAGCCTGTTCTAGTTGTTGCTTGCTGGCTTGTAAATTTTGTACTAGCCCGCCCAATGCCGCATTGGCATCAGTGTTGAATTGTACCGACTGCTCAACACCAACTTCGTTTTTGACTTGATCACATAATGCAGGTAAATCTTTAAACTGCATACTGGTCACATCTTCCAACATCTTTTGAACACGATCAACCATGTCCTGGGCAGCCAATACTACCTGTGCCTGTTGAATTTCACTTTCTTGCAAACGACGATACAAACGATTGTGCTTGCGATTTTCCATTGCAGGAGCAACCATGGCAGCAGGACTGTTCATAGCCTGCTGGAGAGCGGTTTTTTGTTTGTTCATTTCTTCTATCTGCTTTGTAATCGCTGCAATCTGATCGGTCAATGCTTTTTTACGTTCTTGTTGGGCCTGTGCTGGATTAACAGGTGTAGTTGACCCTGAAGTGGCAGGAGCAATTGTACCGGCTTGCATTGGCATGACATCTTCGTGCATCTTCTTGGTCAGCACTTGCTCAAGCATGATCAATTTTAAATAGGTGGGATTTTTTTCACTGTTATGAAATTCTGGAGTCTTGCGATGTTCTTGCACCAGGCCACGCACACGACCAAGTAGATCGCGAGTCTGTCTACGGCTGATAGTACTAAGGCGTATACGACCACCAAAATAACTTTCAAATACCTTAGCGGCTTGTTTTGTTGGGCTTGCGGCCAGTTCTTGCAGTTTCATTGTCTAATCCTCGTTGTTGATAATATTTAGCCTGATTGACACAATTGGCCAATTGAAGTTCAAGTTGCTTTTTCAGTATTATCTTGCCTTCCAGCTTGATTTCAATGTCTTCACGGAATTGGGGTCGAGTGCTACGATCACCTATAGCGGCTCTTACGGCTATGTCGTTGGTGATATGTCCCAATTTTTGATCCAATCTATGTAAATCACGTGCCAGTGCATATGATTTGTTTTTGTCGGCTATACACCAACTTAGTGCATTACGAGTATTAGTAAACACACCCACATCAGTTGCTGCGCACGACACGTGGTATCCGTCGGATCCAGGTCGTATAACATAACGCCCAAATGCTTCATATTCACCATTGTCATTTTGGAAAATCATCTGGTCCATCAAGACACGGAATTCCTGTCGGAAAATCCGGTCAAATTCCTGTTCTGTATTCATTTAATAACGTAGGTTGCCACAAGCCAAGCTATGGTTCCAATCAAGGTACCAATGATACCAACACCCCAGGCAATCATTCTGTCGGTGGATTTTTCATGCAGGCTGTTTATGGTGATTTTGACTTCTTGTAGCATTTCGCAAAGATGTGAGATATTTGTGCCCATGGCCACCATCTTGTCTTCTAGTGCATTGTATCTTTCGGCGCATAATTCAACGTGCGCTTCCAGGCTCTTTTTTTCAATTTCTGTTGTTCCACTCATGATTTTTCCCAGTTCATTTATTTACCGTGATTGGACTAAACCAAATGTTTTGTCTGGGCCCAGAAGTCACAACCACGGACGCTAGTTCTCTACGGTTGTCAAGATCTGTCAGCATGGGCACACCGTCTGCATCGCTATACAACACGGCCACTGGGTCAGCATCAGTGCCGTATGCTCCCGGAGTTTCAGTTTCAAATTCAAAACTCCAACTGGATCCTTCGCGCTCGGGCACAGTTGACTCGACCTGTGTTCGCATGCCAATGATTTGATTTACAGTTTCCCAGTTGCGTTGTTGATTCCTGGATCTGTTCCAATCTGCAACATCTTGAATGGTATTGCCAGCACGATCTTCAAAAGGCACTCGCGACAATTTAAAGTATCCAGTGACACCAGTGGCGGTAATATCAAACAAAGTGGTGCAGGAGAATCTCATTGATTAGTAGTTAGCATCGAGCGTGTATTTAATGCCAAAGAAAAACCCCAGGTTTTTAATCTGGGGTTGATCAACGACGAAAGTCGTGCTACTGACTCGATTAAGAGTAGTATGTACCTTGAGTGACGAATGTTGCTCGTGCAAACACGTTAGCAGTTGGAATACCAATAGTTGCTGTGTTAGCTGTTTGAGCAGCAGCAACTAAAGTAGCTGTGTCATAAGCAGCAACAGGATACAATGCAATAGCGATGTTTGCGTTTTGTGCACCACCAACTTGATACATTGCAACTGTTGAAGTCTGTTGAATTGCTTGTAGAACGTTAGAAACAAAGTTAGAACCACTAGCAATTCCACCTTGACCAGTTAAAGCAGCGTTAGCCACCACTGTGAAAAAGTCTAATTTAGGACCTTGGAAGTTGGTAACTGCGGCGTTAGCCACGTTAGATGATTGTGCTGGTGTACCATTAAGTACGTCTGTTGCGAATACCGGTTGTGCGCCACCGGAAACTACGGTTATATATGCCATTTTAAATCTCCTTTATGTATGGACTCAGAGGTCCTACTATTATTTATGATCTGGAGTAAAAAATCAAGTTTTGGGTTGTTGATCTGGATTGTTTTTGGCACGATTGGCGCTGGTAAATCCACCTGCTAGACGGTTCACAGCCTTGGAGATACCAGCCGGAGTTGCCATTACCCAGCCTTCTTGCCCGGGATGTTGTAGATCCAGCTGTCGTAGTATGTCCATCTTGATGTCGTGTAGCAAGCCCCAGGCTTCAAATGCCGCGGCCATGCCTTCCAGATTGCTACGTGGGCTTTGTAGGTATTCTACTATGTTGGCAAACTTTCTTGGACTCTGTGTGCTTTCGAGCCAAGGTCCAAAGCCGGCAATCAAGTTGTCAAAGTCAGTGCCTACTCTGCTATTAATATAATCAATGCACAGTTTAGGCAAGTCGGTGATTTGCAAGGCTCGCAGTTCTGCTGGATTGAATAGGCCATCTATGGCCGACCCTGATGTTTTGTATACGTCTCTTAGGGCTTGTACCAAGTTCTTATTGGGCCGCACATTTTCTTTGGCATACACAGGTTCTAGTAACAACAATCCTGGAACACGTTTGAAATCAATGTTACCGATTGATTCTTTTGGCGCACCCGGTTCAGCGTACTTGGTATGCATGGCAATGCCAACTTCGCTATTGCCGATACGTTTTCCAACGTCACTGGCGATAGGAATCCTGTAGGTAATAGCATTGGGAGTAAACACAAAATTGCCAGCATCTTCTGGAGGACGATCAGTGTATAACAAATCACCTTGTACATAGCCACGGAATGTCTTGGGCAATGCGGCACTTAATAAAGGCCATAATTTTTCATATATGGGACCAAGATACTCAACTCGCCCGGCTGGCTTGCCTTTGGCGGCTGCATCTTGATCGCGTTGTGCTAATAGTCCAATTGCTTGCCGTGGGCTGGTAAACAGGCCATTGTAACCTTTGGCGCCAAAGCCAGACACATCAGTTAGGACAAAAGTTCCGTCTGGATCACGTCCAAATACCAGGGCTGGCTTGCCATCCCACTTGACTGTGGTAGTGGCACCAGTGTTCTCTGCTGTGTTCTTTACTATGTCCATGGCCTTTTTAATACCTGCGCTACCGTTACGGAACACATAGTCTTCTAGATGTTCAATGCCCTTGGCACGACCACCTTGTACTTCAGCTTCTACTATGACCTGCATGCCTTGATTGACTATGCGATCTCGCAGTCGGGCCAGGAAGTTTACTTCGTTGTATTCTTGATAAGGATTGACCACGGCACTTTCCATGAATGGAATGCCTTCACGTTCCATGTGTGCTCGAAAGTCAGCTAGTTTGGCGTCACGTTTGGGATCTGTGCTTATGGCCTGTAGTATGCTTTCTACACTGGCTAGATCTTGGCGTGTAGCAGTTTTGTTTAGGAGTAATTTGGCAACTCGATCTGGATCATCAGTGATTAGTTTGTTTGTGGCTCTATCAGCAATACCAGCCACTTGATTCAGTTTGTAACCCATACTCTTGGCAAGACTGTTCATTAACACATTACGTTCGCGGCCTTTGAACTTGCTGTCTGCTGGCATGGCTCCTAGCACAAACTTTGACCAAGGCACATTGTTCATCAGCATAAAATCAGTTTGCACATACCCAAGATCAGGTCTTCCTGTGATGGGTGTTTTAAAATGTACTGCTGTGCCTGACTTCTTGACCCATTCCTGTGGCTTGAAGCCGTGGCTGATGGCCCATTGTTCCAGTCTGTGTTGCAGTTGTTCTTTGGAGACCCGGTTGGCATCCACGGCGATATCTAGATCACCCGACGTGTCTTTGATACCAGTACTACCTAGTGTATTGTTCAGTAGATCCAAGCCTGGGACCAGTTGTTCTAACCAGGCCAGAGTAGGTTTGACATCGGCTTGATTGATACGCTGTGTGAGCGCACGCCCGTCGGCATCTTTGAATACATTGCCACCTTCAAAAATGTTCATTATCTTGATCTCATTGCTTGTATTATTAGCTTGTCCCAGAAGTCGTTTCCAGTTTTTTGGGGATCAGGTCCACCAGCTTGATCAGCCAAGGCACCCAAGTTCCGTAACTGGGTTGTAGTCAATCCGGTCTGGACCGGTTGACCTGGTTGACCTGGTTGACCTGGTTGACCTCGTCGAGCCTGATAACGTAAATTGTTTCCGCCACTGGTGCGCCGATCCCAATCAATCACATGATTGGCTGCAGTGGCCAATGCAAAAATATCGTGTAGGGATTTTTGCTGGGCTGGAATATCTCCATTCAAACTGACCACTTGATTTATTAATTTTTCTATTCTGAGTTTTAGTTCAGGAACACCGGCTTCCACTGTTTTTAAATCAATGGTGCCCAGTTGGCTGTCGATCCATGTCCTTATATCCTTGGATAAATTTAAATTAGCTTTAGCTACATCAGGCGAGACAGGCGAGAGTTGTCCTGCCATGTTAGAAAATGCCTGTGCGCCATCTTCCTTAATTCCTTTTCTAGCAGCAGATTTAATTGCCAGCTTGTCTGAAGCGGTTTGCTGGAACGCTGGCTTGGCTTTTGCGGCATCAGCGGCAGTTTTAATTTGTGCATCTTCTGCATTCTTGGCGGCATTTGCTTGTTGCGTAGCGGCCATTTGCTGTTGTGCCTGTTTTTGGCCCGCTTGTCCAGCAACCTGTTTAATTGCTGTATTTTTCTTTAATTGGTCCAGGTCCAACGATTGACCTTGTGTTGTCGGGATTGCTGGTTGTACAGTTGGTTGTACAGTTGGTTGTACAGTTGGTTGTACAGTTGGTTGTACAGTTGGTTTGGCTGTATGGCGAACGGTTCGCGCAGTTGTAGTTGCTACCCCTCCGGTACTGGTAGGCGTGTTTCCGGGTGTTCGTTTGCTTGCAAGAGTTTTTGCTTCCTCAGGCCATTTGGCAACTATGCCGTCAATCCACTGTTTAGCGACTGGATTTACTTTTAATTTAGCCAAGGCTGAGTCCAGGGTGGGTTTTTTATCTAGTCCGTCTTTTTTGCCTTGTGCTATAGCTTTTGCGGCATAATCTTGATATCTGGCCTGTTGGGCTTCTTGATCGGCCTTTTGATTTATTAAACTTTTGCCGCCAGTCTTCCATGCTGATTTGGCCTGTGCGAACACACTGTCAGGACCAACCCAGTCAACTTCATCTAGTCGGGTTTTTTTGGGCTGGGTTAGTTCATGAATTTGCATCAGTTCGTCTCACTGTTCTTGTAAACTTGGCAGGATCTCTTAGTTTGATAGCATTGATCAATTTACGCTGTAGGTTTTCAGCCTGTTCTGCTGTGTAACTTGAATCTATTTGCTCAAGCAGGCGTATGGCGCTGGCAATGATGTTTGCGGCACGATTTTCGATAACATGACGCTGATCACGCTCGGCGTATAGTGTTTCTAATTCTTCGAGAATGCTACGGGTTTTCTTTTGCATACGGGTCAGGACCTTTGTATTATTTATTGTTTTTGTCCACATATATCATCACAAATAACCAAACGGCCGTGCTTGTATTTGTCAATGGCCCAACTCTCTTCTATAGAATTAAACCATTTTATACACTCTTCTATTGGATAGTTTAATGCATTATTTTTCACAATCAATGGTGTTAATTGGGCATTAACTGCTTCATGATATTGTCCACTACCATAGGTTTTAGGGTAAAAACCAGTCCAACAACAAGGACTAACATCACCGGTAGCAGAAATATATATTGATTTTAAAATTTTAGTTTTACAACTGATAGACTGTGCAGGCACTCGATCTATTGTAATATCTTCAAGTAAAATTTGATCTGTTTTTTTCTTGTGGAACAATATTTCAAAACTTTTTTCACCAGTATAATTTCCTAATAAATGAGTCAAATTTCCATTTTTATCAAATACTGGGGCAGTATCACGTCCTTCATTAACCATGTAAAACTGTTTGAATCCAATATCTTTACTCATTTCTTGACATTGAGAAATTTGATGTGAGTTATGATCAAACTTAATCATTTTCCAAAGTGCGTATCCGCCTGACGCAATAAATGTTTGAGCATTACGAATTACCGTCTTCCATACGGTATTTTGTCTGTATAAATGATGCGTATCTTCTAGTCCATCAAGACAAAACGATACCCGTACTGGAGTTTTTGCTAATTGTATCCAGAACCTACTATCTCTTGCACCCCCGTTGGTACTGATAGTAACCAACAATTTTGGATTTATACTAAAAAAATAATCAACAATATCTGCTCCCTCTGGGTTCATTACAATGTCGCCAAAGTTACCATTGATACGTATGCTTGTTAATTGAATTAAAAAATCTGTAGTAAAAACTTTTTTAGCGTGTTCTAATGTAAAGTTTATTTCTGGGTATCCTCCATTATAAGGATATCCCCAAAATGTTCTGGGACACCAGGGACAACTAGCATTACATAGACTAGAAATTTCTAAATGAACATCCAGAATGTCTTGATATTCTATCATGACGTTTTAATTTGTCCCAAAAGTTGTTTTAATTTAGCACTTTGTACGTCGGCTGTAATCTTACTAATTTCACCAGTGGTCTGATCTACTGTTTCTGTTGGAGTAACTCTGCTTTGTGCCTTGATACTTTCATAGATGTTGGGCTTTTTAAAGCCTCCTCCAGTCTGTTCATCTTCGCCTGGATCCGTGATACGCATGGTTTCAATGTTGTAGTCCAGGTCAATCTTCATGCCCACACCTGTACTGCTTCTTGACTTCATGCATTGTATTTGATATTTGCCACGTTCTTTCATGGCCCTGCTTGTAAAAATACCAAACACATTGTCCGCAGTATTGATCTTGCTTATACCACCTGAAATATGGCTATGATCAAACTCCACTTCCTCTACTGCACTACGATTCAACTGTGACGCAGTCACAAATAACACATTGAGTTCTTTGGCCAAGTTCCGCAGTTCTTCACTCACATACTTGTCTTTGACAAACAGATCATTTGGACTAACCTTGGCCGACACTGGCATCAGCAAGTCTAGATAATCACACATGACAAAGTCTACACGGATACCAGTCTGTACTTGCACTTCTTTTATATAACTACGGATGTCATTGATTGTGCTCTGCGCTGGTATGGCCTTGATTCTATACTGTCCAGCCTTCTTACTGACCAGTTTAACTTTCAGTTCTGTTTGGTCAATGTCCTTGCGTATTTCTTTTGTGCTCATTCCAGCCAACATGGCATCAGTCCTTAGGGCACACAGTTCTTCGCTTAATTCCAAACTGATATACACTCCACTTAGACCGGCCTGGAGCCACGATAATGCTATGTTCATCATGACCAGACTCTTGCCCGATCCCGACCCACCAGCAAAGATGTTGAGTTCTCCGCGACTGAATCCACCATACAAGATACGATCCATCTGTGGCCACCCTGTGCTGACTTGCCCACCTGAATTAAAATACCGGTCTATTCGAGCTCTTGGATCAGCCCAGTAGTCTGTGCCCATGTCCTTGGTCAAGCTGATCTGCACTGCATCTTTGATCAGTTTTTCTACCGGATCATACTCGCCTTTTTCCAGCAAGTCTGCACTCTTTAAAATTGCACGTTCTAGTTCTTGGCGTCGGGTGAATGCTTCAAACTCTTCCATGAACCAGTCAAAGTGCCCTGCGTTAAGATCAGGAATGTGTTGTAGTCGAACCCCTGTTGTTGCGCCGATCTGTTCAGCAGAAGGCAGTGTTTTATGATCATTGCTGTGCCGGGCAATGAACTCAGCCGCTGGTCTGAGACTACGATCAAAGTTTTCTGGATTATAAATGTTCTGCACACGCACATAACTCTCTGCGTCTTGCAACATCATTTCTAAGAATAGTCGTTGGACATCAAGTCCGTAATCTTTTAACAAAGTTTGTTCCTTTGCATAGTTGGTAGTAATGAGTTTTCAAAAAAATATTTGTTTCCTGCTGGACCATGGTGTCCCTCGGGCATGTCAGAGTCAGCTGGCCTATTGACACCAATGTTGATGCCATGGTAAGTATCTTCGAATAATATGCATTTCTGATGATTCATACAGTAAGGCAATACAAAATTGCTAGGACCCCATATGTTATTTTTATCAAAGTCTTTGCTTAAATTAAGTATCATGTAATTTGCATTGATGCTGTCTAACCATTTAGTTAGAAAAAATACTGTTCTTAATACTTGAGTTTCTAACCAAGAACGGTCGTGATGTATAATCAATTCTTTATCTGTACCGTAATTTTGCAACGATACCAACCCACGATGTACCGCTATATCAAACGGTTGATCTTGCCAGGTCTGTGTATCAATTGTATGTCCTATATATTCAGTATTTTTGTGATTGTCAAACACCGTGATTCTTTCCAACGGAGGAACACCAATTAATACAAGATCTGTGTTCCACATTATTTCGTTTTGTAATCCAACTACTAACTGGCAAACAGCATCAAAACTATTGACAGGTCTGGAACAGTTTTTAATTGTGCGAATGCCAAGATATGAGGCTAGCAGTCCCCAAAAACTATCGTTGGGCTCTACACAAAGACCTGGCGTGGTATAGCTATCACCAAATACCCAAAGTTTATCGTAATCTTTTAACAAGTTGTTTCTTCCTTAGTTCAATTTTAATTCGACTGGTCTCTTTCGATCGCATTATAGTTAGCAAAGTAGCCAAACGTCCCATACAAATTACTGCATCGTTTACATCTTTGATTCCGGTTGGCCACTCTGGCATGCTTACACTCCAACCTAGCTCAACAGCACGTTCTACCAATCGCATGCCCGGTACATCTTGATCTGGCACAACAACCACTTCTCGTTCAAGGCTTCTTACAAGTCTAGCCTGTGCGTCATTTATGTCTGCATGTAACACAGCCACACCATTGATGCTGAGTGCATCAAATACTCCTTCTACCAGGATCACTGTCTGCCAGTTATTCCGTTGTAGGTCTGTGCCAAATACATATCCTGGTTGTATATCTTGGATATACTTGGGTGTCCTATCGTCTAAGAATCTTGTGGTGTGTCCAACTATCTGCCCTTCGTAGGTAAATGGTACGACGATTCCAGGCCGTGTGCCTCGCTTGGACAGGTATGGATAGTCTAACATAATACCTCGCTTGGTCAAATATGCTTGGGCTGTGTCTGTTAGTTCTTCAGTGTCGGCTGGTAAATCGCATTCTTCAAATTCTATCTCAGCAGGTCTAACAGCCTGTTGTCGTTCATTCAGTATGCCTTCGATATTCCTATGTCGTAAACTTTCAAGATTGATACGTTCGATTTCTTCTTGTGGCACATTCAACCAGGTCAACAACTTGCGAGCTTTGAATGTAAGTGTGCGACCAAGTACAAAACTGGCAGTGTATTGACAATTGAAACAGTGGAAACTCCAGCCTTGGTCTGTGTTTTTTATACCACCACGCTGTCGTCTATCAGCAGATTCACTGTTGTGTACGCAACAAGGGGCATTGAAACTGATCCAACCACCAGAGGTCTGTTTGCGTTTTGCAGGTAAGAAAGCGATCACATCAATCATGCTTTATTATAGCATGTTTTTTGGCTTTTACCTATAGAAAAGGTCCACTACATAACCAGTACTGATTACCACCATGGCACCTTGATTATTAGGAGGAACTGGATAATACGGTGTATTGATTCCAGCATTTGGTGCCAACCAATATCCTGAACCACCATTGGTCACTGTGATACTTGCTATTTCACCTGCACCACCAATCGTGGCAGTGGCTGTTGCGCCAGCACCTTCACCAAGTATGCTGATTTTTGGTGGAGCTAGATAGCCCGATCCAGCATTTTGTACCTGTATTGATGTGACCACACCGTCTTCGCAGATGGCATAGGCCTGTGCTGGTATACCGTTTCCACCTGGCACAGCAAAGATACTGTTGTTGAAACACACACGCACCAAAGGATGCCAACCAACAATGTTGAGGTAAATGGTACCAGTACGATCAAGATAGGTAGTGCTTTCAGTCACATTGAATGGCACGCTTTCGTAGTCAGCAGCCGCTTGGGCCTTGATCGTGCCTGTGTAACCATCCAAGGTCATCTGTACTGTGGTTATGCCCTGCGTGGGCTTAACGAAACTGCTGTAAAATTCAGTAAGGGCAAAACTGTTCCAGTAATTGGCGCCGTTGGGATTGCCATTCCAGTAATAGTCTCCGCCAGCATTGCCAAAACTGGTGCCATCAGCTGATCCCTGGGCACTGAGTTTGGTAGTTGGTATGGTAAGTGGGCGGCTTGGAACATATTGTGGTAACACACTATCCACCACATTAAGCGGTGCACGACTGCCCGACTGTGCATCAACGAATACCGGTTCTAAAAGATTTCCACTGGCTCTAGTGATACTATAATAAGCAGGTTGGGCCAGTAATTCCAATAACTGACTGGATAGTAAAGTAACTTTGGCACGGCCAGTTGCGGCATTAAGGATCACCAAGGGTTCTTCTAACAACACAGTAGTTCCTTCAGTGTTGATTACACGGAATACAAAACTGCTGCCAGTGATGTTGACGGGTTTTTCATTTTGATTGATAAACTCAAACAACAACACATTGTCGATGCCTTTGTTTATGGTTAGGACTTTTGCGTACACGGGATTATACCTGTAAGTGAATGTAGAACCAGCACCGGTATCTATGCTCAGGACCTGGGTTATTTGTTGATATAGATATAGGGTAGTTGAGTACATACATACTATTTAGCGACAGTGTCATCCGGTGACTCATTCATTTGGGTTGGATTCATTTTTGGTAAATATCTCGTGATCAATTTATTATATAATATTTATGGGTAACGATATCTTTACCAAACTCGCTGACAAGTACCCTTTCATCTCCCTCTGCGTCTACGCCACCACAGAATACGTAGGAATCATACAAAATCAAGATGAAATTGTGACTACAATTTACGATTTTGGTAGCATACTGGATCTTGAAGATAAACGGCGTTTTTTAGAATTGGCAAACATTTGGTGGTGGGAAAGCAACAGGAGTATACCCATCAACATATTCCTTAAAACAGAATGGGATCAGTTCAGACCCACCTTACGCACTTTTATCAACAAAGATTTAGCTGTACTACATGGGCCTGTTTGTAGTTTACTTGAAATGGCCCGTAAAAAATCCAAGCGTAAATCGATCACGCTGGTACGACGTCTTGACTGAGCAAGTTAATGTGTAATGCTACTAGTGCCGCATAGCCAATAGCATGGGCTTTTTTAAAAACAAATCCTCGAGAATCATCACCATCCCAAACTGATTCAAATACTTCTGTCCAGGGCTTGTTTTGTAAGTGAGCTTTGCCAGGACGAATAATACTAATAAATGCAGCCATTCTAGGTATCGAGTCTGGTCTCATAGTGTTTAATAACTCTGTGTAATTGCCCACATGCACCAGTTGCTGTGCCCAATCCGTATCCGTCCAAAGACGTTGCCAATCTGGAGATTGATCTAACATGGCTTGATAATGTTCTGGACTCTTGATCAGTTGATACACTGTCATGTTTAATAGATCTATTTTAAAGTATCCACGTGTTTCTGCTGTTTCATAATCTATAGCAGCACACTGGTTGATAGGATTGTACGGTATGTCTGTGACATACACACCCGAGTTGTGTCGGCGTATCTGTCCCTGGTGCACTTGATGTGCTGGTGTGGCCTTGATAAGTTTTAAAACTTGTTCTCTGTCAGCAAAGTCTAAATCAATATCTGCGCTCATTACCAACCGGCCTTTTGTAATATATCTCTAGCATACTCTTGATCTGCTGGATAGTCCCGAAATTTTTTCTGCCATATGTCCGCATCAATGTAGGGCCATATCATGGCCACCTGTGTGGCATCTAGTTCACCTAGGAATTTTTGACCCGAATCACTGTTGTAGATTACCCAAGGGCTCACTCGTCCAGTTGTGACAGCATACACCATGCTGTTGGTATTGCCATAACGGAGACAATGTTCAGGTGGATTGCCAGTCTTCTCATTCCAGTCTAGTCCAAACTCCATGGCACGAGCCAGGGCATCATTGACATTTTCTACTTGTAAATAACCTATTAGATATTCAGTGTATACGGTGTCGCGACACCAATGATCAATCTTTTTATTTTGTTTGAGCACCCATTCCACAAATCTTGCTGGATTGACTGCACGAATATCTACACAGTAGCGGCCAAACTTTACAAAGGCACGGTAATAGGCGCTTTCACAAAAGTCATCAAATGTTTTGAGACGTGCTGAACCTTGTGTGAGTTCATAGAACTTGAGATAGGCCTGGAATCCCAATCTGACTCCAGCTTCGTTTTGTTCTTGCCTACGGCGACGTGGCTCGCAACTGTGTACAGCCAGGCTTGCTTCTTTCACAAAGTCTTTTTTACAGTACTGACAAGTGTTCATTCGCCCTGCGGTTGGAAGTGTCTGGTTAGGTTGTTTTGTTCTATATAAGGTTTGATATCTTGTCTGTGCATGACCGAGCCAAACACCGGTGCCAACAAAGCCATTTCAAATGCCGTGATGTCTGGTTGTGGAGCATAGCGCCATCCGCCAAATACGATTGCTTTGTGTTCGGGAAACTGTGCTACCGGTTTCTTTTTAAAAAATCCCATCATTTTGTTTTCTCCTGTCCTAATTCTCGTAAGTATATATCAATTTCTTTCTTGGTAGTTATCTGCGCCAATAACGCTAGTTCATCATCTTTTAAATGTGGAAATAAGTCGGCTAACTGTTTGCGCATACTACCTGCACCGGGTTCTTTCTTTTTGGGTGCAATCCAGTTGTGTCTAAAGTTGCCCAGTCCAGGACTCACTGTGGTGGCCATTAACCACTGTAGTTTTTTATGCTGGGCAGTATTCACAGCAAAGAACTTTTTGTTCAAGCGTTCGTTAGTGGCAATCAAGTAAAACTCCTGTAGGTCTCGACTGCCCGACACTGAACTGCCGTAGCGTATCATCAGGAATGGACTGAACTTTTTGCGTTCTTCATCAGTGAGCTCATCAAAGAATAATCGATTCTTTGAATCAAACTGGGCCATTTCATTGCCAATACTAAGTTTGTCCATCGTCTTTACTCAAATGATATAGTTCTACTACACGATCCAATGCATCTTGTAATGTGATATTGTCTCGAGCTTCTAACCTAATTTTATGCCATAGCTGATCATCTCTTAGCGCATTCAGCATTTCTTGGCGTTCATGTCTGCCGGGATTGTTAGGATCAAAATCCCAACCTATTTCTTTTCTTGTGCCGGGATCTGCACCAAACTCTCTAGCATACACAGTATCGCCATTGCGTTCGTATATGTATTTTACTCCAGGTGTAAGTGTACCCATGTTACCAAGCCTTGTTATAATCTACAATTTCACAGTTACGACTGATGTCTTTGACAAAGTACACACAGTCGGGTCTGTCACCTTCACTAACTGGCACACACAACATCTGTCCGTTTTTTAGTTTAGGAGCATACCAGGCCATCTCTTGATACACATCCACAATTTCAATATCCAAAAAGCTGGGACGGAAACTGGTAAGTGGATTGAACTGGAATGCCTTGAATCCTCTATCATTGATGGCAGTAAGTGGTAACACTTCCAGGTCACCCAGGTCAGGTTCTCCAATCAGGATCTGCCAATCCACAGGCATGCGTATTCTATTGTCGCCAATTCTTAATACCAGGGCAGGAGCATTGAAGCTTTCTAAAAAGATTAGCGGAATGTAATGATAATCTGGATCTTGTGGATTTGAATTGTCCAGAATGGCAAATCTCATATCATCCACTTCTTCAGGAAGATGATCAAGATCGAATGCTGTGTTGTCTAAGGTTAGTATTTGCATAGTTGTATATTACAGTAATTAAAGGTAAAAGTCAAGCCCATTTAGCAGTTTGTTGAACAAGCAGATCAAAAAATTTCTTGTGTGCAGTGGGTGGGTTATGATTGATGATTCTGGTTCCAACGCCATCGGGCATGTCCCAAGGTTGTGTGCCTTGCCAGACTGGGAATCCCGACCAATCAAAATAGAACAACGGGCCTGGAATAAACAAATACGGAATACCAGCACGATCAAGTTCGCGTAGTCCGTCTCGAATGATATAATAGTTGCGTCGATCTTCTATGTCAAAGTTGTGTACATCACGCAGGTATTGTTTCACAGTGTCTTTTGTTGTGCTATCTAAATCGGTATAGCTGTGCTCGATCACGTTGTTGAGTGTGTCACTTATGATGCAGGCCTGTGCGGCATTGACCCATTGTTCACTAGCGGCATGATAATTTCTGTAGTGGATTAGATCCAATCTGATGGGCAAGTTTTGACTGTAGGCCTTGCCCGCGACGTCGATACGGTCACTACTGGTTGCACCCACTATGACATAATCAGCATGATCCTGTATGGCACGTTCTATCTGTAGATGTATGCAGAAGTTGGTGGCTCCAGGTCTGGCTAGACTCACATGTTGCCATCCGCGATGGTCGGCATACTGATCCAGGAAACTGGGTTGGTCAGGCCAGCGAGTGTCTGTACTCATGAAACTGCACCCTAGCGAGTACACCGTTGTCATTTCCATTCCAGTTTTTCTTGGGTGAATGGATAGCTGGCTTCCTTATAAAATGCTTTGCGTTTGGTCAAGTGTCGTTTGGCAAACTTGCAAGTGCTGGTCACGTCCCAGATTTCCACGTGGTCTTTGTCTTCGGCCTTGCGAATACCCCGCCCGATCGATTGGATAACACGGACAAAGGATTTACCCGGTTCAATAAGCACAAGATTGAATATCCTAGGAATATTGATACCAACAGCAGCAATGCCATAGGTAGCAATAATAATCTTACCACTACTGACGCTAATCTCATCGTATTCATCTTGTCTCGCCTTTGCTTTGGTTGCTCCTGATACAAACACTGCCGCTTCGCCCAACAGCGCGGCTAGAGCATGTCCTGCGGCCACACGGTCTACCAAGACTAGTGTATTGCCTGTTGCGTTTACCTGTGCTATCAGGCCAGCCATGGTCTTTAAGCGATCGGGTTCTTCTAACAAGAACTTCAGTTCGCTTTGGTAGTTGGTAAACTCAGCATGGTCTACCAACTGTACCACATTCACATGGCACTGTGCCAACACACCACGATCCTGTAGTTCGCTGGCACTGAGCTGATTGATAACTGGACCAAGACTACACTTTAGTGCTTGAAATTCGTAGGGTTCCTTGGGCACAGTTCCTGTGAGTCCCCAGCGCAATGGCACACGGCTCATGACACCAGTCAACAAGGTTTTCAATGCGTCGGCCTTGGCCATGTGTACTTCGTCAACGATAACACATACTACATCTTCCAGGAACTCTTGTATGGTGACATCGCCCACGCTGTTCTTGGTATTCTTTAATAGCACATTCAGGCTTTGCCAAGTACAGATGGTATGCTGGCGACCAAACTCTTTGCGGTCTCCAAAAAACACACCCACATCCTGTTGCATGTTGATGTAGTCTTTTTCGGTTTGCGTAACCAGACTTTTGTTTGGAACAATAATGATGGTACGCCCATGTGGTGCTACGGCATTACTTAGTGCGGCTGTGATAACAGTCTTACCAGCACCAGTGGCTATTTCCTGTATGCATTGTGGATTGGATAAAAAATTATTGATCACTTCCACTTGGTAGTCACGCATGACCATGGGCTGGCCTTCCATGGGGTGACCTTTGCCCCATGCAATATGACTGAATGTACTTTCTGTTACCTCTTGGAATTCAAATGTAGTGCTATACTCTCTTTGGTCATCCAGTTCAATGTCATAGTTAAACTTTTCTAAAATAGGGATAATCTCGGGCAGTAGGTTTACATAACTGCTACCGCCTAATTGGAAGTAACTGACCTTGCCATCCCATCGGCCTAGTCTAACTGCAGGAAGATATCTGGCGCCTGGAACATCGTATTTGAATGCGTTTACCAAGGCACGGCGAGCATCAAGTTCTAAACCTTCTATCTTGACGTTGACTTCATCACGTATGATTATCGTAGCTGTTCTCATTGTGTTAGTATAGCATACTTAGCACGACAAAGTCAAAAAAACAGGCACCTAAGTGCCTGTTGTAAAATGGACAGTATTGCTACTGTCCAGGAGCTACCGGTTATGCATTGTTCATACATGTTGATGCCGCAAGTGCCTTCCAGTTGGTGCTGGATACCTTGGTCAAGTCTGCAATCTTGAGTGCCATACGCAGGCTCATTTCTCTCAAGCGGTTCTTGTTAGCATCCATGAATGCTAGTATCTCTTCACCTTGTTCGGGTGTGAAATCATAGTCCTGGAACAAGTCGCCTTTACGGAAGATCTGTTTGATACGCAAGAATCTGTCACGTTGCGTGTTCAAGGTAAGATCCAGAAAGTGACAACGACTCTGCAGGGCCGCCAAATGGTCTTGTAGCTTCTTGCTTTTGAGATTCTGGAACTGCAAGTTGGTGATAAAGATACAGGCACCTTTGAAGTCAAAACAGTCAGGAACACCTTCACGTCTTAGCATGGCACTATCGCTATTCCAATAAATCCTACGCTTCTTGCCCGAATCCAGGGCCGCTTTGAGAATATTCAAGCTCAGGTCATCTTGGAAAACGCTGTCACAGTCATCGAATACCAACACATTACATGGATCCGAACTCTTGTACAAGGTACAGTATAACCCAATCGGGGTCATTGCACCCTTGATAATTTCATACTTGATTCTACGTCCAGCCAACTTGTCAAAAAGACCTGACTGTTCTAGTTGTTTTTCTACTCCGTAACTCTTGCCAACTCCAGGAGGCCCAACCACGATCATTGCTCTAACATCGCCAGCAATGGTGGCCTTGGTCATTTGATCCAAGATATCGAAGCGTTCGCCGATACGGGCCATTACTTCGTCGTCAGTTTCCGTCGGAGCGACTGTTTTAACTACGGGCA
>Ga0304730_1001013_pt1 | contig 22392 bp, 19 predicted proteins | sample M_130628_MF_Meta_FD_190474 | JGI IMG/M metagenome (GOLD analysis project Ga0304730, IMG submission 190474) | Freshwater microbial communities from Lake Montjoie, Canada to study carbon cycling - M_130628_MF_MetaG (v2) (version 2) | ecosystem: Environmental > Aquatic > Freshwater > Lake | place...
CGCCGGACTCCGACCCTCGACCGTCGAAAATCAGGAAGTGGACTTCGGAAAGCGGCTGCGGCCCGATTTCCGGCTCGTCGTCAAGCACCCGAACTTCTTCACAGCCACGCTGACGACGCTCCTCGCTCGCTATCCCTGTTACGCGATCGTGCGTAATCCGCTGGCGGCCCTGCTCTCCTGGCACTCGATCCAGGCCCCGGTGAACGACGGTCATCTGCCCTACGGGGAGGCCTTTGATGCCACGTTGAAGTCGGATCTTGCCGCGGAGCCCGAATGTCTCGGTCGGCAACTAATCATCCTCCGGTGGTATTACTCGCATTACGCCTCGCTTCTGCCGCGTGACCACGTGATCCGGTACGAGGACCTCGTGTCGAGTGGCGGCCGAGCGCTTGCCGTCATCGATCCGGATGCGGCGGCGCTCGCTGAGCCGCTGGAGAGCCGCAACACGAGCAAGCTTTATGATGCAGCGCTCGTGCGTCAGCTCTCCGGTCGGCTGCTCGACGACGCTTCAATCTATGGCGACTTCTACAGCCGGTCGGACATCGAAAGCCTTTGCGCCGCCTGGACGCAGCGAGGCTAAGCCACGTCGCTTAGTCTGGACGTCCTCCCCCAGTAGCACAGGTTGGTAACCTGTGCCTGCCTCCCGTAGCACAGGTTTCCAACCTGTGTTCGGCCCGCCTGACTCGGGGTTCCCCACGTAGGTGCAGGTTGGCAACCTGCACCATGATCCCGCGTGGTGCGCCGCTCGGGACTGCCCGTGCCCCTGCGCCGGACGTTCGCGTCGGGCATCCTGCCCGACGCTCTCTGCATGTCCGCGGCGCTTCGCCATCGTGGCTGCGCTTGCTCCCATAGCCCGGCTCCGGGGCACGGGCAGCCCCGAGCTCCCGCCTTCCATGTGGAGCCTCTTGGGACGCCAACTGGACTCCTTCCTGGTGTGAGGCGGTCACCGGGGCGGTGAGGCCCCGAAAAACCCCTTGTTTCATAGGTTTTTTCGTGATCACCAGGCGTGTGAGGCCGATTGGATGGCCCCCGTTCCAGTGATTTGAGCCGAGGACGTTTTTCGGTCCCGGCAAGATTTTTCTGGACTTTTTACCCCTGTTTTCTCCGTGGTTTCTGCGGTTTTGGCCCCAGGCCACGAGTCCGCGGCACGGATTGGCACGGGGTGTGCATGTTCCTTCCTTCGTCGCGACGCCTCGCGAGGCCCTTGGTGGCCTTGAGACGTCGCCTGAAACATGAAGGAGGTGGCCAATGATGGTCGTCGCTTGTGGGATCACGTCCGAAGAAGTGCGTTCGCTGGCAACTCAGGCTCCGGCGGTTCGTGCGGGACGTCTTCCGTCGCTGAAGTGCCTGGTGGTGTCGGGTGACGCCGGCCTCCGTGGCCGCCTGCACACGATGTCGGAACTCGGTGGCTTCACCGGCTGCGAAGTTCCGGCCGACGCCACGGACCTGCGGGCCTCGGTCGACGGCGAGTTCCAACTCGTGATCGTCGACATCTCGCGTCCCCTTGGTGATCGCGTCAACGACTCGATCGAGATCGCCGAGGAGTTCGCCGCTCGTCCGGGGACGCTCCTGGTGGTCTGCGGTTCGCAGGACAGCCTCGACGAAGAGCTCTGGGCCCGTCAGCTCGGCGCGTGGGTGTATCTGCCCGGCGTGTCGCACGGTGACGCCCTGATGAGCCTGTTCGCCGAGGCCCGTCGGGTGTCGGACCGCCGCGGTGTGTTCCAGGTTGCCTGAGGCCGGCCGCGGCCCTCGGGCCGCACGCCGCCCTCGCCTGTGTCGTTCATTCAGTGTCGTTCAAGCAGTCATTCGTTCGATTTCGTTTCGTTTTTAACCAACCCGGTTCGCACGTGTCCTGAAGTGGCCGTGCGGATCCCAAACGTGAAGGAGCAGTCTCATGAGCGCCGTTGTGGATACCTACCGTGATGATGTGAACGCGAGCTATGCGGTCGACTTTGGTCGAGATCGCGAGCCGTCGCAGAAGCGGAGCCGGCACCCCGAGTATCGTCGCTCGGGCGGAGCTCCGACGCGGGTCGGTGGCATGCACAACCGCCGCAGCAAGCGGTGGACCTGGGGCAGCGGCCGCGGCGCCCGAATGCTGAACATGCGGGCCTTCGCCAGCTGCGTGGCCTTCGCCGTGATGAGCCTTTCGACGGTCGTCTTCGGTGTGACGATCGATTACACCCCCGTGGGCAACCCGGGGAACGCCGCCAACGGCGCCACCGGCTGGGGTGCGGTGTCTGACGTCTTCAAGATCTCGAAGTACGAGACGACCAACACCCAGTACACCGAGTTCCTGAACAAGGTGGACGCCGCAGGCACGAACCCCAACGGCGTCTACAACGCCCTGATGAGCTCCGACGTCACCGGCGGCATCATCTTCACCTCCACCGCCTCGGCGGGCTCGAAGTATTCGGTGAAGCCAGGTGCGCCTGCTGGCACCCCGGCCGCCACGTCCTATGGAACCATGCCGGTGCTGTTCACCAGCTGGTTCTCCGCGGCCCGGTTTTCCAACTGGCTGCAAAACGGCCAAGTGACGGGCACCGCCTCGATGGAGACGGGTGCCTACACGCTCAACGGCCAGACCTCGGGTGCGATCCCGGCCCGCAATGCTGGTGCCACGAACTACCTGCCGAGCCGCGACGAGTGGTACAAGGCCGGCTTCTACAACGGTGCGGGCGCCACGTACACCATGTACGCGACCAACACCACCTCGACGCCGACCAACACGATCACCAACGTGACGCTGGCGAACGTGGCGAACTACGGTGCTGCGGCCACCCCGACGATCAGCCCGATCAACGTGGATGCCTACACCAACTCGACCTCGTACTACGGTGCCTTGAGCATGTTCGGCAACGCGACGGAGTACACGGACACCGCCGGCACCGGGGCGAACGCCGGCCGCCCGCAGGTCTTCTCAGGGAGCTGGGCCACCGTCCTGGCGGACGCCGGCCTCTGGAGCAAGACGGGTGCCGCCATCTTCCGCAACTCCAATGTCACCACCTCCCAGATCGGCTTCCGCGTCGCTGCCGCGGTGCCGGAGCCGGCAACGATCGCCCTGGCGAGCGTGGGCATCGGAGCCCTGGCCGGCCTCGACTGGATGAAGCGTCGGAAGAAGAAGGCCCTCGCCCGCATCGCCGGCTGAGCCTCGCCTGACCGACCGCAACTGATACGAGCCCCGGCCCTCGCACCTGCGAGGGCCGGGGTTTTTTCATGCGCGGCATGGGCGAACGCGGCGACCCTCCGCCACCGCAACCTGGGTGCAACCTGGGACTGTCCTGCGGATTGACCCGTCGCGGATGGCGATGTTAGGGTCGATTGCATGTCGGTAACCGACCAATCCTCCGGCTCAGCATCGCTTCCTCCGCCGCGCCCCACCGGGGCCATCGACGATGCCACAGTGATTTCGCGAGGCGAATCAGCCGCTTCGTGGAGTGGCACGGCCACCGGTCCGATCATCCGAGGGCCAGCAGCGACGGGTGAAATAGGGCGGGTGCTCGAGGGCACGATGCTTGGCCCCTATCGGCTCGATCAGTTCATTGGGGGTGGTGGTATGGGCGCGGTCTTCCGTGCACTCGACACCACGCTCGACCGCACCGTGGCGGTGAAGGTGCTCGCCGGACGGCAGGCCGACGACGAGGAGATGCTCAAGCGTTTCCGTAATGAGGCCCAGTCGGCTGCACGACTTGACCACGAGAATATCGGCCGGGTTCACGCGGTCGGGAGCGAGAACGGCTGGCACTTCATCGTCTTCGAGTTCATCGAAGGAACGAACCTGCGTGATGTGATACGGGCGGAGGGGCCGTTCGATCTGGCCCGTACGGTCGACGTTGCCATTCAGGTGGCCGACGCCCTCGAGCATGCGTCGGAGCGGGATGTCGTCCATCGCGACATCAAGCCCTCGAACATCGTGATCACGCCCGCAGGCCGCGCCCGCATCGTCGATATGGGGCTGGCACGACTTCCCCAGGTCGCCGACGACCGAGACCTGACCGTCAGCGGCATGACCCTCGGGACGTTCGACTACATCTCTCCCGAACAGGCCCGCGACCCACGGGCCGCCGATGTCCGCAGCGACCTCTACTCACTCGGCTGCACGATCTTCTTCATGCTCGCCGGCCGACCCCCGTTCGCGGACGGCACGATGGTCCAGAAACTGCTGCAGCATCAGCAAGAGACGCCCCCGGCGCTCGATGACATTCGGCCCGACGTGCCCAGACGATTCGCCGAGATCGTCGCCCGCCTGATGGCCAAGGATCCCCTCGACCGCTATCAGAGGCCGGCCGTGCTGGTCGCCGATCTGGCGGCGTTTGCCGAGGAAGAGGGTCTGCACATCGCCGCGGCCCGGCCCGTCGTCGCCGCGGCCGTGTCGTTCGAGCGGCCTGGTGCTAGTCCTTGGCCATGGCTTGTATCGATCGCCGGCTTGATGATCGTGGTTGCTGCCATGTGGGCCGTGTCGGCGTGGGATCGCCGGGTCACGGTGACATCGCCGATCATGCGGACTGGCGACGAGGGCGCGAGTCTCGTAACAGTCGTGGTCGGCTCGCCTGAGCCCGGTGAGGCCACCTCGCTGGCCGAAGCCGTGCGTCGTGTCGCCGACGGCGGCACCATCGAACTGGCCTACGACGGCGTGCGTCCCGAGGATCCGATCGCGACCGGAGGACGGCATCTCACCCTCCGTCCGGCTCTCGGCAAGCGTCCGGTGGTGGAGTTCACCGGCATGCTATCGTCCGGGCCCGAAGGTCCACGCGCAGCGTGCGACGTGGGGGACGGCACGCTGGTCGTTCGGGGGGTATGCCTGCGGCTTGCGGTCAACACCGAGCAGCGTCCTGCACTGTTCGCGATCCGCTCCGGAAGACTGACGTGCGATGACGTGACGCTTGGCATGCCCGGCGACCCCGCGGCCCCACGGCCCTTGACGAGGAGTGCGGCTGCGTTCGTGACAGTGACGGCCGCGCCAGGAGGCGGGCCGAGTTCGAGCACGATCGTGCTCGACCGCACGCGGGCGGCGGGAGACGCCATCTTTCTTGATGCGGCAGACGCTGGCCCGGGCCGGGTGACGCTCCGCTGGCATGACGGGGCATTCGTGTCGCCGCGGTGGCTCGTCGCCGCCCAAGGGACGCGGACGGAACCGCTCGACATCGACTGCGACCTCGACGGCGTGGCCGTCGCCTGCGCGGCGGGCGTCATCTCGCTCGGCGACTCGGCTGCTCAGCCCGTGCCGGTACAGCTCCGTGTTCGGGCCGCGGACAGCAGGATTGTCGTCGACGCCGGCCGGCCGTTCATCGAGCAGTATGGCAACGCCGACATCGATGTCTATCGGACCGCATGCCAGTGGATCGATCGCCAGAGCCACTACGAAGGCGGCGGCGCTTTTCGCCGCATCGAGGCATCGACCGAGCGGATTGACGAGTCGATTCGAGACGTGGCGCCGCCCCTCTTTCACCAGACGATTCCAGGCCCCCGCCCCGACCCGACCGGCTGGGCGGGCTGGGGTCGCTGATTCAGGCGAAGCGGCGGCGCATCCCCCCTCCGGCCGCTTGACGCTGCCGGAGCATCCTTGTCTAGTGAGGCGACGTGTGAGGGCCGTCCACCGGGGCGCGCCGCGTCATGATCCCTTCGGAGTTCAGCGATGATTCGCGATTTTCGATATTCGTGCCTGGCGGTTCTCGGTCTGGCGGTTGCGGCGGGAGGGCTCTCCCGTGAAGCCTTCGCCATCAAGCAGTTCGCCGACGAGTTCAAGGCCATGTATGTGAAGGATGGCACGCCCCTGGCGGCCGCCGTCGAGGAGGCCAAGTGCAACGTCTGCCATATGGGCGCCAGCAAAAAGGAGCGCAACGCCTACGGCCACGCGCTTGCTGAGCGACTCGACAAGAAGGAAGACGCCAAAAACGTCGAGAAGATCAAAAAAGCGCTCGAGGAGGTCGCGGCCCTGTCGAGCGACCCGTCGAAGCCAGACGCGCCGACCTTCGGCACACTGATCGAGGAAGGCAAACTGCCGGGCGGCGCGGCCAAGTGAGCCACTGCCGGCGAAGCCGGCATTCCCGCTTCCATCCTCTTACGCCGGCTGGGCAGCCTCGAGGAGCAGATCCTCGAGGCTGCCGCAGCCGCGGATGACTTCCGCGACATCGGCTGCGACGAACACCCGCACCTGCTTCACGAGATCGTCGAACTGCTCGTGCGCCAGGCTGCGAACGACGGGCGAGAGATCCTCGAGCTTCCGCCAGCGAAACGGCGTTTCTCCACCGCGTTCAGTCCGCTCGCGGACCTGAAGTCGGAACTCCACCTCCCGCTCGGCCGGTGGAGCGTCGATGAGCAGCGCGTCCGGCTCGATGCCCTGGCCGGTTCGGGAGGAGAGCGATGCGGCGAGCCGTCCGCACACGGCGACAACCTGATCGTACGGCCTTCCCGCGAAGGCGGCGTGCACCTCGGGACGATGCAGGGCGTCGAAACTGGCCACACGCTTGTAGAGCTTCCGCCGTGAGCCGAACAGGCCGTCGACCAATGGCGCCGCGGCGGTGCCGGCTGCTGCGGCTGTGATCCAGGAGACGAACTGATGATCGTCGGTGCGAACCAGGGTCTCGGGAGCCAGAGCAGGCCGCACGATCCAGATCGCCCGCTGCAGCATGGCCGTCGCCGCGCGGACCGCGTGATGCCAGTAGACCTCGCTGAACATGACGTATCTCGCAAACACCATCAGTTCGGCGGCGGTTCGCCCCTTGTCGGCGATCGCAAGCCCCTCGCCCCGCTCGTCGAGGCAAAGATTCGCGAGCAGGCGGGATTGGTCGAAGTTGCGGCCGTAGGGCACGCCCGCGTGCAGGCTGTCGCGGGCGAGATAGTCCATCTTGTCGACGTCGATGGGGCCAGAGAGCAGGGAGTGGAGGATGCGGCCGGCGCGGTCGCGGGCGGAGCCGGTGATCAGTTCAGCGATTCGCGCGGGTGCAACACCCCATTCCGACTCGAGCACCTCGGTGATGCCCCCGCGCGTCAGGATGCCCCCGACCAGCGACTCGTGCCGCGGAATCTCGGGCAGCCCCATGTCCTCGATGGGGTGGCAGTACGGCCAGTGACCAATGTCGTGGACAAGGGCGGCGGCGATGAACGCCGACGCGTCGGCGTCTCCGACAACCTCCGCAAATCGGGGTTCGGCCCGCAGACGTTGCAGGAACTCGAGCGCCAGACGATAGACGCCCAGCGAGTGCTCGAACCGCGAGTGCACGGCACCTGGGTAGACCAGCGTCACGAGGCCGAGCTGCGAGACGCGGGCCAGACGCCGCATCTCGGCCGTCTCGAGTAGCGCTCGCACCCGTGGCGTGAGGGGGGCGGTATCACCGGGCGGAATCCGCACGCCTGAGGCGGTCGAATCGAGGGCCATTAGTTCCGGAATGCTGGGGAACGACATGAGGCGACGGTTCAGAGCGGCGGTAGGCCGACAAGCCACCGCAGGAGTGCCGTGAACATCGCGTAGAGCGAGAAGTGGGCCACGGCGGATCCCCACTCCAGTTCGAAAGCGACCAGGGCCGCGATGGCCCCCGAGACGACGAACATCGGGGCCAGGTAGACCCACTGCCACATCTCGGCTGTCGCCTCAGGCGGCAGCATTCCCTTCACGGCCCAGAGTCCGGCGTAGACGGCGGCGCACGCCAGCGACCTCAGCAGGTACGGCGTTCCAGCGAACGGCTCCAGTTCCCGGTTTCGGACGGCGGTGTAGCCGAGCATGACGCACGGGACCGCGACGAGGAACGCCGCACCGAGCAACAGCCAGGGGGAAAGATCGGCGGGCTTCACCATCAGCCCCGTGCCCCATGCCGCCGCCAGCGCGGCGACCGCCACGGCCCCAACCGCCACGAACCGCATGGCCGCGATCGGTTTTTCCATACGGCGGATCGGTGCCGTGGGGGCACGGCCTGTGCCCGTCGATGTCGTCACCGGCGCCTCGGGCTCGTGGATCACCACGGCCTCGGCCGTCACGGCCGGGATCTTGATGGGCTTCTTGCACTTTGGGCAGGGGCCCGTCCGTCCGGCGAACTGGTCGCTGACGGAGAATCGCGACTTGCAGCTGGGGCAGATGACGGCGATGGCCATGGAAGCGTTCCGGTCGCGGGAAGGGGCGGCGGTGGCGGCAGTGTCAGACGCCCCTCAGGCCGCGTCAAGTCGCAGCGTCGCGGATACACTGCCGTGAACGGGAATGGCCCCGTCAGTCCAGTCCGCGTGGAAGCCCCCCATGGCCGACGATAAAACTCGCGTCCTTCCCGAAAAGGATGCCGCCCCTTCGCCCTCGTCGGAGCCGAAGTTCGTGGACGGCCAGATCGTATTCTTTTGCCCGGAGGGGCACCGGCTCGTCGTGCCAGTGGCGCTGGCCGGCAAGCGAGGCAAGTGCAGCAAGTGCTCGGTTCCACTTCAGATTCCGGAACGTGGCTCCCCAACGGAACCCGTGCCACCCGCGGCCGACGAACCTACGAAAGTCGCGCCACCGACCGAGGCCGTCGCACCGCCCGAACCAGTCGCCGAGGAGGCGGACTGGAACTTTATCTCCGGGATTGGCCAGCCGGCCAACGCCGCATTCACTGAGGGAGCCTGGCAAGCCCCGGTGTCCGTCGTGGGAGATGCGTCGAACCCGATGGCGACGCTCCTCTCACGGCTCTGGGCGGAGCGTGATCATGGCGGCCTTGTCGAACTCCATCTTGTCGGCGGAGCCGTGCTCCTGCCGGAGGAGTTTTCGCCTCGCTGGTCGGGCGGTACTCACGGACTGTTCGCCAGCCAGGCGGCCGATGGGAGCGTCACGCTGACGGCCGTGGCATGGGACACCGTCCAGCGGATCGTCGTGCGGCAGCTCACAGCCGTACCCGACGACATGTTCGACTAGCGTGCGCTTGGCTCCTCCGCTTGGCCGACCGGTCGAGGGCCGCGGAGGATCATTCGATCTCGTCGAGGTCACCCTCGGTGATCATGCTGAATCCCTTGGCGGCCAGAGTCTCCATGCCCATCTCGGTGTTGTCGACCATCAGGGCAACGGCGGGCTGCCCGCGAGGTCTGACCATGATCGGATAAGCCTGGATGATGTTCACTTCCGCCTGCAGCAGCGCGGTGCAGATTCGCAGCAACGGCTGCTGATCGTCGGGAAGCTCGACGCCGAGCAGATCGCTCTCGATGATGGCGAGGCCCGCCCGTTCGAGGATCTCCCGGCCCTGCTCCGGATGGCTCAGCAGAAACCGGACGAACGCGCATTCGCCGGAGTCGTTGATGGAGAGGGCCACGATTCGCACCCGCGAGCCCTCAAACCGCCGCACAACTTCGAGCAGTTGGCCAACCCGGTTCTCGAGGAACACGGTGAACTGTCGGAGCGTCGGCCAGTTGCGGCCTCGCGCCGTGGCAAAACCGATCCCCGCTCCCTCTCCCGCGTCGCCATGGCTCACGCTGTTGCCTCCGCTCAGTGATGACCGGCCGCCCACAGGGGGGAATGTCCGCTTTGCGGCGCCGCCGGACGGCAGGATAGAGTCTGGCCCATGGTGCGGTCAACGAACGACCGGCGCGACCCTTGGGTCATGGAGGCGGCAATGGCGGCGGTGCATGAGATGGAAATTCGTGTTCGCTACCAGGAAACCGATGGTCAGCGGAGGGTGCACCACGCAAACTTCCTCACCTATTTCGAGATGGGCCGGACCGAGATGCTGCGGGCCCACGGCCACACCTACCGGCAGTTCGAGGATGCCGGCCTGTTCATGGTGGTGTCGGAGGCGAAAGTCTCCTACCGGGCTCCGGCCGACTACGATGACCTGCTCCTCCTTCGGACCCGGGTCGAGAAGATCGGGGCAGCCCACGTCAAACACGCCTATGAGGTGATCCGCGGCACGCACATCCTCGTGACCGGCGAGACAACCGTGGTCTGCGTCGACCGGGAGGGCAGGGTCCAGCGGCTCCCGGAATGGATGCTCGGCTGACGGCTGGAGCCGTGGCTTCGGCTTCCGGCGTGCTCGATCGCGGAATCGTGGCATCCGTTGGCCGGCCTGTGCTAGCCTGCTCCGATTCTCCCGGGGATGCCGGTCGGCAGGGGTTCGACCGTGCTGACGTCTGCTTGTCAGGAACGACGGAATGACCAAGGTGGGTCAGATCACGGTGGGATCGCTGCTGCAGCGTCTCTCAGGGGCCGGTCGGCAGCGGACCGCGCCGGTGCCGATCGATGGCGGCGCGCCGCAGGGGCTCGAGCCGCTTACCGAACGGCTCTCGCGGAACAAGGTCACCCGCGTGGCGCTCTCGTTCCTCGACGCCAACGCAGGGATGCACCTCAAGGACCTGCTCCTCGATGAGACGACCGACGATCGGCGGGCGACGATCGACGGCCACACCGTCTGGAACTTCGGATCGGACAGCTTTCTCGGCTTCGATCGGCATCCACGGATCCATCGGGCGATCCGCGAAGCGCTGCCCGAATGGGGCGCCCACAACGGCGCGTCGCGGGCCTTCTCCAGTCCGGTGCTCGTGGATGAGGCCGAGGAGAAGCTGGCCGCGTGGCTCGGCGTGCCCGACACCTTCATCTACCCAAGCGTCACGCTGACCAACGTCGGCCTGCTGCCGGCGATCACTCAGCCCGGCGACCTGCTCGTTGTCGACCGCGAGTCGCACGACAGCGTCCATCAGGGGGCGAAACTCGCCGCCGCCGCCGGAGCCCGCATCGTGGAACTCGCCGCGCCCGATCCGCAGATGCTCAAGCGGGTGGTTTCCCAGGCCGGCAGCCACTCGGGCCTCGTGCTCGCGATCGATGGGGTGTACAGCATGTCGGGCCGCACGCCGCCGCTTGCCGAACTCGATGCCACCATTCGCGGTCTGGGCGGGATCATGTACGTCGATGACGCGCACGGCACGGGCGTCGTCGGCCCCCATGGTCGTGGGGCGGCGGCCGAGGCGCTCGGCACGCTCGACAACGTGCTCATGGTCGGATCACTGTCGAAGGCCTTCTCCTGCCTTGGCGGCTTCGTCACCTGCACGCCTGAGTTGAAGACGATCCTCAAGATCCGCTCGAGCACGTTCATCTTCGGCGGTCCCGTGCCGCCGCCGTATCTGGCGGGAATTAGCGCCGCCTGCGACATCATCATGTCGCCTGAATACGACGTGATCCTGGCGGCGCTCCACGAGCGGATCCGACGGTTCACCACGGGCCTCGACGCGCTCGGCATCGAGCATCACGGCGGCGACTCCGCGATCATCTCGCTGGTCGTCGGTGACATGGAGAAGACATTCGCCGCCGGCCGGCAACTCTTCGACCGCGGCTACTACGCTCAGTCGGCCACCTACCCCGCGGTGCCGATCCACGGCGGCCTCCTCCGCGTGCAGATCAACGCCATCCACCCGCTGGAGGCCATCGACGGGCTCTTGAACGCCGTGGAAGACGTCTGGCAGCAGTCCCGGCTACCGCGGCGGCGAAAGGCCATGGCGGCGCCCTGAGTCATACGGGCCGAGGCCTTCACGAGGCTCGGGGCTGCCCGCGCGCGTCGCCGGACGCTCGCTGCGGGCATCCTGCCCTTCGCTCGCTCGATGCTGACTTCGCTTCGCCATCCATGGCTGCGCTCGTCAGCAACGCCGGCTCCCGGGCACGGGCAGCCCCTCGCTGCATCCCGTAGCACAGGTTTTCAACCTGTGTGTCTTCCCGGTTCGCATTGGGAACGGGTGTGCTTCCGGAAGGGGGAGCAGCCGGATCGGAGGCACGCGCAGAAGCCGGTGCGACTTGTGCCCCGCGGCCGTCGCGCCGGAGCGTTTGAGCAGAGAACTCACAAGTCCCGCCGGCGCCGAGCATGTCGCCGGCCGGCTGCGGTGCCGAGACGACGCGCGAGGTTCACGTGCGTCCGTATCAGTCGTCGTTCGGCTCCTCGAGTCGCGGCTGGCGGCGGAGGAATGCATCGCGGATCCGTGGCGGGAGGGATCGCGCGGCTCGGGCCGCGAGCGCCGTGCGCCTGGGAAACCACACCTCAGGCCGTCCGCGTTCGATGCCGCGGAGGATGCGGACCGCGGCCTCGGCAGCTGGGATGACGCCACCGGCGGCCCGCTCGGCGTCGGTGATCATCGGCGTGTCGATCACGCCCGGCAGGGCGGTCGTCACCCGCACGCCCTCGGCTGCCGCGTCGAGCCGTAGGCTCTCGAGGAGCGCCACCACCGCGGCCTTGCTCGCGCAGTACGCCCCATTGCCCGGCAGCCCGACGACGCCCGCGATGCTGGCGATCCCGCAGAACCAGCCCCGACGCCGGTCGAGCATCCCAGGCAACACGGCGGCCGCGAGATGAATGCAGCCCTTCACGTTGACGTCGATCACCTCCGCGGCGATCGCGGCATCGAGCGGCCACGACGTCCGGTGGATCCCGGCCGAGGCTACAGCCACCTCGCACACCCCAAGCCGTCGCTCGAGGGCGGCGATCGCCGCGGTCAGCGCAGCGGCGTCCACGACGTTACAGACCGCCTCCTCCGCCACGCCTCCCAGTTTCCGGATGGCCGCCGCGGCCGCAGCGAGCGGCTCGGGGCGGCGGGCGATCAGGCCGACGCGTGCCCCCGCGGTGCCGAGGGCTTCCGCCATGGCCCGCCCGATGCCGCTTGACCCGCCCGACACGATCACCGATTTGCCGCGCCAGAAGGTTTCCGAAATCATGCTCGCGGGCTCGCCGAAGGTGTCGAGCCATCTGACGGAGTCGGCGATGGAAATGCAACCGGGCGTGGAGCGGGTGCTGGTGCCTGTGCACGGCCACGTGGTCGCCGCCGATGTGCACCTTCTCGATGACCCGCGCCCCCCCGTGGTCTTCCTGCACGGCATCCTGACGACGGTGGCGGTTGCACCCCAGCTCTTCGCGGATCCCGAAGCCGAGTCGTGGATCGCCCTCAGCCTGCCGGGGCACCACCCCGGCTGCCTCGCCGCCGGCACTCGGCCAGAGGCGATCGACGCTGACCTGGTTGCCGATCTCGCGGAGGCGGCGCTCACCGCTGTGGTGGGAACGCGACCAGTGATCGCGGTCGGCTGGTCAACCGGAGGCTTTGCCGCCCTCGCGCTTGCCACGCGGCACCCGCAACGCGTTGCGGCGGTGGCGAGCCTCGCGGGTTTCGCGAGGGGATCCCGCGTCACCGGTTCGATCGCGTGGCTGGCATGGCTGGCCCAGGGAGCGGTCGGGGCGGCGGCGTTGCGGAGCGGGCTCTGGGCAGGTGGCCGGCTTCCGTGGCTGCATCATGCGATCGTGCGGTCGTGCGCCGCCGATCGCCGGGCGGCACTCACGGTTCCGAACGATCGGCTCAGCTGCCTGCACGGCGAGTTTGCCAACCACGATCCGGCGGACCTGACGGTGATGCTTGCCGCTCTCGCCGCGCTCGACATTGACGAGCGGCTCGGCGACATTCGCTGTCCCGCATGGATCGCCGCCGGCGGCTGTGATCCGTTGGTGCCACTCGCCGAGGCTCGGAACCTAGCCGTCGGCATTCGGGGTGCGAGGCTCACGGTGTATGACACTGGCGGACATCTCTTTTTCTGCGAGTGGCCGACTGTCCGCGATGATTTCGCCTCCTGGCGGGCGGCCGTGACCGGCGGTTGACGCACGATTCTGGTGGCGACGGCTACATTGACGACCGTGCCGTCTGCCGCGGCTCATCAACTCCGATACCGTCATGATCAGGGCATCCACCCCCGACATTCTCGATGCCTGCGTGATCGGTGCTGGAGGCAGCGGCCTCGCCGCGGTCAAGGCCCTCCACGACCGCGGCCTCGCCTTCGACTGCTTCGAGCGCGGGTCCGCGGTCGGCGGGCTCTGGCGCTACGACAACGACAACGGCATGTCGGCGATCTACAGGTCGCTGCAGATCAACACCTCGCGAGACATGACATCGTTCGCCGATTTTCCGATGCCGGCGGACTACCCCGACTTTCCTCGCCACGAGCAGATTTGCGACTATCTCGAGCGCTACGTCGATCGCTTCGGCTTCCGCGAGCGAATCCAGTTTCGCACGTCCGTCGAGCGGGTCGAGCCCGAGCCCGGTGGCACGTTCGCCGTCACGTTCTGCAGCGGCGACGGCGTTGAAGAGACGCGCCGCTACCGTCATGTGCTCGTCGCCAGCGGCCACCACTGGCTGCCTCGCATGCCGGAGTTTCGTGGTTCGTTTTCAGGACGGATCCTCCACTCGCACGACTACCGCGTGCCCGAGGCCTTCGCGGGCAAACGCGTGCTCGTCGTGGGAATGGGCAACTCCGGCTGCGACATCGCCTGCGACCTCGCGCGGGTCGCCGATCGCACGGCCCTCTCGACCCGCCGCGGCGCCCACGTGATCCCGAAGTATCTCTTCGGTGTGCCGCTCGACACGGTCTGTCCCGAGTTCCTCTGGCGGTTCGCTCCGATGTGGCTCTTTCGGCGGGCCTTTCAGACGGTGGTCTGGATGAACCGCGGAACGCTGGCGCTGTATGGCCTGCCACGGCCGGGCCACGCCGTGCTCCAGGAACACCCCACGATTTCCAGCGACCTGCCCAGCCTCGTCCGCGAGCAGCGGGTGATCATGAAGCCCGACATCGACCACCTCGATGGCGGGGCGGTGGTGTTCACCGACGCGAGCCGCGAGCCCTTCGACGCGATCGTGCTCGCGACCGGCTATCAGATCTCGTTTCCGTTCCTCGATCGCGAGGTGTTCGCGGCCGCCGACAACCGGGTGCGTCTGTACCGCCACGTCGTTCATCCGGAGGTTCCCGGGCTGTTCTTCATCGGCCTCATCCAGCCCTGGGGGGCGATCTTCCCGCTCGCCGAGGTGCAGGGGGCATGGGTGGGAGACCTGATCGAGGGCCGCTGCACGCTTCCCGACCACGACGCGATGCTTCGGGCGATCGACGACGACGTTGCCGCGATCCGCCGCCGCTACGTGTCGTCGCCACGGCACACCATCCAGGTCGACTTTCACGCCTACCGCGCCCTCCTTCGCCGGGAACGGCAAAGTGGCAGGCGGCACGCCGCCAGCGCATGAATGCCGACGCGGCGGACGTCCCGGCACGGATCGCGATCACGGGGAGCAGTGGCCTCTACGGCCGGTCGCTGATCGTCGAGATCCGCCGCCGGCTGCCGAGGGCACGGATTCTCGGCATCGACCTCCGCCCGGCCGACGTCGATCCCCCCGACGACTTTCACCAGGGCGACATCGCCAACCCGCGGCAGGCCGAGGCGGTCGGTCTCTTCGGGCCCGACACGATCGTGCACCTCGCCTACGCGGTGCAGCCCGGCCGCGATGCCGCCGCCCTACGAATCACGAACGTGGACGGCACCCAGGCGGTGCTCGACGTAGCGGCGGCCGTGCAGCCGCGGCGGCTGCTCGTCGCCAGCAGCGGCACCGTCTACGGCGCCTGGCCCGATAACCCCCGGGTCTGCGACGAGACGACGCCCATGCGACCGCTGCCCGGCTACTACTACTCCGCGCACAAGGGAATCGTCGAACGGATGGTACGCGAGTTCGCGGAGGCCAGCCCCAGGGTCGCGGTGAGTTGGACGCGGCCGGCGATCGTCGTCGGCCGGGGTGTGCACAATTTCCTCGCCGACTATTTTCTCGGCGTCCCTTTCCTCTGCCTGCCCGATGGTCGCGACACGCCGCTCCAGTTCCTCCACCGCGACGACCTCGCCCGCGCCACGCTCGCGATCCTGCTCGCATCGGCCCGTGGCCCGTTCAACGTGGCGCCGGATGACGCGATGACGCACCGGGAGATCGCCCGGGCCTTGGGTGTGCCCGCCGTGCCGATGCCCTATGCAGTCATGGCCGGGATCGGTCGCCTCTGGTGGGCGCTGCGGCTTCCGTGGCTGGCCACGCCCCCAGGCCTCGTCGGCTACGTCCGCCATCCGTGGGTGATGACATCGCCGCGGCTTCGCGACGAACTTGGCTTCGTCTTCGACTACACGTCGGCTGCCGCGTTTGCGGAGTTGGTGGCCGGTGACGACCAGCGGGCCGGGTAGCCGTTCTCCGCGAGCACCTCGCCGAGTTCGGTGGCGATCCGGCGGCGGAGCCGGTTGTCGAGCGGCAGGTCGTTGCGGCGGTAGCCGCGCTCGCCCTCGAGGTGTTCCCGCCAGCGGGGCTCGGCCTCCTCGCGGCCTGGCCACCTGAAGTGGTCGTAGATTCCACGGAGGACGGCGATCGGATCCTCCACGAGGTCTTCGTACCTCGCTTGGTAACGATGGGCTGGCGGGATCGTCTCCCACGTGGCCGTGAGCCGCCGCTGCATCCGCAGGATCGAGGCGAACACGCGGTCTTCGAGAGCGGCGCTCTGCGGCCGCTGCACACCGTGGTCCTCGGCGATCCGCCGCCAGAAGTGGAGGCAGGACGGCACCAGCTCGTGCGGATCGCGGACGATGTGGATGAAGTCGGCCATGGGAAACACCTCGCGGATCAGCGGCACCCGATAGGTATGGAGCGGATTTTTGAGGACGAGGCGGCCAGGATGCTCGAACTGGACCGCCCGCAGGAATCCAGTCCAGAAGGCGATCCAGCGACCGCGGGCTGCGGCCGGCAGCGACTCGAGCGTCTCGTAGTCGGGATCGGGCGGCGGATCGTTGGGAAACGCGACAGCCCACCAGGGGCTCGGCAGGCCGAGGTTGCAGAGCGCGAGTTCGTCTTCCTGGGGCCGCGCGAATCCCAATCGCATCGCGTCCATCGGCCTGTGGTCGGGAAGCAGAAAGCCGAGCCGCTCGATCGCGAACTGCTCGGAGAGCACGAGGTGGCTCGGCGCGGCGCATTGGATCGTGCTCGGCGCGACGAGCCGCGGATCGCGGGCGAGCAGTTCGTGGAGAAGCGTGGTGCCGCTTCGCCAGTGGCCGAGGATCACGATCGGGTCGTGCTCGATCCGGGCAGCTCGCACGCCCCGACCCCAGAAGACCTCTTGGAGTGCCGCGAGCAGTTCACTGCCAAGACTCGCCGCCGTGATGCCGAGGGCGCGGGGGATCCGCGACGGCGACACGCGAAACCCGTGCCGCGCGAGCACGCAGACCCAGGACCGAAAGCGGATCCCGGTCCACATCGAAAGCGTGAAGCCGGGGCGGTGCCTCATGGCCCCCGCACCTCGATCTCAATCCGTCCGCTGCCCGGTAGCGACTCCACGCACCGCGGGCTGATGAGCCGCGAGGGCGTGAAGAAACCGCCGGGACCGTCGCGGTCGAGCAGGTGCTCCACAGCGAGCACCAAGCCGACGCCGGGGCAAAGCACGACCCCCGTGGCCCGGGCGTCGGCGTCACGCCGCCGGGAGGCCTCGAACACCTCGATCTCGCCGGTGATGTCAACGTAGTCGGTCCCGGCCGCAAGGCAGGCATCGACCATCGGGTCGCTCGTGGCGGAGAAAGGTCCTGCGCAGTGGGCGACGACGCCACAGCCGGCGACGGCCTCGCGGACCGTCTGCGGGTCGCGGAGATCGAAGACGCGGCTGGGCAGGCCATGGCGGGCGGCGAGCGCCTCGACTGCCGGGCTCCGGCCGGCGAGGATCGGCCGCAGGCCTCGGGCGACCGCACGATCGGTCACGAGCCGGCCGGTGTAGCCGGTCGCACCGTAGATCATCCACGTTCGACGTGCGCTGGGCATCGGCCTCGTTGTCTCCAATGGGCCGTGGCTAGCGGGGCTCCTCGCTCACGATGCGGCCGTCGATCACGACGGCGGTGCAGTGCGAGGTGTATTCGAAGGGGTCGCCGTCGAACACCGCCACGTCGCCGTCGAGGCCCGGCCGTAGGCTTCCCACGCGGTCGGCCACGCCGAGGATCGCCGCCGCGTCGCTGGTGATCGTCGCCAGAGCCTGCTCCGTCGTCAGGCCGTTCGCAGCCGCAATCGCCGCCTCGAAGAGGGCCACCCTCGTCTTGGGCACGTAGCCCTCGAAGCCGCTCTGCATGGCCACGGAAATCCCCTTGGCGTGCAGCGTGGCGGGAGTCTCGAAGCTGATGTTCTCCGTCTCGCCGGTGCCGCCTCGCCGCATCGAGGGGTGGATGATCACGGGCACGCCGGCCGCCTTGATGCTGTCGGCTGCGAGGTAGGCCTCGGCGGCCGAGTCGAGGACGATCTTGATGCCAAACTCCTTCGCGATCCGCAGGGCGGCGTCGATGTCGGTGGCGCGGTTGACCGTGACGAGCAGCGGCAACTTGCCGCGGAGCACGTCGGCGAAGATTTCGCGGCGAAGGTCGCGATCCGGCCGCTTCTCGGGGTCGCCGAGGTCGAGTTTCCGCAGGTAGTCCTGCGTCTTCACAAACTCGCCGCGGAGCATGGCCACCGCCTTACTCCGCGTGCCGGGCGACTTCTTCTCGTCGCCGGGCCGGGCGTCGTCGCCGAGCGTCACCGCGACCATCGCCGCAGGCACGATCACGGCATCGTCCACCGTCTCGCCCACGGTCTTCACCACCATCGTCTGCCCTGAGACGAGCGCGCCTGGCGCGTGCCCGGTGTGGATCGTGGTGATGCCGAAGCCCCGCACCCATTCGATGAGCCGTTCCCGCGGGTTGTAGGAATCGATCGCCCGCAGTTCCGGCTGAATGGGCTCGCCCTTGTCGAGTTGGTCCTGATCCTGGTCCTGATTGAGATAGCCCGTCAGGCCAACCGCGGTGTGGGCGTCGATCAGCCCCGGCGTGACGACCTTCCCCCGCACCACGCGAGCGGCCGGCGGCACGGGGATGTCGAGGGCCGAACCGACGAGCGTGATCTTCCCGCCGTCGATCACGACCACGCCCTTTTCGATCGGCGGACCAGCCATCGTGTGGACGACATCGCCGTAGACCGCCACGAGCGGCGGAGCCTCGGCGGCGGGCACCCGGACGTCCGCAGTCACCGCGATGGCGATCAGGGCGAACCAGAGAATGGGTCGGTACGGTCGCATCACTTCGTCTCCGAAAGCCGTTCGTCGGTGCAGCAGGCGTGGGCCTTCTGGTCGCGGCCGGCCCCGTAGCCCCCCACGGCGAAGAGGCGGTCCTCGGGGTCGTCGCGGTCGAAGACCTTCTCCCCCTCGACCCAGGTCTCGAGCACCTTGGTGCGCACGGAGAGCGGATCGCCCGAGAGCACGACCAGGTCGGCATCCTTCCCGACGGCGAGCGAGCCGATCCGCGCATCGAGTTCCAGCATCTTCGCACCGGCCAGCGTGAGGGCCTCGAGGGCCTTCTCCCGGCTCATGCCAGCGCGCACCGCCAGCCCGGCAGTCCGCAGAAAAAGCCGCGAGTCGGTGACGGGGTCGTCGGTGTGGATCGCGACCGGCGCTCCCGCCTTCTCGAGCATCGCTCCCGTGGCCAGCGACAGATCCATCGCCTCGATCTTACCGCCCGGGCTGTCCACCACGATCACCGAACATGGGGCCTGGGCCTTCGCGAGTTGGTCGGCCACCTTCCACGCCTCGCTGACGTGATGGAGCACCACCTTGAAGCCAAACTCGTCCCGGAGCCGCAGCACCGTCATGATGTCGTCCGCGCGGTGGCAGTGATGGTGAACCACCACGCGGCCGTCGAGCACGTCGAGCAGGCCCTCCATCTCCAGGTCGCGGTCCGGCAGTTTCGCCGCGTCGCCTTTCGCCTCGGCCACCTTGCGGCGGTAGTCGTGCGCCTTGAGAAACTTCTGTCGCACCAGCGCCGCCGACTTCGACCGCGTTCCGGGGAACGGCGCGTCCTTTTGTGAGTTGGTGCCGTTGGCCATCTTCATCCCGCCGAGCGGCTTGCCGGCCGCGTCACGGATCGACACGTCGTCGATCGTCGAGGCCTTTCGGAGCTTTGCGTAGATCGTCTGCCCGGAGAGAAGGTGCCCCGAGCCAGGCATGATGTTGAGCGTGGTGAGGCCGCCGGCCCGGGCCTTGCGGAACCCCGAGTCGCGGACATTGATCGAATCGAGAATGCGGACATCGGGCTGGATCGGGCCACTTGCATCGCCCCCCCAGCCGCCTCCCACGTGGCTGTGGGTATCGACGAGGCCGGGCATGATCACTCTGCCGGTGCAGTCGATCGTCTCTGCGTTTGGCGGAATCGGCGTCGTGGCCGTCGGGCCGATCGCGGCAATCGTGCCGCCGGCGACGATGACCGTGCCGGGGGCGATCGGTGGACCGGAGATCGGCAGCAACTCCGCGTTCGTGAAGGCGACCGGTCGTTCTTGGGCGATGGCGTTCGGGCCGCCGCCGAGGCAGGCCGCGAGCAGGCAGAGACGAGTGCAGGTGGTTTTGATCATGGGGGCTGAGTCTACCAACGTGGCGTGCTCACCGACCCTCCCAGTTGAAAGCCGACCGGCCATAAGGCCGCGGGCTTGTGGTGGGGCGCCGCGAGGGGCTGCCCGTGCCCCGTCGCCGGACGCTCGCTGCGGCCTTCGTGGCCTTCGCTCACTCGATGCTGACTTCGCTCCGCCATCCATGGCTGCGCTCGTCAGCAACGCCGGCTCCCGGGGCACGGGCAGCCCCTCGCTCCGTCAACGCGTCTCGTAATTTGGCTCCTCGCTCCTTCCACGCTTCTCGTAGCACAGGTTGGCAACCTGTGCCTGTCCTCGTCGCGATCAGCGATCGAGCGTGAGCCTGAGAAAGTGCGTGGCGCAGCTGATGCAGGGGTCGTAGTCGCGGATCACCCGTTCGCAGGCCAGCGTGGCGGCCGCGTCGTCAAGACCGAGCACGCCCGGCAGCATCGTCTTCAGGTCGGCCTCGATCATCCCCTGATTCTGTGACGTCGGTGGCACGATCGCGGCGCCGGTGATCAGCCCGTCGGCTCCGATCTCATAGCGATGCCAGAGCAGGCCCCGAGGTGCCTCCGTCGCATGGCAGGCCGCTCCGGCCCGCGGCACGTACTCGATCCGGCACGGCGAGATGTCGGCCATCGCATCCCGCGCGATCGTGAGAGCTTCCTCACAGGCGGCCACGATCTCGATCGCTCGCGCCACAATGCTCTGCGATGAAATGCGGAGCGGGAAATCGAGGCCGCTCGTTTCCGCAGCCAACCGTGCCGCCGGCGGTAGTCGGTCGCGGCAGAGGTTCACCCGCGCGAGCGGGCCTACGAGATACGGTTTCTCGTCCGGCAGCATCACGCTCTGCAGTGCCGTGCTCCATGGCACCTGCCGCTCGGAGAAATGCCGATCGTAGTCGGCCGCGTCGATGTCGAGGCCACTCGTCGAGACGATTCGCCCCTCGTCCACCGGATAGCCCACGGCGGGCCGCAGGCAGACGCCGTCATAGTCACGAGGCACGCCCTGAAAATCGCACCGGCTCACCTCCGCGACCAGATCGATGGCGGCGACGAGCGCCCATTCGAGGTCGGCCACGAGCCCGCGGAGGTCGGCCGCCGCCGGGGCGCGATAGAAGCCGCCGACCGTGACGTTGACCGGGTGGACGGCGCGACCTCCCACCACCTCCATGATCCGGCTGCCGATCGCCTTCAGCCGGAGGCCACGGTTCACGAGTTCGGGATGCGTGGCCGCCAGGGCGAAACCGCTCTCCACACCCAAAAAGTCGGGCAGATGCAGGAGGTGCACGTGAAGGGCGTGGCTCTGGATCCATTCGCCGCAGTAGAGGAGCCGACGCAGTCGGCGGATGTCGGATGTGACGGTGATGCCAAGGGCTTTCTCCAGCGCCTCGCACGCCGTCAGTTGATACGCCACGGGGCAGATGCCGCAGATCCGGGCCACGATGTCGGGCACCTCGCGGATCTCGCGGCCGCGGATGAGTTTCTCGAAGAACCGGGGCGGCTCGTAGATCGAGAACTCGGCGATCTCGACCGCTCCGTCCACAACGCGGACCCGGAGCGAGCCCTCCCCTTCAACGCGGGCCAGCGACTTCACATGAAACCGTCGAACCTCTGTCATTCGCCTGCCTCCAGGCGGTCGCCCTCCGCGCGGAATGCCGGGGCCGCCGCGTTGAACGACCGCACGAGCCGCACGAGTGACTCCCGCGGCGTGCCCCGCCGCTCGTACAAACCCGTCAGGCTCACCAGATTCGGCGACTCGCTCGGACCGAAGCAGCCGAAGCACTCGCGGTCGTGAGCCGGGCAGAGCGCCCCGCAGCCGGCCTGGGTGACGGGGCCGAGGCAGGGAATCCCCTTCGCCACGGCCACGCAGACGATCCCGCGGGACTTGCACTCCATGCACACCGAGTGGCCCGGCACGTGAGGCTTGCGGCCGAGGAGCACGGCGGTAAGCAGGTCGAGGAGTTGCCCGCGGTCGATCGGGCAGCCGCGAAGCTCGAAATCGATCGGCACGTGGTCGGCGATCGCCGTGCTGGTGGCGAGCGCGGCGATGGTTTCGGGCGTCGCGTAGACGGCCGCCAGAAAGTCGTCGATCCGCCCCCAGTTTCGCAGGGCCTGGATGCCGCCTGCTGTGGCGCACGCACCGATCGTGACGAGAAACCGGCACTGGCGGCGGATCTCCCGAATCCGCTCCACGTCATCGCCCGTCGTGATCGACCCCTCCACGAGCCCCACGTCG
>Ga0304730_1001016_pt1 | contig 22363 bp, 22 predicted proteins | sample M_130628_MF_Meta_FD_190474 | JGI IMG/M metagenome (GOLD analysis project Ga0304730, IMG submission 190474) | Freshwater microbial communities from Lake Montjoie, Canada to study carbon cycling - M_130628_MF_MetaG (v2) (version 2) | ecosystem: Environmental > Aquatic > Freshwater > Lake | place...
CGCTAAACGATAGAGAAGAATTAGAAAGAGTGGTCAGTTCTTTTCCCGGTGTTACAACTTTTAAAGTAAAGGTGGGAAGTAATACCAGTGAGGATATTGCACGTATAAATGTTCTTAGATCATTACGGCCAAATGCCAAGCTTCGCATTGACGCAAATGGCCTATTGAGCGTTGAACAAGCCGTTTCGTTGTTGCAATTGGTTGGAGACATTGAATACATCGAGCAACCATGTGCAACTGTTGAAGAGTTGCGGGAATTAAAAAAGCGGGTTGATGTCAAAATAGTCGGTGATGAACTCTTGCGTAAAGCAAGAGACCCATTTGCAATTGATCTATCTGGAGCTGTTGATTATTTGATGTTAAAAGTTCAGCCACTCGGTGGCATCAAGCGTGCACATCAACTTGCACGACATCACAAATTACCTGTAGTAGTTTCAAGTGCTCTAGAAAGTGCTGTTGGTATTAACTATGGACTTACTTTGGCAGCTTCATTTGAGGATATGAACTTTGATTGCGGCCTTGGCACAGGCTCACTTCTTGCAAAGAATGTTGCCCAACTGCCAATAGTTGATGGAAAAATCCAGATTAGTGACGTGGTTCCTAATCTTGAAGGCTTACATGTCAGTGCAGATCGTTACGAATGGTGGAAGAATCGCATCATGAGGACATCGGAGCTACTGAAGTGAATAACTCCACCTCGCTGGCACGTGTAGTAGTCCGCCAAATTATTGAAGCTGGGATTACCGATGTAGTTATTTCACCTGGTTCACGCAATGCGCCTTTGTCTTTGGCATTTTTTGAAGCATCACAAGAAGGACTGATAAAGATTCATGTGCGTATTGACGAGCGAACAGCTGCCTTTTTTGCATTAGGAATAATCAAATCAACTGGCCGTCCAGTGCCAGTTGTGTGTACTAGCGGCACAGCTGTTGCTAATTACCACCCAGCAGTACTTGAAGCCAGTCACACAAACGCACCGCTCATGGTTTTAACGGCAGATCGTCCAGCGATGTTGCGCAAGACCGGTGCAAACCAAACAACTGAACAGGCACGTATCTTTGGAAAAGCAGTTCGTTACTTTGCAGATATTGATGGCCCTGTATATCCCATGGAGTTGCCACTAGATAGTTTGCGCACTGGGCCGATTCATTTAAATCTGCAGTTTGATGAGCCTTTATTGTCAGATGATTCTTCTGATTGGCTTTCTCAGATCAATGTTGCACCAAAAGAGTTTGTTGCACGCACTAAGCCCGGCACGCTTCGCTTGGTGGGTGCGCGAGGAGTTGTTGTAGTTGGACACGATCGTGGTGGTTTAACGGTTGATGAAATCACACAGTTCACAAAGGTTCTAGGTTGGCCGGTAATCGCCGAAGATCCACTCTCTTTTCCCGACGCAATTGCACATGCATCTATCTTCCTAGCATCTCCAGAAATTCGAAGCACATTGATTCCCCAGTCTGTGCTTGTTATTGGTCGAACAACTCTTTCACGATCAATAAATGCTTTTGTTAAATCCAGCCCAATCACATATGTTGTTGATCAAAGACTTGCAACCGTTGATTCTGATCGTCAAGCAGATCGTAAATTTACAGAGTTGCCAGATCTTCAGGGAGTTATCCAGTCTGATGAGTGGATTGCAAAGTGGAACAAAGTTTCAGAGCGTGCGCAAAAGCTGATCGGATCATTAGATGGGTGGAATGAAGCGGTGATTGCCCGAACAATTGCGGCAACAATTCCACATGACACAGCCTTGTTTGTTTCTTCATCACGACCTATTCGAGATCTTGAAGGTTTTGCCCATCCACGAGGTGGCGTTCACACATATGCAAACCGCGGTTTAGCTGGGATTGATGGAAACATTTCAACAGCCCTCGGGGTTGCTTATGGCCATAAAGCCACAATTGCGGTGCTGGGCGACCTTTCTTTTTTGCATGATTTAACAGGGCTAGTAAACAAGGAGGCAATTAACTGTCGCTTCATAGTTATCAATAATGATGGTGGGGGAATCTTTTCAACACTTCCACAGCGCGGTGTAACTGGCTTTGAAACTGTTTTTGGAACACCCCATGGATTAAATCCAGCCGTCCTTGCTCAGGCGATGGGTATAGATGCCAAACAGATAAGTTCTCTTAAAGAATTAGAGGCAGAGATCAAGGCACCAATATCTGGCGTGAGTGTCGTTGTGTGTGACGTACCTGATCGTGAGTCGAACGCAGATAATTTAAAGAAGATTGTGGATTCACTTACCTCTATTTAAGAGCGCTGCGCATAGGTGAAAACTTCGCATACGTTTCAGCTAATTCAATTTCAGGGTCTGAACCATCAACAATGCCACACCCAGCAAAGATGCGAATAGTGTCGCCATTTATCTGACCACATCGAAGTGCAATTCCAAGTTCTCCGTCACCTGCTGCATCAATCCAACCAACAGGACCTGCATAACGACCGCGAGACATTCCTTCAATCTCGGTGATCAGAGCAGCAGCAATTGGTCTTGGGGTTCCGCACACAGCCGCAGTTGGATGTAATTGCTCAAGAATTGTAAATGCATCCGTGTGAGCAAGTGTTTCAACCAATGCACCAGTCACATCTGTTGCAAGGTGCATGACATTTGCAAGGTGTAAAACAAATGGTGATTCAGGAACATTTGTTGATGAACAAAATGGCTCTATGGCATCTGCGACAGATCGCACGGCATATTCATGCTCTGCGAGATCCTTCGATGAACGCGCAAGAGATGCTGCTAACGCCAAATCTTTTGCATCATCACCAGTCTTACTAATGGTTCCTGCTAGGACTCGTGAAGTAATCATTCCGCGCGATAAACGAAGCAATAGTTCGGGAGTTGCTCCAACTAACCCTGAAATTGAATACTTCCAAGTTGATGGATATTCCACTGCTAGTTTGTTCAAGATTGCCCTTGGATCAATGCTTTTGCTTGATTTAATACTGATATCCCTAGCTAAAACAACCTTGTCCAAATCTCCAGATTGAATTCTAGAAACCGCAGTTGCAACTCTATTTTTCCAATCTATATCTGACTGTGGTTTTTCATCCCAGCTCATTTCTGCATTAGAAACATGATCAGCCGCGGTTTTAAGAACTGGTTGAGGATCTGAACCGATCCATGTAATCCATGACTTATCACCCTTAGAGCCAACCACAACTTGTGGGATAACAAGGACTGAAACATCATCTGGTGAGAAGGAAAAAGAGGTAAACAAAATTGGGCCAGTTCCGCTGCCGTGCACACTATTTGTGACTGCGAGTTTCTCTAACTGCTTCTGCCACCAGTGACGTGCATCTGCAAATCTATGTGGACCGCTAACTGTTGTAGTTGCATATGTTCCCCAACCAACTAAACCATCACTGCTTCGCACCCATGCAAGAGGATTTGAATCTGGAAGTAATTCCAGCAATGGCAAATGCTCGCCAAGGCGAGTGGTGGTTATAGGAGTGAGTTGCGACATTGCTATGAATTTTTGCGGTTAACAACTCGCCAAATAGCAGGCAGTGATGTTCCAGCAATTGCAATCTTTAAGGCTTCACCAACAATAAATGGAGTCAGTCCTGCATTAAGCGTCCAGCTCCAGCTTTGTCCTGTGTATTGATGTAACCAGACAAGGCCAAATGAAAAAGTAGTAAGAGTTCCGATTAACATCGAAGGAAGAGCTGTTAAGAATTTTTGGTCTAAGCGAAAACGTGCAAGCTGGCCCAATACAAAGGTTGCAACCAACATTCCGATTAAGTAACCACCTGTTGCACCAACAATGCGATCTAATCCATGCCCGCTATTTGCAAATACCGGTGCACCTGCAATCCCAGCCAACATATAGATAGCAAAAGTCGTGAATCCCAAGGTTGATCCGTATGCAGTTCCAAGAATTAATACACCCAATGTTTGACCTGTAACAGGAACTGGTGATCCCGGAACTGGAATCGCAATTTGTGCCAACGCTGCTAAGCCAAGAACTCCGCTGACAACGAGAACAGCGTTTGAAAGTGCTGTTGAACGGGGGATCAGTGAAGAGCGAAGCGATGTAGCAGAGAGCGACATGGGGAACCTTTCGATGTACCTAAGTTGTGGATGAGCCTACTTCAAGGGAGAATGAGCCTATGTCCCGCGCAAATTTGAACAAGGATCCCGATGAGGTCGCGGCAATGTTTGACGGAGTTGCCAAGCGTTATGACCTGGTCAACGATCTCTTGAGCTTGGGACGAACCAAAGCCTGGCGCAAAGCCGCAACAAAGATCATTGCCCCACAGCCCGGAATGGTGATTCTGGACCTGGCAGCAGGGCCTGGCTCCTCTTCAGAACCCCTTTTCAAGGCGGGGGCAAAGGTTGTTGCCACCGATTTCAGCGAGGGGATGCTGGCCCAGGGCAGAAAGGCCCGTCCTTACCTGAACTTCTCCAAGGCTGATGCCCTGAATCTGCCCTTTGAGGCGAATAGATTTGATGTGGTCACTATTTCCTATGGCCTGCGAAACACCGTTGATTTCGACAAAGCACTTGCTGAGGCTCATCGAGTTACTAAGCCAGGTGGGCGGATGGTCGTTGTCGAATTCAGCCATCCCACATGGCGCCCGTTTCGTACCATTTATACGGAGTACCTGATGCGCTTATTGCCGGCCATTGCTAAAAAGACCGCCTCGAACCCAGATGCCTATGTTTATTTGGCTGAATCGATCAGGGCGTGGCCAGATCAAGCAGCTTTGGCGGCCCGAATGGAGAAAGCTGGCTGGAGCCAGGTCACTTGGAAGAATCTGACTTTTGGGGTTGTTGCAGTTCACAGCGGGATAAAGGGCTAGCGGTCAGCGGCATAGGCCAATCGACCTTAGGATTTCGACCGTGATACCGACATCAAACCCATATGTACCGATTTTAGTCATCGGCGCTATTGGTTTTGGCTTCGCCCTCTTTTCAGTTGTTGCTGGCGCGCTCGCAGGCCCAGCTCGGTACAACCGAGCAAAGCTCGACGCCTATGAATGTGGAATCGAACCATCTCCACAAGCCGCAGAAGGTGGGCGTTTTCCAGTCAAATACTTCTTAACTGCGATGCTCTTCATCATCTTTGATATTGAAATTGTTTTCCTATACCCATGGGCAGTCTCATTTGATGCACTTGGTTTGTTTGGATTAGTTGAAATGGCAATTTTCATCGGAACTGTTTTTGTTGCATATGCATATGTGTGGCGCCGCGGCGGATTGGAATGGGATTAAACAATGGGTCTTGAAGAGAAAATCCCTAGTGGTTTCTTATTAACTACAGTTGAAAAACTTGCTGGATACATGCGCAAGAACTCATTGTGGCCGGCAACATTTGGTCTTGCATGTTGTGCAATTGAAATGATGGCAGTTGGTTCAGCCGCAAAGTATGACATTGCCCGTTTTGGTGGAGAAGTATTCCGCGCATCCCCACGTCAAGCAGATCTAATGATCGTTGCTGGTCGCGTCTCTAACAAGATGGCACCAGTTCTTCGTCAGATTTATGATCAAATGTCAGCACCAAAGTGGGTTCTTGCAATGGGTGCCTGTGCATCATCAGGTGGAATGTTTAATAACTACGCAATCGTTCAAGGCGTAGACCACATTGTTCCAGTTGATATTTACCTACCTGGTTGCCCACCACGTCCAGAGATGTTGCTTGATGCAATTTTGAAATTACATGAACAAATCAATGAGACAAAGCTTGGTGCAAACCGCGCTCAAATCATTAAGGAAGTTGAACTTGCCGCAATGAACGCGAAGCCAACTCATGAGATGAAGGGCTTGCTTGCGTAATGACTGATGGAATGTTTGGCGCAAAAGGCACTGGCGACACTTCTGGCTATGGCGGTTTAGTTCGTAAAGCTAGTACTGCAGGCTCTTCTGAGCGTCCATACGGCGGTTATTTTGATGATGTTGCCGACGATCTAGAGCGTGCCTATCCAGAGTTTTCAGATGCAATCGAACGCGTTGTTGTTGATCGCGGTGAAATAACTCTTCACGTCAAGCGTGAAAAGCTAGTTGAAGTTGCTTTGATTTTGCGTGACAAATTGAAGTTTGAAATGTGCATGGGCGTTAATGGTGTGCACTACCCAGAGCAAACAGGCCGCGAACTACATGCTGTTTATCCATTACTTTCAATGACAAAGAATCAGCGAATTCGTCTAGAAGTTTCAGTTGCAGATAGCGATGCACACATCCCTTCATTGGTAGAAGTGTGGGCCGGAAACAACTGGCACGAGCGCGAAACTTTTGACATGTTTGGAATCATCTTTGATGGCCACCCAGGACTTACTCGCATCTTGATGCCAGATGACTGGGAAGGTCACCCACAACGTAAAGATTACGCACTCGGTGGAATTGCAGTTGAGTACAAGGGTGCAACAACACCGCCTCCTAGTGAAAGAAGGAGCTACAAGTGACAACTTTTGATCCATACGCGCCTTCGCGTGATACAACTGAAGGAAAAGTTTTCTCTGTTACAGGTGGAGATTGGGACGCACTAGTTCAAGATATTGGTGCAACTAAGGAAGAGCGTGTTGTTGTAAACATGGGTCCTCAGCACCCATCAACACACGGTGTGCTTCGTTTGGTGTTAGAACTAGAAGGCGAAACAGTCACAGAAGCCCGTTGTGGAATTGGATATCTGCACACAGGTATTGAAAAGAACATGGAGTACCGCAACTGGACTCAGGGAACAACATTTGTGACTCGCATGGATTACCTAGGACCTTTACACAATGAAACCGCTTACTGCTTAGCTATTGAGAAGCTTTTGGGAATCACAGATGATGTTCCAGAGCGTGCTTCAGTTATTCGAGTAATGATGATGGAGCTCAACCGTATTTCCTCCCACATGGTTGCACTTGGCACAGGAGCCCTTGAATTAGGCGCTATGGGCCCTATGTTCTTTGCTTTCCGTGACCGTGAAACAGTTCTTGAAATCTTCGAAATGATTACAGGTTTGCGCATGAATATGGCCTACATCCGTCCGGGTGGAGTCCAGCAAGATCTTCCAGAAGGTGCTCTCACAAAGATCCGCGATGGCGTGAAGTTAATGCGCAAAAATTTTAAAGACAATGCAACTCTGCTTATCGGTAACTCAATTTGGATGAAGCGCACACAAGGCATTGGTTATCTTGATCTTGCTGGTTGTACAACATTAGGCATCACTGGCCCAGTTCTTCGTTCAACTGGAATGCCATGGGATCTTCGTAAGGTGCAACCATATTGTGGTTATGAAAACTACAACTTTGATGTTGTCACTGCAGATACTTGTGATGTATATGGTCGCTTCTTAATTCGTATGAATGAATTAGAACAATCACTTCGCATTATCGAACAATGTGTAGTCAAGTTAGAAAAGCTTGAAGGTGCACCAGTAATGGTTGCAGACAAAAAGATCGCTTGGCCAGCACAACTTGCAATGGGTGGCGATGGACTTGGTAACTCACTTGATCACATCCGCCAGATCATGGGAACTTCAATGGAGTCGTTGATTCACCACTTCAAACTTGTTACAGAAGGATTCCATGTTCCTGCAGGCCAGGCATATGTTGCAATCGAATCTCCACGCGGAGAACTCGGCGCCTCAGTTGTCTCTGATGGTGGAACTCGTCCTTACCGCGTTCACTTCCGTGAACCATCCTTTAATAATCTGCAAGCAACAGCTGCAATGAGTGAAGGTGGCATGGTTGCCGACATCATCGGTGCTGTTGCATCAATCGATCCAGTTATGGGAGGAGTTGATCGCTAATGGCATACACAGATGAAGATTTTCAGATTATGGATTCAATTATTAAGCGTTACCCACGCCCTCGTTCAGCGATCATGCCTTTGCTGCATTACGTGCAATCAAAAGCAGGTTATGTAACTAATGAAGGCATCGAAGTAATTGCCAAAGTTCTACAACTAGAGGCCGCTGAAGTGACTGCTGTGTCTACCTTTTATACCCAATACAAGCCAACACCAGTAGGCGAGTACCACGTGGGCGTCTGCACAAATACTTTGTGCGCTGTTATGGGTGGGGATGCAATCTTTGCTTCACTCAAGGATCACCTTGGCATTGGAAACGATGAAGTAACAGCTGAAGGCAAAGTTTCACTAGAACACATCGAGTGCAATGCAGCCTGTGATTATGCACCGGTCGTAATGGCTAACTGGGAATTTTATGACAACCAAACTGTTGAGTCTGCTAAAGATTTAGTTGATTCAATGCGTGCTGGAAATCCAAAGCCACCAACACGTGGACCAAACAAGTTGGTTACCTGGAAAGAAGCTTCTGCTGTTCTAGCAGGATTAAATGATGGACTTGCACATGAAGGTGTTCAAGCCGGAGAGCCAACTTTGCTTGGCTTGAAACTTTCGAAAGAGGGCAAGTAATGACGAAGTTAGCTCCAGTTCTTTCTGCACATTGGGATGACAAGGATTCATTTACTTTAGAAGGCTATAAGCGTCATGGTGGATACACCGCATCTGCAAAAGCACTTGCTATGGATCCAGATGCAGTCATTCAGCTTGTTAAAGATTCAGGACTTCGCGGTCGTGGAGGCGCAGGCTTTCCAACTGGAATGAAGTGGGGCTTTATTCCTCAAGGCGATAACAAGGATCACTATCTTGTTGTTAACGCAGATGAATCAGAGCCAGGAACCTGTAAAGACACACCATTATTGATGGCTAACCCACATGTGTTAATTGAAGGCTGCATCATCGCGTGCCATGCAATTCGTGCAAAGCATGCATTTATTTATATTCGTGGTGAAGTCACACATGTTGTGCGTCGAGTAAACCAAGCAATTGAAGATGCCTACGCTGCAGGAATTCTTGGAAACGGAATCGATGTAGTTCTACATATTGGAGCTGGTGCATATATCTGTGGTGAAGAAACTGCACTTCTTGATTCACTCGAAGGCTTCCGCGGACAACCTCGTTTGCGCCCACCATTTCCTGCAATAGCAGGTCTTTATGCACGTCCGACTGTTGTAAATAACGTTGAGTCAATCGCATCTGTGCCAGCAATTATTAAGAATGGCGCTGAGTGGTATCAATCAATGGGAACTGAAAAGAGCAAGGGAACAACGCTCTATTCCTTATCAGGCCATGTTGTTAACACAGGTCAGTTTGAAGCACCACTTGGAATCACACTACGTGAAATTCTTGATCTAGCTGGCGGAGTACGCCCAGGACACAAGTTGAAGTTCTGGACTCCTGGTGGGTCATCAACACCTTTGTTTACTGATGCTCATCTTGATACGCCATTGGATTACGAAGGCGTTGCAGCAGCAGGATCAATGCTTGGAACAAAAGCACTTCAAATATTTGATGAGACAACATGTGTTGTTCGCGCAGTATTGCGATGGACAGAGTTTTACAAGCACGAGTCATGTGGAAAGTGCACACCATGTCGCGAAGGCACATGGTGGTTGGTACAGATCCTTCGTGATCTTGAAGCAGGTAAGGGAACAGAAGCAGATCTAGCTAAGTTGCTCGATCTCTGTGACAACATCATGGGCCGTTCATTCTGCGCACTTGGTGATGGAGCGACTAGCCCAATTACATCGTCGATTAAGTATTTCCGTGATGAATACATCGCGCACCTAACTCAAGGTGGATGCCCATTTGATCCAGTTGCTTCAACATTATTTACTGGAGCTGGTGCATAAATGACAACAGAAGTAGTGGACATGATCACCGTTGTAATTGACGGGTTCGAAGTTACTGTTCCAAAGGGGACATTAGTAATTCGTGCAGCAGAACAACTTGGAATCCAGATTCCACGTTTCTGTGATCACCCACTACTTGATCCAGTTGGAGCATGCCGCCAGTGCTTAGTTGATATTGAAATTAATGGTCGCGCTTTTCCAAAGCCACAGGCTTCTTGCACAATTCCTGTTGAGCCAGGAATGATTGTAAAAACACAATTAACTTCTACTGTTGCTGAAAAAGCACAGCGCGGAGTCATGGAGCTTTTGCTTGTAAATCACCCACTCGATTGCCCAGTGTGTGACAAGGGTGGCGAGTGCCCATTGCAGAACCAAGCCATGAGTACCGGAGAAGGTTCAAGCCGATTTGAAGGCGTAAAGCGCGTATTTGAAAAGCCAATCAACATTTCTTCACAGGTATTGCTCGATCGTGAACGTTGTGTTTTGTGTGCTCGTTGCACTCGTTTTTCTGAGCAAATTGCTAGTGATCCATTCATTACTTTGAATGAGCGCGGTGCATTGCAGCAAGTTGGTATCTACGAGAACAAGCCTTTTGAATCATATTTCTCTGGCAACACTGTTCAGATTTGTCCAGTAGGTGCCTTAACTGGTGCGGCATATCGATTCCGTGCTCGTCCATTTGATTTAGTCTCAACTCCATCTGCTTGTGAACACTGTGCATCAGGTTGCGATATGCGCACCGATGTTCGCCGTGGAAAAACTTTGCGTCGCCTCGCAGGCGATGATGCATCAGTTAATGAAGAGTGGAACTGCGACAAGGGACGCTGGGCATTTAAATATGTAACAGCCGTTGATCGTCTGAAGGTGCCACAAATTCGTAACGAAGATGGAGTTCTTGAAGAAGCTTCATGGCCTGAAGCACTTGCAGTTGCTGCAGCAGGATTAAAGGCTGCAAAGTCAGCTGTTCTTGTTGGTGGTCGTGCAACATATGAAGATGCATACGGCTATAGCAAGTTTGCTCGTGTTGCACTTGGCACTAACGATATTGATTTTCGTTCACGTGTTTCATCTGATGAGGAACGCGAATTCCTTGCAGCACGCGTAGTTGGTTCATCAACAACCTATCGCGATATTGATAAGGCTGATCAAGTTCTACTTGTTGGTTTTGAGCCAGAAGAAGAGTCACCAATTGTTTTCTTGCGCATCAACAAGCAGTTCCGCAAGCGCGCATTAAAGGTAGTTTCAATCGGTTCTAAGGAATCAGTTGCCGTTGATAAATTAAAGGCAGAGTTTGTAAAGGTTGCACCAGGACAAGAAGCAGCGGCAATTGCGGCGCAATCATTAACAAACAAGTCTGTCATTCTTGTTGGAGAACGTGCAGCAGAAAGTGCAGGTGCGCTAAGCGCAGTTGCAGCACTTGCCGATTCAACCGGTGCAAAACTTGCTTGGATCCCACGTCGGGCAGGTGAGCGTGGAGCACTTGAAGCTGGCGCAATCGGCAACGTATTGCCAGGTGGGCGTCCAGTAACAGATGCAGCAGCCCGCGTGGATATTGCAGCGTTATGGAATACAGATTCACTTCCATCTGAGGTAGGCCGCAGCACTTCACAAATTATTGAAGCTGTTAATGCTGGGCACATCGGCGGGCTAATAGTTGGTGGTGTTGATCCACTAGATGGTGACAACAGCCAGGCAACTTTGGCAGCACTTGAAAAGGCATTTGTTGTTTCACTTGAAATTGCACCGAGTGCGGTCACAGAGCGAGCAAATGTTGTTCTTCCAGTTGCCGCAATTACTGAAAAGTCTGGTTCATTCCTTAATTGGGAAGGTCGTCCACGTTCATTTGATACAGCGGTTAGCGATTCATTAAATCGCAGCGATCTTCGCATTCTTTCAATGATCGCTGAAGAAATGGGAATTTCACTTAACCTAGGAACAGTTACAGCAGCTATCAAGGAAATTGCATCAATTGGGAAATGGGATGGCGCTCGAGTTGTAATTAACAAAGTTAACTCTTCAGCACAACCTGTCCTTGAGGCAGATCAAGCACTCGTCACTTCCTGGCGTCGCTTATTAGATCTTGGCACCTTGCAACAAGGTGAAGAAAATCTTGCAGGAACAGCACGTCGCACCGTTGCGGTCATCTCTCCGAAGCGAGCACAAGCTATGGGTGTTGTGGATGGAGACCGACTAAAGATTTCAACAACTCAAGGATCAGTAACGCTTTCTGCTCTAGTTGAAAATATTCATGATGATGCAGTGTGGGCACCACGTAATTCACGCGGATCTCAATTGTTAGTAAACCTAGGCGTTGCACATGGCGCAGTAGTTACGGTGGTGAAGGCATGACAACTGCACAACTCATTGGAGCAGATCCAGGCTGGTTAATCGCAGTAAAGGCATTAATCGTGTTTGCTATCTGCGTATTGCTAACACTGATGTCCGTCTGGGGAGAGCGCCGCGTTGTTGGTCGTATGCAGCAGCGTCCTGGCCCAAACCGCGTAGGACCCTTTGGGTTAATTCAGGCACTTGCTGATGGAGTTAAGTTGGCACTTAAGGAAGACATCATTCCTACAGCTGCCGACAAGGTTGTGTTTGTTTTAGCGCCAATTATCAGCGCTACTACCTGCTTTATGTCCTTTGCTGTAATTCCGATTACCGGCGAGGTAACAATGTTTGGCCGCCAGACAGCAATGCAGCTAACTGACATTCCTGTTGGAGTTTTATACATTCTTGCAATTGCATCAGTTGGTGTTTACGGAATCGTTTTGGCTGGTTGGTCCTCAGGATCTACTTATCCATTACTTGGCGGACTTCGCTCAAGTGCTCAGGTAATTTCATATGAAATTGCAATGGGGCTTTCACTTGTGGCTGTATTTATCTATGCAGGTTCAATGTCAACATCTGACATCGTGGCTGCACAATCTGCATGGTGGTATGCAGTCGTCTTGTTCCCATCATTTGCGATTTTCGTAATTTCAATGGTTGGTGAAACTAACCGTGCCCCATTCGACCTTGCCGAAGCTGAAGGTGAATTAGTTGGTGGATTCCACACCGAGTATTCATCACTTAAGTTCGCACTCTTCTTCCTGGCTGAATATGTAAACATCATTTCTGTATCTGCCTTGGCTACAACATTGTTCCTTGGTGGCTACAAAGCTCCTCCAGGACTTGGCTTTACTGAAGCCTGGCTTGGTGGCTGGTTCACAGCTATCTGGTTCTTCCTCAAGGTTCTTACATTCTTCTTTGTATTTGTGTGGCTGCGCGGAACCTTGCCACGTTTGCGATATGACCAGTTCATGCAATTTGGCTGGAAGGTTTTAATTCCAGTCTCAATTTTGTGGATCTTGGTTGTTGCAACACTTCGCGTGCTTTCATTGCAAAATGCACCACGAATAGTTGTAATTGCCTTTGCAAGTAGCGTCGTATTCATCATCATGGCGGTTAACGTTGGATTTGAAAGCGCTAAAAAGAAGAAAGAGCAAGCGATTGCCGATGGCGACAACAAAGCAGCGCCAAAATTTGCTGTGCCTTCCTTGCCAATGGAAGTTTCAACTATCAATGTTTCACAGAAGGTAGGAGACAACCGTGAGTGAAAATCTAGAACCATTAAAGCCAAAGGATCTTGGCATCAACGGTGTTGAATTTTATGAAGTAGAGCAGACACCTGCTGTTGGCTTCTTTGGGAGCATGAAGGGGTTCTGGGTCACCTTCTCCACAATGTTCAAGAAGCCTTTGACCGTTGAATATCCTGAGGTTAAAGCACCAACAGAAGAGCGTTTCCATGGACGCCACCAACTCAATCGCCACCCAGATGGTTTGGAAAAGTGCATTGGGTGCGAACTGTGTGCGTGGGCATGTCCTGCTGATGCAATTTATGTTGAAGGTGAAACAAACACTGAAGAGAATCGCATGTCACCTGGTGAGCGATACGGCAAGGTCTATCAGATTAATTACCTTCGCTGTGTTTTCTGTGGTCTGTGCATTGAAGCTTGTCCTACTCGCGCGCTAACAATGACGAACGAGTACGAACTTGCAGATGACACTCGTGCCAAATTGATCTTTGAAAAGCAAGATTTATTAGCCCCGCTTCGTCAAGGAATGTTGATGCCACCGCATCCAATGTATCCAGACATGACCGACACTAATTATTACAACGGGGATGTTAAGCAAGCGCACCCTTCTCAGGAAGGCAAGTAATTGTTGGAATTAGCCCTCGAGGTTGGACAAACCGCTAAGCCAGAAGCTGTCATGTTCTGGATCCTTGGTCCACTAGCAGTCGTTGCATCTCTTGCAATGCTGCTGGTTAAGAAGGCGGTTCACTCTGCGATCTTGATGGCTTTTGTAATGATTATTTTGGCGGTTTTCTATATTGCACAAGATGCAGCATTCTTAGGAATCGTTCAGATTGTTGTTTACACCGGCGCAGTAATGATGCTCTTCTTGTTCATTTTGATGCTTGTTGGTGTTGATTCATCTGATTCTTTAACTGAAACAATTCGTGGACTCCGTCCAATTGCAATTACAGCAGCGGTTGGTTTCGGAGGCTTAATGGTTTCATTGTTAGGTCAAGCAACTATTGGTCGCCAGTCCGTTGGATTAGCTCAAGCAAATGCTGATGGAAATGTTCAAGCCTTGGCTCAACTTTTGTTTAGTACCTATGTCTGGCCATTTGAAGTTGTTTCTGCACTACTTATAACCGCAGCCCTTGGAGCAATGGTCTTGGCCCATCATCAGCGCACAATCATTCGCCCAACGCAGCGTCAGCTTTCAATTGATCGCTTCCGCGGTGAATCTTTGGGAACAGCAGCAGGTTTGCCAAGCCCAGGTGTTTACGCACGCCATAACGCAGTTGATGTTCCCGCCCTGCTTCCAGATGGAACACCTGCTGCGGGCTCAGTAAATGCAACTCTTTCTGCACGTGGAGACATGTTGGATTACAAGAAGTTTGATCTCAGCGAAGTTAATACCAAGGTTGAGGAGGAGAAGTAATGGACGCCTCCAATTACCTATACGTATCAGCGCTCCTCTTTACTATTGGAGCAGTCGGAGTTGTTGTTCGCCGTAATGCAATCGTTGTGTTCATGTGTATTGAGTTGATGCTCAACGCGGCAAACCTTTCATTTGTAACTTTTTCACGCATCAACGGTGACCTCAATGGTCAGGTAATGGCATTTTTCACGATGGTTGTTGCAGCGTGTGAAGTTGTAGTTGGTTTAGCAATTATCGTCACGATTTATCGTTCACGTCGATCAGCATCTGTTGATGATGCTAGTTTGTTGAAGCGATAGAGATGACAACATCTACTAGCCTTGTCTATTTGATTGCACTGCCATTAGCAGGAGCAGCTCTACTTCTTCTTGGTGGACGTCGCACCGATAAGTGGGGCCACCTACTTGCGACTGCACTTTCAGCTTCATCATTTGGAGTTGGCCTATACGAACTTTCGCAGATGCTTGGACGTTCAACCGAGGCTCGTCCAGTTTCGCAAAAGCTTTTTGAGTGGATCAATGTTGGAACATTCAATGTTGACACAGGCCTTTTGCTGGATCAGCTCTCAATCTGTTTCGTCTTACTGATTACCGGTGTCGGAACTCTGATTCACATTTATTCAATTTCTTACATGTCACACGATCATGATCGTCGTAGATTCTTTGCTTTTTTAAATTTGTTTATTTCAGCTATGTTGCTGTTGGTTTTAGGCGATAGCTACCTCAGCCTTTATGTTGGCTGGGAAGGGGTGGGACTTGCTTCCTATCTATTAATTGGTTTCTGGAATCACAAGCCTGCTTATGCCACAGCATCTAAAAAGGCATTTGTTATGAACCGCGTTGGTGACATGGGATTGTCATTTGCGATCATGATCGCTTTTGCAACGATGGGCACAGTCTCATTTGCAGGCGTGGCAGAACAGGTAGAGAACACATCAGAGGCGGCATTAACAGGCATGGGAATCATGTTGTTAATTGCAGCGGCTGGAAAGTCTGCCCAATTCCCATTGCAGGCATGGCTTGGCGATGCGATGGCGGGTCCAACGCCTGTGTCAGCGCTGATTCACGCCGCGACAATGGTTACAGCAGGTGTCTACTTAATTACTCGTTCTAACTTCGTTTTTGATGCAGCTCCAACGGCACAGTTACTGGTTGTAATCGTTGGTGCGATCACTCTGATGTTTGGTGCGCTGATTGGTACTGCAAAAGATGACATTAAAAAGGCACTTGCCGCTTCAACAATGTCTCAAATTGGTTACATGATTCTTGCAGCTGGCTTAGGTCCAGTTGGTTATGCCTTCGCAATCATGCACCTGCTCACACACGGATTCTTTAAAGCAGGGATGTTCCTTGGTGCAGGATCTGTAATGCACGGAATGAATGATGAAGTAAATATGCGCAAATACGGCGCGCTTCGAAAGTTTATGCCAATTACATTTGTGACCTTTGGTCTTGGGTATTTAGCAATTCTTGGTGTTCCACCATTTGCTGGTTTCTATTCCAAGGACATGATTATTGAAACCGCATTTAATGCCGGGGGAGCAAAGGGCATCATTCTTGGCAGCGTTACTTTGTTAGGTGCAGGTATCACTGCTTTCTATATGACTCGCGTAATGATTCTTACCTTTACAGGAACCAAGCGCTGGGATGAGGAAGCACATCCTCATGAATCCCCATGGTTAATGTGGTTGCCAATGGCAGTTCTTGCAATTGGTTCAGTCACATCAGGATTCTTACTTTCTCGCGGTGACGCACTTGTTAACTGGCTATACCCACTCTTTGATCATCATGAAGAGCACGAACATCATTTGCTAGAGCCAATTGTTGTTTCAGGACTTGCGCTAACAATGGTTGCAATTGGTGTGGCAATCGCCTTTATTAAGTACTCACGTCAAGAAGTTGCGAATTTTGCACCAACTGATGTTTCGATCTTTACAAAAATTGCACGCCAAGACTTAATGCAGGACCGTTTCAATGAAGCGGTATTTATGCGTCCTGGCCAAGTGTTAACAACCACATTGGTTGCAGCAGATGATGCTGTGGTTGATGGAACCGTTCGTGGCGTTGGCCAGGTAGCCATGAGTTCAGGCTCAGCCCTTCGTGGCCTGCAAAATGGCTTTGTTCGTAGCTATGCGGTGTTGATTTTGATCGGTGCAGTTGCACTAGTTGCAGCTATTTGGGTGGTGGTTCAGTAATGAAGTGGTTAACACTATTAATGCTTCTGCCACTAGTTGGTGCTGGAGTTATTGCAGTCCTTCCAAAGGCTAGTGAGAAAGCAGCAAAGCAAGCCGCCCTTGTAACAACTTTGGTGGTTATGGCGGCGACAATCGCCATGGCTGTTCGCTTCCAACGCGACAATGTGAGTCTGCAGTTCGTAGAGAAGTATTCATGGATTCCAAGTTTTGGAATAAATTACGCACTCGGTGTTGATGCAATCGCGCTAGTTCTTATATTGATGTCTACGATTTTGGCACCAGTTGTTGTCCTTGCAGGCTGGAATGAAGCGCACGGTGGACGTTGGAGTATTAAGACCTTCTACATCCTCATTCTTGTTCTTGAAACAATGATGATCGGCGTATTTGCCGCAACAGATGTTTTCTTGTTCTATGTAATCTTCGAAGCAATGTTGATTCCGGTGTACTTCCTTATTGGTGGATACGGAAGCGGTGAGCGTTCAGCTGCTGCTGTTAAGTTCTTGATCTACAGCCTTGTTGGCGGATTGTTAATGCTCGCATCAATCATCGCCTTGTATGTGATGTCAGGTGCTCAAGGTGGTCACACCTTTGATATCAATAAATTGTCAGAGCTACAGATGTCATCGACAACTCAAAACCTCTTGTTCTTAGGATTCTTTATTGCATTTGCGATTAAGGCTCCAGTCTGGCCATTCCACACATGGTTGCCAGATGCTGCGCAATCTGCGACTCCAGGAACATCTGTTCTGCTGCTTGGAGTGCTAGACAAGGTCGGTACCTTCGGCATGATCCGTTATTGCCTGACCATGTTCCCTGAAGCAAGCAAGACCTTTACGCCCGTTATTTTGGTACTTGCAGTTATCTCAATTATTTATGGTGCATTCCTTGCCATTGGCGCTAAAGACATCAAGCGGTTGATCGCTTACACATCGATCTCACACTTTGGTTTCATAACAATGGGTATCTTTGCAATGACCTCACAGGGCCAAAGCGGAGCTATTTTGTACATGTTTAATCATGGTTTCTCAACGGCAGCACTCTTCTTAGTTGCCGGCTGGATGATCTCGCGTCGTGGTTCTTCAACGATTGCGGATTTCGGCGGATTGCAACGAGTAACCCCAGTTATGGCATGGACATTCTTTATTGCAGGATTGTCATCACTTGCCCTGCCTGGATTGTCTAGCTTTGTGAGCGAGTTCTTAGTTCTTGTTGGCACATTTACCAGATACCCAGTGCATGCAATCATCGCAACCTTTGGAATTGTTCTAGCCGCGCTGTACATCTTGATTCCAGTACAGAAAGCGTTGCATGGACCTACAACTCCAGGTAATGAAAACCTCAAGGATCTCAACCTGCGCGAGAAGTTAGCAATTGCACCGATTATTGCAATCATTGTGGTCTTAGGTTTCTATCCTTCCCCGCTCTTGAATGTAATTAACCCCGCTGCATCCCATGTGATCTCACAAATGGGATTCACAGATCCTGCACCAACTATTGGGGGCAAGTAATGACATTCACAGCACCAGTTCTTTCATACTCACTTCTTTCACCAATGCTTATCCTGCTTGGCGGAGCACTTATCGGTGTGTTGGTTGAAGCATTCGTATCAAAGGCGTTGCGTCCAGCTGTTCAGTTGACTCTGACCCTTGGATCACTCATTCTTTCATTGATGCAGGTGTGGCGAATTCGCGGACAGCAATCCCTCACAGCTGCAATGGGTTCAGTTGTATTCGATGGACCTGCAGCATTACTTCAGGCATCAATATTGATTATCGCGATAATCTCAGTTTTCTTAATTGCAGATACTGAAAACTTCACAGCACTAGCTGCCGCCTTGCCAGGATCTGAAGAGGAACGTCACGCAGTCCAATCTGGCAACCAGGTTACTGAGGTTTATCCACTGACTTTGTTTGCAGTAGCTGGAATGCTCATGTTCCCAGTTGCTAATGATCTGATTACTTTGTTTGTCGCACTCGAAATGCTGTCTTTACCTCTTTATTTAATGGCTGGACTTTCACGCCGTCGTCGATTGGCATCACAAGAATCTGCGCTTAAGTACTTCTTATTAGGTGCTTTTTCATCAGCATTCTTCTTATTCGGCGCTGCCTATCTCTATGGATTCTCTGCCTCAATTACCTTTGGCGGCATCCGTCAAGCAATTGTTGGTGGCGGCGGAAACGATGTTCTGCTTCTGATTGGTATGGCATTCCTATCAATTGGCTTGCTCTTCAAGGTTGGCGCTGTCCCATTCCATGCTTGGTCACCAGATGTGTATCAAGGTGCACCAACACCTATTACTGCGTTTATGGCAGCTGCAACAAAGGTTGCAGCCTTCGGTGCGCTGCTTCGTATCTATTACACAGTATTTGCCAACGCACAATGGTCCTGGACTCCAGTCTTGTCAGGTATTGCAATCGTCACAATGCTCTTGGGTTCACTTGTTGCTATTACTCAGCGCGATGTGAAGCGCATGTTGGCTTATTCATCAATTGCCCACGCTGGTTTCTTGCTCTCAGGTGTTATTGCACTTAACAAAGCAGGACTCGATGCAACAATCTTCTATCTATTTGCATACGGTGTTGCAACCGTTGGTGCATTTGGCGTTGTAACACTTGTCCGTGATTCATCTGGCGAAGTTACAGATCTAAATCGTTGGAAAGGTCTTGGCAAGCGTTCTCCATTTGCAGCCACATCATTTGCACTGTTCTTGTTGGCCTTTGCAGGAATTCCACTTACTAGTGGATTTATTGGAAAGTTCTCTATTTTCTCAGCCGCCTATGAAAGTGGAGCAAAGGGCGTTGTATTAGCCGGTGTGCTTTCTTCTATGATCGCAGCATTCTTCTATATTCGAGTCATTGTTTTAATGTTCTTTTCAGATGCTACTGAGGATGGAACAAGTGTTGAGATTCCTTCAATCTTGACCCAAGCAACAGTTGTTATTGCACTTGTTGTTACAGTGGCACTAGGTGTTTACCCAGCACCTTTGCTGGAGTTCATAACTAATCTCGCAACCTTCATTCGCTAATGTCCACATTCGGGATTCCAAACGTTGCTCCTGAGTTAGAGGCGCAATTAATTAGCCAAATGGCTGATGTGGAAGCCTTGCTAAGAAGTCACACTCGAAGTGAGTACCCATTTGTTGATGAGACCGCCCATCACCTTGTGGCAGCTGGCGGTAAGCGCTTGCGCCCACTTTTAACCCTATTAACCGCGCAATACGGGGATCCAACCCGTGATGGCATCATCGCTGCAGCTGTTGCCTGCGAGATAACCCACCTTGCAACTCTGTATCACGATGATGTTATGGATGAAGCACCACTTCGTCGCGGAGTTGAAAGTGCCAATATGCGGTGGGGAAACACCATTGCAATCCTCACGGGTGACTTCTTATTCGCTAAGTCATCTGATTTGTTAGCAGATCTGGGTCCAGCGGCGGTTCGCCTGCAGGCACGAACATTTGAGCGTTTAGTTATCGGTCAGATTATGGAAACGCAAGGTCCCAACCCTGGCCAAGATCCACTTGAATACTATCTAAAGGTAGTTGCAGACAAGACAGGTTCATTGATTGCAGCATCAGCTAGATATGGTGGAATGATCTCAGGTGCACCTGCAGATATCACCGAGACAGTTACAGTATTTGGTGAAAAAATTGGTGTTGCATTCCAGTTAGCAGATGATGTTATTGACATTGCCAGCGAATCAAATCAATCAGGAAAGACTCCAGGAACAGATCTTCGTGAGGGCGTTCCAACACTTGTGACTTTAAATGTTATGAAGTCGAGTGATCCAGCAGATGCCGATCTAAAGCGACTACTGAGTGCACCAATCGAGGATGAACCAACGGTTCAGCAAGTCTTGGTTGCCTTGCGCAATCACAGAGCTTTAGATGAGTCGCGTGAACAGCTACATCAGATTGCAAAACAGGCACGTGGTGCACTTGGCCCACTACCTATCAATGATGCAACTGGTGCGTTGATGTCGCTATGCGACGCTGTTATTGACCGCTCTGCTTGATTTAACTAGGTCAAGTGCCAGGGTTGTTAGTGCAACCCAAATAATTAGGAACCCAATCCAACGCGCAGTTGGCATAATTTCATGTTGAACCCAGACACCAATTGAAAATTGCAATGTTGGAGTGATGTATTGCAGCAGGCCAATTGTCGTAAATGGTAGGCGAGTAGTTGAACCGTTGAATAACAGCAAAGGAATGGCAGTAATTGCGCCAGCGCTGACAAGTAATAGGGTCAAACCCCAAGAGTTCCCGAACTGTCCGGTGCCCTGATTGCCTATATAAATCAGGTATCCCAGGTAGAAAAAGCCGGAAATGAAAGTTTCAATTGCCAAACCCTCAAGGGCTCCTAGGCCAAGCTGCTTTTTAATCAAACCATAACTGCCCCAAGACAGTGCCAAAGTAAATGCAATCCAGGGCAAGCGACCGTAGTCAATTGTTAGGATCAAAACACCGATACTTGCAATCGCTACGGCGGCCCATTGCAATGGACGCATTTTCTCCTTCAACAAAATCACACCAAATCCAATAATGATTAAGGGATTGATGTAATACCCAAGTGAGGCTTCAACAACATGGCCATTGTTGGTTGCCCAGATATAGACCAGCCAGTTTATTGAAACAAGGATAGAGGTTAAGAATAATTTAACAGCCATCATGGGTCGTCTTAGTGTGACCAAAGTAGACTTTAAGGCTTTGGTTACAGCTAGAACTAAGAAACAAAAAACCAAAGTCCAAACAGCTCGGTGTGAAACAATTTCAAGGGGAACTGCTGGCATGAGTAGAGGCCAGTACAAGGGGAGTAACCCCCAAATTGTGTAAGCCCCAACTCCGTAGAGAAGCCCAGTTTTGTTTTTACTCAATTATCTAAAGTTCGTAAATTGAACAGCAAAGTCCCAGCCACCATCTTTGACCATCGCCATAGTTTCCTGCAGATCATCGCGACTCTTTGATGTCACTCGAAGTTCATCGCCTTGAATCTGTGTCTTAACAGATTTTGGACCCTCATCACGAATCATCTTTGCAATCTTCTTGGCATTTTCAGTTGAGATGCCCTCCTTTAGAGGAGCCACAATCTTGTAGATCTTTCCTGACAACTGTGGCTCGCCGGCATCAAGATGCTTCAGTGAAACACCGCGTTTAATCATCTTGTCTTTAACAACGTCTAGCGCTGCTTTTGCACGCTCTTCTGTACCTGCTTCAATCAAGACTTTTTCGCCTTCAAGTTCTATTTTTGATCCAGTGTTTTTGAAATCAAAGCGGGTTTCAATCTCACGGACCGCCTGATTAATGGCGTTGTCGAGCTCCATGCGGTCGATCTTGGAGGTTACGTCGAAACTGCTATCTGCTGCCATGGTGAGGGCTCCTTCACTGGATGAAAGCGCGGTTTGTACGCGCACGTGCCTAAGGTATCCTTTCCCTTCGCACTATCCATAATTGCCGCAGTACTTGTTCGACCTTGGCGGGTTGCCCGAGCGGCCAATGGGAGGGGACTGTAAATCCCCCGGCTCTGCCTTCGA
>Ga0304730_1001018_pt1 | contig 22341 bp, 21 predicted proteins | sample M_130628_MF_Meta_FD_190474 | JGI IMG/M metagenome (GOLD analysis project Ga0304730, IMG submission 190474) | Freshwater microbial communities from Lake Montjoie, Canada to study carbon cycling - M_130628_MF_MetaG (v2) (version 2) | ecosystem: Environmental > Aquatic > Freshwater > Lake | place...
TGGCACGATTGAAAAAATACAGGCGTCCGCCTTCAGCGGGAAACTAATTATTGGTTCAGATAAGGGAATTTATGCCGCTATAAATAAGGGAATAAAGCAAGCGAAAGGCCACATCATAGGTATTTTACATGGAGATGATTTCTACGTAAACAATCAGATTCTGGCCAACCTAATACCCATTTTTCGCGGAGGAATTGAAGCGGTATTAGGAAGTGTATGGTTCGTTCCCAAAATAGGAGAGCATCGGATTATTCGTAAATATGGGACTAAATACTGGATTCCAACGCATTTCAGATGGGGAATACAACCACCTCACCCTGGTTTTTTCTTGTTAAAAAAGAAATATTTAGATTTAGGATTATACAGAGAACATTTTCAGGTAGCAGGCGATTTTGAATTTTTATTAAGAGGATTTTTGGAAGGGAACTGGAAATATTATCTCATCCATGAACCTATAATTTTTATGCGTTCAGGAGGGAAGAGTAAATTTTCATTTAAAAACTTAGTCCTCATAAATAAAGAATGCTGGCAGGCATGTTTGGAGAATAACTACAAAATTTATCCAGGTCAATTACTTTGGCGTTACCTGCCAAAGTTTCTGGGTGTTCTGTTGCCAGTGCTAGGTTATTGTCGAAGGTTACTTTTATGACATTTTGACTTAATAAATCAGCTAGTTAGGCAAAAAAACATGAATATGTTTAGCATTTAAATGCTAACTTAGCGGCGTTTATTTATTTAGAATGGTTTATTTTAATTAATTGGGTTTTGAACTGTCATAAATCGAATGCGACTTATGAAAAGCGAAGCTTTATAATAAAACCAACTAAAAAATATTTAATTAGTCTGACCATGAATGGATTCCTATTAAGAAATATTTTATTAATTGTTATTGGATTATTTTTAAATTTGGCTGTTTCTGCTCAGATTTCTTCACCTGAGATGGATCAGCTAATACAAGTTAGTATTGAAAATGGATTAAGTGACTTTCAAATTTTGGAGGAACTACGTAAGAAAGGATTAACTGAAAGTGAAGTTCAAATTGCAAAAGTTAAAATTTTCGACTTCAGAGGAACGAAAGCAAGAAATCCTTCTTTGCTAAATAATAAGATAATAGATTCTGCAAAGGAATATCGTTCAGAAAAACTTAATGAAGTAAAAAGAGCAATTTACAGTGTTTTTGGCAGAGAAATTTTTACAAATAATCAATTTAAATTCAATCCAGAGATACAAATTCCCAGTCCTTCAAATTATGTTTTAGGCTCAGGGGATGGTTTAATTATGGATTTAAGTGGTGTTCAGGATAGGCAGGAATATTTAGTGGTTTCTCCAGAAGGATTTGTTAGATTAAAATATGCGGGACCAGTATATGTTTCAGGTTTAACTATTTTAGAGGCAAAGGAAAAGATTAAAAACCTAATGTCTAAATACTATCCTCAACTAAGTAATGGTTCAACAAGCATAAGTTTATTAATAAAAGAAATAAGGTCAATTCATGTGACAATTATAGGTGAAGTGGTAAAACCAGGCTTCTTTTCTATTCCCTCCTTATCAACAACACTTAATGCTTTATATTTAAGTGGTGGACCAAATGACAAAGGATCATTTCGACATATTGAAGTTATTAGAGGTAATAAACTCTTTAAAAAAATTGATTTATATCCTTTGTTTACTATTGGGATATTTCCTGAAGATATTCGACTTGAATCAGGAGATATTATAAGAGTTCCTTTTTCTGAAATGCCAGTTACAATAAAAGGAGCAGTAAGGAGACCATTAAAATATGAACTGAACAAAAATGAAACTTTAACAGATTTATTAAAATATAGTGGGGGCTTTTCTGAGGAAGCTTATAAAGGAGCTGTGAGATTAGAAAGATTTAGTTTAAAGGAAAAGATAGTATTAGACATTCCAGATTCTATTTTCCACCTTTTTAAACCCAATGCGGGTGATATATTTATTGTGGATACAATTTTGAATAGATTTTCAAATAGTATTTCAATTTCGGGTCCAGTTTATAGACCTGGAATTTATTCGTGGAAAGATAGTTTAACAATTTCAGGTCTAATTCAATTAGCTTCTGGTTTTTTATCCGACGCCTTTTTAGAAAGAGCTGTGCTTTTTAGATCCGACAAAGAGGGCAGGAAATATACTTTAAATATTAATTTAAAAGCAATTTTAAATAATGACAGTATAGATATATTGCTTCACCCACAAGATGAATTAATAATAAAAAGCATATTTGATTTGGAAGAATCTTCAAAAGTCACCATAGAAGGTGCTGTTCAAAATCAAGGAGAATTTCCATGGAGAAAGGAATTAAGTGTTAAGGATTTAATTTTTTTAGCTGGTGGGTTGAAAAATGAGGCATTTACTGGAAAAATATTCATTTACCGATTAAATAAAGATCAATCTTTAAATGCAATATCATTTGATTTAAATGATAATAGAATAGGTGATTACATTTTGAATGCAAATGATGAGGTCATAATAAAATCAGAAAAAGATTTGAACATCGCTAAATTTGTTACCATTTACGGAGAAATAAAAGAGCCTGGTGTTTTCCCTTATGCTGATAATATAACCTTACAAGATATTATCTTGCTTGGAAAAGGATATACAGAGGGGGCAACTCAAATGAATATCGAAATAACAAGGAGGAAAGATGGAATAGATCCATTTAATAAGATGGCTGAATTAGCAGAAAGTTTTATCGTCAACATTCCTGTATCAGGATTAAATAAAATTGAAAATGAAATTTTACTGAAACCTTTTGATGTCATCACTATCAGAAAAAATCCTATGATTCAGTCCCAAACTTTTGTCGAGATAAAAGGACAAATACTATTTCCAGGTCAATACGCTTTACAAAAAAAGGATGAAAGAATAAGTAGTTTATTTTTTAGGTCTGGAGGAAGTCTGCCTGAAGCGAATATAAAAGGAACGAAACTGGTAAGAAAGCTAAAGAGTGATTTTTCGTTCGATATTGATGAGCTTAAAAAAGCCTCTGCGAATTTTGGTTTAGATACAGTTTCTCAGCTCAGAGTGGAGAACAAGGATATTATTGAGATTGCCATAGATTTAACTGCAGCCTTGAAAAATCCTGGATCAAAAGATGATATTTTTTTAGAACCAGAAGATATTTTAATTATTCCTAGAAAAAGTAACTTAATTATAGTGGAAGGGGAAGTTTTTAATCCGGTTGGACTTAATTTTCAAACAAGAAGAAGAGCAAATTTTTATGTAAAAAAAGCTGGGGGATTCAAAGAAGAAGCATTGAGAAAAAAAACATTTGTTATTTATCCCGATGGCAGTGCTAAATCTACCCTAAAATTTTTAGGTTTGGTCAATCAATATCCTCATGTTGAACCAGGTGCTTTTGTAGTAGTTCCTAAAGCGCCTCCATCTGATGGTACTCGGAAATTCAATATTACAGACCTTACTTTAGCATCTTCTACTATCGCAGGTATTTCTACTTTTATATTGGGAATTGTTCAATTATTAAAATAAGAATGTTAAATAGAACAGAGGATAACGATTTATATCCGGGGGAAATCAGTATTCCTGAATTCAAGGAGAAATTACAGATAAAATTCAATCAGGTAAAAAGATATTGGATTTATATTTTAGTTTTTTCGTTCCTTTTAGGTACTATAGGATGGTTCTACGCCAGGCAACAACCTGCATATTATGCAGCTAATATATTATTTATCTTAAGTTCTGGGAACAAACAACCAAGTCAGGATAATATTATTGCGCAGCAACTTGGATTAGGTCAAAAAGGTAATAGCGAAAATGGACTTTATACAGTCCAAAACTTTTTGGGATTATTGACTCATGGAAAAATGATTCGAGAAACCTTGTTATTACCTTATCCGAAAAATGAATCAATCTCATTTGCCTCTAAATATTTGGCTTTGGTAGAAGAAAAAGGGTATGATTTTCCAACTAATGCTTTGGTTTACGAGCAATTAAACAAAGATCAGGTAAGTCTTTTAAGGAATTTAGCAGATGGCATAAAACCGCTTTTATCAGTCAAACCTGCAGAAGATGGCACAAATTTTACGCTATTTTCCGGTAGATTTGAAAATGAAGAATTTGCCAAATATTTCACAGAAGCACTACTCAACTACACCCTACGTTTTTACATAGAGGGAAAAACGAAGGAAATAAAAAACAATATTAGGCAGATAGAAGAGAGAAAAGACAGTTTACTAAGTTTATTACTTAATAAATCAAGGCGAATAGCAAGTCGATCTGTGCAGTCCATTGATTTGAATCCTGCTTATAGTGCTTCGATGGTAGAGGGCCAATTACTCAATAATGAAGGAGAATTCATTGGTAAATTATATTCAGAATCGATTGCCAGTCTGGAGATTGTAAGGAGTGAACTTCGACAACAAACACCACTTTTTACCGTCATAGAAGGGGTAGAATATCCATTAATTAAAGAAGTTCAACCTATTATGAGTTGGTTTTGGGTGTTGTTTGTTTTAGGTTTTTTGATTGGAGTGATTTATTTTGGAGTAAGGAGATGAGGAGAATAGCTTTTTTGTATCTACTTCCGCATAATATGTCTGGTCTTTTAAATAAAATTAATAGTCAAGCAGAAGCGGTTTATGAATTAGATGAGAATATTAAATTTATAATTTTTTATGAGGCAGATAAACCCCTAATAAATTCAATTTCTCCTAATTTAATTTTTGAAAAACTACCTAAATTCTTTTTTAAAACAGGTTCCTTTTTTACACCTAGATTTATTGTAAATTACGTTAATCTAAAAAAATATGATTTAATTTTCTCAAGGATTTATGGGTTTTCACCATTTTTCTTTTTATTTTTCAGAAAAAGGAAATTTAAATTAATTGTTGAATATCACACCAAAATAGTAAAGGAATATATTGCTGTAGGAAGATTCGATTTAGCTTTGGCATATTGGATATTTAAAAACTTATCTGATTTGGTAATAGATGCTAAAATATGTGTTACTGATGAAATTGCAAAAATAGAGTCATTCAACAAACCAATTGTTACAATAACAAATGGGTTTAAACATAAAAAAATAGATTTACCAGCTTTCCAATATTTCAGGGGGGATTCTTTAAGAATTTTAATGATATGTTCAAAGTTACAGCCATGGCACGGAATTGAAAGGTTCTTTAAATCTATTGTTCATTGGCAAGAAAGTAATCCGAATCTAATTTTAAAAATAGATATAGTTGGAGAAATATACCAAAGCAGTTTTAAAAAAATAAAACTACCACAACATATTTTATTTCACGGTTCTAAAAATGATAATGAAATAATTGAACTTGCAAAAAATGCAAATATGGGATTATCAACTATAGGACTTTTTATGAAAAATATGGAAGAAGCTTGTCCTCTCAAATCCCGAGAATATATTTCTATGGGTCTTCCCTTTATTTATGGATATAAAGATGATGACATTAATTTAACAAGCGATATGTTAGGATTTAATGTACCAAATAATAATTCTTTATTAATCTTGGATAACATCTTGGAATGGTTACAAAAAATTGATTCCGATAGAGAAAAATATTTACTTAATTGGTTAGAGTTAAGGAATAGAATATCTTGGGAATCTAAAATGCAGCAATTTTTAAAATTCGCTAATGAAATTTAAACTAATGCCAAAAACTTTATCAGATATTATAAAACTATCAAAAGAAAATTCAAAAGAAATAATTTTTATAATTGCGCCTATGTTAGGCATGGTCGGACAGGCATCTGTTGCTTATTTTCTTCAAAAGTCAATGGAAAAAAAATTTATTCCAATAATTATTGGATATTGTTCTCCAAGTGTAAAAAAAACAAATTTTAGTGGAATTGTTTTGACACTTCCATGGGGGTCGGATAATGTAGTTTTAAGAAGGTTATTTTATATTTTTAGAATCTTGAAATTCATATATTTAATATGGTTTTTAAAACCAAAATTTGTTATTTGTCAGGGTATGACTGGAATTTTCTTTGGAATTCTTGGGAATTTTTTCAATTCTAAATCAAAAATTATTGGATCTATACACGAACCAATAAATAAATATTTTAAAAATAGTGGGTTAAATAAAAAAGAATTATATCTTTTAAAACAATTAGATGGAATTCATTATGTTTCTCATGGAATTAAAAATCAATTTGATGAAAGTATAATAATACCAAAAAGTCAAGTAATTTCTACTCCAATATGAAAATTTTATTTGTAGGCCGTTTTGCAACTCCAAAAAACAATTTATCAATTATTAAAATTTGTAATATTTTAAAAAATAATGGAGTTGTTTTTTCATTAGATTTTTTTGGAGATGCTGAAAGTGTTGATAATGATGGAATTAATATTAAAAATTCTTTTTTAAAAGAATTAGATGATTTGAAAGAATTTGTCAGGTATTATGGATTTGTGGATAAAGTAGACATTTTTTCTTCAAATTATGATTTTTTGATTTTACCATCTTTTTGGGAAGGATTTCCTGTGGTGATGTTAGAAGCTGCAAAAAATGGAATAATACCTGTTTGTTCAGATATTCAAACAGGTCCAAGAGAATTTATAGTAAATATAAATGAGTACTCATCAGCATTAAATTATCCATTATTTGGTCAAGGAGGTATTTTGTTGAAATGTCCAGTAAATGATGATGACTTTAAGGAATGGGCAAATTGTTTGGAATCTGTATATTCAAATAAGGAACTTTTGAATAAATTAAAGTACTCTGTTCAAGAAAATTGTATCAATTACTCAATTGAGAATTATCGACTAAACTGGGAGAATTTTTTGGATTCCTTTTTACTTCCTTAATTTAAGATAGTAAGGGAAATAAACTATTCTATGGAGGTTAATATCAAGGAATATACAATTTGCAGATTATTTTAATAATCATGCGAAAGTAAATAAATAGGTTATCTCCCATGCTAGTTGAATGGCCCCAGTATCGGATAGGGGGTAATTTTGTCAACTATGGACTTGTATTACTAATGAAGCCTCTCTCTTCAAAATTGAAATATATTTTACATACTTTTATTCATATGACAGGCAAATATGATTTCGTACGGACGAAATTGATATATTCACAGAAATATGTGCATTTATGTGATTTGGGTTATGTGATGAAATCCATATAAGTGAAGGCGTTTCAGGAACACGTGATAGCGGAATATCTAAAACCAGCGAAAATAAGGGAATCAGATAGTTTAGGAGATAAGAAATGATTGCTTTAGGAAACAAAAATAATAGGACAAATTACAAAAATCAAAATTATTTATTTGATCTATTAAAAACAAAAAAGTGCATAGTTTTATGGTTAATAAATTTAATATAGATATAATAATTGTATAAAGTTGAATAAAAATAGAATTTTACACATAATTAGTGGCACAGGTATGGGAGGTGCAGAAAGAACTCTTTTTAATCTCTTAAATTCAAATTTAGCAGATAAACATGAGATGTTTGTAATATCCTTAACTCCTGAAGAGGAGTTTGGCCGTAGAATAAATAACTTAAAAATTCAAATTCATTTTTTAAATTTAAAAAGAGGAAGGATTGATGTTTTTTCTATATACAATTTGATAAAAATAGTTAAAAAAATTAAACCAAATATCATTCAAGGTTGGATGCATTTTGGCAATTTAGTCGCTCTTTTAGTTTATTTAACTTTGTTTGACAGGTCGATCAAGTTAATTTGGAATATTAGACAATCATTTTACGGTATTGAAATAGAAAAAAAATTAAATAAAATGGTGATTTATTTATGTGCCTTTTTTTCTAAAATACCGAATAAAATAATTTATAATTCATCGCTATCTTCTATACAACATACAGATTTTGGATTTAGTGATAAAAACAAGATTATTATTTTAAATGGTTTTGATACTAATTACTGGAAACCTAATCCATATAAAAAGGATTTATTAAAAAAAAGTATGAACTTTTCAGAGGATAATTTTATAGTTGGGTATGTTGGAAGAGATGATAAATTTAAAGATATTAATACTTTGATTAATGCCATCGAAATAGTTTCTTTACTAAATCTGAATATTAAATTTGTGTTAATGGGCAATAAATTGGATAATGAAAATATAAAATTTATAAAAGTTTTACATAAATGGTCATCATCAATAAGACTACTAGGTGGTGGATTTGATAGTTATGAAATTATGCCTGTTTTTGATTTGTTAGTGCTTTCTTCTAAAAGTGAAGCTTTTCCAAATGTTGTAGGTGAAGGGATGTCTATGTCTATTCCATGTATTTCCACAAGTGTTGGTGAAATATCACAATTAATTAATGATTGTGGATGGCTTATTCCAGTCGGTGATTCAAATATTTTGTCTGATAAAATTGTTGAGGCATATAATTTGTTTTTAAATAATAAAAAATATTGGAATGAATTAAGGTTTAAAAGTAGGAATAGAATAATTAAGTATTTTAATATTGATTTAATGTTATACAGATATAATAATTTATGGGAAAATTTTTAGTGAGCATAAGATGAATTTAGATACTAAAACTATTAATTCTTTTGGGGAAGAATGGCATTATTATAATCATATAAATCTTGACGATGGATTTATTGAAAAATATTTTAATGATTATTTTGCAATTTTCCCATGGGATTTAATTTCCAAAAATGCTGTTGGATTTGATCTTGGATGTGGTTCGGGAAGATGGTCCAGATTCGTTGCGCCTAAAGTTGGAATATTGCATTGTATAGATGCCAGCGAAAAGGCTTTAGAAATCGCAAAAATAAATTGTAAAAACTTTGATAATTGTGTTTTTCACCTTAGCTCCATAGAAAATATCACATTAGAAGATAATTACTTTGATTTTGGTTTTTCTTTAGGTGTTCTTCACCATGTTCCAAATACTGCCTCTGCATTGAATATTGCTGTTAAAAAATTAAAAAAAGGAGCACCATTGTTGCTTTATTTATATTTTTCATTTGATAACAAACCTGTTTGGTATAAATTACTTTGGAAAGTATCTGATTTGTTTAGGAAAATTATTTCTAAGTTACCATTCAAAATTAAGTTGGTTACATGTAAAGTTGTTGCAAGGTTTATTTACTTTCCATTTTCTAGATTGGCTAATTTTTTTGATTATTTTAGGTTTAATACGAATCATTTTCCTTTGGCATACTATAAAAATTCATCGCTATATACAATGGAAAATGATGCATTAGATCGTTTTGGAACCTCAATTGAACATAGATTTTCAAAAGTGGAAATTGAGAATATGATGAAAATAGCTGGCTTGTCTGATATTAAATTTTCTGACCATCCCCCCTTTTGGGTCTCCGTCGGATACAAAAATTAATATCTATGTGCGGTTTCGTTGGTTGTCTTTCTTCTTTAGATTTAAATCCTGGTGTTTTTCAAAAAATGACAGGTTCTTTGACGCATCGTGGTCCTGATGAATCTAATATTTGGCAAGATTATACAAGTGGTATTTCTTTAGGTCATCAAAGACTATCAATCCTTGATCTTTCTTCTGCGGGCAGTCAACCAATGATTTCTTCAAATGGTCGTTTTGTAATGGTGTATAATGGTGAAATGTATAATCATCTAGAGAACAGATCTTTTCTTAAAAATCAAGGCTTTTCAATTATCTGGAAGGGTCACTCTGATACAGAGACTTTGATTGAGCTTATTGCTGCATTTGGGATTGAAAAGGCATTGATTCTTTCTAAAGGTATGTTTTCATTAGCTCTGTGGGATAAACAAACAAATACCCTAAGTCTTGCCAGAGATCGATTTGGAGAAAAACCTTTATATTATGGTTGGCAAGGTGATTCCTTCTTGTTTGGCTCTGAATTAAAAGCTTTTAAATATCATCCTCAATTTCTAAATATTATTGATACGAATGCATTAGGGTTGTTTTTCCAATACAATTATATTCCATCCCCTCATTCAATTTATAAAGGTATCTGTAAGCTTAATCCTGGGAATATTTTTTCGCTTTCATTGAATAGTAAAGAGGGAATTCTTTTACCTTATTGGTCAACAAGTGAAGTGGCCTATCATGGTGCATGTCATCCTTTCTTAGGTTCAACAAAAGAGGCAATTTCAGAAATTGAAAATCGTTTGGTAGCCTCTGTTAAAAGTCAATTAATAGCTGATGTACCCTTAGGTGCCTTTCTTTCAGGTGGTATAGATTCTTCTTTAATTGTTTCAATAATGCAGTCTTTTTCTGAAAATCCAGTAAATACTTTCACTATTGGATTTGAGGAAAATAATTTTAACGAAGCCCCTTTTGCAAAAAAAATTGCTTCCTTTCTTGGTACTAATCACAATGAACTCTATATTTCTTCAAAGGATTGTATTAATGTGATTCCATTACTTTCTAATATTTATGATGAACCTTTTGCAGATTCATCCCAAATTCCAACTTATTTGGTTTCTAAATTGGCAGCATCTTCTGTGAAGGTTTCTCTTTCGGGGGATGGTGGGGATGAACTATTTGGTGGTTACAATAGATATCTTTTTGCAAATAATTTCTGGGATAAATTGAATCATTTTCCCGCTTCTTTACGCAAAGTTCTGAGTAGCCTTTTAAATTCAGTATCTCCTGAAAATTGGAATTTAATATTAAATAATGTTCATTTTTTACTTCCGAAGAATCTTAAAGTTAACAATATTGGAGATAAAATTCATAAAGCATCAAATATTCTTTCTTCAAGTTCTATAGATGAGGTTTATTTCAAATTATTGATTCAATGGTCTGATCCTGGTTTACTTCTTAATAAGCATTTTTTAAATACTCAAAATATTCTTCCTGGTAAAGAAAGTAAATTGAATAATATTGAAAAAATGATGCTGAAGGATTTACTTTCTTACCTTCCAGATGATATATTATGTAAGGTTGATCGCGCAAGTATGTCTGTTTCTTTGGAAAGTCGAATCCCTTTTCTGGATCATCATTTATTTGAGTTTTCCTCAAAATTACCTATTTCACTCAAAATAAAACAGGGTTCATCTAAATGGATACTAAAAGAGATTTTAAAAAAATATCTGCCTGTTCATTTGGTTGAAAGACCTAAAATGGGTTTTGCACTTCCAATCGATCAGTGGTTACGCGGTCCCCTTAAAGATTGGGCAAATTTTCTCCTTGATAAAAATGAAATGTTGAAAGATGGAATATTAAATCCGTTGCCTATTCACCAAAAATGGGAAGAACATCTTTCTGGAAAAAGAAATTGGCATTATCATTTATGGAGTATACTCATGTTTCAAAATTGGCTTAATTCTAATAAATAAATGGGTGGAATACTTGGATTATTAGGTATTTGCGTAGTCATAATTTTTATGGTTTTACTTGGTATTAAATATCCATATCTGAAAAACATTATTTTAATAGGCGGAATTTTAAGGATTTTGGCAGGTTGCTTTCACTTTTTTATCCTAAAATTACCTGATGGGATTATTGATGCAGTGAAATTTGAAAATAATGCATGGCGATTTGCCGAAATGCCTTTTATTGACTTCTTAAATAGTTTTAAAACCCAAAATCTTGCGCTTTCTTTTGTTTGGGTGCTTTCTTTCATTTATAGGTTAGTTGGGAGAAGCCCCCTGCTTTTGCAGTCTGTTAGTATATCCCTTGGAATTTTTTGTATTGTTTTGGTTTATAAATTGGCTTTTCTCATTAGTAAAAATAGGGTTAATTCAAAACAAGCAGCCTTTATTTTTGCTTGTTTTCCTACTATAATTCTTTATAATGTACTAATATTAAGAGAAGTATATATTATGTTTTGTTTTTTATTGGCTTTCATTTATTTGGTTAAATGGCGTGATAGTCATTTATTGTCAGATGGACTTTTTGCCCTGTTTTTTTTTTCAATTATGTACTTTTTACATGGAGCCTTGTTAATTGGGGCAGCTTTATTTTTTATTATGTTGGTTATATATTCTTCATCTTTTTTTTTGACAAGGTTAAAACTTGGAAAATTATTATTGCCTAATACGGCAATATTTTTGTTAACGCCTTTTTTAATAGGTACTTTTTTTTTCTACTTTTCAAATATCAATTTACCTTATTTAGGTAAAATAACTAACATTTTTACGTTTTCAAGGATTTTATTTCAATCCGAAGTTACTAATTTGGGCGGTTCAGCCTATCCAAGTTGGCTTATCCCGGATTCTATTTCTGGGTTTTTTCTTTTGATCATTCCCAGATTGTTCTATCTTTTGTTTTCTCCTTTTATTTGGGACCTTAGGGCAATAAATCATCTGCTTGGCTTTGTAGATGGATTACTTTACCTGTTTCTATTTTATTGGATAACAAAGGGGGTGGTATTTAAAAAACATAATCAAATTATTACAACCTTATTCATAATTTTAATACCTTTACTAGTAGCTTACTCCTGGGGAGTCGGAAATTTTGGGACTGCTTTAAGGCATAGAGTTAAATTTATTCCTGTATTTATTGCAATTTCAACTATTTACGTTCCAAAAATCACTTTGACAAAAAAATTCAAAGGTTCAAAACCTAATGAGTAACTTTAATTATATTTCACTTGGAGCTGTCTAGTCGTAAAATTCTTATCGTTGTTAATACTGACTGGGGTTTCCTTGCCTATAGATTACCTATCGCTTTGGAAGCAAAACGACTTGGTTGGCAAGTCTTTGTTGCAACTCCTGAAACTGGAGACGCTCATTTAATAAAACAGGTTGGCTTAAATCACATTCCACTGAATATGTCTAGAAAGGGTTTAAACCCTTTTAATGAACTTATAACTATATTTGAATTTTGGAAACTTTATAGGCAATTGGAGCCACAAATCGTTCATCATGTAACGATAAAACCTATCATTTACGGTTCTCTGGTGGCTTCTCTCTTGAATAAATCTTTTGTTGTAAATGCTATTAGTGGGCTTGGTTATGTCTTTACTTCCCTTCCTAAAAATAATATAATTAGATTTATTACGACCTTTTTATACAAAATAGCTCTTAATAGACCTAATAGTAAAACTATTTTCCAAAATCCAGATGACCTTAATCTTTTTATTCAAGAGGGGATGGTGGAAAAATCTAAAACCAGACTCATATTGGGTTCGGGTGTAAATTGTTCTGTTTTTTCTCCCTCTAAAACTACTTTGACAGATAAATTGGTCATGCTTCCAGCTCGAATGTTGTTCGATAAAGGAATTTATGAGTTCGTGAGTGCAGTTTCTATGCTCAAAGTGGATTTTCCAGATGTGAAATTCGTTTTGGTAGGCCGCGCCGATGACGGAAATCCCGCACTAATTCCTACAAAACAACTCCGAGAATGGGAAATGTCAGGTTTAGTTGAATGGTGGGGTTATAAAAGAAATATGAATGAGGTGCTAAATATGGCAACGATGGTGGTTCTGCCTTCTTACAGAGAAGGTCTTCCTAAAGTTCTTCTCGAAGCTGCCGCTTGTGGCAAACCTATTATTTCCACCAACGTCCCCGGTTGTAAAGAAATAGTCAGACATGAAGTTAATGGTCTTATGATTCCAGCAAAAGATGAGGTGGCTTTGGCAGAAGCTATTAGACGCTTGCTGGATAATCCTGAATTTGCTGCTCAATTGGGCAAAAATGGCCGCGAAATTGTTCAAAGGGAATTTTCAGAAGAATTAGTGGTCGAAAAGACTTTTGAGGTTTATGATTTGTTACTCACTGGAAAATAATAGCCTTTTCATTTATACGTTTCCCGCCTTTGAAAAATGAATCTTATCACAAGCTCGGAAAGGAAATAGTTCTTATGAATCCTGTTCATTCGAGGTTCTATTCGCTATTTAAAAGATTATTAGATGTTTTTGGATCTATTTGCCTGCTTTGTATTTTATCTCCTCTTATACTCCTTACTACTTTTCTCCTGCTTCTTCTGAATGGAAACGTTATCTATGCTAAACCCAGAATTGGCTTCCAATCGAAATCTTTTACTATTCTCAAATTTGTAACGATGATTCCCAATAGCCATAATATGACTTATGGTACTATGACGATTGGGAATGACCCTAGAATTACTCCAATTGGACGGATTTTAAGAAAATTAAAAATTGACGAACTTCCCCAATTGTGGAATGTCCTTAAAGGGGATATGAGCTTTATCGGTCCCAGACCTCTAGATCAATCTGAATTCGATTGTTATGACGCAGAGGTTAAAAATAAAATCTATTCCGTTAAACCTGGTATAACCGGTATAGGCTCTATCATTTTTAGAAATGAAGATAAAATTTTATCCCATTCCTCTATTTCTCCTTCTGTTTTATACAAAGAATTGATTGCGCCCTATAAAGGTCAACTGGAACTTTGGTACCTGGAAAATCAATCTTTTTATGTCGATTTTTTGCTGCTAATAATTACGGTTGTAGCTATTTTCGCACCTGATAATGTGCTTGTTTATAAAGTTTTTCCTTCCCTCCCCGTTAAACCATTTTAAATTTTTTTAATGCCTAAAAGTATTATCACTATAGTGGGAGCCAGACCCCAATTTGTTAAGGCTGCCGCTGTGTCAAGAGTTATAAAGGAAGAAGGCTGTTTTGAAGAAAAAATAGTACATACCGGTCAACATTTTGATGCTAATATGTCTGATATCTTTTTCTCTGAAATGGCTATCCCTAAACCACATTTTCAATTAGCAATAAATAGCCTTTCTCATGGGGCTATGACGGGTAGAATGTTGGAACAAATTGAGGTACTGCTCGTTACCGAAAAACCCGATGCCGTTATAGTTTATGGGGATACTAATTCAACGTTGGCAGGTGCTTTAGCTGCAACAAAATTGCATATCCCTTTGGTACATGTGGAAGCAGGCTTGAGAAGTTTTAACATGGGAATGCCGGAGGAAATAAATAGAATTGTTACCGATAGAATTAGTAATCTTCTGTTTTGTCCAACCCAAACGGCAGTCGATAATTTAATGAATGAGGGGTTTAATCATTTGCCTTGTAAGATCGAACTCGCTGGGGATGTCATGCAAGATGCTGCCGTCTTTTATGCAGAATTGGCAAATAAAAAACCTTCTTTGCCTGAAGCTTTGGGTTTGAAAAATGTTCCTTACATTTTAGCCACTTTTCATAGACAGGAAAATACAGACTTACCTGAAAATCTTTCTGCAATTGTCCAGGCTTTAAATCATTTAAATAAGGATATTAAAGTGGTTGCTCCTTTGCACCCTAGAACTAAAAAAATAATGGCGGAGAGAAATCTTAAAGCAGATTTTATTGTCATTGATCCAGTTGGTTATTTTGAAATGATTCAGCTTCTGGAAAATACTGATCTGGTGCTAACGGACAGTGGAGGCCTTCAAAAAGAAGCCTTCTTTTTTAATAAGTTTTGTGTTACTTTGAGAGATCAAACAGAGTGGGTGGAATTAGTACAGGGAGGCTATAATCAATTAACGGGTGCTAATTATAAGGACATTTTAACTGCAACTTTTGAAGCGCTAAATAAAAAATTCGTGAAGGCCCACGATTACTATGGAGGGGGCCAGGCAGCTTCCATTATTACCGAATCTTTAAATCAATTTTTAGCCTAAACGCTTTTTTTTTACTTATATTCCTTAATATTATATTACATTTGACCTCTATTTTTATACCCCTCGTGTAATGAATAATGCTCCGTTTTTTTTCCTGACCATATTACTTTTATTTGCCTTCGCTTGTAACAGGCCTGTTTCAAAGTTTAGCTGGGAAGGGAAGACGGTCGCTCCTGAGGCTATAAAATTTAAAAATGAATCAAAAAAAGCAACAGACTTTCTCTGGGATTTTGGTGATGGAAGAGTTTCAGTTGATTCAACGCCTATTCACAAATTTTATAATTCAGGTACGTTTGTGGTTCGTTTAACCGCGCTAAATGGAAAGAAAAAAAGAATAAGTATGGAAAATATTACGATTAAAGCACCTGAAGATTGTTTGATTCACCTTTCTACTTCTTTAGGTGATATGGTGATTAAATTATATGATGAGACACCTGCTCATCGCGATAATTTCATGAAACTGGTCGAAGAAGCTTATTTCGACAGTCTTCTTTTTCACAGGGTCATCGATGGTTTTATGATTCAAGGTGGTGACCCTCAATCCAGAAATGCAGCTAAAGGTGCTCGTTTAGGTATGGGCGGACCAGGTTATACCGTTCCAGCTGAATTCAATGATAATCTGGTGCATATTAAAGGTGCATTGGCAGCGGCTAGAACAGGAGGACCTTCAAACCCGGAAATGCGTTCCTCTGGTTCCCAGTTCTATATCGTACATGGTACTCCTTTGAATGAAAATTCTCTGAAAAGGATGGAATCCAGCTCGGGTATCAAATACAGCGACGAACAAAAAGAAGAATATGTTTCACTTGGGGGAACTCCTCAATTAGATAGAAATTATACTGTTTTCGGCAGAGTCATAGAGGGACTTGATGTCATTGATAAAATAGCAAAAGTTCAGAAAGATGGTGCAGACAGACCTGTTACCGATGTAACAATGACTTTAAAATTGATTAAATAAATCAGGTTATGCCTAATGCAGATATTATATTAGGGGTGGATGTGGGGGCTTCAGGTATTAAAGGAGCTTTGGTCGATAGTACAAAGGGTATCTTGGTATCAGATAGGATAAGGCTGGAAACCCCAAATCCTGCCACTCCTGATGCTGTGGCGGAAACATTTAATGAGTTAGTAAAGGCTTTTAAATGGAAAAAAAGAATTGGCGTTGGCTTTCCTAGTATAATCAAAAAGGGAACCGCCTATTCCGCTGCAAATATTGACAAAAACTGGAATGGACTGAATGTTAGAAAGTTTCTTGAAAAAGCAACCGATTTACCCGTACGTGTTATTAATGATGCAGATGCAGCTGGTTTGGCTGAAATGAATTATGGACACGGAAAAGATATGTTAGGGGTGGTTTTGCTTATCACTATTGGCTCAGGATTAGGTAGTGCCTTGTTTTTGGATGGTAAGTTGTTGCCAAATACGGAATTTGGTCATGTCCGTATGCACGGAATGATTGCAGAGCATTATGCTTCAAGCCGAATTCGAAAAGAACTTAATTTAGATTGGGAGGAATGGGGCAAAAGGTTTAATGAATATTTGAATTATATGGATTTATTAGTGAACCCAGACCAAATCTTTTTAGGCGGAGGTATTAGTAAACATTTTGAATTGTTTAACCCTTTTTTAAATGTAAACACTAAAGTTAAACCCGCAAAACTGAGAAACAATGCTGGTATTATAGGTGCCGCTTGCTTTGCCCATTTAGAATAATATTTTTTTTGCAAATACTAAATAGGTTGTCTAAAGGCCTGTTTAGCCTAAAAGAATCCCCTATACAGAAGTGTCAGGGATTTTTTGTTTAATCAACTCTCATAAATATCTCTGAACTAATTGTGCTTTTCGTAAAAAAAAACATACGTGGCTATAAAGCAGCATAAATAAAAGAGGCTACCTTTTTAGGCAGCCTCTTCTATTTTGACATTATTTCAGATTTTTTATCTGGAAATATGTTTTATAATTCATGATTCAGGTCTATAATATTGTAACATTTCAGAAACCTCCGGGTCATCTTCTACATCGGGTAAAAGGGTAAATAAAACAGTATGGGTGGAATAATCTTCCTCCAAGGCTACGCCAAGCATCATTAATGCTTCTTTTCTTTGCCCAGCTGCCAACAAACAGGCAACATGTGCAAATATCATCGTGGAACCTTCTGTTTCTAATTCACCCTCTTTTGCCAGTTCAATGGCTTCTTGTTTCCTGTTGGCGTGAATTAAGAAAGATAAATAATATAACCAATATTTGCTCTCACAAGGTGCTAAGTTAACAGCTTCCTGAAAACAAAATTCTGCTTTTTCTATATCATCCAATTGTTGATAAGCAATTCCCATTGAAGCATAATATTCTTCTCTCTGGTCTTCAATGTTGATGGCTCTTTTGTAATATAAAACAGCCTTTTTCCAGTCTTTATGTTGTAAAAATACTTCCCCAATATTAAACAGAACCTCATCGTTCATTGGATCAGATTGTAGCGCTTTCCGGAAATAAGCTAATGCTTTTTGAGTTTGGCTAAGTTCTAAACAACATTGACCGCTCATCATTAAAACTTCAGAATCAGATACAAACAGGGACATCATTTCTTCAAAAGCTTCATAAGCTTTTTCAAACTTTTTTAGCTCAAAGCATAAATTTCCATATTCTCTATAAGCAATTTCTAAACCTGGTGTAGATAAATAAGCAAATTCAAGTGCTTCCAGCGCATCGTCATAATTCCCTAAATAGGAATGGGATAGTCCCAGATAATACCAGGATAAACCGTTATAAGAATCTAAATCAAGTAAATTACTAAAAATTGAAATGCCCTCTTCATACTTTTTGTAAGACTCTATCCATGACCAAAAGTATTCGATGGCTTCTTCGTTTTTGGGATCTAACAAAATGGCCTTTGACAAAATTTGGAAGATTTCATCCGTATGACCCTCGTCTTCCAAAATGTTAGCTTTTAAAATTAGCATTTCACAAGACCTTATGTCATCCATTTTACCTTCAATGGTCGATAATAACTTTAACGCTCCATCATTATTATTTAATTTAAATAATAGTCTGGCGTGAAGTAAAGTGACTATATGACTTCCAGGGGATAAAGCATTTACATGCTCTAAAATAAGTGCAACTTCATCTACCTTATTTAATTCAAGGAGATAAATTACTTTTTTGATATAAAAAGATAGAGAATAAGGGAAATTATTAATTCCCTCTTCACATATTTCTAAACTTCTTTCATATTGACGCTCAGAAGCGAAATAATCCATTAGTAGAAATAATTCTTTTTCTTCCCACATTTTTGCTGTACCGCATTCAATATAAGCATCAAAAGCTTCTACTAAATGTTCTAAATTAATTTTTTCTTTATCGTTCATAGGTTACGCAAATGCAGTGAGCAGTTCTTACGAACCTCCACTTGTATTAAACCAAAGGATTTAAAAGCTAAATTGCCTCCCAATCAGCTACGTGCTGCAAATTGCTCCCGAAATGTAAGCATATTATGTTCAAATCCCGTAAGAATTTTCAAAAAAAAATGAAGCGATTAACGAAACGGTATGTTTTTATTAGAAAGCGGAAAAAATCTAAGTGACTGTTTTATATTATGTTACAAAAAAAAATTATGTGATATAGTGATATATGTAAAATCATTATATGTTTTGTTGCTACTATATGTATAGGTTATTATTATCTTTTTGATTATATCTAAGTATGTTATTATTCAATAGTTTTCAGTAATAAGAGCAGTATTCCTACCGCTCTTATTATGCCATTATTTACCTTTTTTAGATTGGTTTTTTAGCCTTTCAATCATCGCAAAATTAAATTCCCGGTCGCTTTTTGCTAATATGGCTACTTTTCTGTAGCCCACCATTTTACTAAAATTCAGATAATATTTTTTTTTCAACTTCACCAATTCTTCTTCCATGTCTAGCATCCCGAAAAGGTGTTTTTCGACAGCTGAATCATCTAAGGCCAGGATGTCTTTATTGGGTTGAAATTTTTCCCTTATCTTTTTCTGTTCTTTTTCATATTCGTTGTAAACAGGCCAAAATTTTTCAGCTTCTTCTGCGCTCAAATTCATTTTCTCTGTAAGTACCGCTACACGAACGGCTTTAACTCTTTCTAAACTGGGACGCTGAGGATTGTTCCTTGGCATTCCCGGCCTTTGAGCATTAAGTGACACGCACATTAATACCAATAAAGGCAATAAAATTCCACTTTTTAGTTTCATGTTATACTGGTTTAATTAATTTTATTTTTGAAGTTCAGTTAAAGTCATGCCATCTACATATAATTGCAGATCAAGTTCAGAAATAATAGCTTCCTCACTTAACCAAAGGGCAGCTTCTTCCGTGGAAAGGGTTGAAATATCATATTCTACGTCTTTTTTATTTGCTGTAACATTAGACCAGTAGTATATGCCAATTGAAATGAGCAATAGAAACCCTGCTGCCATGGCCAAGAGTGGTCTGAGCCTGATGAGTCCGCTACCTTTCTTTGTTATAGGATTTATTTTTTCTTTCAAATGCTTTTCAAATTCTTCAAAATAACCCTTAGGAGCCTCTTTTTTTTCAAAGAAAGATCCATTTAGAGGCAACCAAGGTGCTATTTCTTTGATTTCTTCTTCCCATTCATTTTTGGGTTCTTGAGTTTTCATTCAGATTTTTGTTTTATAAAGGTGCTTATTTTATGTAATGCATGGTGAAAAGATGCTTTAAGGGATCCTTCCGACACTTTTAATAGGTCTGCCATTTCAGTGTAGGACATTTTTTCAAAATATCTCAATTTAAATACCATTTTTTGTCGGGCTGGCAATGTTTCGATTCCTTCATTTAACAAACTCCATATTTTTTCCTCATTATGCGTTTGAACTTCGTAATGATATGATTCATTAGCTTGCCTGGTTGCAGATTCCTGAACTCTTTTTTGTGCTTTCTGTTGCTCCAAAAAACCTAATGTTTCATTGATAGCAATTCTATAAATCCAAGTGTATAAACTGCTTTTGTGCTCAAATGTATGGATGTACCTATAAACTTTTAAAAAAGTATTTTGTAAAATATCGTCTGTATCCTCATGTGAGTTAACCATTCTTCTTATTAAAGAATAAAGTTGCTCCTGGTACATTTTTAAAATAACTTTAAATGCCCCCTCTTGCTCCTTTGGGTTTTTAACCATTTTGCAAAGTTGCTCATCGGAATAATTAAGGTGCATTTTGAAACATTTACCCTTTTAGATATCAATACTTGTAAAAGGTTTAATAGAAAGTATAGATATTTGGGTTGAATTTAAAGATTAATTTATTTAGACAGCAATAATATGGAAATGAACCTTGAATGGTTAGATCATTTAGCCTTATTAGATTATGATTTACCAAATGATTTTATTGCCTTACACCCTGTTGCTCCTCGTGATCATTCTCGTTTACTTTTCTATAATAATGGTGATATAGCAGATTTTCAGTTTACACATTTGGCCAGTTTAATTCCTGAAAATGCTGTTCTTGTATTTAATGAAACCAAAGTTATTCATGCCAGATTGTTTTTTAATACGGATGCCGGAGCAAAGATTGAAATTTTTTGTCTTGATCCTTTTTCTCCATCGCTTCATTTTGAGAATTTAAATACAAATAAGGAGGTGATCTGGAAGTGTTTGATTGGAAATAATAAGCGATGGAAGCAAAAGCTTATGGCCTTGAATGTTTCTGTAAATAATGAACCATTGACCCTTTTTGTAGAAAGATTAGATAAGGTGGATGATTCTTACTTGGTTCGCTTTTTCTGGGAAAGCCAAACAGAAATTGTTTTTGGCGATATTTTAGAGGCTATTGGACAAATACCCCTGCCTCCTTACTTAAACAGGGAAGTAGAATTTGACGATGAAGTAGATTATCAAACTATTTATGCAAGCTCCGAAGGATCCGTGGCGGCTCCAACAGCTGGTTTACATTTTACTGAACAGGTATTAAATAGTTTAAGAGATAAGGGAGTGACTTTTGTTTTTTTAACCCTTCATGTGGGTGCGGGAACTTTCAAACCTATAAAGGTTACCCATATTTCCGAACATGTCATGCATAAGGAGCAAATTCGGGTTTCACGAAAAAGTCTAGAGACTTTGTCTTTGGCCAGCCAACATAATCAACCTATTATTGCCGTTGGGACAACAAGTTTAAGAAGCCTCGAAAGTATATATTGGTTTGGAAATAATTTGACTGAAAAATCAGATCCTGTTTTATCGGTGTCGCAATGGGAACCCTATCTCAGTCCATTAAGCTTGTCCTTTGAGTATTCACTTGCTAAAATAATAAGATTAATGGACCAAAATAACCTGAATTGGTTACAAGGAGAGACAAAATTAATGATTGTTCCAAACTATCAATTTAAGGTGATTTCAGGCATTATCACCAATTTTCATCAACCAAAAAGTACTTTGTTATTCCTTATCGCTGCATGGGTGGGGGAGGATTGGAAAAAAATATACGAGTATGCCTTGGAAAAAAAATTCCGATTTTTAAGTTTTGGTGATAGTAGTCTATTGTTGAACAACAAACACGAAGATGGTCAAAAAGGTGACCTCTTTTTTAAGAACGAGTCAAAGAAATGAATGCTGATTTTTAATTGTTATTTATGTGAAAATTACTTATTTTTGAAAATTAGGGCTAATATATCACAAAGTAAAATGGTAATGAAAGCAAATCAAATTTCAAATTACATAATTAGCCTGGCTCAGAACAATCCTGAGGAAAACCTGACGAATATGAAGTTGCAAAAAATTTTATATTATTTGCAAGGATTCCATTTGGCAATTTTTAATGAAGTCTTATTCGAAGAAGAAATAGAGGCATGGAAATATGG
>Ga0304730_1001019_pt1 | contig 22313 bp, 17 predicted proteins | sample M_130628_MF_Meta_FD_190474 | JGI IMG/M metagenome (GOLD analysis project Ga0304730, IMG submission 190474) | Freshwater microbial communities from Lake Montjoie, Canada to study carbon cycling - M_130628_MF_MetaG (v2) (version 2) | ecosystem: Environmental > Aquatic > Freshwater > Lake | place...
GTTGTCCGATAACCAGTTAATTCTTGCAATGGCTCCATTGATCTCATTTCGGGATTGTTGCAATGGCTTTCCAACTTCTGAGGTAAGAATTTCCGCTAATTTTTCTTTTTCCGCTTCTAATAAGTCAGCAAAAGCTTTTATTTTGATTATTCTCTCTGCCAACGGAACTTTTGCCCATGCTTTCTGACCTTCCAAAAGCAGGTCATATTTCTTCTTAATGCTCGAAGGCTGGTCAACATGTAAGGAGGTCAATATTTGACCAGTAGCTGGATTTTTTATGTCCAATGTCATAAAATTAGTTTGCCTGATGGCGGTTAAAAAATCTTTTTTTATGTTCTCAGAGAAAGAATGGGTGCAGGTTTCTGACATTCTTTCCGGGTGATATTGAACGGCTAACATATAGCCCGCATCCGCTTTATTTTTATACTCTATTGCCTCGATCACCCCGTCCTCTTCAGACCAGGCTACAGGAATTATATTTTGCCCAATATGTTCAGGATCAATGGCTTGATGGTGGGCGCTATTCACTTTTCCCTTTAACTGCTTCGTTAAAGAATGAAAATAACTTCCTTCCAATACCTTTATATCATGTTCTTTATCTTTTCCGTCGGCCCGGTGTTTCAGATTTCCCGATAAACCCAAATCCTGTATGAGTTTCCCGCCCTCTAAAACATTAATCAATTGATGTCCGCGACAAATGCCCAAAAGGGGAATTTTCATGCATTTAGCATACTGATAAACTAAGGATTCAAAGAAATCTCTTTGGTGTTGAAAGTCAGAAGGAGCATTAGGATAGGGAGAAAAATGGGTATAACAACCCGGATAAATATCGATGCCACCGGTCAGCAAAATCCCATCGAGGGTGGCTAATACAGGAAGATCTAAATGTTCAAATGAAAGATGAACCAATTGGATATCTTCCCCTAAATCATTTAAGGTAAACCACTTAGGATAAAATTCGTAGTTTGTCAACGTTTGCGTTATCCCTAATTTCTTCATTTTTAAAAAGCCTTAGTATATAAATGTTTAAAATCGTCGCGACTTACTGGAATAGGATTATTAGGATGAGCGAAATCGGCGAAAGCCAGATCTGCAAGGGTATCAATGTGTTCTTCTTTCACACCAATATCCCTTAATTTTCCTGGAATACCGAGTTTTTCATTTAAATCTTTCAGCCATTGCACGACAGCAGCACCATTTTCTTCTTTAAGTTCTAAAGTACGGGCAATGCGTCGGAATTTTTCCTCACAAGCTGGCACATTAAATTCCATGCCAAAAGGAAGATTCACAGCATTGGCCAGACCGTGATGGGTATCGAGAAGGGAAGAAAGCGGATGAGCCAAAGAATGAACGACGCCTAAGCCTTTTTGAAAGGCAATGGCACCCATCATGGAAGCTATTAACATATCACTTCTGGACGATACGTCGGGTTTATGGACGGCATTTTCAATGGCATTTTTAATTTTCAAGATACCTTCCAGGGCGATTCCTTCACAAATAGGATGACTCATTTTAGCCAAAAACGCTTCCATGTTATGGGTTAGGGCATCCATACCAGTGGCCGCAGTAACGGCAGCAGGTAAATCCATGGTTAACATAGGATCTGCGAAGACAATATTCGCCAATAATTTTGGGGAGAAAAGAATGCGTTTCTGATGCGTTTCATCGTCGGCAATAATGGCACTGCGGCCAACTTCGCTTCCTGTACCCGCTGTTGTGGGAATAGTTATAAAGGGAGGAACGTCATTGGTGACAAAAACATCCCCACCAATGAGGTCATCGTATTTGAATAAATCTTCCCTGTGATTTACACTCAATACAATGGCTCTGGCAACATCAATGGCAGCACCGCCACCTAAACCAATGATGGCATCACATTTATTTTCATCAAAGGCATCGCGACCTTTGAGCACATCAGATTTGACGGGATTCTTATGGATATCATGAAAAACGGAGATGGAAATTCCTTTTTGCTGAACATCGCGAATCAATGTATAGGTAAAATCGAGGGTAGCGATGATTGGGTCAGTCACCAATAAAGGATGCTTAATGTCTTTACTTTTCAGATAGTCAGCAAGTTCAGTAACGGCACCTGCACCGAATCGAATAATGGTTGGAAAATTAAATTGCACCATAAGATTTAACTTCAGTTCTGTCTTTATATAATTTCAAAATAACGTTTATATTCCCAGTCCGTGACTGCTTTGAGATGTTGTTTCCATTCCCATTCTCTGGTCATAGTAAAATGGTCAACGAAGGTATCACCGAATAATTCACGGGCCACGGGAGAGTCTTTCATTTTCCGTGTAGCTTCAATTAATGTGCCTGGAATATTTTCATTTCCAGCTTCGTTATACCCATTACCAACGGTTTGTGGCTGATTTAAGGCTAACTGATTTTTTATGCCATATAAGCCAGCCGCAAGACAGGCTGCCATAGCTAAATAGGGATTCACGTCGCTACCGATAACCCTTGTTTCAATTCTTGTAGCAGTGGAGCTACCAGCCAGAACACGAAGGGCAACGGTTCGGTTATCGATGCCCCAGGTAAGGGTAGTTGGCGCCCAGGCACCTTCTACTAAGCGCTTATAGCTATTTATGGTTGGTGCGAACATAGGTAAAATATGAGGAAGGCAATAGAGTTGCCCAGCCAGATATGAACGGGCTAGGTCACTCAGTTTTTGCGGGTCATTTTCTGAATAAAACAAATTTCTTCCACCTTCATTATTCCAGAGACTTTGATGAACATGTCCTCCGCAACCTGGCAGATTTTCATCTATTTTAGCCATAAAAGTGGCCATAATACCATGTCTGTAAGCTATTTCCTTAACAGCCGTTTTAAATAAGACTGCCCGATCAGCGGCTTCCAAAATACCTGAATATTCAATGGCAGCCTCATAAGTACCTGGGCCTGTTTCTGTATGCAAGCCTTCAATGGGAATGCCGAACTGAGTCAGGCCATCAAACAAGGCATTAAAATAATCCTGGTGTAATGAGGTTCGTAAAACAGAATAACCAAACATACCCGGGGTTAAAGGGCGTAAATTTTTATATTGTTTGTCATTGGCAGAATGCGGAGTTTCTGAAAAATTAAACCATTCGAATTCTTGAGCAAATATAGGGGTAAAGCCCATGTTGTGAGCCATTACACGGGTATTTTTTAATAATTGCCTAGGACAGACCGCTGCCGCATGACTAGACAGAGGATCCATTTCGCCAAGGAAAAAAGGGAGGTCATTTTCCCAAGGAATTTTTCTGAAAGTATGCACATCCAACACGGTGGGACTATCGGGAAAACCGGAATGCCAGCCGCTGATCTGTCCTTTTTCATAGAGGGCATCTCCCATATCCCATCCAAAGATAACATCACAAAATCCCATTCCTTTTTCGAAGATGGAAGTGAATTTATCGGCCGAAATATACTTGCCCCTTAATATTCCATCAATGTCGGTAACGGCTATTTTAACCCTTTTGGAGGGATGACTGGCAACGTAATTTAAAATGCTGGCAACGTCCATAATTTTATGAAATTGATTTTTTAAATCTTAAAAAAAGCAATACACTAAAACTCATGATCATGAAAAATAGTAAAAATAAATAGAAATTGAAGACAATCATAGCCATGAGCGCTACTACGGTAATGGTGAGCGCCGTATAAGGGAATAGAGGATAAAAGGGAACTTTAAAGGGGCGGGGTAAATCAGGTTCTGTTTTCCGTAGCTTTACCATGGCGAGCATTGAAAATAAATATAAAAAAAGCGCACCAAAGACAGCAATCGTTATGATTTCTGCCGTTTTTCCTGTTAGTAAGGCAAATATGCCAATACTCATATTCAGTAACAGAGCATTGGAGGGTGTATGAAAGCGCGGATGTATTTTTCCAAAAACTGGGGGTGCAAACCGAACCTTTCCAAATTCATAACTAGCTCTTCCAGCCGCAAGAATGAGTCCGTGGAAGGAAGCAATAAGTCCAAACAGACCAATGGTTATTAATAAATGGTAAAGGAAATTATTATCCCCAACGATGCTCATCAGTGCCAGCGGTAATGGAGAATCTGAAGTGGAACCGTCCTCCTTATATACAATATTTTCCCAGCCACCTACACCGACAGCTCCTGCGAAAACCAACAGGCATAATAGGATCAGGGTGATTAAGGCGAAACTAAATCCCACTTTAATGGTCCGTTGTGGATTTATAGTCTCCTCAGCAACATTAGCTACCCCTTCCAGGCCTAAAAAAAACCAAATGGCAAAGGGAAGGGCGGCGAATATACCAGAAATACCATTTGGCAATGAATTTTCAAAAAAAGCTTCCGTAGAAAAGTGGGGTATGGTAATACCCGCAAATAATAGTAACTCGCCAACGGCAAAAAGGGTAATTCCCAGTTCAAAAAGAGCAGAAATTTTAACTCCTCGTATATTTAACGCAGTAAAAATAAAATAACTGATAATAGCAATGACTATAATGGGAATAGAGGGGAAAAAAAGATTGAAATAAGCGCCTATAGCAAAAGCAATGGCTGGAGGGGCAAATATAAATTCAATGTTCTGTGCCATACCAGCTATAAATCCCCAGGTGTCGCCAAAGGCTCTTCTCGAATAATCGAACCCTCCGCCCGCCTGTGGAATGGCCGAGGCAAGTTCCGCATAGCTAAAAGTAAAGGTAACGTAAAGGATAATGATAAAAAAAGTGGCGATCCCCAAACCCATGGTGCCTCCCTTTTCCAGACCCAGATTCCAGCCAAAATACATACCAGAAATAACGTATCCTACGCCTAAACCCCACAACATAAGCGGTGTTAAAGTTCTGCTTAGTTTAACTTCTTCTTGCGGGGAGACTAATTTTTCCATATTGTTTGGGTATGGTACGAAGTTATCAAATTCTCATGTAATGCAGCAATTAAATAGGGTATATTAAGTCGATTTATCTTTTATGCCCTTGCTAAAAGCATATTTTTTTAAATTTTCCCTTAACATTTTTCTTGCCCTGAATAATCTGGAACGAATAGTTCCCATAGGTAAATTCAAAATTTCGGCAATCTCCTCATAACTAAATCCTTCTAAATCACTCAGCAAAAGGGTTATACGGTAAGTATCACTGAGCTGATAAATAGCGCGGGTAACTTCATCGTCGAATAGGGAATCAAAAATTTCTTCTCTTAAATCGGTCGCATCGGATAGCTCCATTTTTCCTTCAAAATCAACTTCCTTGGGCTGTCGCTTTTTTTTTCGATAGGCATTGATGTAAGTATTTTTTAAAATAGAAAACAACCATGCTTTAGGATTTGCATCTCTTTGAAAGGTATCTATCGATTTGAATGCTTTGAGTAGCGTTTCTTGCACTAAATCTTGGGCATCTTCCTCTTGCCTGGTCAGATGATAGGCAAAGGAAAATAAAGATTCTACGAAAGGAAGAAATAAATCTTCAAATTTTTTGTCCTCTTGAGGCATTACTTTTCGATATTTCTGCAGAATTGATAAAAAAGACCTACTTTTGCAAATCTATGAAAACAAGAACTATTCTTTTCGGTTTATCTGTGTTATTGAGCACAATGATTTTCTCCGGCTGCAAAGGCGAATTTGAAAAAATTCGTACTTCAGGAGATGCGGAACGTCTATATCAGGCGTCGATGGATTATTATAAAGATGAAGAGTATCAAAAAGCTCAATCATTACTGGAACTCATCATTAGTAGTTATAGGGGTAAAAAAGAGGCAGAAGAGATATATTATAAGTATGCCTTCACTTTTTATTATTTGGGAAATTATACTTCTGCTTCCAGCAATTTCAAAAATTTCACTCAAACTTTTGGAAATAGCCCTTTAAAACAAGAAGCTGATTTTATGTCTGCTTATTCTAATTTTCAGCTTTCTCCCAATTTCCGCCTCGATCAAACCAATTCCTTACAGGCAATCAGTGAATTACAACTTTTTATAAATACTTATCCCGATAGTGAGCGCGTTACACAGTGTAATGAGCTTATTGAAAGAATGCGCGATAAATTAGAAGAAAAAGTATTGGATGAGGGTCGACTCTATTTCAATATGAGAAGATATAATTCGGCTATCCAGTCTTATGAAAATTTATTAAAGGACTTCCCTGAAACGGAAAATGCAATGAATATTCGTATGATGATTATTCGTTCCGCTTTCTTGTTGGCGGAAAATAGTATCTACGAAAAACGTAAGGAGCGATTAGAAGATGCGCAAAAAAGAGTGGACGAGTTTTTGCGTAAATATCCTAAATCGACTTTTGTAAAGGAGGTGACAAACTTCAAACAGGAGATTAACAAAAAGCTAAATTTATTTCAATAATATGGATATTAAAACTAAAGTTCAGGGTGTTGACCCAAATGTTCAACCTCGTGATATTGATGGTATTTCTGGGAAAGCAGCCAACATCTATGAGGCATTGGCTATTATTTCAAAGCGCTCTCTGCAACTAAGTGTTGAATTGAAACGGGAACTAAATAATAAATTAGAGGAATTTGCCGTTAGTTCTGAGACAATTGAAGAAATTAGCGAAAATAAAGAGCAAATTGAAATTTCTAAATTCTATGAGCGTTTGCCTAATCCTTCTATTATCGCTTTAGAAGAGTTTATTCGTGGTGATATTGCCTATCGCTATGTAGAAAAAGAAATAGAAGATTAATTCTGATTCCAAAATTGATACCATGAGACTATTACTGCTTTTACTCTTTTTTAGCGTTTCAGTCCATGCCCAGGAGTTTAACTTTTCTGTGAAAATAAACACGCAAAAGTTACAAACAGTAGATCCTAAAGTTTTTGTTACCCTGGAGCAAAGTATCAATGAGTTTCTGAATACAACTCGCTGGACGGAAAACAGTTACCAGCCTTTCGAACGTATTAAGGGTAATTTTTTACTCACTATTCAGGAAGAATTATCAACCACTACTTTTAAGGCGGAATTGGCCATTCAGGCCACTAGACCTGTTTTCGGGGCTGGAACCTACGCCACTACGTTAATAAACCATATCGATAAAGATTTTACATTCTCCTACGAGCAATTTCAACCTATTCAATATTCAAAAAATTCGTTTGTCGATAACTTAAGTAGTGTTTTGTCTTTTTATTCCTTCGTTATCCTAGGTCTCGATGGAGATTCATTTGCGCTAAATGGGGGAAATCAGGCTTTTCAAAATGCGCTGGATATTATTTCAAATGCACCTCAGGGAAATGGTACAGGTTGGGGTACAGATGGGAGCAGAAACAGATACTGGTTGTTGGAAAATATCCTTTCTCCTCGATGCAGAGCTTATAGAGAAGCGATGTATATTTATCACAGGCTTGCTATGGATATGATGCATCAGGATGCAGCTAAAGCAAGAGTGATTTTAACGGAGGCACTTACAAATATGGAAAAAGTTAATATGGCTTATCCAAATGCGATGATTACGCAAATTTTTGTCAATGCCAAAGCTTTGGAACTCACAGAGATTTTCAAAAGAGGAACGCCGGAAGAAAAAGATATTTTTTCGAGAGTGCTCATGCGTATTGATGCTCCAAATGCAGATAGGTATCGGGCTATTCGATAAATCACCTAATCTGACATCATGTTTCTTCAAGACAAATATTATCGAACAATCTGGTTAGATGAGTCTAATACGGGAGATGTTTGTGTCATAGATCAGCGGAATTTACCCTTTTCTATAAATATCCTGAAATTAAAAAACCTGGAAGATGCCGCCCGTGCTATCGAAAATATGACGGTTCGTGGGGCTCCCCAAATTGGTGGTACTGCAGCATTCGCTTTTTATCTGGCGCTTCGCGAAATGACGGCTGATATTTCTTTGAAAGATTATATTTCCGCCATTTCTGACAGGCTAGCCATTACACGTCCAACGGCAGTAGATTTATTTTATGCTATTGACCTTCAAGTAAAGGCATTAACCCCTTTGTCTGTTTATCCGTTTGATGGATTTGACGCTTTAAAGGAAGCCACAGTTTCTCTTGCCTTGAAAATAGCTCAGAAATGGAGTGATGACAGTGTGAATGAATGTGAAAGCATTGGACTGGCTGGCTTGGAGGTGATAAAGAAAGTATTTGAAAAAACGGGAAAACCAGTTAATATTTTGACGCATTGTAATGCAGGTTGGTTAGCTTGTATTGATATTGGTACGGCAACCGCACCTATTTATGCTGCTCAAAAGGAGGGAATTCCTGTTCATGTATGGGTCGATGAAACCCGACCCCGTAATCAGGGTAGTCGCCTGACTGCCTTTGAATTGCAGGAGCAAAAGGTTCCTTTTACGCTCATTACCGATAATGCTGGTGGCCATCTCATGCAACATGGAATGGTTGACATGGTCATAGTAGGTACGGACAGGACAACCAGAAATGGGGATGTCGCCAATAAAATTGGTACTTATTTGAAGGCTCTTGCGGCTTTTGATAATCAAATTCCATTTTATGTGGGCTTACCTATTTCATCTTTAGATGCTAATATTGGCGATGGAATATTAGAAATACCTATCGAGGAACGCAGTTCAGACGAAATTCACTGGGTAGAAGGCTGGAATGGCGAGAAAATAGGAAAAGTGCGGATTTCTCCATTTGACGCACCTGCCGCAAATTATGGTTTTGATGTTACTCCTGCCAGGCTTATCACTGGAGGCTTAATTACGGCAAAGGGGATTTGTCCGGCAAATGAATCAGATATCAAACACTTTTTTGGATTATGATAGAGGAAGGCTATATCAAATATCAGGCTTTTTGGTTTCCATCTCCAGCATTTGATCCTGTTGCGACTGATTCTTTAATAGCCTACAGACAATTAATGTATAATTATGACCTGATCGGCGCTTATCCTGACGGTATTGGATTTGGAAATATTAGTCAAAGAAATGGTCACGCCGATTCTTTTCTAATTTCTGGCTCAGCCACCGGTGCATTTCCTTTTCTTTCTGGTTCCCATTTTTCATTAGTCTTAAAAACGGATCCTGATCAAAATAAACTTTGGTGCACGGGTCCACATATTGCCTCTTCAGAAGCAATGAGTCATGCCGCATTTTATCATAAATTACCGGGTGTAAAGGCGGTGATTCATGTACATCATGAAAAATTATGGAAAAAATTTCTTTTCCACCTGCCAACAACCGCCGTTGAAGCTACTTACGGCAGTCCTGAAATGGTTTTTGAAATAAATAAATTATTAGATGATCCAACAGTGGTAGATGGAAAATTGCTATTTATGGCTGGCCATACCGATGGGATTTTTGCCTTTGGAGAAGACCTGGAGGTGCTTTCAAATAAATTAATTAGCCTTCTTTCTGCCCTTTAAGCAGGTCGGAAAATAGCGGTTTCTGTCCGTAGTTTTCCTAACAGTACATCAAAAAGCGAACTACCTTGCTTGAAAAAAATGGTTCGCCTATTCTCTATTGCTATCCTGTTTTATTGCGCCAATTTATCGTACGCTCAAACTGTTGAAACAGATCGTTTTTTAGGGGAAAGGACCTATTGGATGAAAATGGGGCAGGATTATTGGATAATTCCCATCGTAGAAAAAGGTATTTACCGAATTTCAGTAGATGAATTAATAAAAAAAGGCTTCCCCAGTTTAGAGGATACCCTAAACTTTCAATACGAACTTTTTTCTTTAGGTGTTCCAATAGCCATTTTTATACATCACGAAAAGGAAAATGGTGCCGCTTCCTATTTGGAATTTTATGGGGAGGGGGATGAAGGGAAATCAGATGATCTTCTGTTTAAAGAGGATAAATCAAGGCGTCTTAATCCTTTATTTAGCTTGTTTACAGATACAGCCTATTATTTTTTAAGCTGGAAGCAAAAAGGGAATGGGTCGGTCAGGCAGGCAAACAGAGCAGATTTACCCCTGATTAAAAAGGTTGATCAGGGCATTATTCGGTTGAAGGAACAAGTGGTTTATAAGGATAGACACGCAAAGGTGTTTCAAAAATGGGTGGGGGTCGATTGGGCACCTTCTAATTTTGAAAAGGAGGGCTTTGCCTCAGATTGGTATAACACCTTGATTACAGAAATTTCTGCTCCAGGGGTTACTTCTTATAAAAAACAGATGCCTGTTTCAAATAGGTTAACGTCAAGTTTAACCATTCATTTAATTACGAATGATTTTGAGGAGCCTCATCATTTACAATTTTTTATCAATGATTATTTTATAAAGGCAGACTCTTTTTCTTTTTCTAGCATTAAATCATACGAATTTAGTATTCCCGTTGATTATCTGAGAGAATATAATTCGGTACTGGTAAAAGCGACAAACGGAGAATACGATAAATTTGCTATCGGCTGCGTAACGCTTTCTTATCCAGCTATTCAGGTAAGGTTGCCCAATACTTTTGAGATACTGAATAAGGATAATCCCGTTCCTGTTAGACTGCATACTGAGGAGAAATTAACAAAATTGGTTATTTGGGACTTGAATAATAAGGATGTTTATAATACCGAAACGGATGAGAATGGTTTCATTTTTATGCCTCATAGTTCGATAAAACCATCCCCCATTTATTTCATTCAATCGGAGAAAAAAGTAATATGGCTAAATCTTCCCCAAAATTCTTTTTCTCCGGAACCTTTACCTCCAGGGAATATCGATTTGTTAATGATTACAAATCCTTTTCTTTCGGTTGATAAAAATGGGAAGAATCCCGTCACAGCATATTTGGACTATCGACAAAGTAACACAGGTGGAAACTATACACCATGGCTTGCCGACATAAAAAACCTTGAAAACCAATATGGATTTGGTATTCCAAACCATCCAATGGCCATCAGAGGATTTATTAACAAGCTCATTCAAAATAATTATCCTGTTAAAGCTATCTTATTATTAGGAAAGGGTAGAGAGTACCGGGATATCAGAAATAAGCAGCGCGCTAATAACTTGATAATGGATGAAACTCAACCATCCTTACTTCCTACCTGGGGTTATCCGGGGAGTGATGCCATGTTAGTGAGTTCCTTTCAAAACGATTTGCCCTGGACCTCTTTCGGCCGTATTCCTGCTATTTCAGCAGATGAAATAACGCTATATTTAAAAAAAGTAATCCTTTTTGAGGAAAAAAGGGAATTAAATACGTCGTGGACCAAGGAGGTCATTCAATTAGGGGGAGGGACGTATGAACCTGAAAAAAAATATATCAGAGAAGTCCTGGCTAATTTTGCTGTATTGCTGGATAAATTACCCTGGTCACCAAGAGCGATCTCCTTTTTCAAGGAAAACGAAGCACCCGTTTTTATTCCATATTCTCAACAATTTTTTGACGCTGTAAATGCGGGTGTTGGCTTGATTATTTTCCTTGGACATTCTACGGCTAACACCTTCGATTTTAATATTGACAATCCTGGTTATTACGAGAATGGACATAAACAACCCTTGTTTCTATCTCTGGGTTGTTACGCTGGCAATCATTTTACTTCTTTTAGGAGTCAGGGAGAACGATTATTATTTTATGATGAAAGCGGAGCTATAGCGTTTGCAGCTTCCCGAGGGGTAGGATTTTTAAATTTATTAGCAGAAATGGGTCGGGTTATCATCGAACAAATGAAAGGTGAAAATGAATTTCCATCTTGGGGAAAGGTCATTCATAAAGGCATACATACTTTAATGAAAGGGGAAAATGAGCCTTTGCGCGCTATGGCTCAACAATTGACCTTTCAAGGGGATCCTATCGTTCGACTACCCATACCGGGTTCTCCGAAACCAGATTTTTTAGCCCATTCGGTTGGTATATCTCCTCATCCAGTCTTAGTAAGCAATGATTCATTTCTTTTAGAATGGGAAATATTACCCTTAGGCATAGAGCCTCTGACCTCTCTTTTAGTCGAAATAAGCCTGGAAGGGTTTGCTGAAAATATTCTTTTTGTGGGGGTTACCACCATGGAACTCGCTGGAAACAAGATAAAAATACGTTGTCCCTTACCCAAAAATTTGGATAAAGGAACGTATCGCTTACTTATTAAATATAAGAAACAGGGATGGATAGATGGGGCGGGAATTTCAAAAACAGAAAATTTAAACGTCTCCTATTTCCATATCGATGGGATAGAAGGGTTTCCTCTTCAAGTGGAAAATAAACTGTTTATCCCTCTATCTCCGATAGACAATGGAATGCTAAACGATGAAAATTACTTTTCTCTTTTCAGAGCATCTAATGAATTATCAGCTCAAGAAATTCACCTTGAATGGAAAGGGGATAAAAAACGAATTACAGCTAAGGGAAATGAGCCTGTCTTTTTGACCAATGACGTTCTACACCAAATTTTATTTTTTAAGGAAGATAGTTCAGTTATGCAGGGTCTTTTACCCTTTTCAACAATGATTGACGAGGTCTATTATTGGCGGGCATATCCTGTGGGCACCAATGAAAGTATATTAAAAATCCTTCCTTTTCAGTCGTTTACCTATACCAGTCAATCGCCATTTCAACTTAGTTTAAGTTCAACGAAACAGTTTAAAGAAGGTAAATTAGAAGGAATAAATTTGGAGGATCAGGATAGTATTTCCCCATCCTGGCAATTTGCAACCGTTTATAATACCGTACTCATTCGAAATAAATGGAATGAATTAGAAAATCCCCCAGAATTTATCCACAACGGACAGCCCATTGGATCTCCCTGGCCCTGGTTACTTCCTGCAGCGATACAAGTGATGGTATGGGACACCGTAGTTGGGAATTGGATAAAAAATCCGCCTGGTGGCTTATATCAGGCGAAATCAAATGGTTTTGCAATGAATGCCTGGGTATTTGACACCCGAAATGAAACAGGTCGATTGGGTCTTATCTCTTTTCTTGAACAAGGAATTCCGCCTGGTGCTTATGTATCCATTTATTCTGCTCAGGAAAAAGGAAATGGGGATTATAAACCTGAGCTTTGGGGGGAAGATGCTGTTAAACATGGAAAAGACCTTTTTACGGTGTTGGAAAGTTTAGGTGCTACAAAAATTAGCGTGTTAAAAGAGAGAGGAGCTGTGCCTTATACGTTCCATTTCAGAAAGGGATTTGGAAAACTGGATGAATCAGTGGGATTTAATCTCAACGATATTATTTATACCCAATGTAATCCTTCAAAAGTTTGGCATAAGGGTACTTTCACAAGTCCAATGCTGGGACCTGCCTTAAAGTGGCAGGAACTGCAACTCGATTTTAAGGGAGAAGTTACTGAACATGATACGCTTGATATTGAAATGATTGGATTTGATCCTTCTTTTCCTTTATTTAAGCCCATTCTTTTCGAGAAAAAGGCGATTGTACTTGTAAATAATCAATCGATTATCCACGCGAACGATTTTTCCTTGAAGGAAATAGATAGCATATTGGCTGTGAAACTAGGTATCTATGAAGGCCAGCCTCATAAAATAGGTTGGCCTTTCCTATACGCTAAACTAAACATTACTAATCGGTTGACGCGAACACCCTTGAGTTTGAATAAAATTCAAGCGGTGTTCCATCCTTTACCCGAGTTTAAAGCAAGTTTAAAAGCTTCGATATCTAAAGATTCCGTGCTTAGGAATGGGGATTTTTCAGTCAATTGGCAACTGGAAAACTTAAGTTCTTTTACAACCGATTCACTGACCTTGACTTATAATGTAATCCAGGCAAATAATTTGACCTCCAGCAAATCGTTGATTTTTAGGCCGCTACAGCCACACGAAATATGGAATATTCCCTGGCAATTGTCTTTATCAGGTTTGGAAGGGGAAGTGGATATTGCATGGAAATGGGGCCTGCCAGGGAATGATTTTTTCCCGGGTAATAATGAAGGAAAAGTTAAAGGTTTAAAACTTCCCGATAAACTTAAAAGGTCTTTTTCTATATTATTGGACGGGGAACTACTGCAACAAGGAGCTTATGTTTCTCAAAGACCTAAATGGGTCATAGAGGCACTACTCACAGGTGATGGGGGTTTGGAAAAGTTTGACTCATTATCTGTTATAACATCTTTATTGCTCCCAAATGGCTTGATAAAACCCATTGTCTGGAAGTATGAAGTAGCTGAAATCGTATTGGAGAAGCTGGAAAACGGACGAAAATTAAGAATTTACTGGCAGCCTTTTTTCGAGCAGGAAGGTAGCTATAAAATTCAGCTGAATTTAGATTCTTATACAGAAAGCTGGGTATTTGAAGTCATTAAACCACAAAAGCTTACCCGTGTTCTGAATTATCCAAATCCGTTTTCTCGTTTTACCCGATTTCATTATACGCTAAGTGCAGGTGAAAATATAGATCAGTATAAGGTTCAAATATTTTCCATAACAGGTTTGCTTGTTCGGCAGTTAAGTCAGGTGGATCTGGGAAGTTTAGTAGTTGGAACTAATTTAACTGTAGGTGGCTGGGACGGTAAAGATACTTTCGGGGACGCGCTGGCAAACGGCATTTACATTTATAAACTTGCCATTTTAAACCAGGATATTATGGGTAAGATGGTACTAATAAATCCATAAATGGTCAGTGTCATCATACCAGTTTACAATGCAGAAAAAACGATTGGCAGAGCCATAAAATCGATCATCAACCAACCGTATGTTCATCAACTGATTTTAGTGAATGATGCTTCTACAGATAACAGCAGGTTATTAATGGACTATTATAAGGATAAGTATTTTTCGCCTGACAGGGGTATAATACTGGATATCATACAGCTGAAATCAAATGAAGGGGTCTCGGTATCGCGCAACAAGGGAATGGAATATGTTACTAGTCCATTTCTGACCTTTTTAGATGCAGATGATGAATTTCTATCCAGACGGTTTTGCAGGGATGTGCCGCTTTTAATGGGTAATGAAACCATTGCAGGTATTTATGCACCCGTCCAAATAGTTTATGAGGGTCGAAATGCCCAAATAAGCCATCAAAAAATAAGTAATGAAAAAGAAAGGATTGGAGCTGTAAAGGAGGATAATACATCTTTGTTTTCTAAATTTCTGGGTTGTGCGGACCAATATTTCCTTCTTTCTGGGTTATTGATCCGAACAAGGAGTATTTCCCAAATTGGTTTTTTTGATCCCAGTTTACTTTTTTGTCAGGATACAGACTGGTTATTACGGGTGAATGCAGCTTTTCATTTGTTGCCATCCGAAAATAAAATACCCCGTATAAAGATTTGGAGACACGTAAAAAACAGGATTTTAACGCCATCCCTTCCAGCAAAATTTAGACTGAAAATGCTTTGGAATTGGTTGCCCTTCGTAATGAATCGTAAAGATTTTACCTTAAAACAACGATTTTTCTTTATTAACAGCTTGTTAGAAAATCCAGAAGAATTTCTGCAAAGCAAGAAATCCAAAATATTAAAAGCGATAAAATTGTTGGTAAGGAATCCTCGGGTATTTACATGGCTGATGAAAGGATGAAAATATTATACTTTTCACCCACTTATTCACCTATCACCCATGGTCCTGCGTTAACTGCACAGATTCTGGCAAAAATACCGGGGAATCATTCTTTTGAAATTAGAATGGTAGCAGAATCTTTTGAGTTTGAAAAACCTCCAAATGCCTATTTAATTCATATTCCAATTCTCAGAATCTTTCACGCCTGGGGGAAATGGATTAGAATGTGGCTATATCACAAAAAAGCAAAGGAAATATATAAAGATTATGCCTTCAATTATTTAATCTTTAATGATGCCTTGTTAGGTCTCATTTCTTCTATCGCCTGGCGTAATTCTCAGATACAAATATGGGGGTTTTGTAATGATAGTGCCTATATGAAATTATCTACCAATGTAAACAAGGGTAAACTTAGTTTTTTAATGGATTGTCTCCATGCGATGGCAGAGTTTGGTATGATGCATTTCGCCGATGGTATATTTACTTGCTCTGAATACCTGCGAAAGCAGGCAATCCTCATTTACAAAGTAAAAAGGGAAAAGATAAAATGTTTATATCCAGGTATTTCACTTAGTTTTTGGCATTTTAAAGAACGGGATTTTAATCATTTTAAATCGAGGGAGGAGATTTTATTTGTTAAAAGCGATTACAGAAATGGGGGTTTAGCTGTATTGTTGAAAGCTCTTTTAAGGTTAAACAGGTATTCATTTCGTTTGCACTTGGTAGGAACTCCAATCCAGCAGGAGGCTAATCTGCAAAAATTATTGAGCAAATTTCCAACATTGAATATCCTGACTTATGGCCAGTTACCACCTTTTAAAGTTCGCGAGCTCATGTATCAATGTGATACGCTTTGTATACCATCGTTAAACGAAGGATTTGGTATTATAAATATTGAGGGATTAGCTACTGGAATTTCTGTAGTAAGCACGCTGACCGGAGGTATTCCCGAGGTTTTGCCCTTTGAGAAATATGGGTGGACCGTTCGCCCAGAGGATGATTTTGCCTTAGCTGAAATGCTTGAATCATGCTGGACAAATAAGGAAGAACGTCTCCGCAGAGTAAAAGCAGGTCGAAAGATGGTTGAAGCCCATTTCACAAGCCAGCAACTTCAAGATAATTTTATGAAATGTCTGACAAAAAAATAACAAAAATAGCCCTTTTTGAACCGGAAATGCACCACGAAGTATTAGAAATGCTTCTTGTATATTTCATAGAAAGAGCAGAAATAATATCGATTTTAACACAAAAAGAAAATGTAAATTTTATTGATAACGCAACGCGCTTACAGTCGAAATTAGTTTGGCAAACCTTTGTAAACAAGAGAGAAGACAATATTTTTATTAGAAACTGGATCTCAGATCAACGGGAAGTTGATTTATTTATATGGATTACTTTATCACCTGGCTGGTATCGTTTTAAAATGGGAAGAATGCCAGAAAATTCGATGCTCTTGATACATAATCTTCATTTTTGGTTTGATTATGAGAACCACAAAGCACCTTTATTTCATCATTTAAAAACAATGTGGCATCAATGGATTTACTTTTTTAGTTATCGACAAAAGCAGAAAATATGGCTTTCAAGATTTCGCTATTGGAAAAGTTTAGTATCCTTTCCATTTCTGCCCTCTCAGCGCATTCCACAACAACATTCTCCAAGAAACACTAAATTATCGGTAGTGATTCCGGGCAGCATCAAAAAAAACGGCAGAGATTATGGATTAGTTATACAGTTTATTAAAAAAGTACCTTCCACCATTGAGATGGAACTTGTATTTCTGGGAGAAGCAGCCAGTCTTTTTGCCCGACGATTTCTAATATCGGTAAATAAAATCAAACCTCAAAGCGTCAAAATGATACATTTTGACCATTATGTTCCGGAAGATCTTTTTAGATTTTATATGCAGCGGGCAACCTTTTTATGGATTCCATTAATGCCACACAGGTATTATGGAGGTGTACTGGAAAAGGTAGGTTTTTCTGCTATAACCGGAGGGCTTTTGGATGCTTGGAAATATCAACGAAGATGTTTTCTTCCCCAATGGTACCCCATTCCAGCAAGCATGAAAAAATTAGTATTACCCTACCATCATGTAGATGAAATAATTTCCCAACTTTCAGGCAGCAAACGGCATGTTAGTTAGATTTACTATTGGGAGTTTTATGTCATTTAGAGAAAAACAAGTTTTTTAAAGGATATCTGGAAAGAGTTCTCTTAGAGCGGTGAATACATAAGTGCAAAAAATCTTAAGTCTAATTCATAGAAATTTTGTAATTTCGTATCATGTTGAAAAAGAGATTGACCTTGTATATTGAGACTTCTGTAATCGGAGGATATTTTGATGTTGAGTTTGCCAAAGAAACTCAATCTTTATTTGATAATCTTGAAATTTCCCATTTTAATATCATGTATTCTTCTGTAACAGAAGATGAATTATTGAATGCACCTAGAGAGGTAAAAGCCTTTTTAGAAACAATTCCAAACAACTTAAAAAATAAAGTAGAATTAACAGAAGAAGCAGTTAAACTAGCGGACACTTATATTGAAGAAAAAGTAGTAGGAAAAACAAGTAGAGAAGACTGTTTTCATATAGCATTGGCAACCATAAATAAAGCTGATATTTTAGTAAGTTGGAATTTTAAACACATTGTAAATGTATTTAAAATAAGGGGGTATAATGCTGTAAATCTAAAGTTGGGGTATTCACAAATTGACATTCGTTCACCTAAAGATATTGTAAGTTATGAAGAATAAAAACAAAATAATTAAAGATTTCAAGGCGGTAAAATTTGTGCGTGAAGTTCGAGATAAAATTAGCAACGATGTAAAAGATATGAACTTTGAGCAGCTAAAAGAATATTTTGAAGACCGAAAATTAAAGGTAGTCGAGAAATAAAAAATTACAAACAGCTATTTAGCTTCTTCCATTCTTAGTCGTTTAATCGTGAATTTCCTTTTTGAGTAGAAACGTATTTTTGGTTCCGATATTTAGAATTTTCTTTTTGTGTATATTCTATCAAGTTTTGTTCTATTAAAGGTAAAATATGTCTTTTGAAGTTATAAAAATGGTTTGATATACCCATAATAGAAAGTACTTCCAATCTTTACTTTGGTGTTTTACAATACTTTAAAACTTTTTTTATTTGGTCAACTATTTGGTCACTTACTTGGTCACTCCGTACTTTTTTTTCTAACATGAACGCTTCGTGAATATGGAATTCACTAATGAAAAAGGTAACATTCCTTTCATTTCGCTATTTGGTTACTAATAAGAAAAATACAAATGACCAAGAACCGGGACTCATAATAACATGAAACGTCATTGAAAAATGTGAGATTAAAATAAATGTAGTCACTAAAATTGACGAAGAACCAAAAGATCTCAATAAACCAATCGACGGGCATATTATCGCAAAGGATTAAGCAGATTTACTTTTCAAACCTCAAATTTTCTATTTGACTCATTGTCAATCCTGTTGCTTTGGATATGTCCTCTGCGGAAAGTCCAATGGATATTAAATTTTTAGCAATTTCAGTACTTCTTTCTTCTTTTACTTTAAATGCTGCTTCAGTCTGCAAAGTAAAAAGTTCACTGGCTTTCAAGTGCAAACTGTCCAAGTAGCGATTGTAAACATATTCGATATCTTTTGGTAAACGCATTATATCTAAAACTTCTCTGGCTTCTTTAAGACCTTTCGCTTTAAATTCGTCTTTCACCTCACTATTTTTAAAGAAATAAATCCATTCGTCTAATGTGTCTTTAGCAATGTCGTTAAATTGATTAACCTTTAACAAATAATATTCTGGGAAAATATCAGAAACTTTTTCTTTTAGAAAGGTCGTTTTTTGCTTGTCAGAAAGTCCCAGGAGGTCATGTTGGTGCATACCTCTGAAATCTGTTTTACCTGAATAAATATAATCTTGTCCCTGGCCTAAATCGAAATAAACGATATTGATAGCGATGACTTTTTTAATCTCCGAATATCTCTGTCCAAGATGCAGATTTTCTGAAATACTTTTCGATACACCATAAGCCATCCTCTGAAAATAGTCTATTTCGTAGGAGCTTTGTATTTCAATAATAATCAGTTCGTTTTTTGAATTTTGTGTTAATATATCAACACGATTGTATTTGTCATTATCGGTTTCTTGATTTGATTCACTTTCAAGAATTTTCTCGATGATGATATTTTCAAATAATAGTTCGCTTAGGAATCCTTCAAGAACTACAAAATTAGCCTTGTTTCTTAAAAGTCTTTTAATTGCCCAGTCAAATCGGATTAATTTTTTGCTCATTTTACTTTTATATCATAGTTTTTAAAGTTAGGATTTTTCCTTTACATAGCGTCATATCCCGATGTTAAATCTGAGCTTATAGAAATAGATGATTAAATAAGGAAAAGTATTAGCTAAAGGTAATAACATTTAAGGTGCATTTTATTTAACTTATATTTTTTGGGCCTGACAAAGAAAAAATCGACGCATCCTGGCATTGGGTTTTCAACTATTTGCATGGCTGCAGCTATGGAAATAGGAGTGCTCAATATATTCTTTGAGGAGCAAAGTAGCAGGTGATGGGGTAATAATGCTTTTAAATGCTGCAAAATGAATCGGGTATTTGAAGCAAATAAAGGGAGGTTTGCCTCAAAACAAAGGAAGGGTATGTCCTGATGTATCGATTTTATGATCTCCCATTCCATGCCTTCAACGTCTATTTTAATTAAATCTGGAAGACCATGTTGTTGCAAAATGTCCGTAATGCACACCATATTTGCCTCCAGAATTTTAGAATGCGTCAACGCATGTTTATGGTACCAGTCGTACACAAAGGTATTGTAGCCCGAACGGGGGCTAATCTGGTAAAAGGGAAATGGACCTGTTTTATCCCCTAAAGCCACCTGAATAAGATCTACTTTTTTGTTTTTTGCAAACCGAAATCTAAGTATTTTAAATGCTTCTGGATCTGGTTCTATAGCGACGATGCGCTTTGCCTTCATATTGAGAAAATATTGGGTGGTAAAGCCTTCATTAGCACCAATATCATAGACAAGGGTGGGTGGTTCGTCGCTGTAATATTTCCACGCTTGCTTAAAAACTTGTTCTTCTCTTTTCAAATAACTGTTTAAACGCGGATGAACCTTTAGGTGAATCCAGTCTATAATGGGGTGATACCTTAATTTTCCGGGAATTATTCTTCGCAGAAATGAAACCGTTTTTTGTTTGAAAAGCACTGTTTTTCTTTTAATCAGGTAGCCTGAAGGTTATAAATTTTTAGCCACTTTTGAAGAGAGTTTATTCTCCATGCCAAAGCTGGATATTGATGAAAAAGCTGAATAGACTCGCGCGTTGGAAGGAAGAAATGGCTATTCTTGGAGATAAATTCCTTTACATCGGACAAAAAGGCCATTTTTTCGTACTGATTTGGTTCTGGCATTTTAGCCGGAAATCCTTTTTTTATGTAATGGTGCAGAATACTTTCTGGCAATAAATCTTTTCCAATCGCTCGTAATATCCATTTTTGTTTTCCTTGATGTATGGCATAACGAGTGGGTAAACGCCTGGCAAATGCCTGAAATTGATGATCTAAAAAAGGAACTCTGGCTTCTATATGATTTGCCAGACCATGCCGGTCTTCTGCATGGAGTAAATAGGGTAGATTGCTGTTGAACAAGGCATTATCCCTGTTTAAATTTAGCAGAACTGATGACAAAGGTGGTTCTTTTTGCCAGCGTTTTAAAAAATGCAAGCCGTACATGTATAAATCTTTTCGTAAAAAGGAGGTCCATAAAACTTCAGAAATTAATTTTTTATATTTTTTGCCTGTGTAAAGTTCCGCCCAGTAGGATTTTATGAATCCGGGGTATCCCAAAAAAAGCTCATCGGCACCTTGTCCGGAAAGCATGATTTTTATCCCTATATTTTGAGCAAAAGTATAAATATTGAAATGATACACTACATTGGGGCCTGGTAAAGGTCCTTCGCTTAAAGATATTATTTCGTCATGCGTTTGTTGAAATTCCTCCCAGGAGGGAACAGGAAGGGAATAATAATCAGCTGTAAAATGATTTTTTAGGACATTTATTTCCTTGTTTTCCATTTCTGAATATGAAATGACAGAGGGTATTTTCTGCGGATGAAGATATTTCAAAAAGGAAAGAATCAGGGCGCTATCCAGACCTCCCGATACGGAAAGGCCAACAGGTCCATTACCTAAAATATGGGTATTTAGTGCATTTTCGAAAAGTAATCTTCCCTGGATAGTCGCTTCCTTAAAAGATAAAGGCTTCCGAGGTAAATCAAAAAGGTCAGGTTTTACCATTTTGTCCGCTTCTATGGTCAGATGAAAATGACGATTAAACAAATAACGGATTATAAAAGTACAGCCAACAGGTACTGCTTTTGCCTTTTTCCAAAACGGATCACCCTTTATTTCTCTCTCACCAGTGGCCATAAATAGGTTTATTTTTTCATTTTCTACTTCGAAGGTCCAGGCTGGAAAATGAAAAAAGGATTTTGTTTCCGAGGAAAAAGCAAGATACCCGTTTAAATAGGCATAGTATAATGGTTTTATACCTAATGGATCTCGCCTTATCCAAATGGTTTTTATTTTTGCATCATAAAAAATAAAAGAAAACATGCCATTCCAGGCATCTATTTTACTTAGACCAAAATGTATGAGCCAGCTAAAAGCGATTTCAGTATCAGAGGAGGTATTCACAGGTATATTTTTAGCCTTTAATTTTTCAGCCAGTGCTTTATAATTGAATAATGTACCGTTAAATACAAAATGATATCTTTCCTTATAGTGCAGGGGTTGAATTCCTTCCTTTTCCATTCCGATCATACGAAGTCTATGGTTAGATATTCCAGTATCATGATCTATAAAAATGCCTTGACCATTGGGACCTCTGTGTTTAACGGCTTCATGCATACCTGTTAAAAGAGATGGATCGATAGGTTGGCCGTTTAGCTGAAAGAGTC
>Ga0304730_1001020_pt1 | contig 22313 bp, 20 predicted proteins | sample M_130628_MF_Meta_FD_190474 | JGI IMG/M metagenome (GOLD analysis project Ga0304730, IMG submission 190474) | Freshwater microbial communities from Lake Montjoie, Canada to study carbon cycling - M_130628_MF_MetaG (v2) (version 2) | ecosystem: Environmental > Aquatic > Freshwater > Lake | place...
TGGGCATGTACACGGCGTCCACGGCCACGCTTGCAGCCGAGCAGGTTTCGTTCAGGATCTTCACGCGCACCAGCGATTTCTCGGTCAACCTCCCGGCGGACAGGGTGTTCTACTACAAGCCTTCTGCCCCCCTTGGCTCATTTGCCATCTCGTCACGCCGCTCGATGCTCAGGTACAGCCTGGAAATCCCGCCTCCCGTGCAGGAAACGTGCCAGGAGATGTGCGAGGACGAGAGCCTCTTCTCGGACTTCACGGCTGGCGGGATCGTCTGGACTGGCGAGACTTCCGTGCGGGCCAATTACGTCTTGAACCCAGAAATCAGGTATGTTCACGCAGATCTGGCGGATGCCTGGCTTCCTGCCCAGCAGAACCAGACTTTCACCAGCAACAGCACGGGGGTCTATCCGGGGCAGGCCTTCAACCTGACGTTCACGCCTCTTCCTGGCAGCAGCATGGGTGTCTATGCCGTTCTGGGTCTCAAGCCAGCACGAGCCTACAATGCTGAGCTGGCTGGGTTCAGCGTGTTCGTGCAGTCCAGCCCATCCAAACAAGATGTGAGCCTGGAATTCGTCATGCCTCCTGGCCCCCTATCCGTGGTGAAAATAATCGTGGCTCCAGCGGCTGTCCTCGAGAAGACTCTGGCCAAAAACGTGTCGGGTCTTCCAGCCGTCCTGGAGCATTCCGTGCAGCGGCTGGCCCCTTTCCTGGCCTCCACGAGCCTCACTGTCCTCTGCAGGCACGCCATCCTGTGGTCCCTCGTGGGCGGCACGGATGATGCCTGCTCCGTGACCGTGCAGGATGTCTGGCACCCCACCAGCCTCTCCACGACCTCCATCTATCTCTGCTCGTCCTACCCGTGCACCTTCCAGCACCGCAACGCGACCTTCTCGCCCAACATCACGACCTACACGCCCGTCTCGCCCAGGATCGTCGTGCAGAAATCGCATCTCGTCCTCCACCAGAAGACCTCCTGGAAGATCACCTGCGATCTGGAGCCGGGCCTGGGCAAGAACGTGAAGATCACGGAGCGCATGCTCTCGCAGGGCCTGGTCGAGGTCCAGCCAGCCAACTCGCTCTTCGTGACCAGCGACTGGATTCGGGGCGCGCAGGTGGGCGAGGCTGGCCTGTTCTTTTCCAGCCTGAGCGCGCCCGTCACGGTCGAGGAAGGCATGGATGCCCCGACTGGGCTGGCGGCGTCCCTGGTTGTCGGGGCCACCACCACGGCTGGGTCTGGCACCGTCACGCTCAGCCTCCAGCAGGGCGAGATCCTGGCTGGCTCCTCGGGGCTTTTCCTGATCCACGCGCTGTTTTCAGGCGGCTACCAGGTCAGGCTGGACCCATCCCCCCACACGGACGGGGTGCTATTCTCAAACGTCTCGGCCTACCTGACGGTCTCGCCCATTGATGGGTCTTGCTCCGTCTCCGTGGATGCCCCGTACTTCAGCGGTGTGCTGGCGGTCGTCTCGTACCAGGGCCTGACTGCGAGCGTGACGGGCGCGATCCTCCCGCTCGTGCCAGACACCCTCTCGCTCTGCTGCGGGAGGAACGTGACGGGGCCGGGTTCTGCAGTGGCGGGGCTCGCTGGATACTCGTCTACCTTCACGCTCGACAACGTCTCCGTCTCGTTCAAGAATCACGGGACGATCTCGCTGGACCTGGCAGACCCCAGGATATCGGTCGCGTTTGATACCGTCCTCCTGTCCTACGCGGATGGGGTCTGGTCCGTGCGCCAGCTTTTCTCGGAGATTCTCGGCCCAACCACCATCATTGTAAACTACACGCACCCGGGCACGCTGGCGAGCATCAGTGCAGGATTCCAGGTCAATATCGTGGGCGTGAAGGATCTGGTCCTAACCCCGGGAGGTCCCGCCACGCTCAGGCGTATCCATTGCTCTGGCATGTTCCAGAACCTCTCGATTTCAGGGGCGCTCGATGTTTCTGGGATCAGCGTGGACGTCACTGGTGATTTGAAGCTCTTCTCATCGGATCCGGCAGTGGCTAGCATCGCAGGCCAGGTCGTGGTCCCTTCCAGACCAGGCTCCATCACGGTCAATGTGTTTGCGAAAGGGTTCTCGAAAACCCTGGCAGTCAGGATCCTCAACGAGAGCATCCTGGTTTCTCAGCTGGATGCATCGGGTTACAGCCTGCAGGGGCACGCCAACCAGGCCTTTCCTCTGTCCGCTACAGGGACCTACCAGGATGGCTCGACCCTGCCCGACGTTTTTGTGTTGGATCCAGCTGTCTCGGTGACGGGGCCTGCACGTCTAGCCAACACCTCCCTGGTTCTTCTCGGCAACACGGGGCCTGCTCCGGGCACGGTCACGATCAGCCTGCCCGCCTGCATGGGATCTGGCCTGAGTGTGACGATCCCCTTCACGGCGAGCATCGTGCCACTGCCAGGCGCCCATGATGTTCTCGTCAAGGGTGTTCACGAGCAGAGCCTGGAACTCTCCATCGGCCTTCTGGGCTCTGGCATAACTGCCTTCTACATCGAGCTGTTCCTGGATGTTCCCGCCACTGCATGCATCCCAGCCGACGATTTTGATGGGATTTTCGCCTGCAACACGGGACGGGCTGGCATGCCAGTCATTCTCGCTGGTGCTAGCGCGTCACCTCTCTCGGATGCAAAAAGGATTGGCGTCTTAAACGTGTCCAGACCAGCCGAAAAAATTTCAGGGAAATTCGAGTTTCTCCAGGACACCAGGCTCGTGGGAGGCCCCATAGTGGCTGGACAGTTTGGCATTTTGGTAACATCGCACGACAAGCACGGCATGCCCCTGGTCAACATCGGGACAGTGGCCAGAAAGTACCAGTCCCTCCTGGCGTCTGGAACTTCCGGCTCCCTTTCAGACCTCTTGTTCGACCTGCTCGTCCTGGTGGGTAAGCAGAGGTACATCCAGCCCAGCCTCTACTCCAACGACTTTGAGCTCTCGGCTTCATTCAGGGTTCTCGACAGGTTCATGGATCCAGACGACGGCTCGTCCACTGTCTTTGTCACCTTCTACACCACGGAACTTCCAGCCCTGCCAAACAGCTATCAGGGCCAGCAAGGTCTCGTGGTTCCAGCCCAGTACATGCAGGACGGCTGGTACGCTGCCCAGTGGAGGCAGAAGATCCCGGCCCTCAACGTGTCGGTCTCGTACTTCATGACCTCTCCGGAAGCAGACGGGGACTGGCAGCGGACGTGGGGCTGGAACTACCCTGGCACCTTCGAGACCGGCATGCCCCTTCCGGACTGCCCGAGGGGAGCCTACTCTGACGGCATCATCGAGGAGGAGTTCCTGATCAACGGGACCGGCCAGCTCGTCGGTAAAAACGGGGTCGTTCAGGCTCTGTCCTGCAGCCTCCGCGTGGCAACCAGGCGGATCCAGCTCTCCCAGAGGCCGGGTGGTCAGCTCGTTCTCTCGGTGGGGCTCGAGAGCTTCGCGCGGCTGTACCAGACCAACCTCGTCATCATGAACGACACCTATGTTGCTTCTCTCCTCGACCAGCACAACTTCTCGTTCTCGAGGATCCTAAAGGGCTCCGTCAGCTACATCAACGACACGGCAGACGGTGTTCTGGCATGCCCGGAGGGGTTCTACTTCAATTCGAGCGGCGTGTACAGCACCCTGCCCATGCACGCCATACCGGGCATCGACTGCTACGACTTCGCGTGCACAGACGACTACCAGCGCGAAGGGGACCTGTGCTCGCCCGTCTCGCTGACCTCAAACCTCATCTGGACATCCATCCTCATCATCGTGGGCATCGTGTTTGCCGTGGTGATCATGATCCTGTGCGTGCAGCTCTTCCGGGCAAAAACAGCGGATGATATCGTGGATTTCGACAAGGAGGAGGTCGTGGCCAAGCCTGATAAGGATGAGGACGAGCTCTTCGACGATACGCTAGAAAAACTCGACAGGCCAGAGATCCGCCCGTACCCCGATGGACCCATGCCCCTTTTTCCCGAGGCGAGCAACACGGTGTTTATGGACGCCTACTCGGCCATGATTATCGAGGATATGTTCTCGCCCACGCAAAGAGAGGAGGATGACGAGAAGTGATCTGTTTCTTCTGGTGCTGGCCTGCCTTCCCGCATCATCAGGAAGCTCTCGAGCGCCTGCACGCGTGAGAACATGGATTTGATCGTGATCTGCGCCGGCGTTCTCTTGTAGGGCGGGAACCCAGACAGGTCTGGCAGCTTCCTCCCGCTCACTATCTGGTCGTCTAGGATGGGCGTGACCAGCACGGGCGCCCTCAGTTCCGGCACGAATCCCGTCACGACTGGGTTCGTGTAGTCCATGTCGAATGTGAGCATGTAATAAACAACAGCCTGCTGCCCCGTGCCTGCCTGGCCCTTTCCGGGCATTCCGTGCGCGTACCGGGCGCTCGCCTCGCCGTCCAGCACAATCATCGTGCCCTCCTTGACAGTGAACCGCGAAATTTTCCTGTACTTGCCCTTGACCAGCGACGGGGCCATGTCGTGCATCGACTGGCTGAGCCCGATCACTGCGTGCGTCAGTGGCCCGCGGTTGTACATGTCCTTCCTCGCGAGCTGCAGGGGGATTCCTGTATCCGTGCTGGCCCGCGTGATGACCAGCTGCGTCTCGTTCACCAGTGTCTCCATGGTCACCCCGTAGATCTGGGCCAGGGATCGCGCGTACTCCTTGCACAGCACGTAGACGTTTGGGGCCTCCTCGCGCAGGACCTCCATGCTGTCGCGCATCAGGATCTTGACGTTTCTGGGCAAGATAAATAGGCTGCACGTGCCCTTCGTGCCGGTCTCGTCGTTGCACATGACTCTCTGCGAGGGGCTGAGGCTGGCCTGCTTCTTGAAGAAGTCGTCAAGCTCGAACTTGGCCAGCGAGAACTTGCACGACGCCCTGCTGGTGGGCTGCCAGAACCACATGTCGCACGGCAGGCTCTCTGGCCCGGCCTTTTCGGCTGGGTCGTCCGCGCTGGTCGTGAACCTCACGCAGTCGTTCACGTACCACAGGCGTGACAGCGTGGACTGGAAGAGGGGCGGGACTTGCGTGCTCAGCCTCCATTTCTCGCCATCCTCGCGCGGGCTGACCTGCCATACAGCCGTGGGTGTAGCCTCGACAAGGCTCGCCCTCGCGCCCTCGTCCAGCCTGTCCACGCTTCTCAGGGAGATCAGCGCGCGGTTATCCGTGTCGATCATGTTCAGCGCGCTTGCCAGCCTCTTCTGCAGGTGTGACAGCTCCGTGTACATGATGTCCATCGCGCCCTTATGCTCGCACATTCGGTTCTGCTATCTCAAATATAATTTATATACTCATCTACGCTTTAAGCCTGGTAAAAATCGCGGAAAACCAGCTTCACTTCGTTCTCTGTCATGCAAATCACCTTGCTCGATATGCCAAAGTACGTCTCAATCTTGTTTTCCTGGGGCAGGCACCTGGCCACCTCGGGTATAGCGGCGAGCAGCACCTTGTTGTTGAAGTGCAGCCCGTTCTTGAGCATGTACAGCAGCCCGCACACCAGGAACTGCATGCGCGTGCCGGTGCTCAGCTTGATGCCCCTCTGGCGCAGCTCCAGAAGGCACACCGTGATCTGCCGCGCGCACTGCTGGACCAGGTGCTCGCTGGCTTCCTCGATAAAGTGCCAGTACCTCTCCTGGCAGAACGCGCCTGCGAGAAGCTGGTGCACGCACGGCATCGCGTTGGGCTTCTGGAACTTAAACTGCTTGGCCTGTTTGGTCATGTAAAAGCCCAGCTTCTGGTAAAGCTTTTTATTCTCTGTCACCCTGCATCGAGCCGCGCGGGGGCTTGCTAGGATGTTGGTCACTATGCTCAGGACCTGATCGTTGATGTCCAGCATGACTGGCGCGCTGTCGGTGAACACGATCGTGTCAGAGTACTCGGACTCCGCGTGCCTGACCTCGGGGAGCACGAATCCCGTGATATCGCACACCCTCGAGTTGTCCTCGCACAGCACGAGCCTGCACCGGTTGTCCACCGAGTTGTTGTGGCAGAAGTGGTGCTTCCCGCATTTTAGGCACCCTGCCTGATTCGCGTCGAAAACCTCCCAGACGCATGATCTGCACGATGGGTATCTGAAGGGGCGGCGAATCCTGCGCCAGATATTGTAAGACATCTCATCGAGCACATCAGGAAAAACAGAACACCGAAAAGATGGAGGTTTTTTTAGCTGGTTCAGATGTAAAACTCCTTGTCGTACACCATATCCTCCTCCTCTGTCAGGTAGTCTGATTCGTCCTCGGTGTTCAGCTCGGCCTCCATGTGCTCCCTCGCGCGGCTCTCCATCTCCTCTGTCTCCTTGGCCCATCCGTCGTCTTGCGGCACGTTCTGGACGATCCCGTTGTGGTGCGCCGCGCAGATCCTGTACATGAGTGACATTTGTGACCTGTCCTGGATCCTGATCAGGGTGCCCTCCACGCGCAGCCAGAACGGCGGGGACTTTCGCACGCACAGGGCCTCGATCTCTTCCGGCAGGTACCGGCGCGTCGAGGACAGCGTGATGACTCTGTGCGACCAGTGGTGCAGGAGTTCCATTCGATCATCAAGAAAAAAAATACACGGCTTCTCATGCAGAGATAAGAGTTTTTTCTAGCATGTGTGTAAGAGATAAGAGTTTTCTCTAGCACGCCAAAAAGCTCTCGGTGGGCACGAGAATGGGCCTGGACGCGTCGTTGTTCTTGCACGCATTCAGGGTGTTGCTCACGTAGCCCATCCCCTTGATCAGGAGGCTGTGCAGGTCCTTGATCAGCTTGGCATTCTGCTCCGAGTAGAGCTCGCACAGATCCGTGTAGTTCTGGCCCTCCTGCTTCTTCTGGCTGTCCAGCCACTGCTTGGTGCACGCCCGGATCACGTACTCGAGCTTCGAGCAGAACCACAGAAGGATGAAAAAGTGCCAGAATCTGGGGTGCACAAAGACCTCCTTGGAAGCCTTGCCCACCTTGGTCAGGTCTATGCAGTGCTCGGCGTTGGCCCCGGTCAGCGAGCACAGGTTCATGCCCGTGCAGACCTTGATGGGCGGCTGGGCTGAGCTCATGACGTCCTTGCAAATCTTTTGAATGCCGGAGCATGACGGGCTGTCCAGCTGCCCCACCAGCGCTGTGATGTCCTTCAGGCGGGTCTGCACGCAGTTCTGCTTGTTGTACATCTGGATCGCCCACTTGTCCCCGTTCTCGCGGCTCTTGCTCAGGTGCCGCCTGAACTGGCCCGAGCTGATCACGTCAAAGGCCTTGATCTGCATGTACGCCGTGAACTCGTCGATGCTCGGGTCCATGGCGAGGCAAGACTGGACAGTTCTGGCATAAATACGAGAATAAGCTCTTTTTATGTCTGGCGTGCATCTTACCTTACTATCCTTGTCTGGATCCTCCTGTACAGTCTGGGCGCCCTCTTTCTGCCCTTGATGAGGATCCTGCACAGCACGCACAGAATCACGCCCCCTCCAGCAGCAAAGAGCCAGGTGCTGCCCAGGATCCAGTCGAATATCATGCCCGAGCTGGAAGGCATGATGCACACGCTCTGGCCAGCCTCAGAGACGGTCCCTCTCGGGCAGATCGTGGGGTTGGTCGTGCCTTGCGGGCAGTAGTAGCCTTTCGGGCATTCCAGCGCCCTCTTGCCCGCCTGCGCGTAGTAGCCGGCCTTTGACGTGCAGTCGTGCAGGAACAGGGAGGCTGCGGGGGAGGTCGTGAACTCCGGGCACGGCTGGCATCCCGTCACGTTGGACGCGTAGGAGCCGGGCTCGCAGTTTTGGCAGTCCTCCGGTGAGCCTGCCATGGGCTTGCCAGAGTACGTGCCGGCTGGGCAATCCAGGCAGGCGCTGGCCCCTTTGCCGGGCTGGTACTTTCCTGGCTTGCAGGCCTCGCAGGCAGCCCCGAATGTCCCAGCTGGGCATGCACTGCAGGCTGTCGCGCCGAGCACCGGGGAGAAGGCTGGATTCGGGCAGGAAGTGCATGCAGTCGCGCCTGTGAGGGGATTGAACTTTCCGGCACCGCACAGGTAGCACACGCCGTCCAGCGCGTACGTGCCAGGCATGCAGGGATTGCAGGCGGTGCGCGAGCCGTTCACGCCTTTCCCGGCCCCGCACGGCAAGCACGCGCTCATGCCGGGTGTGGGCGTGAAGAGGCCAGGCAGACACGTGGTGCACGACGTGGATCCAGCGTTCCCAGAGTACTTCCCGGCGGCGCAGGCAATGCAGGAGGAGCGAGAAGTGCCGGAATACGTGCCTCTCATGCAGGGCTGGCACGCGGAGGCCCCGCCTGTTCCAGAAAAAAGACCAGGCTGGCATGCTAGGCAGGCAGTGGCATTTGGGCCCGAGAAATCGCCTGGCATGCACAAAAGACAGGCATCTGGTCCTGTCTGGTTCTTGTACTTTCCAGCCTGGCACACGGCGCACGATCCTGCCTGGCCTGTGTACCCGGGTGGGCATGGCGAGGGCACACACCCGCGAGCACCAGCCTGAAACAGGAACGGGCATGGTGGGCCTTTCACGTAGCAGATCCTGTTTGCCTGGCCGCACGGGCTGTACTCGTATTCCTGCAACCCACAGACCCTGCATGGCCCGTACACGGTGTCGTGCCCGGAAGTGCACGCGCTGATCACGTACGACTCGGGCGGCTGCTGGCTGCATGGCGCGCACTGGCCCTGTGTGCCTGGCACCGCATACGACCCGTCAGCGCACGTTGGGTTCACGACAATCACGTTTTGCTCGCTCAGTATGGTCGAGTTCAGGCCCAGCGCGCCGAGCTTGCCAGACACTGTGGCTCCGTCCTGGCCCTCTATGCTGATAATGGCCTGCAAACCACTCGAATCCTGTGCGTTCACTGCTGGAATATCGGTGCATACCCCGTGCAGAACGCATGCCCATAGGAAATACACTAGAATCTCATGCAAGTCCATCACCAAGCACTGTGGGGCAATTACATGTATACACAAACATAGATTTTATTCCAATCTCGTCCAGAACGTCCCGCGAACGTCCGCGCAATCACCCTTGCTCAGCGTGTTCCCTGGCTTGACCCTGCCCTGCCTGAACAGCCACAGGTAGATGTCCAGCGCGCTCTTGTACCGGGGGCTCGGCTTGGCCCCGCTGCCGTTCTCGACCAGGCACTCGAATTCCTCGGAGTCCCAGGCATCCGACGAGAGCATCATGTTCTGCATGCACTCCGTGTAGAGCGTGTAGTAAAACAGCATTCACCTTCTTGGAGGCTGGCTCTCTCTTGTATAGACCCAATGTCGTGGCTTTTCAGGACTTGCTGGAATTCACCTTCTAGCGAACCTCTTCTCTTGTATAGACACTATGTGATGCCTTTTCAGGACTGGCCTCGAGACCGGCGTGGGCAATCCGCGCTCTTCGAGTTCATCCTCCAGATCCCTCAGCGACCACAGGCCCTTCACGACCGTCACGACCCTGATGATGGGCCCGTTCTGCCTGCCCATGCTCCTCCTGCTCGCCGGGGGCTTGGTGAATGGAATGATGGCCTCGATGCTCACCCTGTCCGGGCTCACTCCAGCTGCTGCCGCGACTGCCTTGATGAACTCGGCCTGCTGCTCGGCGAACTGGGCTGCCGTCATGGGCAGGAAGATGGATGCCTGCACGGCCTTGGTGTACGAGCACGCGAAACCGAACTCGCACGTGCACGCAGTCATCGATGTCGAGCCGGGCGGGGAGTGCGTGTTGGGCGGGCACGGCTGGGCAATCGCGAAATCCGAGCACACAAAATCCGCCGGGCATGGCAGGCACTCGTCCAGGCTCCCCAGCCCCGTCCTGTTCACGTGCGTGCCTGGCGGGCACTGCATGACCCCTCCTGTTGGCGGGCAGTAGTAGGTGAGCGGGCACTCCACGCACACAGCCTGTCCCGATGCGGTCGCGTATCCATACGGGCATTGCGTGCACTGCGTGGATCCGGGCGCCTGCGAGACCCATCCGGGGCTGCAGGCCACGCAGCTGCTCGACTGCGGGAGGTTCTGGTACGTGCCGGGCATGCAGCTGGTGCAGCTCGTGGTCCCGCCGGTCGAGTACGTGCCCTCAAAGCACAGGCCGCACACGGGCTCGACAAACGTGGTGTCCATGTACAGGCCTGGCTGGGCGAGACAGCCGAGAAAATCCGTGTCTCCTGAGCTCCAGCTGAAATCCGGGCACGTCTTGCACGCCGAGTAGCCAGCGCCCGACCAGTACCCGGCACCGCAGGTCTGGCATGCGCTCCCGCCCTGATCGGGGTTGTACTTGCCGGCTGGGCATGCAATGCACGTGTTGTTGCCGAGATAGTACGTGCCGGGCGAGCACGACTGGCATGTCGCCTGCCCTGCCAGACTCACGGCGCCGGTGGGGCATGTGGAGCACGTGGTGGCCCCGACAGCCGCCTGGTACGTGCCAGAAGCGCAGTCCGTGCACGCCTGCTGCCCCGAGACGGACTTGTATTGGCCTGCCTGGCACGGGCTGCACCGGAAGTAGCTGGTGCTCTCGCTCGGGTCGAACGCGCCGTTGACCTTGTACGAGATCGCGGATTGGGCCAGGCACAACCCGGGGGCTGCCGCGCTGGCGAACCCTGAAGGCACGGCGTACGTTCCGGGCCTGTACGTGGCGGACAGGAAGAACGTGCTCGACCCGCACTGGAGGATCACCTGGACATCCGTGAGAACCAGCAGCGTCCCTGTCCCGTAGAATGTGTGCGTCTTGTACGTCGTGGCCCCGTTCGGGCTCACCGTGAAGCTCTCGACTCCCCCCATGGCCTTGGTCCTGTAAAACGCGTACAGTCCCGCGGAGCACAGGCAGTCGTTGGCCGTCGAGCCGTTTCTCGCCATGCTATTTGGCGGGCATGGCGTGCACTTGTCCAGCCCGGAGAAAGCGTCTGCAAACGTGTTGGCGGGGCAGGAGCTGCATGACACGGCGCCGGGCTGGCTGGAACCGCCCGCTGGACAGACGCGGCATTCCGTGGAGTTCTTGGCCCCGACGGTGGTCGAGTAGGTGCCGGACGCGCAGGGGGTGCACACGTCGTTGCTCGAGCTCGCGGGGGATGTCGAGTACTTTCCAGCCTCGCAGGCCGTGCAGGAGCTGGCGCTCGCGTTGGCCCAGGTCCCGGTCGTGCACTGGACGCACGTGGTCGTCCCGATCGGCGCGTAGGATCCGGCACCACACGCCTGGCATGAGGTCTGGCCCCCTGTGCTGAACAGGCCAGCGGGACAGTTTGTGCATCCCCAGGAGCTCGCATTGGCCACGCTCGATGTCCCGTACTTTCCTGCCTGGCATCCAGTGCACGCGCTGGAGTTGTAGGTGGGCGAGTAGGTGCCGGGCAGACACCCTTGGCAGGTGAAGGGGCTGGTCGTGATGTTCGTGATGTATCCGGCCCTGCACATGCAGTTGGCCAGGCCCCCTCCCCCGGGAGAGTCTGAAAACGCCGGGCACCCTATGCAGTTGGACGAGTTGATCGTGCTGTACGTGTTCGGCTGGCACGGCATGCACGACGTCGCACCCTCTTGGGAGTACGTGCCGGCTGGACACCACGAGCAGTTGAGCTGGCTGCTCGCGCCCGTCAGGCTCGAGTTCGTGCCGGCCGGGCAGGCGAGACACGACCCGCTCGAGCTCGCGCCGACAGCCGCGCTGAACGTGCCGGGCTGGCATGATGTGCACGACGATGCCCGCGCGCCAGACCATGCTCCAGCCCAGCACAGGCTGCAGCCGGACGCGTTGCCGGTGGAGTACTGGCCAGCCACGCAGCTCCAGCAGGTCGAGGCCCCTTGCGAGGAGAAGGTCCCGCTGGGGCAGGCTTGGCACGAAGAGGCCTGAAAACCAAAAAGAAAATATTTCAGTTCTATTTAAGCTTTCGTGATTTTGCTGGCAGAATGCAAAATCCAGAAGATGGTTTTGAAGCTGTAGGCAGAAAAGATAGGCGAATCGTAAAGGCCAAAAGTTATGGGCCTCAAGGCAGACACGAAGGTGCCAAGCATGGGCCTCCGGGTGTCAGGAATCCTCCAGCATATGCTAATCCCAAGAGAAATGAGATTGATGAGTTGAGGAAAGAAAACATTCTGTGGAATATTCGCTACATGGAGGTGAAGAAACTCATTGATTTTGTGAACAAGTCCATGGATAAAAAAGATTTCAAGGTCTATGTAAACCGCAAATACAATGAGGGAAAATCTTTGGAAAAGAAACTTTCCAAGGCTGGCCAGTATGTATACCTGCACTACATTGCTGGAAGGCTCTCGGACAAGATCAGGGACGAATACGACCCGCTCTTTTGTGTTAGAAATGATGACCATACGAAACTGGATGATTATGAGGACCCCATCCTCAGCAATCACCTAAAAGCTGGTGATTATGCTAAGTTTAAAGAACTGGAGCAAGAGGCATATGATGTTGTCAGTAGTTACAAAACAATTGATACATTGGTTCCCATCACATGGAAGGTCATAACAAGTGACCATGTAAATTACCCAATCAAGAAATATGGTATCAGTATCCTCCAGAGGCTGCAGGATGAGGCTCATTTAAAATATGGATATCCAAATCAAGAGGAAGACGAGACTCCTCCAAAACTCGGCGAGGGCAACCAGCTGGTAGTGGAGAACATCATAGGCCTGACCCTGCGATACCTCTGCATTGGTGGATTCACAGATGCCATTCACTCAGCTATTCCAGACCAATTCAAGGATATCATGCCAGAATGTGCAGAATGCTTTGCGTCCCCCTTGAACCGCAAGCTGAAAAAGTGGTTCTCATTCTTTGCACGGGATAGATTTTTTGGGAGTGAGGGAAATTTCTTTTCTGTGTGTGCAGAAAATGGGGATAGACTGCCGCCAGATTTGAAACTTTTCTGTAGTGTCAGTCATGCCTTTCTGGAGATCAACCCGTGCTGGTGTAACTCCATCTATGAGCATTTGGCCAAAATCTTGAAAAACTCAGCAGAAGATGGGATAAAGGCCATCATTCTGGGTCCTGATTGGCACGACAAACATGATAAGAAAGGAGAATCCAAGTACGCAGGACAGGAGAACAAGTGGGCTGAAAAATTTGATGCCTTGCGTAAATCACCCAAATTTGTGGAAACCTCTGCCCATGGGGAAAAAAGAATAGATTTCACGATTGATACAAGCGGAAGCACGCACACGCAAAAGACCAAGTACTGGATCATCTCTGATGTCAAGATTCCAGATGAAATCAAGGAAGGTCTCCAAAAATACGTACCTGAATCAGATAAGTGGGAAACATCAAGCAGTGTCTCAATGACGTCCACAATCTCAATAGGAAAAGAGGATGTTGAAGAAATGATGAGGCAGTTTCGAGAAGACCCGAGAGTTAAGGCGTATAAAGAAAAGTTGAGAAATAAACAAGCCCAAACCTAGAATGCAAGTATTTACCATTGTTTCCGTGCTGTACATGCATAAATGGCGTGCACTCTACTCATAGACGAGGCCCCCTACCAGATGTTCATGCATGCTGGAGATGAGATTGGTGCGTGGGTTGCGAAGGACAACCACCCCTGCCTGTTTCATCTGGCAGATTCAGGGGGTTTCTCGCAGTGGCATTATCTGGCCAACCCTTGCGAGATCACGGCCAGGTTCGAGCACAGGTCTGCGCCTGCAAGGATGGGCTCCTACCTGCTCTCTTCGTGTTTTCGCCAGACGGAGCCGGGCTTCATCAGTCTGGATCTCGAAGTCAACCACGTCCTCGCAGACTGCACGTGGTTCGGCCTGAAGTTCGAGCCCGCCCTGTTTGTTCTCGAATTCCATCAGGAGGATTACGGGATATATGAGCCTATTTAAGACTGCCTTCTCGCCTGGCATCCGAAACCGTTATGAGCACTTGGGAGGAAATCAAGACCGACTTGGAGGGCAAGATCCGTTTCTACACGCGCTTTCTCCCTCAGTTGGAGGATATGTGCAAGGAGGCCGAGATTACGTCGCGGGAAATGACGTCTGGTTCGCCGACCTGCATTGAGTTCAACGAGAATCTCACCAAGTCCAAGAAGGCACTTGCAGATGGCAAGGACGCATTGGCCTTTTATCGTCGCTGCCTGGACTATCTTGTCAAGCAGCATGGCCCCAACAAGGCAGCTCGCGTAAAGGATGAGGATGCCGAGGACAGCCAGGAGCCTCCCGCCAAGAGGGCTTGTTCTGACTGAGTCTGGCAGTTCCTAGGACTGCACCGAGTTTGTGCTCGCCGGTTTGCATTCACATGCGAAATAAACCCAAAACGTAAACCAGTGAGCCTGCGCGAAAAAAAAACACATATCCTCCCGTAGCTCCAGCCCTCTCTGCTTGAAGCTAGCCTAGCATGACGGAGACAGAGCCAGAACCAGCCACCCTTGCCGAGGAAATCACTGAAAATGTCCAGCCTGCCCCGACGGTGCCAGATGCGATTGAGACTGTGCCAGAAAATGCCTCGCCCGCGCCAACCCTGCCGGACCTGGACCAGGAATCGTGCCAGCAGAGCCCCACGACCCTGCAGCGATTCCATAAGATATTCGAGCTGGAGAGGGACGGTGGGAGCGTTATCGTGGTAAAAGACGACGACGACGAGTACTGCATGCAGGTCATGAGCAAGCTCCAGCCTCGCATGGAGGTCGTCATGGTGGATATGCATGAGTGGAACGAGTACGCCACCTGGAAGCGCCAGCATCACGCCAGAATCGAGGCCAGCAAGGAGGAGGACACGGAAAACCACAGGCAGAGGCTCGAGAGCACCATAGTGGCCATGCAGATGGTGTGCCCCGGCCGGTGGGATCACAAGTTCCTGAACGAGAGGGGCGAGCCTTACATCGAGTCCGTGGTGGGCGTGAACCCTCTGGCAAACGGCTACTCCTACTGTGCACCTTGCGAGCACGAGAATTCCAGGACGGAGCCTGAGCAGGGCCTGGCGGTTCAGCCTGAGGAGAGCCAGGACCCAGAGGACGTGACCGTGCCGGGAAGGACCTTCACCATCGAGGTGGAGCCAGCTGTTGAGCCAGTTCTTCCGGGCATTGCACCAGAGGAACCAGAAGACAAGCCCAGGGTTGTTCTCGAAAGAACTGGGTCTTAGTCTGGGAATGAAATAAATCACTGTCGCGAACGACTTTGCGATACCAGACTGATGCAATACTTAACTCTCACGTTGTGCATTTTCGTCTAGGATGCCAGAAAACCGCAGGCTGCCCACCATCCATACCCTGAATGCTGCCAGGGTCTGCATGGAGTTTTTGGTTGTTCATAATCACATTGCTTTTACATTTCATGATGTAAATCACGAACCCCTCAGGGGGGGACCTCTTGAGCATGGTGTAATAGCAACCAATCTCATGTCATTCTTCTTTGTGCTGAGTGGTTTTACAGCCACCTACAGCAATTGGGATGTTGATTGGAAAGAATGCGGGAGTAGGCTGGAGTACATTCAGAGAAGGCTGAATAAGGTCTATCCAGCCTACATTTTTTGGTATTTGCTGGATCTGCCTGGAAATATTATTGATAAAGGATATGCATGCAAGTGGTCATGGATTGCCAGAATATCCCAGCCGTTTCTCGTGAATGCCTGGCTGGGATGCATGCACATTGCCAGCGTCAACAATGTGAGCTGGTACCTGTGCACCCTGTTTTGGCTCTGGTTTATGTTTCCTTTCTTGAATGTGAGGAGAATTTTCACGTCACATCCATGGCTAAAGATAACGACTCTCTACGTGTTTTCTGTTATGCTTTGGTTTCCCTTGGTATACTACAACACAATACATACTAGACAGATCCCCTTCTTCAGACTACCAGAGTTCCTGATGGGTTGTGGGGTGGCATGCACGCTGGAGAGTAAAATCAATGGATGGATTGTGCTTTTTGGGTTCTGTGTCTTCTTGGCTTACTGCGTGGCAGATTTCGAAATGCCTGGTGTGTGGGAGAATGACGAGACAGGGGCTGAGAAATGCACAGTATGGTCCAAGAATGGCAATACTGTGGTGAAAGGTAACGCTGTCCTGAGCAAGTTCGCCATTGTTTGGGCGATGCTGGTCCACTGGCTGGCAGCATCCGAGAAAAATGGGGATGCGAACCTTGTCATCAAGGCTCTGTCCTGGGATGGATTCAAGAGCCTCAACGGGTTTGCCCTCCACTTGTATCTGGGACATGTCGTGTCATTCTTTGGCATCAGGGATATATCCCAGCTTCTGCACGTATGGGAGTGGTGGAGCATGGACACTGTCATAATGGCATGCTATTTCACGACCTACCTCGTCAACGAGTGCGAGGCATGGATAAGAGGCTGGGTTCGTGCATGGACGGACCAGCACGTGCAGGAAAATGGGGGTGTTGAGCTGGAGCCTCTGAATGCTTGATTGTCAGAAATTCTTCTGGATAAGCATGACGAGGTTCAGGAATTTTTCTTGAACTTCCAAAACGCGTTCTAACCTGTACCCTGCTAGACAATAAACCACCTCTCTACCAGTTCTCACTCACATTGCTTGCCCCCACGACGGTCGAGAACCCTCCAGCAAAGCAGGCAGTGCACGTCCCGCTCGTAGTAGCGCCAGGCGAGGTCGAGTACGTCCCGGCCACGCACCCGGAGCAATCAGCAGCATAACCAATCACACTCGCGCTCCACGTGCCGGGCGAGCATGCCAGACACTGGGATGATCCAGCCCCCGCATAGTACCCAGCCGAGCAGGTCGTGCACGAGCTGGCGTTGGCCATGCCGTACGTGCCGATCGAGCAGTTTGTGCATGCAGATGCCTGGCCCAGCGAGAAAGCGCCGGCCTGGCAAGCAGAGCAAGAATAGCTCCCGTTTCCAGGGCTGAAGTAGCCGGCTTGACAGGCCAGGCAGGCACTGGCGTTTGAGTTTGAGAAAAAGCCAGCCCCACACAGGCTGCAGCTAGACGCAGAACCTCTCGAGAATGTCCCGTTGATGCATGCTGCGCACGAGTCCCCAGCCTGGTAGCTCCCGACGGGGCAGGCGCTACAGCCAGGATCGCTGTTTCCTAGAACTGAAGACGTCGTGCCTGTCGGGCATGGCAGGCAGTCCTGAACCGAGCCTTTCCCGTTCACATTCAGGTACGTGTTTTTGGGGCAGGGCGTGCAGGTGCTGGAATTAACCGGTGCATAGTAGCCTAGCTGGCAGACCGTGCAGGTGCTCGAATTCGCCAGGGAAAACGTGCCGTTCCCGCAGCCCACGCACACTGTCGAGGTTCCTGCCGAGTAGGTTCCAGCTGGACAGGCATCGCACATGAGGGTCCTGCCAGCGGAATTCGAGAACGTCCCAGCCGGACACAGCACGCAGTCGGCGTCCGTCTGGTTCGTGCAGGCATTACACCCCTGGCTTGACTTGTACTTGCCAGGCCCACAAGCCCTGCATGCCCCTCCTGAAGCGCCCCAGTAGCCCGGATTGCACGTGCAGTTGGATATGGACCACGAAAGGTTCGAGCACGAGCTGCCAAAAGGGCATGTCGCCTTGATCCCGCCGTAGCAATAATTGGGCGAGATGCACGCCATGCACGCCGAGTTGTTCACGCCCTCGTAGCCCCAGTCGCAGTAGCACTTTCTGGGATCTGGCGACTGGGTGGGCGAGACTGCGTTCGCGGTGCAGCTCACGATGCTCCCGCCTCCCGTGCAGTACGAGTTGGCCGGGCAGTCCTGGCACATGTTATCTGCTGTCTGGACCGTCGCGTTGTAGTACCCGGCTGTGCAGTAGCAGTCGAGAAACCTCGTGGAATCGATATCAGACGTGGTGTGGGCCGGGCACGTCGTGTTCAAATCGTTGTAGCAGTACTGGCCGGGCTGGCACATCTTGCAGTGCCAGCCCCCGTAGATGTCCGACTTGTTGAGGACCTTGTAGTAGCCGGGAATGCACGAGCACTGCGAGATGTTCGTGGACTTGATCACGGATGTCGCGAAGTCAGGGCACTTGCAGTCGCCAGAGTCGTCCGAGCCCGCTGGAGAGTACTGGCCTCCCGGGCAGACCTGGGTTTGGTTCGTGCCGTTGCCCGGACAGTAGTAGTTCTCCTTGCAGAACTGACGAAAATTAAGTTAGAGCTGGAAAAAACGAGAAAAAACAAGAAAATTCCAGAATTACCTGGCACAGCGTGGGATAGAGGCCAGTGTTGTTTCTCCCCATGCCAGAATCACCGTAATAGCCAGGCATGCACAGGCACTGCGAGAGGTCCCACGACATGGGCGAGGAGGCCGAGTGCAGCGGGCAGGGGTTGGCTGTCCCGGCAAAGCACCAGAAGCTCGAGTTGCACGCCTTGCACGGGCCCCCGTTTGGTCCAGAAAATCCATTCGAGCATACACAGTCCGTGCTCTGCTTGGATCCTGCATAGCTGCTGGAATTCGCGGCGCATGCCAGACAGCTGGAGTTCGAGCTCGCGCCTGTGTTGGCCTGGTACGTCCCTGCAGAGCATTGGATGCACGCGCTTGCCGTGGATGCTCCTTGCGTGCTCGAGTAGGTGCCAGCAAGGCATGACTGGCATGCACTCACATCCGTCGCGTTGGGCGTGGTCGAGTACTTGCCGGGCACGCAGTACGTGCACTGGGACGAGTTGGACGCCGAGAAACTGCCGGTGATGCACATCTGGCTCGTGACCGTCATGTCCGACATGGCAGTCACGAGCACGGTTGTCGCGCTGAGACCCCGAACCACCAGGGTCTGCTGCAGCGTCGTGTTGGATATGTACGAGTTGTAGCCCTGCACGTTGTACGTGGCCTGGGTCGTGGCCAAACAGGAAGCTGGCGTCGGCTGGTATGTTACGGTTATAAACATGAAATAGCCCAGCCAAGCATGACAAAACATGGCACGCATTCGATGCTTTGCTCGGGTTGGTCTAATATATCCCTGCTGCCAACACAATTGAAGTGCGTGCTGTTTTCGATCAGAATTCCAAAATTGACACCAATGCAAAATTATTAAAGCGTTGGCCCATCATCATGCATCCTTGGTCAAATACGGTATGTCTGCAGGACTTGTGTTCGATTACCCTTCCAGTTTCACTTCAGATGTGGTGGCCAATGTTGGGGCTCCTTACCAGTACTTCGAACAAGCAGATGCGTACGTTTTTGGTATTGAGGAAGGAGAGAATCATATCCATGTTGGATTCAAGCACCATTCAGTGCATGGCCCGCAGATCCTCATCCCTCAGGTTGATGTGAACGAGAACATGTGGAAGAACATCATCAAGGAATACGTGGCTGTTGCTTTGTATGGCTACATCATCCCTGGAAAATTTCAGGAGGATCCTGAAGTTCCTGACAAAGAGTTCTTTATTTGCACTCTCCCTGCCTCTCTCCCCGCCACGCAGGTTGCTCTCATCATTTCTGATGCTCTTCACCTCTGCCTGCTTCCCCACAAGCAGGAGCAGGAAGTCGTGAAGAAAGCAGAGCTGGTCTGTGTTATGGAGGATCTGGGACTTCCTGGCTTTATCCGCCTGGATGCTGAAGCTGGCAACCCTTTCGACGCCTGTGGTCATGAAGACTCTGGCTACGAAAGCGATACCAGCTTCAATCTGGAGGATCACCAGGATCTCTCTGAGGAGGTCCGCAAGCTCATCATGGCCTGAGCCAGCCCTACGCTAGCACGATCATGCTACCACGCGTTTGACCTTTGTATTTCGAGAATAAAGCTCGTTTTCCCTTAGTGTTCTTGCTTTAATTCAGCCCAAACGAGATATACTCGAACCTATCCGCGCCAGTAGGGGCGTAGATCACGACCACCTTTCGCGACATCTGGTCCGTATAGACTGTCGTGTTGGCCCTTTCCACGTGATGTTCGGCCGTCTTGGTGGGTAGTTGCCGCAAGCCGTGCATGAAGGACGCCTGAAAAACGAGAAAAATCAGAAAAAATCGAGAAAAATCACAGAATTTTCCGGTTTTTTACCTTGATCGTCCTCACGAAAGCCTTCCACCGCTCGTTTTCATCCTCGAAAGACCCAGAATCCCTGAGAATCATGGGCCCTGCCTGCAGGCTAGACCTCACATTCACCCAATCCAGCCTCTTCCCGCACCTCCAGGGCAGGCGAGAGTCGTGCGCCTCCTCGAAAGTCATCACGTGCGACTCCAGGCGGCACTTCTCGACGTCCTTCTGGTCGGCATACACGCACACCCAGTCGCGAAACCGGAACCCGTTGAAGCCAGTCTGGGTCTCGGAGTACCTGCAAAACAGGAAAATCATGAGAAAAGCAAGAAAATTCACAAAAATTCAGGATTTACCTCGAGTCGATCTCGCCCTTGTCCCACCTCTTGGACTCATTCAGCCTCAGCTCGCTGTGATTCTTGTTTGACTTGGTCACGAAGCACGCAATCGCCTCCTCCAGCGTGTGTGCCTGCATGCCATCCTCGTCCTGCTCGACCTTTTCCCGAAAGCCCTCGCCCAGGTTCTTGGCTGCCCACGACCTCAGGCTCCTCCTGACAGACGCGACGACTGGAAATTCAGTGAGATGGACAGAGCTGGGGTCCTGCCTCTGCGAGCGCTCCTCCAGCAGCGTCTTGCTCAGCGTGTGGGGTGCAAGCTCGCCTGTCATGAAGCTGCCCACGTCCATGCCGGTGCCTGTAAACGCGATGATCCTGCTCGGCGTGTCGATACGCCAGGCCAGCATGTGCAGGGGGTACCGGAACTGCACGCGCCTCGACCAGGGCACAATGTCCGTGCACGACTTGAGGGTGCTGCTAGCCCTGGCGATCATGGCAGGCGTGGAGCCCAGGTCGTGCATGCCCACGGCCAGAGCGTATCTTGCATTCTGGGGCCTGCTCAGCATGGCGTGAATCATCTCCTTGGACAGGGCCGCCTTGCCAAGCCTCTGCACGCTGGCCGAGATGGAGTTGGCTGGATCAGATGACAGCAATTTTAGGGTGGGTGGCTTGCTCGACACCCAGGATATCGGGGTTGGCCTGAACCTCAGCCTGCAGTCTGGCAGTAGCTCGTACTCCAGTGGGTATACTCCCCTGCAAAATAGGGAAAATCAGGAAAAACGAGAAAAAAACAAGAAAAATCCGGTTTTTTACCAAGAATTCCCAGTAGTTGCCAGCAGCAGCGAGGGGGGCATGCAGCTCTCCAGCGCGGGCTTGATCCCCTGCCAGATGTGCACGGCTGGCTTCTGGTCGAACCTCGGGAACCTGGACAGGCTCACGCACAGGTCGTGGTCCTTGCTGGCACCGGCATTGGACTTGACGCCCATCAGGATGGCCAGCCTGTCCAGCATCCTCGCCCCGTACATGCACGACTGCTCCCTGCTGTCCTGGGATGCCACAAAGTCCTCGAGCGCATTCTGGACTTCCACCTGTGATCTCGCCTGCTTCAGTCTCCCCAGGACGGTTGCCAGTCCTCCAGCGCTGTTCTCGGTATGGTGCTCGGGGGGCATCCAGCACACCAGATCGCCCATGTACTCGGCCCCCATCGCGAGAACATACAGCAGGCCCTTGTCCTTCCAGCCGTCCATGGTCTGCTTGAACTCATCCTGGGTGCTGGCCATGCCTATCCTCATGGCGATCTTGCCCACCTCCAGATCGCATGCCCTCACGAACGGCTTGCCCACACAGCAGTAGGCCAGAGACCAGTCATACGAGGGCAGCTGCTTCATGAGATGGAAGGCCATGTCGTACTCGCTCACGTCCGGATGCACCCTGGCACCGATCTTGAGCATGCCCATCAGCCTGTCCTGGTCCATGAGCGTGGGACTGTATGCCTCTGACAGGGGCCTGAACCAATCCAGAGGGGGTATGCAGGTCTCTCGGCTACCGGAAAGGGCCAGACCGGCAGTCGTGTGTGGGAAATGGCAGGCTATGGCCAGGGTCTTGGCCTCTTCCTGCATGGTCATCAGATGTTCCTGTCAGAAATTCCAAAAGTGTCAGAACAGTCATGCCAGTCAGACAGCCTAGACCCATACCACCAATACCAGATCTCATACCTAGTCCCATTTATGGATGCATGATTTTCTAGAACTTTTGGTGTGTCGCCTGGGGGTCTCGTGTTCTAGGTACGTACCTCCATTTATGGATGCACGTGCGATTACAGCAGAGAGTGTCGAGCCTGTGTCGGGGTGGTCCTGCCTGGCTCTTTTACGACCGTTACTTTCCCTCAAATTTTCCCGTTATTTTCTCGAAACGTTGCGTTTTATTTCCAGTCTGCCCTCGCTTTGCCCTCACTTTTGGTCAAATGCTAGCCAGGTGACCGTTACATGCCCTCACTTTTTTCCGTTGTGCCCTCACTTTTGGTCAAATGCTAGCCAGATGACCGTTACATGCCCTCACTTTTTTTCCGTTGTGCCCTCACTTTCTGGACCTGCCCTCTTTTAACAGCTAGTTTTGGGGTCATAAACGCGTAACAAATTTAAAACACCAGCACTCACCATAAGCACGAGCGAGTCCCCTGCCGGCTTGCTGGGCCCTCCTCCAGCG
>Ga0304730_1001022_pt1 | contig 22286 bp, 24 predicted proteins | sample M_130628_MF_Meta_FD_190474 | JGI IMG/M metagenome (GOLD analysis project Ga0304730, IMG submission 190474) | Freshwater microbial communities from Lake Montjoie, Canada to study carbon cycling - M_130628_MF_MetaG (v2) (version 2) | ecosystem: Environmental > Aquatic > Freshwater > Lake | place...
TCTAAAAACGAAAAAAACTTATTTTTTATCTTTTGGATTATCATAATCGTCTTTCACTATGTTATACGTTGTTTTGAACTTGTCAAAAGCAATGGCTAATCCGGGATATTCCTTACACATTTTTTCAATTCGATTAATATCTGGCATACAGTCTACAAACTCTTCGTTCTTCCAACTAAACGTTGAGGCATTAATATTGCCAATAGTATATGTGCCACCCATAGCAGTTCCAGCACTGCCGCTACCAGTAATAGTGTAATTGGATGTGCTTCCGTTAACTGTTATTATATTTGAAGATGCCATAGTGTCATACGCATTGCTTGTTAGCGTAATTGTATCAGGAAAAAATGTAGTAATTTCCTGTGCTATAAACCCAACATCATTACTTGATGTTGTTGAGCAATCCAGTGGCGCTGAAGAATCGTTCATGTAAATCCCTTGCTTGTTTATGTACAGTAGGAACAAACTTTTTATAGTTTTCCATAAACTGAATAATTTTATTACACAAGTCTGGACGATAAACAGTGTACGAATCAAAACTTTCTGTCCATGTACTTGGATATTTGAATGTGTCGTAATACATTTCTGTGTAACTGAGTCTATCTGGAACCATGGGAATAGCATCTACTACAGCACCCTCGTAACAACTAATACCTAGGGTTTCTTGTAAGTTAGCACTAAACACAATCTTAGCCTCACCTAACAAATTATGATATTCATTTTTTGTTAAGAACTGATCTTGACATACAACAAATTCATATTGTGGTAAGTGTTCTTTTAAATCTCTAAAGATCTCAACTTGTTTTTCTGGAGCAATACGATGAGGGAAAAGAATAAGATCACGCTTGGGCATGTTCTTATACATGGTCAATGTATCTTGCATATACTCCATGGGCCAGCCTGTACGTACAATCCTTGGTTCTTCACCGTTTAGAATTTCTTCTAAATGTTCGCTGTACCAAGGATTCTCTGTAGGATAATCATTTAGTAAATTTGTATAGAACATTTTGATATGAAAGTCTGTGGCAAAGTAGTTGTGATCAAATGCGTGAAAGAAACTCTTCTCTGCATTGCGTACCCAAGGCTTATTGCCAACTAGTCGACCTAAAAAGTCTTGTGGATCATAACTGCCAGCATGCCATAAGCCATGTGTAGTTACTGGAATGCCCAGCAACTCACTCATATACTTTAAGTTTATGATGCCCGGATGCCAAGCATCAGTAAAAATAAAATGATCGCCAGCCTTGACGGATCCTGCACAAAAAAGTCTTCCAAGCTGTTCAACTTGGCTTGCCTTATAGATATTAGTGCCCCCAAAATTGAGAAATGCACCAGGAGTAGTGGCGCTAGGAATATCGCTAGGACCCGATACAATGTGAACTTCATGGCCTGCCTTTCGTAAGAGTTCAGGTACATGAGTCTTCCACTGACCCGTGTACCTTGTCTCAACTGATTCTAAATCAACTAAGAAAACGTTCATTAATCTCTGAACCTTGGCTTGTTGTTGAACGAGCCGTTGTGTCTTGGCTTGTTGCCTTGATAAGGCTTGCGCTCTCCGTTCCATTGTTTCTTAGGACGCTTACTGTATTCAAAGTCACGCCAAATTTGGCTTTCCTTATTGTACAAGTCAGTCGGACTAAAGGGTTTAAGTTCAATCCTGCAAAAATCTAGCAGGGCCTCAAGGTCATCAAAAATCCTAACGACTTCTTGTTTCATAGGAATATTTCCTTATTTTAATATTTGATAAAACTACCATTTTCTCCGTCTTCGGAGATCTCAATCCAAATCTCGCGACTTGGATACTTTTGTGAAATCTGTTGATATAAATCTTCAGACATCATTTCACAACTCTTGTAGTCAAGGCTCAAAACGGAACCTTGACCATTATACAGCGATTCAAGCCATCGTTTGAACTGGATGAACTCGATGTCCCGATCATCGTGTTGCACATTGATCCACACCCTGAAATGAAAGATGTGGCGATGAGGATAACCCAAAAATGATACGTCATATTCGTCTCCAGTGGCCAAGTTAGGATTTGTAAGGGCCGCTGGATATTTATGTATGCCTTCTTTGCGGAAGGTAACCCATATCATTTTAACTGGTCGAATGTCTTGTCTAATAATCATAGTTTTGTATCTTGTGTATATTGATCCCAATGTGTATACTTGTCCATACGCATTAAGTCATGTAGTTGATGTGTCCATACACCAGGATTTGTAGAACCCCAAGTACGGTCGTCTAGTTTAAGTGTTGTATTATAATTAAATTGATTAATGTAAGGCAATTTTACACTAATCATCGGAACAAATTTATGATTTTCAGTAAGGCCGCTTTCAAGTAGTCCTTCCGCTTGCGCTACATCTAAATCCAATGTACACCAGTAGTCAGCGTCTAAACATGATCTAATCATAAGTTCCCAAGGCCGCCACTTTTCACCATCGTTAATGCCAATGTTGGGAAAACTTTGACTAGTCCCAAAGTAAATTTGTTGTACTTTGTGTTCCTTGGCCAATAACAATATTTGATCCACGGGCTGTACGCCTACAACAAATAGTGTAAACATGTTATAGCATACAGTATGCTCAACTTCGTAGCCTGTAAAAAAATTAACTTCTTGACGTTGTTGTGTATCTAGTCCCATTTAATATAACCTCTACTGTAACCATTTGGACGATCCGCACCATCCGCAAATGCTTGTTGCCATTCAGTGTTACGATTATAACACCTTGTCCAGAAAGAATCAACTTCAAGATAGCCGTTTTCAATCATCCATACTGCATCTTTCATACACTGATGAAAATTTGGATTGCGTGGACTTGGTTTAATAGTAGTTGTAGCTTTCCAAAGTTGTTGCTGTGCTTCTTCCCTACTTACTGCCTTGCCAACTGCATCAACGATTAAGGCGTTGTTATTTAGGTTTATGTCTATACCTAACGCATATTTGCCACTCAAGTCAATAACCACATCATAACTTTCAGTAGTACCAAGTAACAATCGATCGCCCCACAGATCAATATTACTTGACCCTACCACATCAACACGTTCACAATGTTTAAATTTGGTCAATGTATGATAGGCCACCCACGCTAGAAATCCACTGCCAATAATCAGTATTTTATCTTTTCTAGAACAATCCGCAACATCCACAGCATTAATGCCACAAGCAACTGGCTCGATAATATAACGTGGATGAGCTTCGGGTACAAAAACATATTCATCTGCACGTACATTGTATATGTCTGCGTATGCAGGTTCTCCTCTTGTTGCAACATAATCGCCAAAGTTTACATTAGTAATGTTGGCACCAATACCAATTACTTGGCCCAGTCCTTCGTGACCTTGCATACCTAGTGGTAACGGACCAAAGTTACCTTGCATCATATCAATGTCACTGCGACACACGCCGGTCATAACAGCACGAACACAAATTTCATCTTCAGTTAACGGAGGAATATCGTATGTTACTTGTTCAAAGTAACCTTGCCCAGTTGTTTGCAAACATCTTGTCATAGTTTTTCAATCACAGTGTGTATCCAAGTGTCTTGTTCGTATTGATCTGTCCAGAATTTAGCATCGTCAACACGTTCAACTGCTTCTTTGATCATGGCTTGATAGGCTTCTTCAGGGCACCATCCTAGTTCAAAACGTTCTGCACTGTTATCCAGCGTGATAAATTCAATAGAACTGTCTTCAGTATCCATACTGCGCCAATTGGCCGCACAGGTCCATTTATCAGTAAAGTTAATAACGCATACGTCGTCAACGTCATACGTACCTTTGGGATTAACAGTACCATAATCAGTGCTGTCAATGTCCTCCAACTTCCATGCGGCCAGTGTAGTTGTTCCGTTGACTATATCTGCTCTCCAGTGCGGGTTCATGGCAATATATAGACTTAGCAAATGCGGCATCAAGTCACGACTAACGCCGCCGAACGCTAACTTCTTAGTAGTAAACCAACTACCAGGACTGGGAATACAATTTTTACGTATCCATTTAATTTTTACGGTTTTGGCTTGACTGGCTAACATTTTTAACTCAGCAATATTACTGCGCCACATGTTGTTTTTAACCATCATGAAGCGTGTATACTTAAATGTTTCTATTAAAATATTCCAACTGTTACTATCGGCTACTCCAGGTTTTTCAATAAACACAATTTTGCTAACTGGTGCTACTTTTGCGGCAATTTCAAAGTGTGTGAAATTTGGAGTGCATATATGCACAGTATCAAACGGTGCATATACTAATATAGCCGCATCAACACTTGGCAACATTGCACCTTTGCTAGTGTCGTGGTCTACTGTAATAACTTCATGGCCAAGTTTTTCTAGTACAGTTTTATACAACTGTCCAATACCCATGCCAATAACTAGACTACGCTTGCTCATTTTTCTTTTCTTCGTATTTTTTAAACATACGAGTCACATCTTCCATACGTTGCTGGAATATATGCGGAGCATTTTCAGCCGCACGAATCATGTCAGATTCACTAGGATAGTGGCGTAAACAATATCTTGCACCATCTTTAATTGTTTTTGGAACTCGAGGAGTAGACAGGATCTCAAGTAAAAACTTTTGAGTCTGTACTACTGCTCGATATCTTTCATCAGGTAATGTCATTTTCAACTTCTATTTCTAGTTGATCAAGTTTATTAATTTCGTCTTCACTGAACTCTTCAGTGTGTTCTTTCTCTAATTGTACACTGGTAGTACCCACTTCGTCAAACAAATTGGCAAATTGACTATGTGCATTAATGGCTTTCTTACCACTGGCGCCACGTGTACCAATAACTCGATTCCAAAAGAATCGAAACTCGTCAATGACTTTTAATGCAGTGCCTTTGTCGCTTGTGGCGAATAATGCTTCAACAATGTCTTTAAAGAATATTTGATCAAAACGCTCATCAACTAGCATATTTGGACAACAACCGTTATCATATTGACGATTAGCTTCTTGTACAGCGTTCAAATGCATCCAAACATTATGACCCATCATAATACCATAACTAAAACTATCCCAACTGGTTTTGTTAATCTGACCAAATTTATTTTTATCATTTGGTCCGTAAATACAAATTTCGTTAAGTTTAATTTGATCAATAATAGGACTAGTGTCAAAATATTTTAAAATGCGGTCTTGTATAACTGCATCTTTATACAGTCGTGTATCGTTAGCATACTTTTTATCGTCTGCACTAGATGTCATTCTATATGTCCACTTTTTACGATCTTCTGTTTCAGTTTGAACGTAAATTTGACCATTAGCAGTTGCTAGGAACGGACTTGCACAGTCAAAGCTGACGCTAAAATTTTCATTGTGATATTTGCGTACAGCACGTTGAATATCTGTTAGTAGCACAGCCCACTCTAATTTACTTGTACCAAGAAAGTGCATCCAGTCTTGATGTCCTTTTTCTAATAAGCCGTCAAATCTCAGTTCAACTAAACGTCTTAGCACAAGTTCAATATCACACATGTTCTGGCCACCCATCCCCCATCCATTAAATGCACGATCACCATATTGTTTAGGGTCACAATATTTTTTCATACGATCATACCAGTCATCAGCTTGGTCATGCCGTTCGCCTTGTAACACATTTAAGAACTTACAGTTACCATTGCGATTGTTAACAAAATAATCATTGTTAATATATGTTCCGTTGACTGCATCTGCATAACTACCAATGCCAATCAGTTTAGGACTTTCTGGATTTTTAGCAGTCCAACTGGGAATATCAAGACACATACCATAATCCATTAACGTGTCCATCCAAGCAAGAACTTGTTTACGTTTTTTCATTGCTCTTGGGCAATTGGGATTTTTCCAGTCACCGGTCCACTTGCCTTTACCAATTTGGAATCCACCTGAGTCACCCAATACCCAACTTGTGTTACGATCTCTATTACGGAACATGTCTTCTTTAGGATCAAATTTAGTAAGGTCCAAATTTGCATGACCAGCACTATACAAACACCAGTGATAGTAAAATGCACCTTTGTCCGGATCTAGATAGTTTAAACTTTCTGCCCCGTGTGCAAACGATGCTGGGATTCTACTTGGATCAACGTAGTTAAAATGTCTTTGTTTACCTACAAACGTAGAGTAAAAAGTAGACGTTGCCGGTAAAAATTTGGCATAGTCACTTTGAGTGGCAGTTAAGTTCCGGTTCATTATTTGCTTTGTGCTGGAAGAATATAGTTGTATTCTGTAATACCACTATCTACAGTGATTTGCATAGCGCCTTGATCACTGATACGCATGGTTGCAGTTCCAGCTAATCCAAGGATACTGATAACTTGATTAACGGGCCACATCCATGAGTGCTTTAGTTTGCCACCAACATCGTGTTGGAACACAAACGATCCAGCATGTGTGCTTGCATCACCAAAGAAAAATACCAAATTTCCGTCTTCTGTTTTAACTTGGAACACTTGTTCTTCAGAGTGTACTTGTGCTTGAAGTTTCAATCTAGCAATGGATGCAAGCGAAGGTTCAAATTCAATGTCCCATCCATTGCCTTTAAACTTAACACTCTTAAGTTTCTCGTTAATAACTTCAGTACTCATAAAACGATAATCGTTTACAAAGTCACTTGTTGTATTTTCAAAATGCAAACTTGTTGGAATCTCTGCACCGTTACGTGTAGATTTAATAACATTGATCTTTGCATTTTCTTTGTACTCTGGGTTTTTTAAATGCAATGCTAATTTATCCAAGTTAGGCATGCCAAAAACACCACTGAACTCATTTACTGGTGAGTGTGTTTTAGCATTAAGAATAACGCTACGGTCTTCTGCCATTGCCTCAATAGTTGTTGCCAACTCTTCTCCTGTGACCTTAACAGTACTCAAAAAGCCCAAACTGTGTGTATGTGTTACGATGTCTTGTAAAATGTCTTTCATAATTATCTCCTTGTTGTATTATAAGTTAGTTTTTACTGTGTGTCAACTGTTTGTTCAAGTAATCTTATCAAAGGATCATAATATTCTTTGATAGGATCGTTAATACATCCTGTTGTTTTAATTGAAGGCGATTTTTTACGATATTTTTCAATTTTAGCATTTAATTCAACAGTTAAGTCAACCGCTTGCTTAAAATTGTTAATATCAGTATTGTCATCTTTTGTCCAAAAATATGGTTGTTTCATATCAGGTATTTGATAACCATATTTTTGATAATTTAAATCCATATCACTCCTATTGTAATTAGGAGATATATCAGACATTGGGTTTAATATTAGTGGGATTGTGTGTAGTTTTGTAATTGGACAGTTGTCTTGAATACACCACTCTACAGTATCTCTAACACTTTTTGAATCTTCTCCTGGAAGTCCAACAATATATCCAGCGTCAACCCATACATCATCTTTCCATGCTTCACGCATTTTCCAAAGAGTTTCTTTTCTTTTTTCTGCTGGCATTCCCTTACCGATGGCTTTAGATGCAACTGGATGAAATGAATCAACACCAATCCATGTAGAATATAATCCTATTTGTGTTAACAGTTCAATTTGTTCTAAATTTATAGCAATTACATCTAGTCTAGTATAAGCTCTAAGTGATAATTTAAATGGCAGTTTGTTGGTAACTTCTGCAATGTGTTCTAATTTTGTAGTGGAATCATTTAAAGTGTCATCAGAAACCCAGTAATTAGTTACACCCCATTGGTCATAATTACTCATAAATTCTTTATATAAGACATCTTTGTCTTTAATATACTGAGAAATATCTTTTTTACCAATTAACGGATACGAACAAAAGCTACATTTAAATCTACACCCTCTTGTGAATTCAATGTTCATTACTTCATTGGGTTTTATAAAATCTGTTTTTTGATAGTTTGTTTGACTTAATTTAAAATCCCAAGTTGGACCAGCTGCCGCTGTATTGTGTTTAATAACTTTAGGCCATATTCTTTTTTTAGTTTTAAAACTATCCAATAATTCTATAATTTGAACTTCACTGAGACCAGCCATGAAATAATCTACTGGTGCATCAGCATAGTCATCAATTTTGTGTCCACCTACTATTGTTTTAATATTTGGGTTTATATTCTTAGCAACATCTATCCATTGATTTAAATTATTGGTCATAGCATCGTATATTAATCCTTTATTTGGAAACACATCATCAATAGTAGTAGTTGATGCAAAGTCTAACAATCTAGAAGCACGTTTGCTATTTGTAAATGGGGTTCTGTAAGGCCACCAAGTAGTGCTAAATCCTATTAGTAAAGTATCACTACCTACAGCTGAATTACATATTTTTCTCCAATACTCTAGACTTAGCTCACTACTAAAGTCTAATACTAAACAACTATACCCGTTATCTTTTAAATGACTGGCCAAACGATAACATCCGTATCCACGCATCCATACAGGGTATGAAGTTGTATCTGAAAATAATATAACGTTATATCCGTTCATTAGTTTTTATCATATTATTGTATTCAATTGCTGTTTCTAATAAATCAAAACTTTGATTAATTGATTGTGCATATTGAACAAATGCCAATGTATCTTTAGGGAAGCAATGCCCACCCCATCCTCTTTCACCATCAATACCTGGCACCATACTGTGACTAGTACCAATCCTTACATCCTGACATACTAGATGTCTTACTACTTCAAAATCTTGCCCAGTTGTTTCACACAAGTCATACAAGTGATTAAAGAATGAAACTTTAATAGCAAGAAAACTATTAGTAGCATATTTGACCATTGCGGCTTCTTCTGGCGTACACTTGTGTATAACTTTTAAATTGACCAGTGAGTCTTTAAAAAGTAAATGCCAAAAGTTAGCCGGATCATCTCCACCAATAATCATATACTTTTGAATGGCAAAATCCTCAACAGCTGACTTTGCCCTTAAAAATTCTGGACTAAACACAATACTATGGTCTGGATATTTTTCTAAAACATCTTTTAGTAAATTGGGACTAATAGTACTTTTTATTAAAATAGGCATAAAAATTGGCACTTGATCAATTACATTAACGATATTGCTAATGTCACAATTGCCAGAATCATCACTTGGTGTGTTAACGCAAATAACAATTCCGTCAGCATCAATGTGTTGTGCAACAGTAACTTCAGTGTATTTAGGATCAACGACAATAATCTCGTTTTTATTTTCTAAAGCACCTTTGACTGCTTTACCAACATAGCCGTAACCTGCTACAATTATCTTCATATTAGAATTCAAACAGTTTATTAAACGTGTTTTTCTCCTCGGTACTCTTAATGTCCCAATCCAACACACCAATCAAGTTGTCCAGTTTGTTGTCAATAATTGTTTGCTCCATCTCAGTGTGGTCAAATGGTAAATCTTTAAACCATTGTGGCAAACGCAATTCATCAACTGGATATGCCACACTGGTAAATGCCATTGGATTATCTTTAATTTTACATACAATAACTTTAGCACCATCAGTAATGTTGGCACTGTATTTGTCATCATACATACGCTTGAGCGTGTTCCAGTTAATACTTGCTCTAACGTGTCCAGGCAAGTTTGCTTTGCCAGCCTTGCGTTCTTTTTCTTGATATTCAGTAATGTTGTTGGCACGTTTAGGCGAACCTTTTTCCCAACCTGGTCTTGCTTTGAATTCAGTTCTAAATGCAGTAATATGCTCTAACACTTCTTTCTCAGTTGCACCAGTTAGTACTTTCTCCAATACATCACTTAAAAAGTTTTGTATAAATTCTGGAGTATCACTGCGTTTAAGGTCAAGTCCCATGGCTTTGATCTTGCCTGGCTTACCATCTACGTCACTGCGTTTGCCTTCTTTATCATAATACAGCACAGCATAACGTTTCTTAGTAATAAACAAACCTTTACTTGCAACAATTTCACGACCAGCTTTAATAACCTCGCCGCGTGTTTTTGGACAGTGAAAACTGTCCGACATAAACTGTGGAAACGTATTGTTAACTTCAGATGCAATTTGATCATACAGTTGTACTACGGTTTCTTTCGTCCACGGAATCGCTCCCGAGTCGATATCTTTTTTAAGCGTCTTATAAGCACTAAAATAACAACTATCGGTATCACCATATATAATAGCTTTTCCCACATGATTATATTCTCCAGTAACAATTTCATTGACCTTAGATGCCATGTGCTTGCAAATTGTACGTCCAGTTAGAGTAGTACTTTGACCAATACGATTATCAAAGAATCTACAACCAGGATTAAGAATAGCACCATACAAACTGTTCAAGTTAATCTTCTTGACTAGTTGACGTTTGTCCCAGTATTCTTCTTCAATTTTATTTCCAGCATTAATGGCGTCTTTGAGTTTGGCCTGCATTTCTTTACGTTCTTTATACCAACGTGCAAGAAGTCCAGGGATAACGCCTTCTGTATTATGTGTAAAGATTGTGCCGTTAGCACTGAGCATCCAAGGTTGATTGCTTTCAAATATAAGCCTGTATACCTCTGCGCTACTTAGTACGTCATTATCTCCATTTTCCCAATCAATAACAATCTCTGTGCCAACTTCTTTGTTCATTACACTGGTATATTCTAATGCGGCAAATATACCTTCCCATGAACCAGCAAACGATTTACCTTTGGCAATTAAGCCTTGTATATGGTCATTGGTCATTGTTTGACGTAATTGTCCAACGATAGTTTCTGGACCCATGTTAAGCGCACGAATTGCTGACGGATACAAGCTGTTAATGTCCAATGATCCAATCCAATCTTGTAGACCTTCTTTTGGATGTGCAACATATGCACCAGCCGCTTGATTCTCTTCACGTTCACTCATCTTAGTTCGACTTGGAACAACCATGCCTCTACGATGTGCTTCATTAATAATGGCCTGTTCAGTTACAGCCACAGCACCCATTGTGGTCTGTAGTAGCACAGTATTTTCATGTGCTAGTGTGTTGGCTAGATCCAAAAACTTTAGTTTCTTATCCAGTCTATCCAACAGTGACGTATCTTGTCTGTTGTATTCAATAAATGTTTTAAAATCATTATTGTATAATTGATCCAACGTGCCTTCGTATTGTGTTTTTCGTTCACCCAGTTCATATTCGGCAATGGCATCCAGTCTATATGTATGACGTTCTTCATATGTGTATCTGCGATACAACTCCAAACTGTCCAAGTGTACACGACCCACAAAGTCATATGTTACACTTTGACGCCCAAACTTTTCATACTCACGGCGTTTGGGGAATTGATTGAACAAACAAAAACGTCTAGTATCGTCTTTGCTCAATACCTTAGTAACACGATTAACTGTATAGGGAATATCATAACCTTCGCTGTTCCAACCAGTTAGTATATCTGCATCTTGTATGAGATCCAAAAACGCATCCAACATTTCACCTTCTGTTTTAAACAGCATGGTGTTGGGAAAGTCTTTAATTTCTTCTTGGGCCTGTTCCCATGTTAATGTCTTTGGAGGAACAGCAAAACACACTAGGGTTTCCAACCACTGTAAGTGTACGGCAATACTGGTAATTGGCATGAACGCATCGTCGGGTGTACTATAACCACGTTCAGGGTCAAAGTCTACCTCAATGTCGAAAAACGCCACATTTAGTTTTGGGGGATCTGCGTTAACGTAATTTTCACTCAAACACACAAACACTTGGTTAATGTCTGCTTCATAAATCTTTTTGTTTGAGTGTATCTTTAGTTCTTTGTGAAAGTCTTTTTGTGTTTTACATACAACTTTGCTAACAGGGTTGCCGTAAATACTTGTGTGCTTGCCCTTTTGGTCGTCATAGTAAAAGGTGTAGCGAGCCGGAATATCTCTAAATACCCGTTCGCCTTTCTTGTTGCGTTCAACCACACGAACCATATCATTGGCGCGGTCAAACCATGCGTCTACATAACTCATTTATTCTCCATATGCAATTTACGGCTTGCAAATACCATCTTTGCTGTTTGTGGCCAGCGTACCCTACTCAGTTAATGTATTTAGATTTTTTTGGTAATATCTAAAATTGCTTCAATCTCAGCCCAATCTTCATTGTGGGAACTCCAGTCACCTTTATGTGCGATTTTAATTGCACGGTTAATAATACTGGTTTTGATATTCAATTCTTCTGCAACTGCCTTAACAGTTTCTTTCAAACCTTCTTGCAAGTCTTCAACTTCACGCAATACTGTTGAGCCTTCGTTGATTAATCTTTCCAATTTTGCCTTTTCTTCTGCACCGTAGCTACGTCCTGACATGTAAGTCTCCTAATGTATAAGCCTATTATATACTAATTATCTGTTTGTGTCAATGCCTAAGATATTTTAAAGACAAAAATGGCAGAACGAATCTGCCATTTTGTTAATATTATACGCTAAATTTTTGATTCGCCGCCGCACCACCAGCTGCCTGTTCAGCGTCAGCAATTGCTTTTTGGATCTCTGGATCGTCTTGGAAAGCACTTCCATCATCGCCCATCAATTCTTTTTTAATTGCATCAATCTCAGTAGTCAATGCTTTGATATCATCTACATCTGTTGCTCCTGGAGTCGGTGTTGTACCACCTTGATCAGCGTGTGGATTCTCTTTTCTAGGAGTTGGCGTTCCAGTTTGTACTGCTGGCACAACTGCTGGAGCTTCTTCTGGCTTGCCGCTTAATGCGTATGCTGTTCCGCCTGCAACTGCCGCGGCACCAAGACCAGTTTTAATTGGATTAGCTTTAACAACTTTTGCTGTGTTGTATGCGGCACGTTGTGTTACCGGTGCCTTGGCCAATTGTTTTGCAAACTGTTTAGAACTTTGACTAGTCATTTGTGGGGCACCAGCTTTTGTTAGTTTACCAGTGGCAACCGGAGCACCTGAAAATCCTGTCTTAGCCGCTTGGTATGCACCTCTGACACCGTCAACGGCTTTGCCACCATATTTAACTGCGGCATCCCACAGTCCTTCATCAACACGAGTTTCAATCATTAATAACCTATCTCTTAGAGCCGCATATTTTTCAGCTTCGGATAAACGTGATTCTTCTTTTGGCACAGCATTTGCACTAATTGGATCACTGGCCGGCACTTTCTCCAGCGCCGCTTTTAATGAAGCCGCATTAGATTCTGGAGCAGCCGCAGTAGCACCTTTACCTGGCGCCTTGCTTGCACTTGCCTGTAATTTTGCAGTGATCTCTTTTAATCTAGCAAGTTTTTCTGCTTTGAATTTTGCACTTGCTTCAGCACCTTGAGTAGAAGGTAGACCGGCATTCTTTTTAAGGTTTGCTAGGTCTGCTGCCGCTTCTTCTCCAGGATTACCTACTCCTGTGGCAGCACTAGTACCGCCGCCGGCATTGGCTCGCATGGCTGCACCTTGTTCAGCATCGTCTCTGTCTGCTTGATTAGGATCAACTTTCTGTGGTACTGGTGTTGCCGCTTGAGCAGGAGTCGCTGCCGCTTGACCTTGTTGTGCTGGATCTTTTGCCATATTTGACGCCGCACCTGTTTGTGGTGCCGCCGCTGGATCACCACCGCGCATTTTTGCTGGAGACGCCGCTGGAGCCGCAAATGTTGATGCATCACCTTGTGTACCAGCACCAACTAAATTTTTAATTTTGTTAAGATTATTAGCGCCAAAATTCATTCTTTTGGCAATGGCTTGATCTTCTGGATCTTTAAAATAACTAAATGGTGGTTTAGGGCCAGGCATTCTAGCTAAAATATAAGGATCTTGCCTATTGGCTTTGCCCAACCATGTGTCTTGTTCAGGACTAAATTGAAATTCTTCAGCTTCATCTAATTTATAACCAAATTCTTGAATTAAACCACGTGCAATTCCACTTTTAAACATAGATGATTCATCTATATCTGAAACTTTATAGTATTTGACAGAGTGGCTCTCTTCCGCCACACTTGGTTGACTATCAATGTTTTGATTGTGATTTTGTGTCGGAGTATGATCATACTCAGCAGGATCACTAGCTTCGTTCATGCTCTTAGCTTCAATTTGATCCATTCTTGCAATTAATTTTTGTAAGTCCATTTTACGTTTTCCTTGAATTATTTCAATGCTTGTTTTGCCATTGCACCAGCTGCCGGAGCAACTGCTCTCACAGCCGCCCCCACATTACCTGATGGTGCTGGAGTTGCCGCTTGTGCTGGCGCCTTAATTCCAGCCGCAGCCAATGCTGTTCTTGTATTTTTACCAATTACACCATCAACTGTTAGACCTTTAGCCTGCTGGAAGGCCTTAATTTCATCTGGTGTTGTTGGATACTTAGTTGGATTGGGAATTGTACCTTTGCCAGCCGCTGGTGTTGCCGCTTGTCCAGCTTCGTCTGGAGCAAACGCACCTGTCTTTACTTTATAGTCTCGTGCCAGTTGAGCACCAGCCAAACCCATCGTTGCCGCAGTGCCAACCCCTGGAATAAAACTTGTTACTGCACCAAGACCACTTAGTCCAGCACCAATGTAATCACCTTTCGTAGCACGGTCATATGCATCGTATGCACCAACTGCCGCACCAACTCCCGGAATTAATCTACTGGCCATCTTGCCACCAACTGAACCTGCAACTTTTGCAGCCGGAGCCGCTGCCGCTACCGCTACTTCGCTGATTGGGTGTCCCATAACAATTTTTGTATTGTTATACTGAACATAAGCACGACCTTCTTTAAGGTCTACAACTTTACCAAACACTGATTTCTTCAATACGTTACTGTATACTTTAACTGGTGAACCAACTTTAACACTGCCGTATGCGCTTTCTGCTAGTTGTTCACTAACTGGTGCGCCTGTTTCGTGTACACTTATTTTTTTAGCTGGATCACGCATTTGTATTTTACGGGCAATGGATTCAGCATGATTTCTTGTACCAAATACTTTCCAAGTTTTTCCATTGATAGCAACTGCATAGTTGTTAGTTTCGTGACCTAACTCGTGCTCCATTTCTTGTCGCTTAAATTCTCGATGACTGCTGCCGTCCATACCAGCAATACTAGAATCATAATCACGTTCGTATGCGTCTTTACCAAAACGACCTTCTTCAATCTTTTCGCAGTCGTTAACACGCTTGCCGGCATTCTTACCTGTACCTGGCTGTGTGCCTACCTTTTTATGACCTGGCCAGCACTTTTGTGCTCCAGCCACTTCCGCTACATCTTTTTCTTTCTTGCTTAACTTTTCTGTTTCACGACGTGCTTTGTCACTTAGGTTAGTTACTTTACCACGACCATCTTTTTTAGCAGTGGACTTTTTCCACTCGCCCTCGTCTTTCCAACTTGTAACATTGCCGTCTTTGTCTCGTACTTCAGTACGGTCTTCATCCATTGGAACAAGTTCTTTTTTGTGTTTGATGTCGCCTTGCTTTTCAGCTTTCTTTTTATCTTTGTGTGGACCAGCACCAGCTTTAGGTGCATTTTTGGCAACAAAGTTACGCACTGCTGGTTTGTCTTTGGTAGTCTTACCTTCTTCAAGTTTGTCTAAAACACGACTTACTATACGTTTAACTTCTATCTTTTTCTGAGCATGTTGTTCGTTAATGTTTTGCAACACTTCATTGTTAACTGCTTTAAAATATTGCTCAGTCTTGCTGACAGTGGAAGCAGATACACTTTCAGTTATAACTGCTTTTTGTTGTACTCCACTGTTGTCAACAATGGATAAAAGTTTTTTCATGTCCATATTATTTTTTCGCTTGGTTTTTCCACATAGCGGCAGCGGCAATTTTCTCACCTTTCTCACCACCACCAGCAGCCTTAGCTACTTTGTCAAAACTCTTGCCTGGCTTGCCAATGTCTTTACCTGCTGTTGCTTTTTTAGCAACTGCTGATTTTTCTTTAGCTGTCATACCAGCACTTGGTTTACCTTCCATGTAACTACCACATTCTTTTAGACCGTGTACTGGACATTTTTTGCCCTTGGCTGTGTGATTGCATTTTCCCTCACCAAGTGCCGCACTTGCTCCTGCTTTCTTTAAATCTGCGCCGGTGGCTCTCATTCCTGGTACTGTAGTCTTTGCTGTTGCCGAAATACCAGATTTTTGTGGTGCACCACTTATTGCTGTTTCTTTAACTGGTAAGCCAGCTGCCTTACGACGTGAACCAATAACTTCGTCTTTTTCAGATTCTACTTTACCATCTTTGTCGTAATCTTTTTTAGCTTTCTTAGCTTCATCTAAATCTTTTTTACGGAAGCTATCAACAGTATCACCTTTGCTCTTGGCATCACGTTCAACGCGATCTCTTACATCGCCTTCTGTTTCGCCTTCTTCAGCTTCGTGTGTGGAACCTTTTGTGACTTTACCGTCTTTGCTTGTTGTCTTGGCAAAGTATTGTGATTTTTCAGACTTAGTAACAGCACCCTTCTTCTTGTCAGAAGCACGGGCTTCACTAATTTCTTCTTTCTTTTCTTTCTTTTTGGCTTTGTCAGCTTGAACTTTCTTGAGATCTTTGATCTTTTCTTTAGCTTCGTTTAGCTTGGCTTTTAAAACACGCTTTTGACTTTCTGTATAAACATCGCTGTCATCAATAGCCTGTCCGTATTCACTAAACTTCATTTCATATTCCAAGTAGTGATATACTGAAGCAATATAATCAGCTGACTTTGTAATTTTAGCCTGTACCCAACCTTCAAGTTGTGTATTAGATTCCATCATTTTAAATAGCTTCAAGCTATAGTTTGCCAATTTGTATAGATCAGCTCGGGCCATTGCGCCTTCATTGTCTGGTCTGTTGTCAAATTGTGGTTGCTGATCGATGTGCATGTTGTAAACTCCGTTATCGTTATATTTAGCGTTTTAAGGGTGAACCACCAAATATGCTGGTTTTCATGTCCAGCGCATTTTTAGCAGTCCCATCTTTATTCTTTGCTTGCATTGCTTTAGGCGGGTTAGGATTACCACCTTTTCCGTATTTCTTACGTGCTTTTTTATCGCCTATAGCAAGGTTAGGGCTTACTACAGTTCCCATCATTGCTGATGTTGTAGTTCCCCCATCTGACTCGGCAATAATTTCAACTATTTTCATATTAACTTTCAAAAATCTCTAATGCTTGATTCCAATGTGCAATACGATCATCTAACCCAATTGTACCGCCGTTGATTCTCTTGCTCAATGTAACTATATCACCAGCATCACTCCACTGATTTAAGTTATTTTTCTTCCAAAACCAGCAAGCACTCAGTGTAGCATACTCTGGATGTGCCACTAGATCAGGGTCTTCTACTACGTGGTCATCACCAAATACATCGTGACTGAAAGCTGTATAGTTAGCTCTACCAGTAAGTTGAACTAGTCCACGTCCACGAAACTTCCAACCGTCTCCGCTAGCTTCAGGGCCGTTGCCCATTCTTCCAGAATATACTCTGTTGGCAATTAGTTCTGGTTTACGCTCGTACGGCTTTGCAACTTCTTCTGTTACAAAGTATTTACGGAATGTACCGTTTAAACCTTTTGCGCTATAGTTTAAGTTTTCTTGTAATATTGTGAAATCTGCACTTTCATGTTGACACTGTGCCACAAATCCTGCTACGCGAGCTGGTGTGTTAATGTCAAATGCTGGTAAATGCTTGCTTAGTGCATCAAACCAAGGAGCTGGGTTTCTGTTTTTATGCAAACAAGCAGATAATTTTTCTAAAGTAAAATCAAAGTCAAAATCCATGTGTTTCTCTCCAGTTAGTGTATTTATTTGTTTTTAGAACCAACTGGTTGTTCGCCAGTCATATATGGCAAACTAAACCACAGTTGGAACCATTCAGGAGTGCCAGGTTTAATATTATGTTGTTTCATAAGTTCACCTTTGCTATTTCCCGTGCCACTAATGTTACTACCCTGTAACCCTTTGTATTCTTGTAGTCTAGCTGAACTTCCAAGACCAGCTAGATATTGTAATGCCTTTAATTCGTGTGTGGGATCATCAGGAGCAAGATAACAGTCATCTTGACTGTCTTGATTCAAATGCTCTGTTTTGATCTTGTATTGTTTCATTTAGTTAAGTTAAATGCTTTTAAATTTTTACGTAATGTGCCTGGACCAACATCTGCTGTGCTGTTTTGTTTAGTAACAATACCAACACCTGCGGCTTCTTCGCCTACTGCTTTATCAGTTTTGTATACGTCTCTTGTTGCTTTAAATGTTTTTAATTTGCTTAACTCATCTGGACGTAACTGGACATTGTTTTTGATCTTCTGTACCAGCATCATAATGTCTGGAGGAATGTCTGATGATTTTGCTACATTAGGTGCTTTTGAAATAGCAGTTGCCGCCGGCTTGGCCAAGAAGCTCATAATGCCTTCTGCCGCAGCCTTTTCTTTCTTGGCTCGTACTTTAGGCTTGCTAAAGTCTTGCATACGTTGTAGTGCTGTTGCCATTAGGTCACGTACTTCCTGATCGCTTAGTTGTGGACTCATTGCATCACGCCAAACGTTAAACTTTTCTTGGTCATTCATATTTGGATCAACTAGTGCTTGACGCATTGGTGTAGCACGTGGACCTTCTTCTTCTCTACTAGGGTCATTTGTATCTTGACGAGCAATGACTTTCATATGCTCTAGACCAAATTGCTTATATGGTTCAATGCCTGATTTGTCAGGACGTACTAGATACTGGAAAGCATTAACTTGATCAGCACCAACTACTACAGTTACGTCACTGTAGCCCATAGTGGCTAATTTTTTAAGAACTCTGTTTAAGTCAGGCATTTCTTCAGTTGCAGTTTTAAATACTTGCGGATTGTTTGGAAATACCTTGTTATAGATTTGAAGTTTTTCTTCTGGGCTTAATGGATCGTCTTTGCCCATTGTACGACTAATAACAAAATATGGATCAGATCCTGACTCGTTTGCCTGTGTCAATACGCTACTGGCAAGGAACATATGTCCTTTGTGTCCCATACCACGGCCCCAGCCTACTACTGCGCTTTTACTTTCACCTGTACGATCTAAACTTTCAAAAAATAATTCTCTTAATAGCATATTAATCTTTCCTTGGCGCCCAGTTGCCTTGGTCAATTGTTTTTACAAATTGTCCTGGCAAATCACGTTTAAACTCTCCACCTGGGTGAGCTTGTACATAACCTTCTGGTTTAGTTTGTTTAATGCCACCGTGTGTGCCAGCGTTAAGCGCATTAATTAATTTCATTTTTGCTCTAGTCAATTGTTCCACAGCGTTTAGTGTTGGGTTAAGTCCTGGGTGATTTAATATCTTTTCAGCTTTGCCACCAGTTGGGAATTGTTGTCTAACCCATTGTTCAAACTTACTCTTAACGCCTTCAATACGTAAATTTTGATTAAAGAAAGAATATAATACATCACCCGGTTTAGCAAGACCTGGTTGTCCAGCAATAAAGCTATCTATACTTTCAGCGTTTTGTTCTATAAATTGTTCAGCTTGATCCAAGTCGCTTTGCTCAAACTGTGGTGCTTCTTGTACATAGGTTGTGCCCTGTACCAGCACTTCAGCTGTTGATAATTCTTCAGCATTTGGATAACGTGATTCACTGCCATCACCTAGCTTGTCATAAAAGCCAGTTGCCGCAACCATAACCTTGGCTGATTTAATTTTAGCACCCAAGTCACTATCTTGAGGAATGTGGAATGTTGTTATGTTTGGTTTAAAATCGTAAGTTTTTGTTTTGGGATTTAATACAGGCATTGCTGAACTACCATCTGGTTTTGATCCAGGATAAAATAATAGTCCGCCTTCAATAAATCCTTTTTCTGGACTTATGCTTTCAAAATAACTCCACAAACTTGCCAATTGATCAGCATACCCTTGGCGTTGTTTTTCTTTACCCGGCTCAGCTTTGCCAGTGTTTAAAATAAAATTACTAATGTCTTTAGGGCTAGTCATTACAGTACTAACACCGTTAGTAGTTTCTTTCTTGCCACGCTTTAAGTAGTCCCATGCATTTTTAGGAATTAACATAAAACGACCAGCTTCATCACGGCCCCAATATATAACTGGACTACCGTCCCATTTTAATTCTATACTGCCGCCTTGTTGACTCATTTTACGCATACGTTCAACGGCATGTAATCCACCAACACTGCCATTAGTAAAAACTAAATCTTCAATGTGTTGATATTTGCGACCTACTGCTGGAGCTGCCGCTTCAAATAGTTCTCTTAATCTCACGACAGCATCCTTTTCATACGACTAAACCACTCGTTAGTTCCTACAGTAGGAGTTGCGGCTTGCCAACTTGCTGAACTACGGGCCTTGTCAAATATTTCATTACGCTTTGCTTCATCAGGAATTGCGGCTAAAATGGATTCAACACTGCCTAAACTATCTGCATTGGCACCCTTGCCCAACAAATATTGTGCAATCTCATCCAAGTCATCACTTAAAAAGTCTGCCTTCTTGCCTTGCTCATCTCGCTTATACAGTCCTTCATCTGGACTCCATAATAGACCTTGACTAGATGCAAGACTATTCATCATCATTTGTTTATTGACGCCTTTGTAAGGACTACCAGCGGGAATTTTGTGTCTGTGGAACGCGGCAACTTTTTCTGCCTTGCGTACCACTTTAATATCTACTTGATGAAACTTGCCTTGAAATGGCAACAATATATGTACAGTAACACCAGCTTTGTATGTTTTAACACCTTTGGATTGCAAATAGTCATCAAGTGCTTGTCTAGCGGCTTTGTCTTCGTCAGCAAGTTTTTTCATTTTAGGAATGTCAAAAAACTTTTTAACTAGATCCATGTCGGTCATTACATCTAAATCGCCACTCATTTTTCCAGGAGTAGGAGTTGCCGCGCTGCCAATAATGTGAACTTTTAAACCAGTACCTTGTAGTAATCTATCAGTGGCTTGGTCCAGTTCAGGAGCAATCGCTTGATCAAACGGTTCTGATTCTGGCCAAATATTACCGCCTTCTATAAGTATCATTTGTAATTTCCTTCACGCATATTGAGCATTTCAGCTTCGTGGATTTTCTTACAAACTTCTTCAATCATCTCTTCTTCTAGAGAATCTCTAAGTTCTCTCAATGGAAATTCTTTTTGGTAAATGCCATATGCTTTTTCCACTACTGGTTTAAAAACCCTGTGACTGAAATTATTGCCCTGATCAAAGTTCTTTTTGCATAAACGTATTACAGGGAAAAAGTTCTTACGATAAAAGTCATCGTTGTTGTGCATAAAATAGATAAGGTCTTCTGCTAGGTCAAATGTTAGTTCATCATCAACCCTGCCTGTGTCGTTTGGCCCGTGTTTCATGCTGATCTTATCAAGCCCAAACTCTTTATCTATTTTATTTCTGTCAAATAATTCTGTTATTTTCATAATTTTACCAAGTCAACAAGCCGCATGGCTTCCCGTTGTAATATTTATCGATATTAGCAATTAGGGAGATTGATTGTTTACTGTGGTAAATCGTTTATTACGCGGTCGATTCTGTTGATTTCTGCTGTTAGAAACATGCGAACCATGGTAATACTACGCTCATCCTTGGCATAAAAATAACTGCCGCCCCAACTCTTAGACCTACTAAGATCTCTGATGCAACTCTTAGTTAACTTAACGTGTTCTGATTTAGCCGCCCATGAGACAAAGTTTTCGTGACTATGTGTGCTTTTACCCAAGGTTATCTTAAACCCATATTTGATTTTAGGTAAGAACACTGTATTTTTTTCCAACTTGGGTCTAACTTCATCCCCTGGTTTAGATACGTATTTTACTCTTTCAGGATCTATATTGCTAATACTGACAATGTCATTGATGTTGTTTGAATACAAACTTATTAACGGATGTTCAACCCTAACAGAAAAATCTTTTATTGTTGATAATCCGTGTTCTAGTTTTAAACAATATTCAAGATCGTCCCTATTCCTAAGTTTACTCCACAGAGGAGTATCTAAAGGTAATGGTTTGTCTTCAATTTCAAGTAATTTTTCACGAACATACTCTAAATTAACTCCACGAAACCAACTTGCAACAGGACATACCAGCACAGTTTTGTACTGGTATTTGTCCATAAACAGTCGTTTAGTTTCCTTGAGTTGAATCTTCGAGTTCAGTTTCATGTTCTACAACTTGTACCTTTTGAGGTTTTACTTTTTTAGTTAAAGTAATTGCATCGTTTTCAACGCCAATCATTAGCAATCCGCCGTCTTTCAAATCTCCAAACAGCATCATACGACTTAGCGGTCTCTTAATCAATTGATCAATAGTACGTTGCAATGGTCTTGCGCCCATTTTGCTATCAAAGCCCTTCTTGACAAGCAAGTTAATTGCCTCGCTACTAATCTTAATTTTAATACCTTTGTCTTTAACTTGAATACTTAGTTCAGAAATAAACTTGTTGACAATTTTTACCATTGTTTCTTTGCCAAGTTTCTTAAATGTTACAA
>Ga0304730_1001023_pt1 | contig 22265 bp, 20 predicted proteins | sample M_130628_MF_Meta_FD_190474 | JGI IMG/M metagenome (GOLD analysis project Ga0304730, IMG submission 190474) | Freshwater microbial communities from Lake Montjoie, Canada to study carbon cycling - M_130628_MF_MetaG (v2) (version 2) | ecosystem: Environmental > Aquatic > Freshwater > Lake | place...
CTGCGGATGCGTTGGCTCCGGCCACCACGGCGGGCGATCGGGAAAAGGCAAATACCTGGCGGTCGGCCGCTGTTGGGTCAGTGTCGCGCAGACCAGCGACTTGCAGACCAGCGACCTGCAGACGAGTCAGCACCGACTGTCCGACAAAGCTCGTGGCGCCGAGCACACCCACCGGCTCCGCGGCACTCCTGCTCCATGCCGTGTGGGGTTCGCGGTGCATCGCCGACGGCGGAAGAATTGCCAGGGGGTCTTCAAGAGTCGGGTGGCTTTAGGACGTCATTGCCCGCGTGGAGGTGACGATCGGCATGACGGCGCCGTCGAGCGGCAACGAATTGTAGTCCACGGCCAGAGACCGTGCCCTTCCCGAACGCAGCAGGGCCGCCAACTGCCGGGCCCGTGCCCAGAATCGCTTGCTCTGGATCAGCGTTGCCACGGCGACAAACCTCAACCAGACAGCGACGACCACGAGCCCCATCAGCCCGGCCGGATATTGGTGGCGGAAATGTCTGTGATAGAAGCGAACCATGCCCTTGTGCTTGTGCCACTCCACGAACACGGGTCGCCCCCGGCTGCAGCCCCCCTTGTGATGCACGATCGGCGCATCGGGGACGAAGAGGATCTGCCAGCCATGCTGGCGGGCCCGCATGCAGAGGTCGAGATCCTCGCAGTGGAGGAAGTAGCCCTCGTCCATGAGGCCAATGTCGTGAACAGCCTGGCGGGTGAGGAGCATGCAGGCCCCGGAGATCGCCTCGACGGAGATCGGCGCTGGCGGGAGCGGCTGGCAGTGCAGATGAAAATCATTGAAGAGTTGCGGCCAGCGTTTCGACAGCCGGGCGAGGCCGAAGGCTCGTACGAACGACCGCCACGGTGTCGGTACGGCGCGGCGGCCGCCCCCCTGTTCGCGACCATCCGTGTAGGTCAGCAGACCTCCTGCCAACGCCGCCTGCGGATGCTCTTGGATCGCCGCACACAACCGCGCCAGCGATCCAGGTCCGATCATGCAGTCGGGGTTGAGAAACAGCAGGAACGGCTGGGCCGAGAGTTCCGCCCCCAGGTTGCAGCCCGCGGCGAATCCGAGATTCTCCGCCGAGCGGATCACCTGCAGCCGCGGATGCGACTCGAACGCCGCGATCACTGGCTCGAAGGTGTCTCGGGCGGAGGCATTGTCGACGAGCACCACCTCGCTGGCTTGAGCAAGCGCCGAGTCGAGGCAGGCGGACAGCAGCCCACCGGCATTGTGGTTGACGATTACGACTGTCACTGGTGCGAGCGGGCCGCTCGCGCAGGGCAGTGGTGCCGGCGCCTGGTCAGGCTCGTGTCGAGCATTCGCCAGACGGAGGATGCTGGCGCCCGCCTGTTGGCCTGCACGAGTTGTCGCTTCCGCCAGCATGTCTTCAGCTCAGTCAGGGCGTGCCACTTGGCTTTCACGATGGTGCGGAAATTCCCGCGGGCCAAGCCAAACACCGTCACGACGATAGTCTGGAGAAGATGGGCGGGCAAAAAAGAAAACAACAGGGTCGGGGGCATATTTTTGACAAAGCACCAGACCAGGTTCCGATGACCGTAAAAGACGGCAAAATCGGTCTTTTGATCACCCGAGGAGGCTCCACCAACGTGTGAGACGACCGCAGTGGACACATAGCGTGCCTCGTATCCCGCCAGCCGCAGCCGGAATCCCAGATCGACATCCTCGAAATAGCAGAAGAAGTCCTCGTCGAAGCCGCCCACCTCGTTGAATGCTGCCCTCCGATAGAGGGCGGCAGCCGCGCAGGGGGAGAAGATCTCGCAATCCTGGAGGTCGGCTGCCGTCAGTCGGCAGCCGTGCCCCTCACGCCACGACAGTCCGCTGACGTGATAGACGTCGCCGATCCCGTCGATCAGATCGGCCGTGCCGTCGAGCATCTGTCGAGAGCCGAGGGCCGCAGCCTTCGGATGACGCCGAGCGGCGGCAACGAGCGCTGCCAGCCAGCCCGATTCGGGAAAGGCGTCCGGATTGAGCAGGGCGACGAACTCGGTACCGCACAGTGCCACGGCCCGGTTGTTGGCGGCAGCGAAGCCGAGATTCTCTCCGGCCAGGTGAAACTCAATCCGTGACGCGAGGCGATCGTCCTCCTCTGCCAACTGCCGGGCGGAGGCGACGGAGCCATCGTCGCTCGCGTTGTCGACCACCACGATCCGTGTGGGCAGCAGCTGCTGGGCGGCCAGGCATGACAGGCAGCGCGACAGGCAGTCGCCACCGTTGTGGTTGACGATGATGACGGCCACCGAGTCGGCATCATGGTCATGCATGCCGCGCTCGCTCAGTGGGCCGCGTGTGCGGTGGCGCCGGTCGGCGTCACCGTGAAGGGCATTCCGGCGGCATCCTTGGCCGAGAGGATCGGCTGCCCTGCCAGTGGCCAGTGAATGTCGAGCACCGGATCGTTCCAGAGGATGCAGCGCTCGTGAGCGGGGGCGTAATAGTCGGTGGTCTTGTAGAGGAATTCCGCCGTCTCGGAGAGCACGAGAAACCCGTGGGCTAATCCTGGCGGGATCCAGAGCTGCTGCTTGTTGTCTGCGGTCAATTCGACGCCGACCCAGCGGCCGCAGGTCGGGGAACCCGGGCGAATGTCGACGGCCACATCGAACACGGCTCCCGCCACCACCCGGACGAGCTTGCCCTGTGGCTGCTCGACCTGGTAGTGCAGGCCGCGGAGCACGCCGCGTCCGCTGCGGCTGTGGTTGTCCTGCACGAAGTGAATGTCATGGCCGATCGCGGCCGCGAAAGCTCGCCCGTTAAAACTCTCGAAAAAGAAACCACGGTCGTCTCCAAACACCTTCGGCGTCAGCAGCAGCACGTCTGGAATTGCGGTGGGTGTGACATTCATGGGCGAGCGATTTTACAACGGGGAGTGAACGTGGAACGACGGAGATGATACTGTGCCGCCAGGTGACCGTTCAGCCGGCGATCAGGATGCCCATGCGGCTCAGTCGCCGCGTCCGGTTTGGATGAGAGCGGCAACAATCTGCCGCGCGTCTTCCTGCCAGGGGGGCAGGGGCACTCCCAAAATCCTTCGCAGTTTGCCAGTGTCGAGCCGGGAGTTGGCGGGCCGCTTGGCCGCCTGCGGCCAGGCGGATGAGGGGATGGGCCGAATCGAGTCAGGGGCCACCCGCAGCGGCAGGCCCTCGGCCCGGGCGGTGGCGGCGATGAACTCCGCGAGGCCGTGCCACGAGGTCGCCGAACCAGCTGTGAGATGATAGACCCCACTCGGGGGCAGCTCCTGCTCGTTGCCTGCCAGCCGGCCGACCGCGGCGGCTGTCACGGCGGCGATCCGGGCCGCGGCTGTCGGAGCGCCGACCTGATCGTCCACCACGGAGAGTTCCTCGCGTTCCTGCAGGAGCCGCAGCATGGTGCGGACGAAGTTTGAGCCATGGGTGGCGTAGACCCAACTCGTGCGAAAGATCAGATGCCGGCAGCCGCTGGCCATGATGGCTTGCTCACCGGCGAGTTTTGTGTTGCCGTAGACGCTCAAGGGCCCGGTGGGGTCGGTTTCGACGTAGTTCCCGGACTTCGTGCCGCCGAAGACGTAGTCGGTGGAGTAGTGCACAAGCCAGCCGCCGAGGCGGGCCATCTCCCCGGCCATGATGCCGACGGTGTCGGCGTTGATCTGCCGGGCCCGCTCGGGCTCCGATTCGGCCCGGTCCACCGCTGTGTAGGCGGCGGCGTTGATGACGATGTCGGGAGCCTCGCGTCGGATCAGGTCGCGGACGGTGTCGGGCTGTTCCAGATCGGCCTCGTCGCGGCCACAGGCGATGAGCCGGCCCAACGATGGGAGCACCGGCTCGAGTTCGCGGCCCACCTGGCCGCCCCGGCCAAAGAGAACGATCTTCATGAAGCGTCTTGCCTTTCGGTCCGTTCGGGGCGCTGTTGCCACGGGTCAGTACCCGGATGTCGACGTTCCATAGCCCTACGGAGTGTCAGGGACGGATTGTAATGGTGGGCGTTGAATCGTGCGGCCACCGCTCTGTCGGCCCCCCGGCCGGAAGCTATTATGGAGTGCGGGACGCTCTGCGGCGCTCGCATCCCGAACGTGTGGCCGGCCCCGGCCCCCAACAAGCCCGACTCCCAGGACGTTCGCCATGCATGATCCCGCCAGCACGCAGCTCTCGCTGGTCCGACAACTGAAGTTCTGCGCGGGGCACAGGCTCTATCGGCACGAGAGCAAGTGCGCCTTCTTCCACGGCCACAACTACCGGGTCGACATCGAGGTGGTGGCCGCGGGCGGTGGCAGCGAGGTCGACAGCGTCGGCCGGATCGTCGACTTCTCCCTGATCAAGCAGCGGATGCTGGCTTGGCTCGATGCCCACTGGGATCACGCCTTTCTCATTTTCGAAGCAGACACCAACGCCCTGGCGGCGATCCGCATGGTGGAGCCCACCAAGTATTTCGTGATGCCCTACAACCCGACGGCCGAGAACATGGCCCGCTACCTGCTCGAGGTCGTCGCGCCGGGCGTGCTCTCAGATCTGGGCGTGCTGGCCCGGAGGGTGGCTGTGTGGGAGACCGATGAGTCGTGCGCTGTGGCGACCCTGACGGGGGATGTCGGCGGGATGCGGCAACCGCTCGCATCGGCCGTGCTGATCGATCACCGCGAAGGGGAGCAGAGACCATGACATCTTCCGGATCCTTTCCCACGACCCGTCTCCGGCGGAATCGGCAGCATCCGTGGCTTCGTCGGATGGTCGCCGAGACTCTGCTCTCTCCGGCCGATCTGGTCTGGCCGCTGTTTGTTCATGATCATGAGGCAAGCCTGCCAGTGCCGAGCCTGCCGGGCGTGGAACGGCTCTCGATCGACGGCGCGGTGAAGGCGGCTGACGAGGCCCGGCAGTTGGGCATTCCCGCCGTCGCGCTCTTTCCGGTGGTGGAGCCCCGTCTCAAGTCGGATACCGCCGCGCACGCGACCGATGCCGATAATCTCGTCTGCCGCACCGTCCGGGCGATCCGGCGTGAGTTGGGGGACTCAGTCGGCATCATCTGTGACGTCGCCCTCGATCCCTACACCAGCCACGGCCACGACGGTCTGCTCCGTGACGGCCGGATTCTCAACGACGAGACGGTCGAGGTGCTCTGCCGGCAGGCGGTGGTGCTGGCCGAAGCCGGCTGCCAGATCGTCGCCCCGTCGGACATGATGGACGGCCGGGTGGGGGCGATCCGCCGGACCCTCGACGGCGCCGGCAGGCAGGATGTCTGCATTCTCTCCTACGCGGCGAAGTATGCCTCCGCGTTCTACGGCCCCTTCCGCGCTGCAGTTGGCAGTGCGGCTGCCCTCGGCGCAGCCGACAAGAAGACCTACCAGATGGATGCGGCCAATGGCGACGAGGCGATCCGCGAGGTCGCGCTCGATCTTGAGGAGGGGGCCGACATGGTGATGGTGAAGCCGGCGCTGGTGTCGCTCGACATCATCCATCGCGTCAAGCAGACTTTTGGGGTGCCGACCTTTGCCTATCAGGTGAGCGGCGAGTACGCGATGATCCAGGCCGCGGCCGCCAATGGCTGGATCGACGGCGAGCAGGCGGCGCTGGAAAGCCTGCTCGTGATCAAGCGGGCCGGTGCCGATTGCATCCTCACCTACTTCGCGCCGCAGGTCGCCCGGCAGTTGGCGTGACCCCGATTGGCATGGCCACTGGTCTCCACTGCAGTCGTGGCGTCCCCCGGCTTCCGCCGGGGGCTTTTATTCCAACGACGCGTTTCCGCAACCGGTTCCATCACCCACGAATAGAAGCCCTGAGCGGCAGCGATGGGACACCGGTGGGTTGGGCGGTCCTGGGTATCGATCGCGAGCGGGCTTGGCGGCGCCCGGCGGGAGTCTGTCAGGCCCGCGGGCGGAAGGCCACGAGCCGTTCGGGATTTGTATCAAGCCGCGGTGGGGACGGATTACCGGTGTGGATCAGATCGATGCAGTAGGGGATCGCGGGAAATACAGCGTCGAGGCACTCGCGGATGCTCTTCGGCCGCCCCGGCAGGTTGACGACGAGCGCCCCGCCGCAGATGCCTGCCGTCTGCCGCGAGAGAATCGCCGTCGGCACGTATTGCAGCGACACCTGCCGCATCTGTTCGCCGAAGCCGGGCAGCATCCGCGTGCAGACACGCTCCGTGGCTTCGGGTGTCACGTCCCGCGGCGCCGGGCCGGTGCCGCCTGTGGTCACGATCAGGCAGCAGCCGGCCTCGGCCAACGCTCTGATGGCGGCGGCAATGGTGTCGAGATCGTCCGGCACGACACGCTCGCGCGGCTCCCACGTCGATGCCAGGACCTCGGCGAGATAGCCGCGGATGGCCGGGCCGCCTTCGTCTCCATACTCTCCCCGGCTGGCCCGGTCGGAGACGGTGAGGATGCCGATCAAGGCGGGAGACGTGTTCATGATGGTTTCCAACTGTCATCGGAGTGGAACAAGGCGACGGTGGCTTGTTCCACGGACAGCTAGATCACGCCGCGCGATTCGAGGAGTTTCACGACCGCATCCACACAGCGACTCACCGTCCACTCATGCGTCGGCAGTACGAGGTCGGGGCTGACGGGTGGCTCGTATGGGGCCGACACACCAGGGAAATTGGTGAGTTCGCCCCGATCGGCAAGCGTGTAGTGCCCGTCGGTGTCGCGGGTGCGGCAGACCTCCACGGGCGCCGCGAGGTGCACCACGAGAAACCGGTCGCTGCCGACACGCTCGGCCGCTTTTCGGCGGACGGCCTCATCGGGGGCCACGAAGGCGGCGATGCAGAGCATGCCCGCGTCGTTGAACAGGCGGGCGACTTCGACGCTCCGCCGCAGGTTCTCGCTCCGATCAGCCGCGGTAAAGCCCAGATCCTTGCTGATACCCAGCCGCATGTTCTGCCCGTCGAGAACGACCACACCGCGGCCCAAGTCGAAGAGTTTTCGTTCCAGCGCCCGGGCGATCGTCGACTTGCCCGAACCGGTCAGGCCCGTCAGCAGGACCGTGGCGGGCTTCTGTCCGAATCGGGCCTCTCGCTCCGCCTGCGTCACGCCACTCTGCTCGGCATGCAGGTGTTCGGCGGAGTCTGCGTCGCCCCAATGATCGTCCGCATTCTCATCAGCCTCGCGGTCGAGGATCATGCCCGCCGCGACGGTGGCATTGGTGAGGCGGTCGATCATGATGAAGCCGCCGGTGTTGCGGTTGCGGCGGTAGGCGTCGTGGGCGATGGGGCTGGTGAGCGTGACCGAGCAGCGGCCGATCTCGTTCAGGGCCAACGTCGGGGCAGGCTGACGGTGGAGGGTGTTGATGTCGACGCGATACCGGAGCGTGCTCACTGCGCCGGGCACAACCTTGCTGGTCTGTTTGAAGAGATACTGCCGGCCGGGCACCAAAGGCTCCTCGTGCATCCAGACGACCATCGCCTCAAACCGCTGGTCGACTTTCGGCACGTTGCCCGGCCGCACGAGCATGTCGCCGCGACTGGAATCGATCTCGTCCTCGAGCGTGAGCGTGACCGACTGCGGCGCAAAGGCCTCCTCGAGTTCACCGTCGAAGGTCACGATCGACTTCACGCGACTCTTCTTTCGGGAGGGGAGGGACATGACTTCGTCACCACGGCGGATGATCCCGGAGGCGATCGTGCCGGCGAAGCCGCGGTAGTCGAGGTTGGGCCGGAGTACCACCTGCACCGGAAATCGAAAGTCTTCCAGGTTGCGGTCGGAGCCGATGTAGACCGTCTCCAGGAGCGTCATCAGCGGCGGGCCGCTGTACCACGGCGTGTTCGCGCTGTTGGTCACCACGTTGTCCCCCTTCAGTGCCGAGATCGGCATGAAGTGGACGTCGGGAAGTTCGAGCCGCGAGGCGAAGTCGATGTAGTCGGCTTTGATCCGCTCGAAGACTGCCTGGTCATAGTCCACGATGTCCATCTTGTTGATGGCGACGACGATGTGCCGGATCCCCAGCAGTGACACGATGAAGCTGTGCCGCTTCGTCTGCGGCAACACGCCGTGCCGGGCGTCGACCAGGATGATGGCAAGGTCGGCGGTCGAGGCCCCTGTCGCCATGTTCCGCGTGTACTGCTCGTGCCCGGGGGTGTCGGCAATGATGAACTTGCGCCGGTCGGTCGAGAAGTAGCGGTAGGCCACGTCGATCGTGATGCCCTGCTGTCGCTCATCCTCGAGGCCGTCGGTGAACAGCGCGAGATCCACTTCCTCACCGGTGGTGCCATACCGCGAGGTGTCCTTGCGAATGGCGGCGAGTTGATCCTCGTAGATCATCTTCGACTCATAGAAGAGCCGACCGATGAGTGTGCTCTTGCCGTCATCGACGCTGCCGCAGGTGATGAACCGCAGCAGTTCCTTCCGCTCGTGCTGCGTCAGGTAGGCGTCGATGTCGGAGGCGATGAGGGATGACTGATGTGACACTGCCTAGAAATATCCTTCCCTTTTCTTCTTCTCCATGCTGCCGGCCTCGTCGGAGTCGATCAGCCGGCCCTGCCGTTCGGAGAACGTGGTCAGCAGCATCTCTTGGATGATTTCGGGGAGGGTGGTGGCCTGCGAGTCGACCGCCCCGCTCAAGGGATAGCAGCCGAGCGTGCGGAACCGCACTCGCCGCATCTCGGGGGTTTCGCCCGGCTTCATCGGCAGCCGGTCGTCGTCGACCATGATCATCACGCCGTCGCGCCAGACGATCGGTCGCTCGGCAGCAAAGTAGAGCGGCACGATCGGGATGTTTTCCAAGTGGATGTATTGCCAGACGTCGAGTTCCGTCCAGTTGGAGAGGGGAAACACTCGGATGCTCTCCCCCTTCCGCACCTTCGTGTTGTAGAGGTTCCAGAGTTCGGGCCGCTGGTTCTTGGGGTCCCAGCGGTGGAACTCGTCGCGGAAGGAAAACACCCGTTCCTTGGCGCGGGATTTCTCCTCGTCACGGCGGGCTCCGCCGAAGGCGGCATCGAACTTGTACTTGTCGAGCGCCTGCCGCAGGGCCTGCGTCTTCATGACGTCGGTGTGCACCTTGCTGCCGTGCGTGATCGGATTGATGCCCTGCGCGCGGCCCTCTTCGTTCACGTGCACGATCAGCTTGAATCCGAGCTTCTTGCCGACGTATTCATCGCGAAGGGCGTACATCTCGCGAAACTTCCAGGTCGTGTCGACGTGGAGCAGCGGGAAGGGGGGCTTGGCCGGATAGAAAGCCTTCTCGGCGAGGCGAACCATCACCGCAGAATCCTTGCCGATGGAGTAGAGCATCACCGGATTTTCGAATTCGGCCATCACCTCGCGGATGATGTGAATGCTCTCGGCTTCGAGCTGGCGGAGGTGGGTGAGGTTGTAGGAGGACATGGCGGCCAGGTGGGGCATCACTCGAGCGACGACTTGCAACTGAGTGCTACTGTAGGAAACCCACGGGCCCGCGGCAATTGCAGGCTTTTCTGGCGATCGAGCCCCCGGGCGGGCTCCCCGAACACGCCCCGGGCTGGCGACGGTTCGGGGCCGCCAATGCCCCGTCGCCGGACGTTCGCTACGGCCATCCTGGCCTTCGCTCACTCGATGCTGACTGCGCTCCGGCATCCTGCCTGCGCTGGTCAGCAACGCCGGCTCTCGGGACATGGGCAGCCCCTCACGGATTCCGCAAAGCACATGGGGAATGACATTCCTAACCGCGCCAGGCCCGGAGGGCCGGGTCAGCACCAGCCGACGGAGGTCGGCCAAGAAAAAATCGCAGGATGCGATGTTTTTCGTGAACACAGTCGGCCGGGTCAGCACCAGCCGACGAAGGTCGGCCAAGAAAAAATCGCAGGATGCGATGTTTTTCGTGAACACAGTCGGCCGGGTCAGCACCAGCCGACGGAGGTCGGCCAAGAAAAAATCGCAGGATGCGATGTTTTTCGTTATCTCAGCCCGTCCGCCTGGCGGCGGATCGCCCGCAGTTCGGCGGTGTCCTTGCGGGCGAGATTCTTGAGTTGCATCGCCATGCGTGGGTTTTTCTTGAGCAACTGCTCGTGACGGGCGAGAAAATCCCAGTAGAGCGTCGTGAACGGACAGGCATCGGCGCCGGTGGCGACCTTCGGATTGAACCGGCATTCTCCGCAGGCGTTGCTCATCCGGTCGATGTAGGCGCCTGAGGCGCAGTAGGGCTTCGAGGCCATCACGCCGCCGTCGGCGAACTGGCTCATGCCCAGCGTGTTGGGCAGCTCGACCCACTCGACCGCATCGACGTAGACCGCAAGATACCAGCGGTGCACCTCCTGGGGCTTCACACCCCAGAGCAGCGCAAAGAGTCCCGTCACCATCAGCCGCTGGATGTGATGGGCGTAGCCATGGCGGAGCGTCTGTCCGAGCGCGTCCTTGAGACAGTTCATCTCCGTGTCCGCCGTCCAATAAAAGGCGGGGAGCGGCCGGTCGGCGGCAAGCGTGTTTCGCTGCTCATACTCCGGCATGAAGTGCCAGTAGATGCCGCGGACATATTCCCTCCAGCCCAGCACCTGGCGGATGAATCCTTCGGTCGCCTCCAGCGGCGCCTGGCCTTCACGCCATATCCGTTCGGCCGCGGCGACTACGTCGCGAGGGTCGAGCAGTTTCATGTTCATCGCCTGTGAAATGCGGGAGTGGTAGAGCCACGGCTCGCCAGTCCAGATCGCGTCCTGATACTTTCCGAAGTTGGCGAGCCGATGCGTGAGAAAGTCATCAAGCGCGGCGCGGGCCTCGTCGGGCGTCACCGGCCAGTCGAAGGCATCGAGACTACCGGGATGGCTGGCGAATCTCGCGTTCACAAGCGTTATCACCTCTCGCGTGATCGCGTCGGGGGCGAAGCGGATCGGCGCGGGGAGCTGGCCTGGGCCACGGATGGGGCCGCTCTTGGGAAACGCGCCGCGATTCTCGGCATCGAAGTTCCACTGGCTGCCGGCGGGCTCGCCGTCGTCCATTAAGATCCCGTGCCGCTCGCGGAGTGAGCGATAAAAGTATTCGAGCCGGAGTTGCTTCCGGCCCTGGGCGTGCGCGGCGAAGTCGTCCCGTGACGAGAAGAAATGTCGGTCGGTGCGGATCTCAAGCGGGATGCCGGCCTGCCGGGCTGCGGCCTCCAGTGCTACCCGCACCCGCCATTCGCCAGGCTCGACGACAATCAGGCTGTCGGGAGACTGATCGGCCGCCCGCGCACGGGCGAGGCTTTCCAGGAGTGCGTCGGCGAGGCTATGGGGGCTGCGTCCGGGCGGGCCTGCCGGTTCGTCTGCCGTCAGCGACGTGTAGTCGACGTCGATACGATCGGCAACGAGTGCGGCGTGAAAGTGCCGCATGGCCGACAGGAAGACGGCGATCCGCGCCTTGTGCGTCCAGACATGGGTCGATTCCTCGGCGACTTCTGCCATCCAGACACGGTCGCAGCCGCGGTCGAAGCCATCGAAGGCGGCACTCTGGCAGTCGAGTTGGTCTCCGAGCACGAGGACGAGACGGCGGGGCATGGCGGGCCTGTTCCAGAATGTCGGGGAGGTTACGTGGGCTCGTCACTCGGATGGTCGAGAGCGGCAGCTCCCGGCGATGGCGGTCTGCTGGATGCCGGTGTGATGGCCACCAGCCCCAGCGACACCACGAGCACCATGCCCACTGGAGGCGCCAGGCAGGCCAGGGTCGGGCTGGCTCCAGGCCACCATGGGCTCAGGCCCATGGTCAGCTGCCGCCACGCGCAGAGATGGACGAAGCTCGCTGCCACCAGCACGAGTTCAGTCGGCACCTCTGGCCAGTCCGCCACCGCCGACCAGATCAGCATCTGGACGAGGCAGGCCACGAGCAGGAGCACCGCTGTGCCCAGCATCCCCTGCCAGCCAAAGACGATGCCCACGAGCGTGAGTCCGAGGCCAAGCGTCTGCGGCGGCCGCAGCGGCAGGCCGCTCCGGCCGGCCGCATCACCCCGCAGCAACCGAGCGAGCAGACCGTGCAGGACACGTCCGCAGAGCATGCCCGCTACGCCGCCGGCGACAGACACGCCCAACCCGTTCAGGAGCCAGGCGGCTGGCGAGGCGGTTTCGCCTGACGCCGGGTGCCAGCCCAGGGGCAGCGGATGCAAAGCGGGAAACAGCATCGGCAGGCCGGCGGCCATGAGCAGCACCGCTACGGCGCTTCGACTCGGAAGCCGGCGGCCGTCCCAGGCGATCAAGCCCCAGACCAGTAGCACGCAGAGGGCTCCGCAGTGATAAAGATAGACACCGATCAGAGCGGAGGACGGGTTGGGGAACAGCCGCAGCACGCCGCCGTGCAGGAAGTCCGGAATACGGACAGGCAGGTTCACCCCTCCCGACACCAGTTCGCGAAAATAGACCGCCGTACCGAGGCCGGCGCAGATCGACTCGACTACAGGATAGCGGGCTGCGATCGGCAGACGGCAGGTTCGGCAGCGCCCGTTGAGCCGCAGCCAGCCCACCACCGGCAGGTTGTCGTACCACGCGATCGGGCTCGAGCAGCGAGGGCAGTGGGAACCGCCGTGCACGACCGACTCCCCCAGCGGGAGGCGGTAGACCACCACGTTCAAAAAACTGCCAATCAGACTCCAGAACACGAAAATCCAGGTCGCTATGACGATGGCGACCCCGACTGCGGGCAGCATGTCGATCACGGATTCGGTGTCGACAAACCGGTGCGACGGTGGGGCCAGCGCCGATGCGGCGGAATCGGCGGCGGGGAAAAAAACAGCCACCGCGACCGAGGCCAGCAAGACGCTCCAGACCACCGCGCGGCTCGGGCGTGCTGACTCGGGAGGCTGCTCCTGTGAATCCGGCATGACGCCTGCCGCTGGCTCCGCTTCAGTCACTCGGGATTCCTCGTTCAAACGCGGTTTTCCGTCAGACTACCACGGGTGGCAATTCGCAAAAAATTCGGGACTGGACAATTCCCGCGGGCTGTTACGAGTTCGTGGCCCGTGCGGTTTCTTCTAATGGAGCAGGCATGTCAGCCACGCTCTGGTCAGGAGGCCCCGTGATCGCACTGGTCAAACGCGTTTCGAAGCCCGCCCGCCGCCCATCATCCAATGGGAGGTTGAATGGCAGGTCGACTGCGAAATCCAGCCGTCGGACGGTGAAGACGTTCGCCAGCCCCCGGAAGTCGCCGCTCCAAGACCGGCGCCTACGGCTTTTTGATCGAGAGATCGACTACATCCCCTGCCGGGAATTTCTCCGCGGGGATGCTGAGCGACTGGCTACGGATCCGCCGGCCGAGGCGGGTGTGCCACTCAAACTCTCCGATTCGACGTCTCCCGCGGCCGCAGGCCTCACTCCCTACTTGGCCAGCCTCTACCAGACCCGACTGCTGACCAAGCAGGAGGAGCAGTTTTACTTTCGGAGAATGAACTGGCTGAAGTTTCGGGCGGCCACGGCTCGCGGCTGCCTCGACCGGGGTCGGGCCACGCTGCGGCAAATTGAGAGGATCGAGGGCTGGCTCACCGAGGCAGATACGGTGCAATCGATCATCATCACGTCAAATCTCCGCCTGGTGGTCTCGATCGCCAAGAAGTTTGTCGATGCGACGTATTCGTTTGACGAACTGGTCAGCGAAGGCAACCTGGCCCTGATGCGGGCAGTGGAGAAGTTCAACTTCGCACTGGGCAACCGTTTTAGCACCTATGCCACCTATGCCATCCAGCGACACTTTTTCCGGCTGTCGCACAAGGGGCGGCAGCTGCGGCAGCGGTTTGTGTCTGACGATGATTCGTTCAAGGGGCGTGCGGCCGCCGAGCCGAACACGGACTATTGCTCCGCAGAGCAGATCGCCATTCTCAAGGAACTCTTTGCCAAGTTTCTCGGTGAACTCGAGCCGCGGGAGCAGCAGATCGTCGTGGCCCGGTATGGTTTCGACGGTCAGCCGCCGCGAACGTTCCGCGAACTGGGTGTGTCGATGGGCGTCTGTAAGGAGCGGATTCGGCAGATCCAGACCCGCGCGATCGACAAGCTGCGTGAGATGGCTGCCGAAGTGAGGCTTGAGCAGACCGTGGGCGACTGGCTCTGACGCTGCTTCCGCCGTGAGGTGTGCATGACTGCTTCCCAACGCGTGTTGATTCTCGGTGCGTCTGGCGGCATCGGCTCGGCGCTCGCCCGACAACTCGTGTCCGGCGGCAGCCAGGTCTTTCTCGCCGGCCGCGACCAGGTCAAACTCGGGTCGTTGGCGGGCGAATTGGGCATGCCGCATGGAATTGTGGAGGCGACCGATCCCGATGATATCGACGCCTGTGCGGATGGTGCGGCGGCGGCACTCGGCACGCTCACCGGCATCGCCAACTGCGTCGGTTCACTGCTGCTCAAGCCGGCGCACCTGACATCGACCGCCGACTGGAACACGACGCTGGCCGCCAATCTGTCGAGTGGCTTCGGCTGCGTGCGGGCCGCCGGACGGCTCCTGCGGTCCGAAGGCGGCTCGGTCGTGCTCGTCTCGAGTGCGGCGGCACGGATCGGCCTGGCCAACCACGAGGCGATCGCCGCCGCCAAGGCAGGCCTCATCGGCCTGGTGCTGTCGGCCGCAGCCACCTACGCCCGCCAGAAGATCCGCTTCAATGCCGTGGCCCCAGGACTCGTGCGGACACCGCTCACCCAGGGGCTCGTCTCTGGCGAACTGGCCGAAAAAGCGTCAGTTGCCATGCACCCGCTGGGGCGGTTGGGCGAGCCTGATGACGTGGCCCGGGCCATTGCCTTCCTGCTCGATCCCGCCCAGAGCTGGATCACGGCGCAGGTGCTGGGCGTGGATGGCGGCTTGGCCGACGTGAAGGGGCGGCCGGGCTGAGGGCGGCACGGGGAGCGGGCCGGGCCTCGTCGAGGCCTGTTCCAACTGCTATCCTCGCCGCCATGAATACCTCCAATAAAACCGCTGCGCCGACGTTTCGCCTCTGGCTGATGATGGTCCTCGAGTTCGCGATCTGGGGCGCGTGGCTGCCCCTCATTTTTGGTTACCTGCCGAGCCTTGGGTTTTCCGCGTGGCAGCAATCATGGATTCTAAACGCCTTTCCAATCGCGGCTATCGTCGGCATGTTTTTCAGCAATCAGTTCGCCGACCGTACATTCTCCGCGGAAAAGTTCCTGGCCTTCTCACATCTGGTCGGTGGTCTGGCGATGCTCGGGTGTGGATTTACTCGTTCATTCTGGCCCTTCTTTCTGCTCATGCTCGCGCACTGCCTGCTCTATGTCCCGACGATATCGATCACCAACTCCATCGCGTTCGCTGCCATGAAGGATGCGAAGAAGGAGTTTGGTATTGTCCGTATGGGCGGTACCATCGGCTGGATTCTGGCGTCGCTACCGTTCACGTTTATCTTTGTGGACTGGGAGAAGGTTCGCGATAAACTCCCCGCAAACGCTGGTTTCGTGGAATGGATTGGTACGGTCCTTGCGAACCCGCTCGCGGGCGATGCCCTCAAGGAGGCGACACGGTGGACATTCATCGTCTCCGGCGTGATTTCACTTTGTCTTGCCGCCTACAGTCTGACGCTGCCGCATACCCCTCCAAACAAGACGGCGTCTACCGGTGAAAAATTCGCTTGGGCCGAGGCACTGAAGTTTCTCCGACACCCATTTGTGCTTGTGCTGTGGTTGGTGACGTTCGTGGATGCGTTCGTCCACAACTGCTATTTCAATTGGACCGGACAGTTCTTGGGGGCACCCCGTGATTCCGGCGGCGTGGGTATCCCCGGCAACTGGATCATGCCGGTCATGAGTATCGGGCAGGTCGCTGAGATTCTCACCATGTTCATCCTCGGCGCCACGCTCAAGGCGTTGGGGTGGCGGGTCACGCTCATCATTGGCATCCTGGGGCACGCCCTGCGGTTTGCCGTATATGCCTTCCTGCCGCAGTATCCGTGGTTGATTGTAGCCGTGCAGATCGTGCACGGGATCTGCTACGCCTTTTACTTCGCGACCGTCTATATCTTCGTCGATGCCTACTTTCCAAAGGACATCCGGACGAGCGCGCACGGGCTTTTCAACCTGCAAATACTCGGTATCGGTGCGCTTGCCGCTAATTCGATCTGCCCGCTTTTGATGGAGTGCGCGGTCGGAAGCACCTTTGCAACGCCCTCACTGGGTGCGTGGCTGCAGCGGACATTCTTCGTGTCGCGGGAGAGTGTCGCGGACTATCGCACGCTGTTCCTGATACCCACGGTCGCTGCGGTCTTGGCGGCCTTGATCTTGGCAGTTGCCTTCTGGCCGCCACGCTCCATCGAGGCCGGCGAGGGCGACGCGGCACACTGACGGCAAACAGCCTCGTCACCGAGGGGGTGCGCAACGTCGCAACAGCGAGTAGGTTAGACTGCCAATACCCCCTCAGGAGCCAGAACCATGACCACGCCCGCCGTTCGCCAGTATCCCGTCGCCGATCCCGCCGGGCCGCTCGACGAGATCCACCATGTGGCCATCGCCGTACGGAACGTCGCCGAGGCTGTGGACTGGTACCGCAAGCACTTCCGCTGCGAGATCAGCTACCAGGACGAGACTTGGGCCCTGCTCGAATTCGGGAACACGCGGCTGGCGCTGGTGATCCCCGAGCAGCACCCGCCCCACATCGGCTTCATCCATCCCAAGGCTGAGGAATTCGGCCCGCTCAAGGGTCATCGCGATGGCACGCGGAGCTGCTACGTGGCCGACCCCTCCGGCAACCCGGTCGAAGTGCTGGCCCCGATCTGAATTCATGAAAGCCGTATTTCTGGGAGACAGGAGATCGACGGATGCCGAGGAGCCGGTCGGAGGCACGCGCAGGAGTCCGGTGAATTCTGCGACTCACGAGCGATGCACGATTCGTCCAAGAGCCTCCCGTAGCAGAATCCGCCGGCGACGAGCATGCCGCAGCCGGCGAGCCAATCCGGGGTGAATCCATTCCTGCCGCTGCGGCTGCAACCCGTCTTGCACCACGCCCTCAAGCCTCCTACCCTCCCGCCCCGTTTGCACACCCCAGTCAAGATTGGGACTAGGGCAGGCCGGCCCCAGGGAGGATTCCATGACCATCACGCTTGAAGCACTCGCCAACCATGTCCGGGGAACGGTCGTCGGGCAAGCCGACGGGTTGGCGATCACCGGCGCCTCCACGCTCGAGACTGCCGGACCGGCCGACGTCACCCTCATCGACTCTGCCGACAAAGTGCACCTACTCGCCAAGAGCCGCGCTGGTGCGGCGATCGTGCCGCAGGGTTCCGGTCCGCTCGATCGGCCGACGGTCGAAGTGGCCGACGTGCATGCGGCGTTTGCCACGGTGGTCACCTGGCTGCGGCCGCCCCGCATCGCGGCCCGCATCGGCGTGAGCCAACGTGCCTACGTCGACCCTACGGCCCGCATTGGTGCCGATGCTGACATTCATCCGCTGGCCGTGATTGGTGCGGATGTGGAGATTGGCCAGGGGGCCACGATCCACTCCGGTGCCCAGATCATGGCCGGCTGCCGGATCGGCGCCGGCACGGTCGTCTTCCCCAATGCGGTGCTCTACGAGAACACACAGGTTGGGAGTCGCTGCCTGATCCATGCGGGCGCCGTGCTGGGGGCCAACGGCTTCGGCTACAAGGTGGTGGGCGGCGCCTACAGTCTCTCGGCCCAGCTGGGCTGGGTGGAACTCGGCGACGATGTCGAGATCGGCGCGGGCACCACGATCGACCGCGGCACCTACGGCGCCACCTCGATCGGTAACGGCACGAAGCTCGACAACCTCGTGATGATCGCCCACAACTGCCGGCTCGGCCGGCACAACATGATCTGCTCGCAGGTCGGCGTGGCGGGCAGCACGACCACCGGTGACTGGGTGGTGATGGCCGGACAGGTTGGTGTCCGTGACCATGTGCACATCGGCGACAAGGCGGTGCTGGGCGCCCGATCGGGCGTGTCGAACGACGTGCCGCCGGGCATCACGGTGCTGGGTGAGCCCGCCATCGAACTCCGCGACCGCAAGCTGCAGCTGGCGACCATGAGCAAGCTGCCCGAGATGCGGAAGGATATCAAGCAGCTCAACGCCCGCGTCGACGCCATCGAGCGGACGCAGTCGCAGGGCAGCTGTGGCACCGAGGCCGCCTGACCCCACGGGGCCGGCTATGGGCCCGGGCCATGCCAGCCTCCACCAGTGTCACGCTGCATGCAAACCGTCATGAATCCGACCATGCACTACGATTCGCACACGCTCCGGGGCGAGACGATCGGCATCATCGCCGGCTGGGGCCGTTTTCCAGTGGCCGTGGCCGAGGCGATCCGCCGTCGCGGCGGCCGCACCGCCATTCTCTCCATCCGCGAACATGCCGACGCGGCGCTCGAGCCGCTGGCCGACGTGCATGGGCAGGTCGGCGTTGCCAAGCTCGGCGCCGCGATCGACTTCTTCCGACGACATGGCGTGACCCGGGCGACGATGGCCGGCAAGATCCACAAGACGAAGCTCTTTGGACGGCATGCCTGGCTCCATCATCTGCCCGACTGGCAGGCGCTTTTGACATTCTGGCCACACTTCATCAGCCGCCGCCGCGACAACCGCGACGACTCGCTGCTGGCCGCCATCTCCACCGCATTCGACAGGGCGGGCGTGAAGATCTGCCCCGCGACCGACTTTGCGCCAGAACTGCTGGCTGACGAGGGCGTGCTCGTCGGCCGACCGCTGTCGGCTGCCGAAGAGGCCGACGTCGCCTTCGGCTGGCGGCTGGCCAAGGAACTGGGCCGGCTGGACATCGGTCAGACGGTGGTGGTGAAAAACCGCGCACCGCTGGCGCTCGAGGCGATCGAGGGCACGGATGAATGCATCCGCCGCGCGGGCAGGCTGTGCCCGTCGGGCGGCATGGTGGTGGTGAAGGTCGCCAAGCCACGGCAGGACCTGCGGTTCGACATGCCGACGATCGGCCGGGGCACACTCGAATCGCTGCGGGCCGCCGGCGCCACAGTGCTTGCGATCGAGGCGGGCCGGACCATTCTCGTCGACCCGGACGAACTCCAGGCCTTTGCACGTCGAAGCGGCATCACGATCACGAGCCTCTGCGACGAGGCCGGATCGCCCCGGCTCCAGACCGCGGCCTGAAGCCGGCAGGCGGATCCCTGCTCCCGCTGTTCCAACGCCGCTGACGTATACTGTCGGCGAACATGCGAACCCTCTTCTTCCTCGCGCTATTCTTGTTCGTGCTGGGCCTGCCGATGGTCGGCACGGCTCGCGCACAGTCGCAGCCCGTGCCGATCGATGTCGCCGTTGATCCGGCGGTCGTGATCCCTCCAGCCCAGACGCATTTCATGGGCCGAGAGATCGCGCAGACGATGCATTTCACAGGCGCTCCCTGGCTGGTCCGTGAGAGTAGGCAGCGTGAGGAGGACTGTCGCACGATGCTCAAGGCGCTCAACGTGAAGCGCGGGCAGACGGTCTGCGACATGGGGTGCGGGAACGGTTTTTACACGCTCCAACTCGCCCGGCTCGTCGGTCCCAAGGGTCTCGTGTATGCCGTCGACATTCAGCCGGAGATGCTGCAGATGCTGGCCCACAATGCAGCCGGAGCAGGGCTGACCAACATCCGCCCCGTGCTCGGCACGCCGATCGATCCCCGGCTGCCTGTGGGTGCGATCGACATGATGCTGTGTGTCGATGTCTACCATGAGTTCTCCCACCCCGAGGCGATGCTCGCAAAAATTCGGGAGAGTCTGGCCCCCGACGGTGAACTCGTGCTGGTGGAGTTTCGTGGCGAGGATCCCGCGGTGCCGATCAAGCCGCTCCACAAGATGACCAAGCAGCAGGTACGGATCGAGCTGGAGCCGGCCGGGTTTGAGATGGTGCAGGAATTCGAGCGGCTCCCCTGGCAGCACCTGCTCTTCCTTGGCGTGAAGCAGCCGTAGGTCTGGGCCGCCTCCATCGACTCACCCTAGGGCAGCCGACAGGTACCGTCTTCACACGACCCAGCGATCTTGAGCCGATGCCGGGCGATGAAGGCGTAGAGTTGCTGCCAGATCGGCAGCGTGCCCGGGATGTGCAAGAGCAGAGCGAGCGGCCACAGCAACACCAGCCGCCGTGAGAGATACCGGACTGCTTCGGCGCCGCCACGGGCCAGGCCACGCGGATCGACGACATACATCTGGCGGTGCAGTTCTGCCAGCGGGATCTCCGGAAACTCGCGGGCCACGCTCGGGTCGTGCAGCGACGTGAAGGCGAGCCTACCGGAGAGGTCGAGCCCTCGCAGGAGGGCGATCTGGCTGCGGCAGAAGCGGCACCGTCCGTCGTAGAGCACGGTGTCGCGGGCCGGATGGTGGAGGGTGGTGATCATCGCTCACCATTCATGCTAGGGCGATTCCGGCAGAAGAACAGCGTCCTGCCTCGCAGACTCGCGGCTTTTATCAGCGGAATCGCGACTCCGCCATCATGGCTCCGGCCGAAGCCTTGCCACCGGCAGTCGGCAACGCACAGAAATGCAGGATCGTCACCGCCCCCGCCGAGATCAGACCCCATGGTGCCCAGTCCGGCGCGGTGAAGACACTCGGATCGCCGCGGCCATCCACTGGCAGCACGACCGCTGAGTCGATCAGCAGGAGTTCCACGCCCGCGATGCAGGCGAAGATCCCGGCTGCCAGAAAAACGCTCTTCCACATGGCTGACTGCCCGCCGTCGGCGGGAACCGTATGCACCTCTCTGGGCCGTACAATCCACGTTGGATCGCGGCCCACGGTGGGTATCGGCCACTGAAGAGACCCGCCTGCACGACAGCCGCTGCGCACGCGACCGTAGCGGTCGCAGCGATTGCGCGGTCGGCCATGCAGCCGCTCAGCCGCTACTGTCGGCCGGTCCGATCCCCGCCTCGGAGGCATCGACGGGTGCCGTCCGTGGAGCCGCAGATCCTGGCGGCGGCAGACGCCGCTCCGCCTCGGTGCCCGGTACCAGTTGCGGCGTGCCCAGAGAGGCCTCGATGATCGTCCGCAGTTCCTCGCCGTCGATCACCTCGCACTCGATCAGCCGCTTGGTGATCGCTTCGAGTGCCGCCCGTCGCGATTCCATGATCCGGCGGACCCGATCCATGGCGGCGTCGATGATGCGACGGACTTCCTCGTCGATCTCCCGGGCCGTCTGTTCACTGTGGCTCCGCGCGTGGGGAAGCTCAGCCCCGCCGCCGGCCAGGAATGGCGACCGCCCACTCTCGCGGTAGGTGACGCGGCCCAGTCGGCTCATGCCGTAGTCCATCACCATCGAGCGGGCAATCGCACTGGCGCGTTCGAGATCGTTCTGGGCACCGGTCGAGACGTCGGCGTAGACCATCTCCTCGGCGATGGTGCCGGCGAGCAGTACCTCGATGCGACTCTCCAGCTCAGACTGCGTGAGCAGGTAGCGGTCGTCCTCCGGCCGCTGCATCGTGTAGCCAAGCGCCGCCAGCCCGCGGGGGATGATCGACACCTTGTGTACCGGATCGGTATTGGGCAGCGAGAAGGCCACCAGCGCATGGGCGGCCTCGTGGTAGGCAACCCGTTTCTTCTCGTCCTCATGGATGACCCGCTTCTTCTTTTCCAGTCCTGCGGTCACCCGCTCGACGCCCTCGTTGAATTCCTGCATGCCGACGGAGGTCTTGTTGTTGCGAGCCGCCAAGAGCGCCGCCTCGTTGACGAGGTTGGCCAGGTCGGCACCCACGAAGCCCGACGTGATCCTGGCGATCTGTTCGAGATTGACCGCGGGATCGAGCTTCACGTTGGTGACATGCACCCGCAGGATCGCCTCGCGTCCCCGGACGTCGGGCCGGTCGACAAGCACATGCCGGTCGAACCTGCCGGGTCTGAGCAGCGCCGGATCGAGCGTTTCGGGCCGGTTTGTCGCGGCCAGCACGATCACGCCCGAGTTGCTGCCGAAACCGTCCATCTCAACAAGCAGCGCGTTGAGCGTCTGCTCGCGCTCGTCATGGCCGCCGACGACGCTCGAGCCGCGGGTCTTTCCCAGAGCATCGAGCTCGTCGATGAAGATGATGCAGGGGGCCTTTGCGGCCGCCTGCTGGAACATGTCGCGAACGCGTGCTGCACCAACGCCGACGAACATCTCGACAAAGTCGCTGCCTGAGAGGCCGAAGAAAGGCACGCCGGCTTCGCCGGCGATGGCCTTGGCAAGGAGGGTCTTACCCGTGCCCGGAGGGCCGACCAGCAGCACCCCCTTCGGAATGTGTCCGCCGAGGGCCTGATATTTTTCCGGGCTCCGCAGGAACTCCACCACTTCCCGCAGTTCCTCGACCGCCTCGTCGATGCCTGCGATGTCGTCGAAGGTGATGCCGAGATCCTCCTGCGCATACATCTTGCCGCGGCTGCGTCCGAAAGCCATCGGGCTGCCAGCGCCGCCGATCCGCCGCATCATCATGAAGAAGACCAA